>Ga0268288_10039_pt1 | contig 156465 bp, 149 predicted proteins | sample BraspS3V5C_FD_191349 | JGI IMG/M metagenome (GOLD analysis project Ga0268288, IMG submission 191349) | Soil microbial communities from Anza Borrego Desert, Southern California, United States - Bradyrhizobium sp. S3-V5C | ecosystem: Environmental > Terrestrial > Soil > Desert | place: USA...
CGCATGACGAGGCTGCGCTGGCGCTCCGCGTCCTGCCGGGCCGCCTCGGCCTCGGCCTCGAGCTGCCGGCTGCGGATCAGGTTGTCCTTGAACACCTGCACGGCCGCCGCCATGGCGCCGATCTCGTTGCGCCGCCTCAGGCCCGGGACAGCCACGGCGGCGTTTCCGGCCGCGAGGGCCTCCATGGCCGCAGTGATCACCCGGATCGGCCGCAGCACGCCGCGGAACAGGGCGAGCAGACCGAGCGCGACGAGCAGCAGGGTTGCGACCAGGGCCGCTCCGTCGCGCCACAGGGTGCTGCGCGCCGCGTTGGCCAGGGTCTCGGCCCGCGCGACCATCTCGTCGAGGCAGACGAAGGCGAGGTCGACGAGGGTGACCTGCTCGGGCGTGTCGAGCTTGCGCGCCTGCGCGAGCGTCAGCCCCGGCGGCGCGCCGCGAGCCAGTGCCTGCGCCACGGCGCGCCGGCGGGCGAGGGGGCTACCCGCGAAATTGTTCTCCCCGGCCCGCCGGAACGCGGCCCCGACCGTCTCCGAGGCCTCGGCCGCCGCCTCGGTCGCCGCGCTCCACGCCGCGTCGAGCCGTCCCCGCTCCTCGGCGGCCGCGACGGTCTCGTTCAGCGACCACGATGCCCCGGCCGCCAGCGACGTCTGCACGCGCAGCGCGACGGCGCCGTTGGCCATGCGGGTCGCCCACGCCGCCCGCTTCAGGGCGAGGTCGCGCCGGAGGATCGCGTCGGACAGCGGGATCGCGCCGTCCACGGCGTCGCTGGTCGCGATCAGGGCATCGAGCATGGCCTGGAAGGCGGCCCTCGCCTCCGCCATCACCGCGCCGTCGCGCTGCGCGCCCGACACATTCAGAACCGCGTCGACCCGCGGCCGGAGGCGCTCGACGCGTCCGCTCGCCTCGTGCAGCCGGCCGAGGGTCGCCGTCACGGCGGGAAGTTCCAGCCCGTCGAGGAGCGGCCGCGCCGCGGCGAGCCCCGCGACCGCCCGCTCCCGGTCAGCGTAGAGCGACGCGCGGGTCTCGGCCTCGACCGGCTCGGCGGCGGCCAGGAACTGCAGTGTCGCGCCCCGCTCGAACCGGGTCACGTTCAGCGTCTGGAGGAGGGCGCGGCTCGCCCGCACCAGCGCGATGACCCGGTCGGCCTCGGCGGCCTGCTGCCGCGCCTCCCGCACGGTGCCCGTCGCGAAGCCGAGCAGAATCGTGGCCATGACGACGAGGACGAGGCTCATCGTCGTCCGGATGGACAGGTCCCGTACGCGCATCGTGCCTGGTCTCCGGTCGCCCGATCGGCCGGGCGAACCAAATCATAGCAAGTTTTTCCCGGCACGATCCGGGCAACGCGCGAGGATGCAGGCAGCGTCCGACCTCGAATTGACTTTTCGCACCCGGATATGTCGCGGAACGGCCCGAAAAAGACCGCTCATCTCTACCGAAACACTCTGCCTGGTCTCGATAGACAGCGGAGACGGCGCGAGATAGACTTCTATCTTCCCTGTGCGCAACGGCCTTCGGCCCCGGAACGAGTCACGCCGTTTGGCGAGTCCGGCTCGGATACCGGCGGCGAACCCGCAGGGCGGCGTCAGCCGGCCAGCAGGGCCGCGAGATGGGCCACGAGCCGGCGCGCGACCTCGTCTTTTCCCAGGCGCGGCCAGGTCTCTACCGCGCCGTCCCGCCCGATCAGGTGCACCGTGTTGTCGACGCCGCCCATGACGCCGCCCTCCGCCGACACGTCGTTGGCCACGATCAGGTCGCAGCCCTTCCGGGCGATCTTCGTCCGGGCGTGCTCGACCACCGCGTCGGTCTCGGCGGCGAACCCGACCACGAGGGGCGGGCGCCCGGACGGCCGGCGCGCCACCGTGGCGAGGATGTCGGGATTCTCGACCAGCGGCATCGGCGCCGGCCCGGTGCCGTCCTTCTTGATCTTCTTGCTGCCGGCCTCCTGCTCCGGGCGCCAGTCGGCGACCGCGGCGGCGAAGACCGCGATGTCGGCCGGCAGCGCCGCCTCGACGGCGGCCAGCATCTGCCGGGCGGTCTCGACCCGCACGACGGCGACGCCCGGCGGGTCGGGGATCGCCACCGGCCCGGAGACCAGGGTCACGGCGGCACCGGCCGCGGCGGCGGCCGCGGCGATGGCGTGACCCTGGCGGCCGGAGGAGCGGTTGGCGATGTAGCGGACCGGGTCGATCGGCTCGTGGGTGGGCCCCGACGTCACGAGCACCCGGCGGCCGGCCAGGGGCCTGTCCCCGGCCGGGGCGCCGAGCATCCGTTCCAGCGCGTCGGCGATCTCGTTGGGCTCGGCCATGCGGCCCGGCCCGGATTCGGGTTCGGCCATCCGGCCGGCGTTCGGGCCGACGATCCGGACGCCGTCCCCCTCCAGGACCGCGCGGTTCCGGCGGGTGGCGGGGTGCGCCCACATCTGGACGTTCATGGCCGGCGCGATCAGGATCGGCAGAGTCGTGGCCAGCAGGATCGTGGTCGCGAGGTCGGCCGCGTGGCCGCCGGCCATCCGGGCCATCAGGTTGGCGGTCGCGGGCGCCACCACCACGGCATCCGCCTGACGGGCGAGCTTGATGTGGCCGATCTCGGCCTCGGAGGCCCGGTCGAACAGGTCGGTATGGGCCCGCTCACCCGCGAGCGCGGCAGCCGCCAGCGGCGTCACGAATTCCTGGGCCCCCGCGGTCAGCACCGGGCAGACGCTGGCGCCCCGCTCGCGCAGCCGCCGAATCAGGTCGAGGGCCTTGTAGGCCGCGATGCCGCCGCCGATGACGAGGAGGACGCGGCGTTGGGCGAGGGTCTCGGTCATGCCGCCGACCCTCTGCGCGCCGGCGCGCGCGCGTCAAGCGGCCTCAGGCCGCGGCCGGAACGGCCGGTGCCTTCAGCCCGCCGAACCGGCGCTCGCGGCGGCCGAACTCGGCCACGGCCTCGGCGAGGTCGTCGGGGCCGAAATCGGGCCACATCCGCTCGGTGAACAGCAGCTCGGCGTAGGCGGCTTCCCACAGCATGAAGTCGGAGAGGCGCCGCTCGCCGCCTGTGCGGATCAGCAGATCGACATCCACCGGGGAGCCGTGCATCGGGCCGGCGACCAGCTTGCCGAAGCTCTCGCGCGTCGGCTCCTCGCCGGCGAGGCCTTGGGCCGCCGCGATGATCGCGTCGCGGGCCGAGTAGTCGACGCAGATCCGCAGGTGCAGCCGGGTTCCCCCCGCCGTGGCGGCCTCCGCGGCCGCGATCGCCTGGGGAATGCCGTCCGGCAGACGGTCGCGCCGGCCGACGACGCTGAGGCGGGTACCGGTGCGGGCGAGGCGCTGGGTCTCGTTGCGCAGGTACGAGCGCAGGAGCCGCATCAGGCCGCCGACCTCCTCGGCCGGCCGCTGCCAGTTGTCCGCCGAGAAGGCGTAGAGCGTGAGCGTGCCGATGCCGTGATCCGGGCAGGCCTCGGCGGTGCGGCGGATCGCCTCGACGCCCCGGTGGTGGCCGGCCAGCCGCGGCAAGCCGCGCTGCGTCGCCCAGCGCCCGTTGCCGTCCATGATGATCGCGGCGTGCAGGGCTCCCGGCACCGCTTCGCTTTGCATCGTAAAGTCTCCCGGCATGGGCGTGGCGCAGAGGTCTATCGAAACGGGGTTAACATTCCTGGCGGGACGGGCGGTCTCACGCCGTTTTCGTGGCCGGATCGAGGCCGCGGACACCGGATTCGGGGCCGCGCTCGGCCGCATCCGCGGCGTCGCGCACCACCTGCTCCAGCACACCGAGATAGCCGATGAAGCGCTGACGCCCGACCGGGGTTAGGCGGCAGATTGTCTGCGACCGGCTCTGCGCGAAGCGTTTCTCGAGACTCACCAGGTCCGCCTCGCTCAGCACGGCGAGGTGGCGGCTCAGGTTGCCGTCGGTGAGCCCGCACAGGCGCTTGAGGTCCGGAAAGGGCAGCCCCTTCGGATGCGCCACCAGCGACGTCAGGACGCTGAGGCGCGCCCGCTCGTGGATGATCCTGTCGAGCCCCTCGTAGGAGAAGCGCCCGTCGGAACGGTCAGCGGTCGTCATCGAAGGCCCGGGCCCCGTGATGGATGATCCCGGCCAGCCACGCTTGGCCGAACAGGAAGGGCAGGCCCATCGTCCAGGGTGACAGGGCCCGCGTCTCGGCCGAGATCGCCAGCACGGCGAGCCCGGCGAGCAGGTACCAGGCCCCGACGCCCTGGACCGCCCGGGGCAGGATCCGCGCCGAGGCGAACAGGCCGAGGCCGACCAGCACCTGCCAGAGACCCGGCAGCATCCAGACCTCGTCGGGGGCGAAGCGGGCGATGACCAGGGCGAGGCAGGCCCCCGCGCCCGCGGCCGGCAGGAACACCTCGATGGCGTTCCACACCATCGCGTCGGCGAGGCCGGAATGCAGGCGCCGGCTGCGCCGGACCGCCTCGACGCCGATCATCGCGAAGGCCGCCAGCGCCGCCGCGATCCAGAGACCGAAGAACAGGCCCGGCCGCGCCGCGGGATCCCCGAGCCACAGGGCCTGTCCCGCCGCGCAGGCGAGCGCGAGGCCGCCGGTGCCGGCCACCGTCGCGGCGCCCAATCCGCGGAACGCCGTATCGCGGGCGATCTGCGACCGGATGGCCACGATGTCGGCCAGCGCCTTGTCCAGGTCCTGCATGTGCCTCAAGCCCCCGGCCGCAGCATGCCGTCCACCCCGCTTTGCATCGCAAAGTATCGCCGGGGTCGGCCCACGGCAAGCCGATTTCCCGTGTACGGAGGCGGATCTTCTCAGCATCCGGGACCGCGGTCGAGTTCGCTCCCGGGTGAATTCTACCTAACGGTTGTATTCGCCACACCGTCTTTAGTGGAAAGGCGCGGCGCTCCGCGGCCGGTCCGCAGCCGGTCCCCGCTGCCGCCGGCGGCAGACGAAAGCCGTCAAACCGCACCCGCGCAGGGTTTCTCGGAGCGCGGTCCGGGCCCATATTGTTCTCATGCCCGCACCGAAGAAACCGCGCGCCGCCTCCGTGACGGCCACGTCCGCCAAGGCGTCGAAGCCCGAGCTGAAGCCCCTGGACACCTATCTGGCGGAGCTGCTGAACCCAGCGCTCAACCGGAACCGTCCGGCCGCCGTCGAGCCGCCGCCCGAGGCGCCCGCGCGGCCCGGCCGCAAGACAGGCGGCAAGCCGGGCGGCGGGAAGGGTGGTCCGAAGGACGGGACGTCGGCGGCCGCGACCCGGAGGGCCGAGATCGCCCGCGACGGCTTCGCGGAGGCGCCCCAGGCCGGCTACGCCCTCGGCGACGCGGCCGACGTCGACCCGCGCCTGGCCCAGGCGCTCGGCCTGACGCCGCCCGAGGACGGCCCCGCGCCGGAGGGTGCCGACCTGCCGGATCCCGGCGGCGACGGCGGCGCCTCGGCGACGGTGACGGCGCTGGAGCGGCTGCTCACCGAGGGCAATCCGCTCTTCAAGGACGGCAAGACTTGGACGCCCCACCGGCCTGAGCGGCCGCAGAAATCCGAGGGCGGCGTCCGGTTCACGCTCAACTCCGACTTCACGCCGGCCGGCGACCAGCCCCGCGCCATCGCCGAACTGGTCGGCGGCGTGCAGGCGCTGGAGCGCGACCAGGTTCTGCTCGGCGTCACCGGCTCGGGCAAGACCTTCACGATGGCGAAGATCATCGAGGAGACGCAGCGCCCGGCGCTGATCCTCGCCCCCAACAAGACGCTCGCCGCGCAGCTCTACGGGGAGTTCAAGGCGTTCTTCCCCGACAACGCGGTCGAGTACTTTGTCTCCTACTACGACTACTACCAGCCCGAGGCCTACGTCCCGCGCTCCGACACGTTCATCGAGAAGGAATCCTCGATCAACGAGCAGATCGACCGGATGCGCCACGCCGCCACCCGCGCCCTGCTGGAGCGCGACGACGTCATCATCGTCGCCTCGGTCTCGTGCATCTACGGTATCGGCTCGGTCGAGACCTACACGGCGATGTCGTTCACGGTCTCGCTCGGCGAGCGGATCGAGCAGCGCCAGCTGATCGCCGACCTCGTGGCCCTGCAGTACAAGCGCATCCAGTCCGACTTCGCCCGCGGCACCTTCCGGGTGCGCGGCGATTCGATCGAGCTGTGGCCGGCCCACTTGGAGGATCGCGGCTGGCGGATCGGGCTGTTCGGCGACGAGGTCGAGAGCATCGTCGAGTTCGACCCGCTCACCGGCAAGACCATCTCCGAGCTGAAGTTCGTGAAGGTCTACGCGAACTCGCACTACGTCACGCCGCGCCCGACGCTGCAGCAGGCGATCAAGGGCATCAAGCACGAGCTGAAGGGCCGGATCGAGGAGCTGACCAAGATGGGCCGGCTCATCGAAGCGCAGCGCATCGACCAGCGCTGCACCTTCGACATCGAGATGATCGAGGCCACCGGCGCCTGCAACGGGATCGAGAACTATTCGCGGTACCTCACCGGCCGGAAGCCCGGCGAGCCGCCGCCGACCCTGTTCGAGTACCTGCCCGACAACGCCCTGGTCTTCACCGACGAGAGCCACGTCACCGTGCCGCAGATCGGCGGCATGTACCGGGGCGACTTCCGCCGGAAGGCGACGCTCGCCGAGTACGGCTTCCGGCTGCCCTCCTGCCTGGACAACCGGCCGCTGCGCTTCGAGGAGTGGGACGCGATGCGGCCCCAGACGGTCCACGTCTCGGCCACGCCCGGCAAATGGGAGATGGAGCAGACCGGCGGCGTCTTCGCCGAGCAGGTCATCCGCCCGACCGGCCTCGTCGATCCGGTGATCGAGGTGCGCCCGGCCCGCAGCCAGGTCGACGACCTGCTGGGCGAGGTCCGCGAAGTGGCGCAGGCCGGCTACCGGACGCTCGTGACCACGCTGACCAAGCGCATGGCCGAGGACCTCACCGAGTACCTGCACGAGAACAGCGTGCGGGTGCGCTACATGCACTCCGATATCGACACGCTGGAGCGGATCGAGATCATCCGCGACCTGCGGCTCGGCGCCTTCGACGTGCTGATCGGCATCAACCTGCTGCGCGAGGGCCTCGACATCCCGGAATGCGCCCTGGTGGCGATCCTCGACGCCGACAAGGAGGGCTTCCTGCGCTCAGAGACCTCTCTGATCCAGACGATCGGCCGCGCCGCCCGCAACGCCGACGCGCGCTGCATCCTGTACGCGGACTCGATCACCGGCTCGATGGAGCGGGCGATGGCCGAGACCGAGCGCCGACGCGCCAAGCAGCTCGCCTACAACGAAGAGCACGGGATCACGCCGCAGAGCGTGAAGCGCGGGATCGCCGACATCCTGAGCAGCGTGTTCGAGCGCGACCACGTCCAGGTCGATACCGGGCTCGCCAAGGACGCGATCACGGTGGGCCACAACCTCAAGGCCGTGATGGCGGACCTCGAGAAGCGCATGCGCGCGGCGGCCGCGGACCTCGACTTCGAGGAGGCGGCGCGGCTGCGCGACGAGCTGAAGCGGCTTCAGGCGACCGAGCTGCTGGTCTCGGACGACCCGATGGCGCGGCAGAGCGACGTGGAGCGCGAGGCGGGGAAGTTCGGCCGGAAGGCGCCGCGCGGGGGCGGGGGCAGCCGCATCGCCAAGCCCGACCTCGACCATATGGGCCCGGGCACGGACCGGGAGCTGCCGGTGGGCGGCGCGGCGCCGGTCTGGCAGGAGCGGCCGAAGCCGCGCTCGACGCAGGGGCTCGGCGGGCAGAAGCCCAAGTACAAGGGCGGCGGCGGGCGACGGCGGGGCTGACCCGGCCGCCCGCGTCTCAGGCGGCCTCGCTGCCCCGGCCGAGACCGTGCCCGCGCCCGGCTTCGCCGGCATCGACGATGGCTTCCGCGATGCGGACGACCAGGACGTTGCAGGCCTCGTCGAACGCCTGGGAATCCGCGCGGACCGCCGCCTCGACGACGGCTCCCGCCCGCTCGCGCACGATCTCGCGGGCGGTGCGCAGTGCGTCGGCGTACGGCTCAAACGGTCGGGGCATCGTCGCGCTCCGGAGACGCCGGGCCTCGCCCGGATTGGCGGCTGGAACGAGCCGCGCGACGAAACTGTTCCCGCCGCCGCTGGACGTCGATGCCGCAGCGGCCCAGATCAGCCGCGATGAGAGACGAGCACGCGATGGCCTCAGAGACGAACACGCCCCCGACCCTCGACGACGCGACCCTGGCTTTCGCGGCCCGGGTCTTCCAGTACGCGCGGATGGGCCACGCGGAGGAACTCGCCGACTTGTTCGGGCAGGGGCTGCCGGCGAACCTGCGCAACGACAAGGGTGACAGCCTGCTGATGCTGGCTGCCTACAATGGCCAGGCGGACGCCGTCCGGGTGATCCTGGAGGCCGGCGGCGACCCGGAACTCGCCAACGACCGCGGCCAGACGCCGCTCGCCGGCGCGGCCTTCAAGAACGACCTCGCCATCGCGCAGCTCCTGCTCCGGCACGGGGCCGCGGTGGACGGGACCGGCGACGGCACCCGCACGGCCCTGATGACCGCGGCCATGTTCGACCGCACCGACATGGTCGACCTGCTCCTCCAGCACGGCGCCGACCCGGATCGCCGCGACGCCTCCGGCCAGAGCGCCGCCGACATGGCCCGGGCGATGGGCGCCCAGGCGACGCCGGCGCAGCTCGACGCGGCGGTCCGTCGGGAGGCCTAAGGCCACGCTTCGGGAACACACCTGCTCGGGCGCCACGGTCGCCGCACACGGGAGCACAGCTTTGACGCGATGGATCGGGGCCGCCCTGCTGGCCTGCCTTGCAGGACCTGCTTCCCTTGGCCCGGCCTCCGCCGCCGAGACGCCCTGGCCGGCCTTCGGGCACGATCCGAGCAACCGCAATTTCTCCGACCTGACCCAGATCAACCGCGACACGGTCGGGCGTCTGCGCCCCGCCTGGATCTTCCAGACCGGGGTGACCGGCTACTTCCAGGCCCAGCCGGTGATGGTGGACGGCACCCTCTACGTCTCTACGACGCAGAACAACGTCGCCGCCCTCGACGCACGGACCGGCAAGCCCCTCTGGACCTACACCCACAGGCCGCGCACCGAGAAGATCTTCGGGCCGCCCTCGAACCGCGGGGTCGCGGTGTCGGGGGGCCTGGTCTACGAGGCGACCATGGACGGGCAGCTGATCGCCCTGGACGCCAAGACCGGCAAGGTCGTCTGGGAGAAGGAGGCGGTGCGCCCGGAGGAGGGCGAGACCGAGACCGCCTCGGGCCTCGCCGCGACCCTCGGCGGCAAGCCCGTCCAGGGCTCGAGCCGCCTCGGCTTCAAGATGCCGCCGCTCGTCGCCGACGGGCTCGTCATCGTCGGCGTCACCGGCGCCGGCTACGGGCTCCACATCGAGGACGAGGCGGGCGGCCTCGACGGCGGCGCGGTGGTCGGCATCGAGGGCGGCTACGGGCGGCGCGGCTGGCTCGCGGCCTACGACGCGAAGACCGGCGACGAGCGCTGGCGCTGGTACGTCACGCCCGCGGAGGGCTGGGAGGGGGGCTTCGTGGAGAGGACCGCCGACGGCACGGCGCTCCACCGCGACATCGCCGCCGAGAAGGCGGCGGCCCCCGCCAACCGCGACGCGTGGCGGGTGGGCGGCGGCTCCCTCTGGATGACGCCCGCCTACGACCCCGATCTCGGCCTGATCTTCCTCGGGACCGGCAACCCGGCGCCGCAGAATTTCGGCTTGTCGCGTCCGGGCGACAACCTCTACACGATGTGCCTCGTCGCCCTCGACGTGAAAACCGGCACGCTGCGCTGGTACTATCAGCAGGTGCCGCACGACGAGTGGGGCTACGACGTCGCCGCGCCGCCCTTCCTGCTGGACATGCCGGGCGGCGCCAGGGCGGTGGCCTCGGCGAGCAAGACCGGCTGGATCTACGTCCACGACCGCGCCACGGGGAAACTGCTAGCCCGCTCGGCCCCGCTCCTCGCGCAGAAGAACCTGTTCGCGCCGCCGACCCCGCAGGGCACGGTGGTGGCGCCCGGCCCCCTCGGTGCCGTCTCGTGGCCGCCGACCGCCTATGACGGGACGCGCGCCTACGTGCAGGTCCGCCACGGCGCGACGACCTACACGGTGAAGACCGTGCCGGCCGCCGCGGGGCGACCGGAGATCCGCTACACGGAGACCGGCGAGGCCAGGGGCGAGCCGTCCTTCAGCACGCTCACCGCCGTCGACCTCGCGGAGGGCGGTCGCATCGCGTGGTCGGTCCGCGGCGCGAGCCGCCTGTCCGGGGGCACGCTGGCGACCGCCGGCGGGCTCGTCTTCTCGGGCGAGGAGGACGGGCATCTCGACGCCCACGACGCGCGGGACGGCCGGATCCTCTGGCGCTTCCAGTGCGGGGCCGGCATCAGCGGGCCGGCGATGACCTACGCACTCGACGGCAAGCAGTACGTCGCGGTGGCGGCGGGCGGCGCCTCCTTCACCCGTGCGTCCGGCTTCGGGACCGGCGACGCGCTGCTGGTCTTCGCACTGCCCGACTGACCGCGGCCGGGCGACGGTTCGCGGAAGTCCGCCGGCGACGTCCTCGCGGGCTGGCGGCCGGCGCGTTCGGAGGTCACGGCGCGCCGGGCTCTCGACGCCGCGGCGCGCGGCGTGACGGGAGCGGCCGCGCGGACCGATCCGCGTGACGGGCCTCGACGCGGCTCCGCGGCTAGTGCGCTACGAAGAGGGACAGTGCGCACAGGATGCTCACACCCAGCGCGAACGTCACGTCGGTCCAAGCGAAACGAGTCCTGCCCGGCATGCAGAATCTCCGCGAGAATTCTGAACAACAAATTCCCGGACAAGTTGTTGCCGTCCGCTACCGGACAGAAGCCGTCAGCGCGGGGCGACGGGGCGTTCGCGCGGGGGCGCCGGCCGGGACAGGCGCGCCCACGACGCGCGGACCCCCGCGGACGGCGCGCGACTTCCGGGCGCCTGGACCGCCTCAGCCCGCCGCGACGGCGTAGCGGGTGCGCAGGCGCAGGCCGAACACCGCCATCATGAACATGCAGCAGGTGGCGTTGTTGCCGTTGTAGAGCACCGTCTCGAAGGAGGCCGAGACGAGCCCGAGGAACCACAGCCTCAGGAACAGCAGGGTCTCCGCGTCGAGGCGCGTGCCGCCGGCCACGCGCTGCAGGTCGCGCACCGGGGCGAGCACGAAGGCCACGACCGTCAGGGCGAGGAACGGCAGGCCGCCGATCAGCGCCGTGTCGAGATAGGCGTTGTGGGCGTGGTCGACGGTATTGACCCAGGTCAGCGCCTCGGAGCCGGCATACATGGTCCGCTCGGTCATCCAGAATGCGCCGATCCCCCAGCCGCGCCAGGGTCGGATCATGATGTTGTCGATAGCGAACTGCCAGATCTCGCTGCGGCCCGTGAAGGTCGCGTCGGTGAGCAGCGAGCCCACCGCCTCCTGGATCGGCGGCGCGAGCACCGAGCCGATCGAGATCAGCGAGAACCCGATCACCGGGCCGAGGAGCAGCAGGCGGCGCAGGAACCCGCCAGTCAGGACTTGGCACAGGCCGGTCACGGCGAGGATGACCGGCAGGAGCAGGATCGCGGTCTTGGAGCCGCTCGCAACCAGGAACCCGGTCGCCAGCAGGACGATCGCCCAGCCGAGGACGCGGCTCGCCACGGTGGCGACGTAGAGGCCCACGATCACCAGGATGACCATGGCGGCGCCGGCCTCGTTCTTCTGCGGGAAGATCCCGCGCCAGAGACCCGGATGGCTCGGATCGGAATTGACATCGAAGGCCGAGTGGATCGCGAGGTTCGGCACGAGACCGACCGCGAGGTAGGAGGCGAGCACGATCACCAGGGCGGACCCGGCCATGGTCAGGGCCAGCTGCCGGGGGGAGCGGGCGACGATCAGCACGCCCGCCGAGAGCATCGCGGCGATGGCGAACAGCGCGAGCCGCCGCAGCGACAGGCTCGGCTCGATGGAGAGCAGCGCCGTCGCCCCGAGCCAGAGGGCGCAGAGCACGAGCGGGCGCGTCACCAGAGGACGGAGGTGGCGCACGCCGATCCGGTGGATCGCCGCCGCCATGGCGGCGCCGGCGGAGAGGAACAGGATCTGCGTCAGCAGGCTGCCGTCCTCGGAGGCCGCCAGCATCGACCGGTCGGACAGGTCCTTCAGCCAGACGTGGTTCCAGAGCAGGACGAAGACGGCCCCGTTCAGGAGCACGCGCAGCACGTCCGGCACGTCGCGGCCCGCGACGCCGCGCTGCCGCCCGTCGGCCGGGATCCCGATCGCCGCGTCCGCAGAAGCCATGCCGTCCCACCGCGAGGCCGCGCCGCGCGGCCAGGACCATTCTAGCGGGCCGCGGGTGCCGGGCGACGGGAAATCGGACGGTTGCGGCCGACGATCGCGCGATAACCTTGACGCGGGCCCGGGGCGATCACCGCCGCATCGTGTACTGCGAGCGCCCGGCGGATTGCCGCATCAGGAAGGACGCCATCTCGGCGAGTTCCGGCGCCTTCGAGCGGAAGGTGACGGACAGCGCCAGCAGCGTGTCCTTGTGGTCGAGGCCCGGGTAGAGCCGCTCCTGGACCGGAACGTGCTCCGCCCGCAGCTTGGCGGCGAGGCTGACCGTGTGCCGCGGCTTCACCACGGTGTCGGCGTCGCCGGTCGCCAGGAAGGCGGGGGGCGAGAGCGGGCCCGCGAAGGCGACGGGCTGCGTGGCCTCCGGGTCGGGGGCCTTGCCGAACACCTTGACGGTGGTGTCCTGATCGAACGGCAGGAAATCGTAGGGGCCGGACAGGCCGGCGACGGCCTTGATCACCTTGGGATCGACCCCGGCGGCGATCACGTAGCGCGGGTCGAGGCCGAGCATCACGGCGTTGTAGGCGCCCGCCGAGTGGCCGGCGAGCACGATGCGGCGCGGGTCGCCGCCGTATCCGGCGATGTTGTCGCGCACCCACGCGATGGCCTCGGCGCCGTCCTCGAGGAAACCGGGGAACGGCGCCTCCGGGTAGAGCCGGTAATCGGGCAGCACCGTGACGAAGCCCTGCGCCGCGAGGGCGTGCCCGACGAAGGCGTAGTCGTCCTTGGCGCCGCTCTGCCAGGAGCCGCCGTAGAAGAACACCAGGACCGGCGCGTTCTCGGCGCCCGCGGTGGGTACGTAGACGTCGAGCCGCCGCCGCGGGCCCTCGCCGAAGGGCTGGTCCTTCGCGGCGAGCCGCCCTCCCGGATCGCGCGGGCCGATCGCGTCGAACAGCGCGAGCGGCGAGGCAGCGGTGAAGCCGAACGCGGCGAGCCCGAGGCAGAGGAGGCTAGCGAGCGCGGTGAGGAGACGTGTCATATCCCATCCGGTTGTCCCGACCGGGCCATACCGCACCGCCCTCGGGGCGGATTGATGACGGTCTCGGGGCGGGGCACGAAAAATCAGGTCCGCAGCACGATGCAGGCGCCGCCGACCTTGCGGATGCGGCCGCACAGGTCGTCGGCCGCCTGCCGGCTCTGCGCCGGGATGCGGATCCGGTAGAAGGCGCGGGTCCCGCGGTTGCGCAGGCGCGTGCCGATGATCATCGGCCGCACCTCGCCGATCACCCCCACGTAGGCGCTCCGCGCGCGGTTGAAGCTCTGCAGCGCCAGCGCCTTGGAGAAATTGCCGGCGAGCTGGATGCCCCACGGGGCGGCCGGCCCCTCGTTGAGGCCGAGGGCGAAGCGGTCGCCGCGCGACGGGACGCGCAGGCTCGCGGTGACCTGCAGGCAGGTCTGCGGCGCATCCGGCTTCACCTCCACCTTGGCGTCCTTCTGGTCCTTCGCGTCCTTGCCCTCGGGCTTGCTCTCGGGCTTGGCGGGCGCGCCGCCTTCCGGAAACTCGATCCCCTTGGCCGGGCCGGTCCGCCAGTCGTCCACCGGCCGGCCCGTGATGGCGGCCACGTAGGCCCGGGTCTCGGCGGGCAGGCCACCGTCGCCGGCGAGCCACTTGCTGACCCGCGCGGCGCCGCCGTTATAGGCCGCGGCGGCGAGACCCAGATTGCCGAACTGGGTCCTCAGGTCGGCGAGCAGATGGGCCGCGTGCGGGATCGCCTGCTCGGGGTCGAACGGGTCGAGGAGGCCGCGCTCGCGGGCCGTCCCGGGCATGAACTGCGCGACGCCCTGCGCCCCGGCCGGGCTGACGACGCCCACGCGGAAGCTGCTCTCGCGCCAGATCAGGCGTGTCAGGAACGGCACCGGCAGGCCGCGGGCCTTTGCGGAGTCGTCGATGAGGCGGCACAGCGCCTGCTCCACCGTCTCGGTCGCTCCCTCGGACGGGGCGGCCGCGGCCGGATGCGCGCAGGCAAGGGCGAGGAGCAGCGCGCCGAGGCGCAGGGGCGGGGCGGTCACGCCGCGCATGTAGCGACGCGCCGGGGCGGATCAATCCGCGCGGCCAACCTTCCTGGGGGAACATCCGGCCCGCGTGCCCGAGCGTTGCACCTTTGCCCACTGGCGCGACCGGGCCGCACCGTCGTAGCGTCCCGGGTTCAGAGAGCCGCCTCCGAGGCGGCCCCTTGGAGGAACCGCCGATGTCCGATCCGGCAACCCTGCGCGGCCTGTCCGGCCTGAGCCCCGCGCCGGCCCCGCTCAAGGGCTCGGCGCTCGTGATGATCGACCTGCAGCAGACCTACCGGGAGGGCGTGATGCGGCTCGACGGCGTCGAGCCCGCGCTCCGGGAGGCGGCCGCGCTCCTGCGACGGGCCCGCGACGCGGGGATCCCGGTGATCCACGTCCGCCACGATGCCGGGCCGGGCACGCCCTACGACGTGACCGCCCCGATCGGCCAGATCAGCCCGGAAGTGGCGCCGCAGGGCGACGAGCCGGTGATCACCAAGGCCTATCCGAGCTCCTTCGTGGGCACGGACCTCCAGGCGCGGCTCGAGCAGGCCGGCGTGAAGGACGTCGTCCTGGCGGGCTTCATGACGCACATGTGCGTCAACTCCACGGCCCGGAGCGCCTTCAACCTCGGGTTCCGCCCCACCGTCGTGGCCGCCGCCACGGCGACGCGGGACCTGCCCGGACCGGACGGCGGCGTGGTGCCGGCGGCCCAGCTCCAGGCGGCGAGCCTCGCGGCCCTCGGCGACCTGTTCGCGGTGGTCGCGCGCGGGCAGGGCGACATCCCGGACTGAGCCGCGGCGAGGGCGGCGGAAGGGTCCCGGGACCGGTCGACGCCGCGCTCAGGCCTGGAGCCGCCCGATCTCGGCGATCACCGCCCCGAGGTCCGGCCGCCCGTCGACATCCGACCCCGTGCACGCCTGCGCCAGGGCGCGCAGGGTTTCCGGCGGCGCCGCGCAGCGGTCGAGCAGCTCGCCGATCAGGATGCCGACGGCGCGGACCTCGACCCGCGCCCAAGCCGCGCCGAGCGGCCCGTCCGGCAGGGCCGAGGCCGCCCCGAAATCGCTGAGCACAGCCGCGCCGGTTCCGGCGTCCCAGAGCGTGTTGTGGGCGTAGACGTCGCCGTGCAGCAGGCCCCGCCCATGCAGGTACGCCACCGCCTCGGCCACGGCGCGGGCGATCCGCAGGGCCGCGTCGCCGTCGAGGCGCAGGTCCGGGTCGTAGACGTCGCGGCTGCAGCTCGCGAGGCTCGGCGGCCCGGCGAGCGGGCGCCAGTGCGCCGGCAGGAGCCGGAGCAGCAGTCCCGTCGCGCCGTCGGGATGGCCGTCGAGCCGGCCGAGCGCGCCCGTGAGGGCCGGGTGCATCCCGGCGGCGAGGCAGGCCTCCATCTCCCGCTCGGACAGGCCGTCGCTGGTCATCGCGCCCTTGAACAGCTTCAGGGCCACGTCCTCCCCGCCGGCCGGCCCCCGCCAGCGGGCCCGGTGGACCCGCCCCGAGGCGCCCTCGCCGAGCAGCTCGCCGAGGGCGAGGTCGGCCCACAGCACCGCGGGCGCTGCCACCGGCGCCGTCGGCGGCTCGGCGGGGTTGCCGGCGTAGGCGATCCAGGCGAGGCGGGGCAGGCGCGCGAGCCACGGCGGGAGCGCCGCGAGACGGTTGCAGGCGAGTCGGATCAGCTCGAGTTCGTCCGCCCCCGACAGGCTGTCGGGCAGCGCGGTGAGCCGGTTGCCCGCCAGCATCAGCTTCCGCAGGCGCGGCCGCTCGCCGAGGGCGGCGGGCAGCTCGGCGATCGCGTTGTCGGTCAGCGTCAGCCAGCGCAGCTCGCGCGGCAGCGACTCCGCCGGAACCTCGCGGATGCCACAGCCGCGGAAGCCCAGCTGGCTCAGCGCCGGGCAGGCGCCGAGCACCGGCGGCAGGCGCGGGAACGGGTTGCCGGAGCAGAACAGGACGCGCAGGCGGTGGAGGCGGCCGAGATCGTCCGGCAGGTCGACGAGGCTGCCCCGGCCGAGATCCAGTACCTCCAGCGTGTCGGCGAGGGCGAAGACCTCGCGCGGCACCGCCGTCAGCCCGTCGGGCAGCCGCAGCTCCCGCGCGCCGCCGAGTTCGCCGCGCCGCAGGGCGGCGAGGGTTTCGCTCCGGTCCAAGCCTCAGCCCCGCTTGAAGAAGGCGTCGGCCGCGCCCTGCGCCGCCTGCTTGGCGGCCCGCGCCGCCTCGAGCCGGGCGATCTCGGCGCGCAGGAGCGCGACGCGCTCGTCGAGATCTCCGAGCGAGAGCGTGTCGAGGGGCTGCCCGATCTCGTGGGCAACGGCCTTGCGCGGCCGGTCGTCGTCGTCCCGCACGTCGTGTCCTCCCTACAGGAGCGGTGTTCCGGCCCCGTCCCAGGCGAGGCCGAGATGGGCCGCCACGGTGGCGCCGATATCCGCGAAGGTTTCGCGCCGCCCGATCGGTCGGGCGGCCACGCCGGGGCCGAAGGCCAAGACCGGGACCTGTTCGCGGGTGTGATCGGTCCCGGTCCAGGTCGGGTCGTTGCCATGGTCGGCCGTGATCACCGCGAGGTCGCCCGGTGCCAGCGCCGCCAGGATCTCGGGGATCCGGGCGTCGAACGCCTCCAGCTCCGCGGCGTAGCCCGGCACGTCGCGGCGGTGGCCGTGCTCCGTGTCGAAATCGACGAGGTTGACGAAGATCAGGCCTCCCTGCGGCAGCGTCGCCAGCGCGTCGAGCCCCGCCGTCAGGCAGGCCGCGTTCGGGCCCGGCTTGATCTCGCGGCCTGTGGCGCGGTGGGCGAAGATGTCGCCGATCTTGCCGACGCTCACGACCGCGCGACCGGCCGCCTCGGCGCGGTCGAGCAGCGTGCGCCCGGGCGGGGCGACGGCGAGATCCTTGCGGTTGCCGGTCCGGCGAAAGCCCGCCTCCGGCGAGCCCACGAAGGGCCGGGCGATCACCCGGCAGACGCGGTAGCGGTCGCACAGGCGGCGCGCCACGCGGCACAGGTCGTAGAGCCGCTCCAGCCCGAACGCCTCCTCGTGGGCGGCGATCTGGAACACGCTGTCGGCCGAGGTGTAGCAGATCGGCCGGCCGGTCCGGAGGTGCTCGGCGCCCAGCGCGTCGATGATCGCGACGCCCGGCGCGTGGCAATCGCCGAGGATGCCCGGGAGGTCGCCCTCGGCGACGAGCGCGCGGGTCAGCTCCGGCGGGAAGGCCGGCCGCGTATCGGGAAAATGCCCCCAGGGCTCGGGCAGGGGCAGGCCGGCAATCTCCCAGTGACCGGAGGGCGTGTCCTTGCCGGCGGCCGTCTCCACCGCGTGGCCGTAGACGCCGCGCGGCGGGCCGACCGGGGTGAGGTTCGGCGGGATGCGGCCCGAGGCCCCGGCGGCCGCCAAGCCGAGCCCGAGTTCGGCGAGGTGGGGCAGGCGCAGGGGACCCGCGCGCAGCCCCGCCCGGTCGCCGCGGCCCTCCGCGCAGCGCTCGGCGATGTGCCCCAGCGTGTCGGACCCGGCATCGCCGTAGCGGTCCGCGTCCGGGGCCCCGCCGACGCCCACGGAATCGAGGACGATGATGAGGGCGCGCGCCACGGTCAGGCGGACTCCAGCTCGGCGGCCGCGTCGCTCTCGAGGGCGAAGGCGGCCTTGAACAGGGCGCGGGTGTAGGGGGTCCGGGGATTCGCGAAGATCGTCTCCGCGGCGCCCTCCTCGACCACGTGGCCGTTCTGCATGACGATCACGTAGTTGGCGAGCGCCCGCACCACCTTCAGGTCGTGGCTGATGAACAGGTAGGCGAGTCCCCGCTCGCGCTGGAGGTCGCGCAGCAGGGTCACGATCTGTGCCTGGACCGAGCGATCGAGGGCCGAGGTCGGCTCGTCGAGGACGACGAAGCGGGGGTTGAGCACCATCGCCCGGGCGATGGCGATGCGCTGGCGCTGGCCACCGGAGAACTCGTGCGGGTACCGGTCCATGGCGGCCGGATCGAGCCCGACATCGGTCAGTGCCTTGGCGACCACGGCCCGGCGCTCCGCCCGCGAGCGCGCGGCGCCCTGCACCACCAGCCCCTCGGCCACGATGTCGGCCACCGACATGCGAGGCGACAGCGAGCCGTAGGGATCCTGGAAGACCACCTGCATGTCCTTCCGCAGCGGGCGCATCTGCGCCACGCCGTAGCCGTCGATCGCCTGGCCGAGGAAGACGATCGGCCCCTCCGAGCCCGTGAGCCGCAAGAGGGCGAGGCCGAGGGTCGTCTTGCCCGAGCCGGACTCGCCGACGACGCCGATGGTCTCGCCGGTCCGGACCCGCAGGGAGACGCCGTCCACGGCCCTGACATGGCCGGTAACGCGCCGGAGCAGGCCCGACTTCAGCGGGAACCAGACCTTCAGGGGGCCGGCCTCCAGGAGCGGCGCGGCGTCGGCCGGGACGGGGTTGGCCCGGCCCTTGGGCTCGGACGCGATCAGGCGGCGCGTGTACTCGTGCTGCGGGTCCGCGAAGACGGCCTTGGTGGCGCCGGCCTCCACGATCCTGCCCTTCAGCATCACGCAGACGCGGTCGGCGATGCGCTCGACGATGCCGAGATCGTGGGTGATGAACAGCATCGCCATGCCGAGGCGCTTCTGCAGGTCGGCGAGCAGCGCCAGGATCTGCGCCTGCACGGTCACGTCGAGGGCCGTGGTCGGCTCGTCGGCGACCAGGAGGTCGGGCTCGCAGGCGAGCGCCATGGCGATCATCACGCGCTGGCGCTGACCGCCGGAGAGCTCGTGCGGGTAGGCGCCCATGCGCCGCTCGGCGTCGCGCAGGCCCACGAGTTCCAGAAGGTCCAGGATCCGCCGGCGGGCCGCCTTGCCGGTGAGGCCGCGGTGCAGGCCGAGCACCTCGCCGATCTGCCGCTCGATCGTGTGGAGCGGGTTCAGCGAGGTCATCGGCTCCTGGAACACCATGGTGATGTCGGCGCCGCGCACGTCCCGCATCGCCCGCTCGGGCAGCCGCGCGAGGTCGCGGCCCGCGAACAGGATCCGCCCGTCCTGACGGGCCGCGGGGTCGAGGAGGCGCAGGATCGCCAGCGCCGTCACCGACTTGCCGGACCCCGATTCGCCCACGAGCGCGACGGTCTCGCCCCGGCGGATGGTGAAGGAGACGCCGTCGACCGCCACGGTCTCGCCCTCCCGCGCGCGGAACGCCACGGAGAGGTCCTCGACGGCGAGGAGCGGCTGGGGATCGACCTCTGACATGAGCCCCTTATAGCGCGCCCGGCCCCGGACCCTAGCCCGCGCGGACGCCGCACGGGGTCGAGCGGGGAGGGCCGCGCGGACAGAGCCGGCCGGACGGATCCGCCGGCAGCCTCGGAAGATCGGCCCGGCGCCCTGCGGCGCCGCGGAGCTACCGCACGGGCGCCCCGGGATCGATCGCCGGCAGCTCGTTCGCCGGGAGCCCCGTTCCCGCCTGGGCCTGCGGCCCTGCGGCGCCGCGGGCGCGGTTCGCGAGGGCCACGGTCAGGCGCTCGGCGGTCTCGGGCTGCATCACCGCCAGCACCTCGGACATCTTCCGGGGGTTCATGGCCAGCACGATCGGGACCAGCACGTCGAGCCCGAGCCGGTCGAACACCCGGGCGGCGTCCTTGGGCTTCATCGCCTCGTACATCGTGACGATGTTCTTCAGGCCCTGCTTCTCGGCCTCCTCCTTGGCCTTCGCGGCGGCGTCGACCTTGTCCTCGGCCTTCTTGAGGTCGCCGAGGCCGGTCTCGAGCTTGCGCTCGGCCTCGCCCAGCATCTTCTCGCGCAGCTCCAGCTCGTCGCTCTTCTGGCGCAGGGCGTCGCGCCGGGCGCCGAGCTTCTCGAGGAGCAGGCGTTCGGTCGGCGAGGCCGGGCTCCCGGCCGCGGGCGGTCCGGGCCGCGGCGGGGGCGGCTCCGGCGCCTTCTCGGTCGCGGCGGCCGGCGCCTCCTTGGCGCCCACCGATCCGGTCGTCACCGGGTCGAAGGGCTCGTAGCCGGTGCGCGCCCGGGCGACCGCGCGCCCGTACTCCGGCAGCGCGGCGCTCTCCGGCAGGCCGGCCTGCAGCAGGCTGAGCAGCTTGAGCACGAGCAGCCCGCCGGCCGCGAGCGCCACGGCGTCGATGAGGCGCAGCCGAAACTGCCGGACGGGCTTCCGGCGCGCGCGCCGCTCCGGCGTCGCGGCGCGGCGTATCCTCTCCTCGGGATCCGGCTTCGGCGGCGGGATCTTCGGGGCCTTGACCCCGGTCACGCGGCGCGCGCCCGGACGCGGGCGAGGGCGCGCTCGCTCATGGCGAGGGCCGCCGCGGCCGCCACGCCGAGGCGCTCCCCGTTCGGACCGGCGTGCTCCGGCCGGCGCTCGGCCGGGATCTCCGGCGCGCGCGTCGGCTCGGGGACGGCCTGCGGCGCGGGCCTCGGCTCCGGCGCGGGCTCAAGACGGACCGGCACGGCGCGCATCTGCGCCACGATGGCGCCGATGCGGGTGATCACGCCCTCGCCGGCCTCGACCTGCAGCCGCAGCTCGCCGGCGCGGATCGTCGCGGTCTCCAGGCTCGCGTTCAGGGTGCGGTCGCCCTCGTCGATCGCCGCCCGCAGGCCCGCGATCGCCCGCTCGGCCGTTCCGGTCGCGACCATCAGGTCCCCGATGGTCTGGCGGAGCGCGGCCTCGTCGCCCTTCATCTGACCGATGCGGCGCGAGAGCCGGAGGGACGTGACGATGGTCGCCGCCAGGAGGACGGCGACCAGGATGTCGGCCGCGAGGGTGACGAAGAGACTCATGACCGGACCCTCATCGGCACTAGCTGTCCGAGCGGTTGTTCATCGAGGCCTCGTAGGCCTGGATCGTCGTGCGGGAGCGGCGCAGCGGCCGGGTGACCTGGACGGCGATATGCCCGTCGACCCGGCCGATCCGCCCCTGGGTGAGCGCCCAGTCGCCGCAGCGCACGGTGATAAGGTCCGAGGGCTTGGCGTCGAACATCAGCGTCTCGCCGACCTTCAGGCTCATGACCTGCTTCAGCGGCAGCATCATCTCGTGCAGCACCGCGTCCATGGTCACGTCGGCCTGCCAGATCTCGGTGGCGAGGTGACCCTCCCAGACGTGGTCGCGGCCGAGCTTCTCGCCCATGAAGCTCTGGGTCAGGAGCTCCCGGATCGGCTCGATCGTCGCGTAGGGGAACAGGATCTGCAGCATGCCGCCGCGCCCGTCGACGTCGAGGCGCAGGCTGATCAGGATCGCGGCGTTGCCCGGCCGCGTGATGGTGGCGAAGCGCGGGTTGGTCTCGATCCGGTCGATGCCGAAGCTCACGGGCGAGAGCGGCTGGAACGACATCTCCAGGTCGCCCAGCACGATCTCCACGAGGCGGCGCACCAGCGTCATCTCGATGGCGGTGAAGGGCCGCCCGTCGAGGCGGCTCGACGAGCCGCCGCGCTTGCCGCCGAGCAGCAGGTCGAAGGTCGCGTAGGCGAGGTTCGAGTCGACCGTGACGAGGCCCGAGTTCTCCCACTGCTCGGCCCGGAACACGCCGAGCAGCGTCGGCAGCGGGATCGCGTTCAGGTAGTCGCCGAAGCGCACCGAGGTGATGTTGTCGAGGGTCACCTCGACGTTGTCCTGGAACAGGTTGCGCAAGGAGGTCGACAGCAACCGGATCATCCGGTCGAAGACGATCTCCAGCATCGGCAGGCGTTCGTACTGGACGACGCCCGAATCGACGATGGCCTGCACGCCCCCGGCCCCGGAGGCCGAGAGCTCGCGCATGGAGAAGCCGAGGACGCCGTCGATCTCGTCCTGGTTCAGCACCCGGTCGTTGCCGGCGAGTTCGGGGAGGTTGTCGCTCTCCCCGTCCTCGATCATCGTCGCCCATTCGGCGGCGACGTCGCCCGCGTTGCGCGTGGTGCCCTGCTCGGCGAGAGCCGCGCCCCATTCCTCGGCCAGCGACGTGTCGCCGCCCTCGGCACCCTGCTCCAGGAGTGCTGCCGACCAGTCGTCCTCGGGGAGTTCGTCCTCGGGTTCCATCAGGCGTGCTCGATCGGGGCCCGGCGCGGCGCGGCGCTCGAGGAGAGGACCGGAATCGCGGGCGCGCTCACTGGACGATCACGTCCTTGAACAGCACCGCGTCGACCTTGGCGGGGTACAGGGCGATGTTGACCCGGCGCAGCAGCTCCTCGCGCAGCCGGAACAGGCCCACCGAGTTCGTGATGTCGCTGGCGCGCAGCTCGCGCATGTAGACCTGCAGCGCGTCCTCGACCCGGGGCATCAGAGGCCGCACCTCCTCTTCGACCTTGGCGTCCTTCAGCTCCAGGGAGATCCGGACCTTCGCGAACCGGCCCTTGTCCTGCGGCAGCTCGGGCGAGAGGTTGAGGAGCATCTCGCGCACGTCGACGAAGACCACGGGCTTCTTGCCCTCCGGGCCGGCGCCCTTGGCGTCGCCGCCGCCGTGCCCCCCGCCGTGGTCGCCGCCCTGCGCGGCTTGCTTGCTGTCGCCGCGGCCCATCATCACGAACGCGCCAGCGCCGGCGCCGCCCACGACCAGGACCGCGACGGCCACCATGATCATGAGCTTCTTCTTGCCCTTCGGGGCGCCCTCGGCTCCGGTCTCGCCTTCCTCGGCGGAGGCCTTCTTCGGCTTCTTGGCCATGGAATAATGCTCTCTCGCGGGAGACTGCGCGCCAGGTACACCTGGATATCGGAGCATCACGGTTAACGTGCCGTTAAGGAGGCAATTCCTGCCGGGTCAGGTTTGCCGCGGCGCAGCCCCGGCGCGGCCGGAAGTCCCCGGCAAAGCTAATCAAGTCTCTGTCACAGCGATAGAATTTGCCGCGATTGAGGTTGGCACAGCGGATGCTGAATGGATCGTTGCCGCCTCCGCGGCCCGCGAGTCCCAGAGTCCACGATGCAGAATGCCCTCTTCGTCGGCGTGTCGAGTCAGATGGCGCTCCAGCGCGAGCTGGACGTGATCGCCAACAACATGGCGAACGTCTCGACCACGGGCTTCAAGGCGCGCAACACCCGCTTCGAGGAGTACCTCATGCCGGTGGCCAGCGCGGACTCGTTCGCCCGGCCCGACCGGCGCCTGTCCTACGTCATCGACCAGGGCACCACCCTCGACCTCGGGCAGGGCCCGATCGAGCAGACCGGCAACCCGCTCAACGTGGCGGTCAAAGGCTCGGCCTTCATCGCCGTGCAGTCCCCCCAGGGCGAGCGCTACACTCGGAACGGCGCCTTCGAACTCGACGCGCAGGGCACGCTCGTCACCAGCGACGGCTACAAGGTCGTGGGCGAGGGCGGGCCGATCAGCATCAACCCGCAGGAGACCGGCCTCGCCATCGGGCCCGACGGCACCGTCTCGACCAATCTCGGCATCCGCGGGCGGATCAAGCTCGTGACCTTCGCCAACCCGCAGCGGCTGACCAACGAGGGGGCCAACCTCTACGCCTCGCCGGAGCCCGCGCGCGCCGCAGGGATCGACGGGCGCCTCGAGCCCGAGTCGCTGGAGCGCTCCAACGTCCGCCCGGTGATCGAGATGACCCGGCTCATGGACGTGAATCGGTCCTACGCCATGGTGTCGAGCATGATCTCGCGCCTCGACGACCTGCGGGGCACGGCGATCCGCCGCCTCGCCGACGTCGCCTGAGGAGGCCTGACCGATGCGCGCCCTCTACTCCGCCGCCACCGGCATGGCGGCCCAGGAACTCAACGTCCAGGTCATCTCCAACAACATCGCGAACCTGCGCACCACCGGCTACAAGCGCCAGCAGGTGCACTTCCAGGATCTGCTCTATCAGAACCTGCGCCGGGCCGGCGCCTCGACCTCGCAGCAGAACACCCAGCTCCCGGCCGGGCTCAGCCTCGGCTCGGGCGTGAAGACCACCTCGACGGCCCGCGTGATGTCGCAGGGGACGCTCTCCTCGACCGAGAAGGATTACGACGTCGCGATCCGCGGCGACGGGTTCTTCCGGGTGACGCTGCCGGACGGCCGCACCGCCTATTCCCGCGACGGCTCCTTCGACCTCTCGGCCCAGGGCCAGCTCGTCACCCGCGACGGCTACCTCCTCGATCCGGCGATCACCGTGCCGCAGAACGCGACGTCCGTGACGATCAGCGCCACGGGCGCCGTGCAGGCGAACATCCCGGGCCAGACGGCGCCGCAGGCGCTGGGCCAGTTCCAGCTGTCGCGCTTCGTCAACAAGGTCGGCCTCGAGTCGATCGGCGACAACCTGTTCGTCGAGACCGCCGCCTCCGGACAGGCGATCAGCGGCCTGCCGGGCGCCGACGGCTTCGGCAACCTCCAGCAGAGCTACCTGGAGGAGGCGAACGTGAACGCCGTCACGGAGATCTCGTCCCTGATCGCCGCGCAGCGCGCCTACGAGATGAACTCGAAGGTCGTCACCGCCGCCGACCAGATGCTCTCCACCACCACGCAGATGTTCCGCAGCTAATCGCGCGACCCGCACCCCGCTTCAGGCCCCTGACCATGTATGCCGGCATGCATCCCGACCCGCTCGATCCCGATTTCGAGACCCTCGACCTGCCCCGCGTCGCCGCGGGGGACGGGGACGACATCAGCCCGATCGTCCGGCGCGTCCCGCCGCGGGTGATGCCCCTCGGCGGCGCCGTCATCCTGCGCGCGGTGCTGGCCTTCCTGACCTTCGCGGTCCTCGGCGCCCTGGCGATCCCCGCCATGGCGCGGGCGGACGTCCTGCGGCTGCGCGGCGACGTCACCGCCCGCGGCGACGTCCTGACTCTGGCCGATCTCGTCGAGGGCGCACCCGATCGCCTCTCCACGCGCCCCCTGTTCCGCGCGCCCGCCCTCGGCGCCACCGGGACGATCCAGACCCGTCGCATCCTCGACGCGGCGTCCGCCCTGGGCCTCACCGGCCTTGAGACCGGCGGTCGGCTGCAGATCGCCGTGCAGCGCGCCGCCCGCCGCATCGGCCCGCCGGAGATCGAGGCGGCGCTCAAGCGCGGCCTCGAGGCCGGCTACGGGCTCAACGTGCGCAACATCGCGGTTCGCTTCGACGGGGACGGCCCGACCCTGCTGGCGCCGGTGGACCTCGAAGGGCAGGCCGTGGCCCTGGACCTGACCTACGACCCGCGGACGCGCCGCGTTGCGGGCCTCGTCAGCCTCGGCGAGCGGCAGGCGTCGCTGCGCGTCTCCGGCGTGGTCATGGAGCTGCGCGAGGTCGCGGTGCTCACCCGGAACCTCAACCGCGGCGAGCCGGTGAAGGAGGGCGACGTCGCCCTGGAGCAGCGCCCGCGCGACTCCGTCGCGCCCGACGCGCAGGGGAGCGTGACGACCATCCTCGGCGAGGTCGCCCAGAACACGCTGATGGCCGGCACCGTGCTGCGAGTCACCGACACGGCTCCGCCCGAGCTGGTGGCGCGCGGCGAGACCGTGACCATCGTTTACGAGACGCCGAGCATCAGCCTGTCGATGCGCGGCCTGTCGAACGATTCCGGCCGCATGGGCGCCGTCGTCAACGTCGTCAACGTCGCCTCCAAGAAGATCCTGCAGGCCACCGTGATCGGCCCCGGCCGGGTCTCGGTGAGCCCCAGCCCCGCGGCTCAGCAGGCCGCCGCCGCCCCGGTCCAGGCGACCGCGTCCCTGCGCTGACCGCCCGCCCTGCACGCGTCGAAGAGTGATTGCCCGATGGCCCGTCGCACCGTCCTGAACCCGCTCGCCGCCGCTCTGATCGCCGGCGCGCTCGGGGCCTGCAACACCGCCGACCGCCTCTCGCAGGTCGGCGCGACCCCGGCGCTGTCGGCGATCGAGGACCCGACGGCGCAGCCGGGCTACAAGCCGGTGCGGATGCCGATGCCGGACGTGCAGCCGGTCTCCTACGCCCCGAACTCGCTGTGGCGCACGGGCTCCCGCGCGTTCTTCAAGGATCAGCGTGCCGCCAAGCTCGGCGACATCCTGACCGTGAAGGTCAAGGTCACCGACCAGGCGAACATCAGCAACGAGACCAAGCGCTCCCGGGCCAACACCGAGAGCTTCGGCCTGCCCAACGCCCTGGGCCTGGAGAACAACACGGTCGGCAAGTCCTTCGGCGTCGGCAGCACCGCGCTGCTCTCCGCCACCTCGGCCACCGCCAATGACGGGGCCGGGTCGGTCCAGCGCACCGAATCCGTCACCACGAACGTCGCCGCGGTGGTGACCCAGGTCCTGCCCAACGGCAACCTCGTGGTCGAGGGCAAGCAGGAGATCCGGGTCAACTTCGAGGTGCGCGAGATGATCGTCGCCGGCGTGGTGCGGCCCGAGGACATCGAGTCCGACAACACCATCGACTCGGCCAAGATCGCCCAGGCCCGCATCGCCTACGGCGGCCGGGGCCAGATCACCGACGTGCAGCAGCCGCGCTACGGCCAGCAGATCGTCGACATCCTGCTGCCGTTCTGAGGCCCCTCAGCCCGGCTCCTCCGGCTCCGGCCCGCGCGTGACGTCGAGGCCGGAACCGGCGCCGGGGGGCGGCCCGACCTTGACGGGCGTGCCGGTCCGGGCCGCCTCGTAGATCGCCTCCATCAGGACCTGGTCCTGCAGCCCCTCCTCGCCGGGCGTGCGCGGCCGCAGGTTCTCCTGGATGCACCGCGCGAAATGGTCCAGCTCCAGGGCGAACTGGTTCTTCGGGCTCAGGACCTTCTCGTCCCGGGCGGCATTCTTGCCGTCGCGGTGGCCGACATAGAGACGCTGGCCCTGGTAGGCGAAGGCGTTCTGGAGATCGACGGAGGCGGTCCCGGTGTGCAGGGTCAGGCTCCGCGCCTCGTAGACCCCGTAGCTCGACAGGCACTGGGCGATCACGCCGGACGGGAAGTGGAGGGTGAAGCTCGCCGTCTCCTCGACCTCGCGGTACTTGGGATCGTCCGGCGGCGAGTGGATCTGGGCCTGGATCAGGTTCGGCTCCTCGCCGAGCACCGCGCGGGCGGTGTTCAGGCAGTAGAGCCCGATATCCGGCAGGGATCCGCCGCCCGCCAGCGCCTTCCGCAGGCGCCACTGCTCCGGCAGTCCCGTGGTCTGGCCGTTGAACGCCTGGATCAGCCGGGGCCGGCCGAACTCGCCCGAGCGGGCGAGCTTGATCACGGCCCGGTTGTGGGGCTCGTACTGGCACCGGTAGGCGATCATCAGCTTGACGCCGGCCTTCGCGCAGGCCGCGATCATCTCCCGGCACTCGTCCGAGTTCACGGCCATCGGCTTCTCGCAGAGGACCTGCTTGCCGGCCGCCGCGGCCGCCACGACGTTGTCCCGGTGCACGCCGTTCGGCGTGACGATGTAGACCGCCTGGACATCGGGGTTGGCCTTCAGGCGGTCCCACGCGTCGTAGCCGTAGACGGCGTCCTCCGGCAGCCCGTACTGCCGCGCCACGAGCTTCGCCTTGTCGGGTGAGCCCGACATCACCGCCGCGAGACGGGCGCGCTTGGTCTCGCCGAAGGCCGGCAGGATCTCGTCGAGGCTCAGGCGCCCGAGACCCACGACGCAGTAGCCGACGCGCTGGGCCGGCGGCTGCGGCGCCGGGCTCGGGGCGGGCGGCCTGTCGCCCGGCCCGCGCCAGTTCGGGAACATCACCCGTCCGCCCTGAACGGCGCCGGTATCGGCGGGAACCGAGGGGCCAGGCGGGGCGGCCTGCGCGCCGCCGCCCACCGCGGCGCCGGCCAGGGCGCCTCCGGCCGCGAGGAGAGTGCGTCGTGAGAGCCGGGTGTCGTCCGCCATGTGCCTCGCCGTGTTGCCGGATCGGGAGGGCCGCGCCCGGGGCGCCGCCCGCGCCGGGAACCGCCGGGTGGCGGGACCGCGCCCTCAGTGAACGCGACCCGGCTCCGGGCTGTTTCCGTCGAGCAGCGCGGCGCGCAGACGCGCCACCTCCGCCTCGCTGGCGGCGAGCCGGCGCGCGATCGCCTCGGGCTCCGTCGCCGCGCGGGTCTCGGCGAAGCCGAGGCCGACCGACTCGCCCGACCGCCAGGCCACGAAGGCGCGCCGGGCCTCGCCGCGACAGGGGATGAACAGCTCGACGCAGTCGGAGAGCACGGCTTCCGCCGGCAGCCGGACTCGCGCCCCGTCGAGGGACACGTCGCGGACCGTGCAGTCGATCTCCGGCAGGAAGGCCGCGACGCGCAGCCGACCGCCCAGGCAGACGCGGCGTCGGGCAGTACGGCGGCGCTCGGGCACGATCGCTTGACCCTGGTGGTTCCGGTTGCGGGGACAACCACCATCCAGCCTGGACGAGCCTCGCCCGTCCACTTTAACCGCGCGTTTACCTTAACGCCGGGCTCAGGCGGGCGGCGGCGGGTCGGGCGCCTCGACCTCGCCGCGGCGCTGCAGCTGCAGGGCGACGAACCAGCACAGGGAGGCCCAGGCGGCGCCGATGCACCAGCCGGCCAGGACATCGCTCGGCCAGTGCACGCCGAGATAGATGCGGCTGATGCCGACGAGGAGCGTCACGCTCACCCCGAGCGCGAGGACCAGCGCCTTGGCGCGGCGGTTGCGCTCGACACGGGCGATCAGCGTCGCCAGGGTCAGGTAGGCGATCGCCGACATCGTGGCGTGGCCGCTCGGGAAGCTCGCCGTGAACACCTCCATGCCGTGGGGCACGAGGTCCGGCCGCGGCCGATGGTAGAAGATCTTCAGCACCGTCGAGACCAGCTCGCCGCTGCCCACCGCGGCGAGGACGTAGAGGCCGATGCGCCGGCGCCCGGACACGCCGAGATAGGCCGCCACCGCGCAGGTCAGGAACAGCACGGTGAAGACGCTGCCGAGCCCGGTGATGTCGCGCATCGATTCCTCGAGCCAGGGCGGCCCGATCGGGTCGGCGAGATCGGCGGGGTTGCGCAGGGCGAGCAGGATCCGCCGGTCGAGGGCCGCGGTGGAGCCCTCGCCGACCTCGTGCGCGAGGTAGAAGAAGCCGTAACCGAGGATGCTCAGGCAGAGCAGGGCGACGAGGGGGCCGACCTCGTTCAGGCGCAACCGCAGCCACACTGCCAGGGCGGGCTCGATCAGCCGGTTCTGCCGCAGGTTGCCCGGCGCCCTCATGCTGCCGTCCTCCGGCGCGCGTCGATAACCATCAGGTATTCTCTCCGAAGGGCAGGCGGGCGACGGCGTCCCAGGGGCCGCCGCGGTAGCGCCAGAGCAGGGTGCCGGGCGCGGTGAAGCGGAACGGCGCGAACCCGGCCGAGAGGTCTGCGTGCAGTGCCCGGGCCGTGTCCGGCGACACCTTGTTCTGCACCGTGACGTGCGGGCGCCAGCCCTGCCGATCCTGGGCGGTCAGGTGGGCGGCGAATTCCTGTGCGAGACGGGCCCGGAACCGCGCCAACGCGTCGGAGTCGAGCGCGTAGGCGACGCCGCGGCCGGTGAAGCGCAGGCCGGTCACCGCGACCTCCGGCGGCGGCACCGTGCGGGCGAGGGCGGTGATCGCCTCGATCACGCCCCGCTCCCGATCCCCCGGCAGGTGGTGGAACAGCGTCGCGTGCGCCGGGATGCGGTTCAGGGCTTCGGGGAAGTGGCGCCGCCGCTCGCCGTCGAACCGCGCGAAGGTCGGTTCGTCGAAGGCGAGCGTCAGGATCAGGGGGTCCGCGTCGATCATCGGGGCCAGATGGCGCCCGCGGGTCTCAGGTCCAGTACAGGATCCGCGCCGCCGGCAGGTCGCGGGCGAGGCACGCGGTGAGATGGGCGCGCATGGCCTGCATCAGGGGCTTCGGGAAGACGTGCTTCACCGAGCCGAACTTCGTGCGCTTCTCGACGCGCTCCGCCTCGTCGAGGGGCAGGTCCGAGCCGGGATACCAGCCGCGCAGCACCGCCTTCGAGCCCGGCGTGAACCGGTGGGTGATGAGTTCGGCGGTGAGGTCCAGATCGGGCACGCCGGCCAGCGCGTCGGCGGCGGCGCGGATCAGTCCGGCATAGGCGCCCTCCCAGTCCGGGACGGGCAGGATCGGCGCGACGGTGAGGCCGACCGGGTAGCCGGCCCGCGCCGCCGCCGCCATGGCGGCGAGCCGCGCGTCGAGGGGATCGGTGCCGCCCTCGTAATGCGCGGCCGCCCGCGGATTGACCGAGAAGCGGATGCGCGTGCGCCGGTTATGCGGCAGGTCGAGGAGCGGCTCGACCGCGGCGAACTTGGTGGTGAAGCGCAGCTGCACCGGCGCGTCCCAGGCGCCGAAATGCCGGATCGCCGCCGAGAGCGAGCCGGTGAGGTGCTCGATGCCGAGGGGATCGGTGTAGCAGGACGCCTCGAAGGTGGTCCCCTCCTGGGCCCGCTCGGCGGAGGCCGAGGTCACCGCGCCGCGCCCCGCGTAGTCCGCGAGGCTGCCGAGAATCGCCGCCAGATTGGCGTAGGCGCGGGTCACCGGCGGCCCGGACAGCGAGCCCGCGAGGTAGCAGTACTGGCAGTGGGCTGGGCAGCCCTCGGCGAGGTCGAAGCGCCAGTCGGCCGAGGGCGGGATCGGCTGCAGCCGCAGCTTGGTCGGCGGCGCGACCGTGAGCGCGAGGGTCGCCTTGGCGGCCGCGTAGGCCCGGCGAGGATCCGCCTCGCGCGGGCTCGGCAGGCGGTTCGACGGCAGCCGCTCCACCGGCAGGCCCAGCGCCTCGGCGCGGGCCAGCATGGCCCGCCCGTGAGCGTGCTCGAGGGCAGCGGGCATCACCAGCACCCGGCGCGGGCGCCACAGGCGCGCCGGGCGATCGGGCGCCGGGCCCGGGCGCTCCGGGCGATCGCGGGTCTCAACGGCCGGGGCGGGCGAGGGCGGCATGCCTGACGAACGCGCGGTACCGGCACCGGGTCCGGCCTAGTCGCCCGGTCGCGGTGCGGCTAAAGCACCGTCATGGCTGCAGGCAGGGAGAGCGTACATGTCGGCCGCGACGGCTGGTTATTCCTCACCGGAGGGACCAACCGGGTCATGGACCGGTATCGCGGCGGCCTGCGGCACTGGCTGCTGCTGCGCGGCTGGACGCGGCTGATCAGGGCCCGCGCGCGGCGGGCCGAGGGCCTCGGCATCCGCTGCCTCCACGTGATCGTGCCGGAGAAGCTGTCGGTCTACGACGACAAGACCGACGGCCTGCGCTACGCCCCCGGCAAGGCCTCGACCCGGCGGCTGGCCCGGAGCCTCGCCCGGGACCCGGCCTATCTCGATCTCCTCGCCCCGCTCCGCGCCGCCCGGAACGGACCGGTGCCGCTCTACCTGCGCACCGACACCCACTGGACGGCGCAGGGCTGCCTGCTGGCCTACCGCGAGATCATGCGGGCGCTCGGGGCGATCCCGCCGGCCGATATCGGCGCGCGTCCGGGCATCGTCTCGGACCAGCTGATGGACCTCGGCGAGAAGCTGCCCGATCGGCCGCGCGAGCGCCTGGAGCGGTTCATGCTGCAGCGCGACGCGACGCGGGTGGAGACCGGGCCGCTGCTCGCCGCCTACGAGGCGGAGGGGCGCGACCGGGAGGTGCATGTCGGCGCGCATGTCGTCTACCGGAACGCGTCAGCGACGGCCGATCCGCGCCGGCTCGTCCTGTTCGGCGATTCCTGCGCCCATTTCGACCCGTTCCTGCTGACCGGGCTGCTCGCCGAGAGCTTCAGCGAGGTGCACTTCGTCTGGTCGTCGAGCCTCGACTGGGCCTATATCGAGCGGGTCAGGGCCGACATCCTGCTGTTCGAGCTGGCCGAGCGCTTCCTCGCCAAGCTGCCGAAGGACGATTTCGACGTGGCCGTCGCCGGCCAGCGCGGGACCGGCGGCCGCCTCGCGAAGCTCCGGACCGGCGGCCTCGGCGCCGTCGGACGCGGGGCGCCGCCTCAGTAGATCGCCGGATCCAGACGGGCGAAGTCGGCGACGCTCGCCGCTTGGTACTTCGCGAAGGATTCCGGCGCGCACGCGATGCCGATCATCAGGACGAGGAGCGTCGCGAGGCACGCGAGCGTCGCGGTGACCACGTCGGCGTGGCGCCGCAGGGCGTGGATCACCAGGCACCCGAACGTGAACAGGGCCGCCTCGGCGACGGGCACCAGCGCGAACGACATCACTTCACCTCCATCGATCCCCCACCGGGTCGGGCAGCTGCGGCACGCGCACGGCGACGGGCGGGTGACGCGACAGATGGCCGAGTTTGCTGCACCGCAACAGACGGGCGAGCGCAGGCCTGCCTTGCGTGGCGTTCGCGGGCTACGGGGGACCGCCCGAGGGCGGCGCGACCCCGGATCGACATGGCGCGTCGCGTGCCGCTCCGCACGCGCCTTCACACCGGCCGCGCGAAGCCCATCTGGTCGGATAATTCGAGCAAGCGGAGACGACGATGGGCCTCCTCGTGGACGGCATCTGGTGCGACCAGTGGTACGACACCGCCGCGACGGGCGGCCGCTTCGAGCGCAAGGCCTCCGTCTTTCGCAACTGGGTCACCGCCGACGGGTCGCCCGGTCCATCCGGCGCGGGCGGCTTCCGCGGCGCGCCGGGGCGCTACCACCTCTACGTGTCCCTGGCCTGCCCCTGGGCGCACCGCACGCTGATCGGCCGCGCCCTGAAGGGGCTGGAGGACGCGATCTCGGTCTCGGTGGTCGACCCGCACATGGGCGCGGAGGGCTGGGTCTTCGGCGACACGCCGGGCGCGACGCCGGACCCGATCCACGGCGCCCGGCGCCTCTACGAGGTCTACCTGGCGGCGGATCCGTCCTACAGCGGCCGCGTCACCGTCCCGACCCTCTGGGACCGGGAGCGCGCCACCATCGTGTCGAACGAATCCGCCGAGATCCTGCGGATGCTGAACGACGCCTTCGGAGGGACCGGCCCCGACCTCTATCCGCCGGACCTGCGCGCCGAGATCGACGCCGTGAACGCCCGCGTCTACGACCGCGTGAACAACGGGGTCTACAAGGCGGGCTTCGCGACGAAGCAGGAGGCCTACGCCCAGGCCTTCGAGGCCCTGTTCGCCGAACTCGACGCGCTGGAGGCGCGCCTCGACCGGAGCCGCTACCTCTGCGGGGATCGGCTGACCGAGGCCGACATCCGGCTGTTCACAACCCTGGTGCGGTTCGACGCCGTTTATGTCGGGCACTTCAAGTGCAACAAGCGCCGGATCGCCGACTACCCGAACCTGTCGAACTATCTCCGCGACCTCTACGCGTTGCCCGGCGTCGCGCCGACCGTGAACCTCACCCACATCAAGCGGCACTATTACGAGAGCCATCCGACCATCAATCCGACGGGAATCGTGCCCCTCGGGCCGGAGCTGGACTTCGCCGCGCCGAACGATCGGGCCCTGCGGTTCGCGGGCTAGGGCCGGCCCCGATCGTGCTGCGACGGCCTGCAAGACCGGCCTCTCCGGTCCGGACGGCCGCGACATGCCCCCTCTCCCCTGCGGGAGCGGGGGATCCGCGCGTCGTTCCGCCCGGCGGGCCCCCGACTCACCCGCCGTCGAGCCGGTTCTCGGGCGGAGACCCTCGACGGCAGTCGCCGCGCGCCTAGTTCGGCTCTCAACCGGAGGATGCCCGACACGCCATGACCGACCGCCTGCGCCTCGCGCTGCTCTGCGCCCTCGTCAGCCTGCCCTCCGCGGCCCACGCCCAGGCGGCGCTGCGGCTGGAGGGGACCTGCGAGAAGCTCGTCATCGGCACGCAGGACCTGAGCCGTGCCTGCAGCAACGTCCTGACGAACGCGGTCAGCCGCAACCGCACGAGCTTCGACTTCACCACCGCCGACGGCCAGACCCTCAGCTTCAGCGGCAACGGCGCCCAGCAGGAAGCCACCGAGGAGACCGATCCGCTGCAGCCGATCAACGTCGTCACCACGGGCAAGGACGGTGCCCCGATCCTCGCGATCGGTGCCTGCCGCTTCTCGACACCGGAGCCCGGGCGCACCGCGATCACCTGCGAGGCCAGCACCGCCGACGGGCGCCCCTTCGCCGGCACGTTCGTGACCGCCGCCAAGGCGGCGGCAGGAGCGCCGGCCGCCGCGCCGCCGCGCTGAGGATACCGGTCTATGGGCTGGTCAGATCGGGGCGGAAGCCCCATTTAAGGGGCTCCACGAAAAAGGTTCCGAAGCCAGACCGATGCTCAACGACACCCTCGCCGCGGGCGGTGCCCCGGCCGGCGACACCGGCTCCCTCATCAAGGACACGACCACGGCGAGCTTCCGTCAGGATGTCATCGCCGAGTCGATGCACCGGCCGGTCCTGGTCGACTTCTGGGCGCCCTGGTGCGGGCCGTGCAAGCAGCTCACGCCGGTTCTGGAGAAGGTGGTCCGGGAGGCCGCGGGCGCGGTCGTCCTGGCCAAGATGAACATCGACGAGCATCCCTCGATCGCCGGTCAGCTCGGCATCCAGTCGATCCCGGCGGTGATCGTCTTCCAGAAGGGCCAGCCGGTCGACGGCTTCATGGGCGCGGTTCCGGAGAGCCAGATCAAGGAGCTGATCGGGCGCGTGGCCGGCCCGCAGCAGGACCCGCTGGAGGCGGCCCTCGCCGACGCGGCCGCCCTGATCCAGGAGGGCGACCTCGCCGGCGCCGCCGAGATCTACGCGGCCGTGCTGGAGCAGCAGCCCGACAACGTCACCGCGCTGGCCGGCCTCGCGAAGATGCAGCTCGACGCGGGCGAGATCGAGAACGCCAAGCGCGTGCTGGCGATGGTTCCGGAGGCGAAGGCCGGCGACCCGGCCCTCGTCGGCATCCGCGCCGCCCTGGAACTCGCCGAGCAGGCCGCGTCGCTGGGCGATCTCGCGGGCCTGCAGCGGGAGGTCGAGGCGAACCCCGACGCCCATCAGGCGCGGTTCGACCTCGCGCTCGGGCTCGCCGCCCGGGGTGAGCGCGGCCTGGCCGTCGATCACCTGATCGAGCTGCGCAAGCGCGACAAGGACTGGAACGAGGACGGGGCGCGCAAGCAGCTGCTGCAGTTCTTCGAGGCCTGGGGTGTGATGGACCCGGACACGATCCGCGGCCGCCGCAAGCTCTCGGCGCTTCTATTCTCGTGAGGCACCGGCTCGCACCCCGGCCCACCGATCGGCCCCTCTGGGAGGCGCCATGAGCACCCATGCGAGCTACAAGGGCCCTGCGGACTGCCCTCCCGTCATCCCGGTCTTCCCGCTGTCCGGCGCGCTGCTGCTGCCGCGGGGACAGATGCCGCTGAACATCTTCGAGCCGCGCTACCTCGCGATGGTCGACGATGCCATGCGCACCGACCGGATCATCGGCATGATCCAGCCCGATCCCGAAGGTTCGAGCGGGGCGAACCCGAAGCTCTACCGCGTCGGCTGCGCGGGCCGCGTGACCCAGTACGCCGAGACCGGCGACGGTCGGTACCTGATCTCGCTCACCGGTGTCACCCGGTTCCGGGTCGAGAGCGAGCTGGCCTCGATCGGCCCCTATCGCCGCTGCCACGTCTCCTACGACGAGTTCGCGGTGGACTTCGAGCCGCGGGCGGGCGAGGAGCAGGTTGACCGTGACGGCGTCCTCAAGGCGCTGCGCGATTTCGTGGAGTCGAACGACCTCAAGGTGGACTGGGCCGGGATCGACGAGGCGCCCGACGAGGCGCTGGTCAACGCCCTGTGCATGATGAGCCCGTTCGGGGTGCGCGAAAAGCAGGCGATGCTGGAGGCTCCCGACCTGAAGACCCGGGCCGAGATCCTGATCGCGGTCACGCAGATGGAACTGGTTCGCGGCTCGGGCCCCGAGTCGCCGATGCAATAGGTTGCCTCACCGATGTCCAACGATCTCACCGCCCCCGTCGAGGCGACCCGCGTCGACCCGAAGCTCCTGGAGATCCTCGTCTGCCCGCTGACCAAGGGCACCCTCGAATACGATTCGGCCCGGCAGGAGCTGATCAGCCGCTCGGCGAAGCTCGCCTACCCGATCCGCGACGGGATCCCGATCATGCTGCCCGAGGAAGCCCGTCCGCTGATTGACTGAGCGCCACCGGCCGCTCCGGCCGTCGCGCGGCGGAGCGGCCTGACACGACGCGCGGGACGGGCGGGGGACTGGAATGCTGCCCGCGCCCGCTGGCAGATCCGAACGCGGCCGGCCCGGACCTTCCGATGCTATTTCGCCGAGAGCCTATTCGGCCTCCGGCGCCCGGGGCACGCCCGCGGAGAGGGGATCAGGAACAGTTCGAAGGCGCTCGTCCGCGGGCCCGGCGGCTCCGGTCCTCCCCGTTGAGATGCTGGGCTACCTCCGCGCGTGTCCGTGATGAGCGGAGACCTGGACGGCCCGATCGGCAGATCAGGCGACAGCATCGGCGGCGTCGAGCTTGACCATTCTTCGCGGGCTCCTCAGCCGTAATCTATCTTGAACAGGCGGGAGGCGGCCATACTCTTGCCGCTTCCATCGTTCAGCGTCGGGTCATCCTCGATCGATGATTGTGACCGTGCACGCCGCTCCGGGCGGCGCTCGCTTCGCTGAAAGATTGCATCGCATGATTAAGCTGACCGCGGTCGCGGCTCTCGCCGCCGGCCTGTCCCTCCCGACGTGCCTGCCCGCCAGCGCGGGGCCGAGCACGCATAACGGGCGGTGGTCGGTGGAGCTCGTGACGGAGAGCGGCCTGTGCAGCGCCCGCTACACCTACGCGCTCGCCATCCGCGAGGGGCAGGTGCAGCTCATTTCCGGCAGCGCCGGGGCGCAGGTGAACGGCCACGTGCGGCCCGACGGCAGCGTCGGCATCACCGTCAGCAACGGGACGGCGAGCGGCACCGGCACCGGGCGGCTCCAGGCCGGCAGCGGCGCCGGCACCTGGAAGGTCTCGTCCCTGTGCTCCGGTCACTGGACCGCGCGGCGCAGCGACACCCGCACCGCGCAGGCCGATTGAGGTCGCTCAGGCCGCCGCGGCGAGCCAGCTGCGCGCCTCGTCGATGCGGGCGCGCTCGAACACCTTGATCTGGGTCGGCGAGACGAAGTTGAAGGTCTCGGCGAGCGCCTTCAGCCAGGGAGCGTCCGTGACCAGGGCGACGTGGCTGACGCTCTTCATCATCGAGAACCCGAAGCGCGGGTCCTTGAAGAAGGCCGCCGGCTCCATGCCCTCGAAGGCGCGGATATCCTCGAGCAGCTTGATCTTGCCGCCCTTGTCGAGGTCGGCCTTCATCGCGGTCATCGCCGCGTTCATCTCCTCGTCGGTGATCTTCCCGTCGACCACGATCTCGGCGACATTCGAATCCGGCGTCTTGGTGTAGGTCAGCACTGATCGCTCCTCCGGGAACCGCACGCGTCCCGTAGCCGGTCTCCGACCAGGGTCCGCCGCCCGTGACCTGAGCCATACCCGATCGCGGGACGAACCGGTATGGCCCCGGACCCTCGCTCTGACGTGCCTCCCGACGGCGAACCGGCGTTCACAAGGCCGGGGGGGTCCGCGAAGTCTCCTACAAAAAGCTCTGCGGGTCGACATCAATGGCGACCCGCACGTTGCCCCGCACCTTCGGGCCCCGGGCGATCCAGGCGCGCAGGTAGGCCTGGAGATCGACGTTGCGCTCGGTCTTCACGAGCAGCCGGAAGCGGTAGCGGCCGCGCACCAGGGCGAGCGGCGCCTCGGCGGGCCCCAGCACCATCACGCCCTCCGGCGGCTCGGCGGCGCGGGCCAAGGCCTGACCGTGCGCCTCCGCGACCTCGCGCTCGCTCGCCGAGACGATCAGGGCCGCGAGCCGCCCGAACGGCGGCAGGCCGGCCGCCTCGCGGGCCTGGATCTCCTCCGCGTAGAAGCGCTCGGCGTCGCCCGAGAGGAGCGCCGCGATCACCGGGTGGTCCGGCTGGTAGGTCTGGACCAGGGCGCGCCCGGGCTTCTCGCCGCGTCCGGCGCGCCCGGTGACCTGCTGGAGCAGCTGGAAAGTCCGCTCGGCTGCCCGCGGGTCGCCCGATGTCAGGCCGATATCGGCGTCGAGGACGCCGACCAGGGTCAGGAACGGGAAGTTGTGGCCCTTGGCCACGAGCTGCGTGCCGATCACGACGTCGCACTCGCCCGCCGCCACCGCGTCGAGTTCCTGGCGCAGACGCTCGGCGCCGCCGGGGAAGTCGCTCGACAGGACGACGATGCGCCGGTCGGGGAACATCTCGGCGGCCTCTTCGGCGATCCGCTCGACACCGGGCCCGCACGCGGTGAGATTGTCGAAGGTCCCGCACTCGGTGCAGGCCTCCGGCCGGCGCTCCGCGTAGCCGCACTGGTGGCAGACCAGCGCCCGGCGGAACCGGTGCTCCACGAGCCAGGTCGAGCAGTTCTTGCACTGGTAGCGGTGGCCGCAGGCCCGGCAGAGGGTCAGCGGCGCGTAGCCCCGGCGGTTGAGGAACAGCAGCGCCTGCTCGCCGCGCTCCAGGGTGCTCTTCACGGCGTTGACCAGCGGCGGGCTCAGGAAGCGGCCCCGCTCGGGCTGGTCGAGGCGCATGTCGATGGCGGCGATGTCGGGCAGTCGCCGCCCGCCGAAGCGCTCGGGGAGCAGGACGTGCCGGTAGCGCCCCCGCGCGGCGTTGACGCGGGTCTCGATGGCGGGCGTCGCCGAGGTCAGGACGACCGGGCAGCCCTCGAGGCGTCCGCGCACGACCGCCATGTCGCGGGCGTGGTAATGGACGCCGTCCTCCTGCTTGTAGGCGGTCTCGTGCTCCTCATCGACCACGATCAGGCCGAGCCGCGCGAAGGGCAGGAACAGGGCCGAGCGCGCGCCGACCACGACGAGCGCCTCGCCCTCGGCCACGGCGGCGCGCAGGCGCTCGCGCCGCCTGCCGCCGATCCCCGAATGCCACGCGGCCGGCCGGACCCCGAACCGCGCGGCGAACCGGTCGAGGAACTGCGCCGTCAGGGCGATCTCGGGCATCAGGATCAGTGCTTGGCGCCCGGCGCGGATGCAGGCCGCCACCGCCTCGAAGTAGACCTCGGTCTTGCCCGAGCCGGTGACGCCCTCCAGCAGGACCGGGCGGAGATCGTCGGCTTCCTGCGGCTGCGGCCGGTCCCACGGGAAGGGCGCGACGAGGGCCGACACGGCCTCGGCCTGCGCGGGCGAGAGCGGCGCCCGCGGGAAGTCCGGGTCCGGCCGCGGCGCGACCGGCTCCGGCTCGACCGCGACGGTCTCGAGGACGCCGTCGTCGATCAGCCCGTCGACCACCGAGAGCGAGACGCCGGCCTCCTTGGCGAGCGCGCTCTTGCCGCGCAGGGCGCCGTCGGCCGCCGCGGCGAGCACCTTGGTGCGGGCCGGAGTCGGCCGGGACGGGGGCTTGTCCGTGAGGCGCACGGCGACCCGGGCGGTCTCGCCGGCCGCCGCCTCGTCGGGCAGCCGCAGCACCATGGCCAGCGCCGAGCCCTTGGGCGCCAGCGTGTAGCGGGCGATCCAGTCGACGAGGCTGCGCAGCGGGTCCGAGAGGGGCGGGTAGGGCAGGCGGCCGGTCACCGGCCGGAGGTTCGAGCCGCCGGGCGTCTCGGCGACGCCCCAGACGACCCCGACGATCTCGCGCGGGCCGAGCGGCACCTGCACCACGTCGCCCGCGGCGAGGTCGAGCCCGGCCGGCGCCACGTAGCTGTAGGGCGTATCGAGGGCGAGCGGGATCAGGATCTCGGCGACGACGGGCATGCGGGGCTTTTCGGGCGGGTCCGTTCCGGGTCCGTACCATAGGCGCGGGAAAAGAACCCGCCGCTTCAGCGATCCCGCAGCGCCGGCACGAGCGGCAGGGCCGCGAGACTCAGCGCCGCCATGGCCCAGAAGGCCGGTGCGCCGAACGCGCCGTACAGAGCCCCGGAGGCCAGGGTCGCCGCGACCCCTGAGAGGCCGAGGCCCAGCGTCCCGTAGAGCGCCAGCGCGGTCGTCCTGAGATCGGCCGGCGTCGACGCCTCGATGAGCCTCAGGCAGGCGAGGTGCAGGAGGGCGAAGCTCAGCCCGTGCAGGGACTCGGCGGCGGCGAGCCACGGGATCGCGGTCGTGGATCCCAGCACCGCCCAGCGCAGGGCCCCCGCGCAGGCCGCCACCGCGACGCCGGCCGCGGGGCCGATCCGCGCCAGCAGGGGCGGCCCGACCAGCAGGAACACCAGGACCTCGGCGGCCACCGAGACCGACCAGAGCAGGCCGGCGGTGGTCGCCGCGATCCCGGCGGACCGCCACAGGATCATGGCGAAGCCGTCGTGCATCGCGTGCGCGCCGATCACCAGGCCGGCGACGAGCACCGTGCGGCGGAAGCGCGGCAGGGCGACCAGGGCGGCGAAGCCGTGCCACGGCGCCCCGGCCCGAGCCGCGACGCCCGGGCCGGCGGGCAGGGCCAGGGCCGCCGCGCCGGCGGCCAGGAACAGGCTGCCGCTCGCCACGAGGGCGGCGGCGAGGCCGTAGAGGCCGATCAGCCAGCCGGCCGCGGCTGTGCCGGCGATGAACGCGGCCGAGCCCGCGCCGCGGACCCAGCCGTACTGGAACGCCGCACCGCCCCGTGCGGCGGCCAGCGCGAGCGCGTCGGCGAGGGGCGCCGGGGCCGCGGTGCCCGCCGCGTAGAGGAGCGCCGGACCGATCAATTGCGCCAGCCCGGCGCCGGGCAGGTGCGCCAGGGCGCTGAGCCCGGCCAGCGCGAGACTCGCTGCCAGGACGGATCGGCCGGCCCGGTGGCGGTCGGCGAAGGCGCCGGCCAGGGGCCCGATCCCGAGGCGCAGGGCGCCCGCGGCCGCGAGGAGGAGACCGATCTCGCCGGGCGTCAGACCGCGCGCGGCGAGGAAGCCCGGCAGCACCGGCGACAGGACGCCGTAGGCGCCGTAGAGCGCCGCGTACAGGGCGAGAAACCGGGCGAGCCCGCCGCGCCGTTCCGCGCTGCTCCCCTCGGCCCTCATCGGGATGTTCGCACCGGACGGGTCTTCACCCCGTCATTCCGCGCGGGGGACGGCCTGCCCGGGACGACGGCGCCCGGAGCGAGTCCTCGAGCAAAGTCCCGCACGCCACAGTCTCCCGCCCGGACGGGCGGAGCCTAGCATTGCGGGACGGGCCCGCGTCAGCGGCTCGGCACGGCGTTCTCAGCAGGGCCGGCGGACGGCGTAGCGGTAGCGCCGTCCCTGCGCGTCGAGCAGCTCGCTGTCGGGCCCCTCCTGCCACACGACCTCGTCCTCTGGACCCGCCGCGTCGGTGAGGGTCGCCCCGCGGACGATGTCGAGGCTGAGTCCGAACCCGTAATTGGTGGCGGTCGCGTCCGTGATCGCGGCCGAGATGTCGGCCTCGTCGGGCAGGCAGGCGAACAGGACGCCGTCGGCGATGGCGAGGGTGTAGGTTTGCACGGATGGCCTCCAGGAGGCTCGAGGAGCGTGAACCGGCATGCGAGCGCCCGAACCTAGGCATCGCGGCCGCGATGTGAACCCATCCCACCGAAATGCTGCATTGCACCATTTCGTGAGCGCAAGCTCCGCGCAAGCCCGCCCCGCCGCGCCTCAGCGCCCGAGATGCCCGTCGAAGAAGCGCGCCATCTCGCCGAACACCTCCCGGGTCTCGGGCGCGTCCGGCGTGAACAGGTACTGGGCGTGGGACATGCCCTCGAACACCTGCAGCGACGCGTCGATCCCGGCGGCGCGCAGCTTCCGGTGGGTGCGCACCGTGTTCGACAGGAACAGGTCGCGGGTGCCGGTGACCAGGATCGCGGGCGGCAGGCCGGTGAAGTCGCCGTAGATCGGCGAGAGCTGCGGGTCCTTCAGGTCGCGGCCGGCGGCGTAGAGCTTCGCGGCCGGCGTCAGGTAGCCGTGATAGCTGACGAGGACGTTGTCGAGCCACTCGTTGGTCCGGTAGCTGTCGCCGGTCTCGGTCATGTCCGACCAGGGTGTTCCGAGGCCGATCGCCGCCGGCAGCGCCAGACCCTCGGCCTTGGCGCGCAGCATCAGGGCCAGGGTCATGCCGCCGCCCGTGGAAGTGCCGAAGACCGCCATGTTCCCGGGCTTCTGCATGGACAGCATCGCCCGCCACACGGCGGTGGCGTCGTCCATGGCCGCCGGGTAGGGGGCATCCGGCGGCATGCGGTAATCGACCGAGATGACCTTGTAGCCGCCGAGGCCGGCCATCAGGATCGCCTCCAGCGTGCCGGCTTCGCCGGGATTGTAGACGTAGCCGCCGCCGTGGATGTGCAGGAGCAGCCGGTTGCGGTTCGCCTCGGGTATCTGCCGGGGCTGGACCACGAAGGCCTTCACGCCGCCGATCACCGCGGCCTCGCTGGTGACGCCGAGCTTCTCGCGCAGGGCCGGGAGGGTGGCGGCTCCGGCAGCAGCGAGCTTGTCGACCAGCGCCTTCCAGGCCGCGGCGTCCGGCGGGTTCGCGTTCCAGGCCGGCACGCGGTAGGGCGCCGCCACGGCGGTTCGGAACTGCGGGCTCGTCGTGTCGGGCACGGGCACGACCTTGGCCGGGACCGTCCGCGGACCCGGGGCGGCGTTGGCGGCACCCATCTCGGCTTCCAGTTGCTCGAAACCCGGAGCCGGCCTCTCCGCCGGCGCGGCCTGCCCGAAGGCGACCTGGGTGCCGCAGGCGATCATCAGCAGCGCGGACAGGCTCGAACGCATCTCGGTTCCTCCAGCGGCAGCCCGGCCTGCGAACCCGTCCCGGCGGGTGCCCGCTGCGCCGGCTCGGAAACTATGGGACGGGGCCGAGCGCGACAGCGGCCCGGGTTACGATCGTGGCCGCGCGTTCACGCGCCGAGCCGCGGGAGCGCGGCCGGCGTCTCCGGCTCGACCACCAGGGTCGCCGGCACGGTGCCGTCGCCGGCGAGCGCCTCGGCGATCGCCTCGGGCCCGATCGGGTCATCCGTCGCGTCGGCAACGCCCGATGGCTCCGGCGTGATCCGCGCAGTCTCCCGGCGCGGCCCGGTCTCGGCCGCCGCGGCGTGCTCGTCGGCGACGCCGGCCACCGCCCCGGGCGCGATCAGCCCGATGGCGGCGGCGTGCTCGGCCATGGCGACGCTGTCGGCGGCGAGCACGAGGCTCGATCCGGCCCGGGCGACGGCACCGGCGAGCCGGACGATCTCCTCGACCCGCGCGGCGTCGCGGGACACGTTGCGGATGTAGACGGCCAGCACCCGCCCGGGATTCTCCTCGACGATCTGCGCGTAGACCTCCGGGTCGTGCTGGCCGCTGTCGCCGATCAGCACGAAGGGCAGATCGCGGTAGAGGGCAAGCATGTGCCGGATCAGCGCCTGCTTGTGGTCGGTGGCCCGGCGCGGCAGCGGGTGAGTCCAGGACAGGCCCCATTCCCGCAGGAACAGCACCGGCCCGGCCGGGATGCCGTGGCGCTGGAAGAACTCGGACAGCATCTCGTAGAGGCCCCAGGGCGCGCGGGACACGTAGAGCATCGGGTTGCCCTCGTCGCCTCCGGCGCCCGCGTGGAGGGCGCGGTAGAGGGCGGCGACGCCCGGGAAGGCGACCCGGCTCTCGGCATCCTCGACGAACAGGCGCCAGAGCATCTTCAGCTTGTTGGCGACGCCGGTGCGCATCACCGTGTCGTCGATGTCGCTGACCACGACGCAGCGGCAGCGGTCGTGCGGGATGAACACCGCGCCCTCGGCGGGGATCGGCGGATCGGCATCGAGGAGGAGGTCGACCGCGTGCCAGTCACCCGCCTCGGTGGGGGGCGTCCGCGGGTGCAGGTGCACGCGGAAATAGCCGTCCCGGTCGGTCTCGACCCGCACGGCGTCGTCGCCGAACCGGGCGGTCACGCCCGCACCGGCGATCGTCCGCCGGGCGATGCGGCGGCGCAGGTCGCGCCACTGCGCCCGCAGGGACTCGGGATCCTCGCCGGGGATCCCCGGCGACTGCCGGAAGACGCGGCCGATCAGGAACACCTCGTCGCGGGATCCGTAGCCGCGGTACGGCTCGACCACGAGCCCGCCCCGGCCCTTGCCGCCACGCCCCTGCGCGCGACGGACCGGCCGGGTGAGGACCCGCAGGGCCTTGGTGGCGCCCCTGCGCGCGCGCGAGACCATGGCGACCGGCCGCCGTCAGGCGCTCAGGCCTGCGGCAGTTCGGGGCTGAGCCCCATCGCGTCGAGGCCCTCCTCCAGGAGATCGCCGGCATCGGGGCTGCCGAGCAGTTCCCGCACGGCGCCCTCGCCGGCGGCCTCGCGCTCGCGGGCGAAGCGCACCGCCTCGCTCCACTCTTCCGGTTCCATGTCGCCGCGCCCGACGTAGAGGAGGGCGAGCAGTTCGGCACGGGAATCGTCGTCGAGCCCGGCGATCATGCCCCGGACCTCGGATTCCGTCGCGTCGTCGGTGCCGGAGACCAGGACGTCGGTGGCGCCGTCGTCGATCGGGTTCGAGCCAGAATCCGGGTCGGTGTTGCCCTCTTTCACCTCGACGGCGCGCAGCCGCATGACGATGTCGGTGACGGTTTCGACGGCGATATCCATGCGCTGATCTCCGGACGCTGACGGGGTCGGGCAAGCGGGGCCCTCAAGCCGCGACAACGGGCGAGCGGGCGCCGGGTTCGCCCCGTCCCCATCGAAGGTGGGTTGCGTGGTCCGCGCCACTTTCCGGCTCAGCGCCCCTGGGATAGAGGCTGCGAGACTAATCCGACACCCGGATCGACATCGGCGATAGACGTGATTTCTATTAAGACTGTCAGGACGTCGCCGGCCGATACCGTCATTCCTCCTGCACGCGGCGTCGCGTCCCGGCGGTCGGGCGGCCGCCTGCACCTCGCGGCGCTCGCGGCGCTGGCCGGATCCGCGCTCATCGGGACGCGATCCGCCGAGGCCCGGCCCACCGGCTACGAGGGGAGCGCCCCGAGCTGCTTCCTGACCGGCGGCGGCGCGCTCGAGATCTGCCGCGAGGGCTCGGAGGCCGAGGGCGTCCTGATCGCGCCGGCCCCCTGCGCCTTCGTGCGCGGCGTGCAGATCCTGCGGCTCGCACGCTCCGAGGCGCCCGGCCCGCTCCAGGCCGTGTTCCAGGGCCAGACCCCGGCGGCGTCCCGCCGGGACGAGCCCTGCCCGAAGCGGCGCGCCACGGACAGCCGCGACGGCGGCGCCCTGCGCACCGGCCGCACCTTCGAGGCCCTGGTCACGACGCTGCCGCCCTCGGCCGACCGGTTCTGGGTCGACCTGCCGGAGGAGCGCGCGCGGACGCGGGGCTGGTCCGAACCGACGCCGTCCGCCGAGGGCATCGGCCCGCGCGACCCGATCGCGGTGACGGGCCGGACCTGGGCCGGCGAGGCCTACAGCTACGTCTTCCTGCTCGGGCAGGAGCGCGTGGGCGTCACCGGCGGCGACGGGGCCGACACCGAGCGCCGCGGCCGGCGCCGGCGCCGGCGGACGGAGCGGGACGAGCCTGCCACGGGGCCGGCGGACGTCCGGCGCCGCGTCCAGATCGAGGCGCGCACCCTCGACTTCCAGACCTTCGAGATCCGGACCCGCACCGCCGACGGCTACGGGCTGACCTGGACGCCGTTCGAGGCCGGCGCCGGCCGCGGCCGGCGCGCCGACCCGCCCGTCCCCGCCGCGGTGGTCGACGAGGCGGGCAAGCCCGTCACGTCGGCCTGCGCGGCGCCCGCCTTCGAGACCCACGGCCTCGCTGGCTCGATCAGCGTCGTCGACCGCACCTATCACTACGTCTACACCGACGTGCTGCCCGAGGATTGCGGCCTCGCCCCCGAGAAGCGCCGCACCGGGCTGTTCCTGCGCACGGCGCAGGACCTGTCGGGGCCGAAGGTCTGGTCGACGGCGCGCAAGCTCGCCGGGCCGCTGCCGCCCGGAACCCTGGTGCGGGTGGCCCGGGCCAAGGGCATGCAGCGCTGGGCCGTGTCCTACACGTGCCAGCGGCCCGCCAATGCCCCGGGCGGCCCGGTGGCGGATATCTGCCTGCAGTACACGGCCGACCTGAACCTCGACGGGATCGGCGCCCTCAAGCTCTATGCCGATCCGGTGGAAGCGGGCCGCTCCGCCGCCTATCTCGGGCTGCGCTCGGGGGGCGACGGCAGCGGCCGGTACGACCGCAGCGCGCATTTCTGGATGACCGACGCGGAGGGCAACCTCGACACGCCGGCGATCTACCCGAACAAGGCGGGCTTCCTGACCTGGCTCGACCGGCTCGCCCCGACCGCCTCCGGGCGCGACGCGTCGAGCCTGTACGGGCGGCCCGTCTACTGGGCGACGTGGACGGTGCGCCCGATCGGCGCGCAATAAGTCGCAGGAGGCGCTATATGGGCGGCCGACAAGCCGCGCGAGGCGTGCCTGACGGACCCGATGGAAACCCATATCGACCTGTGGTTCGCCGCGAGCATCGTGGCGATCTCGTTGCTGCTCTCGGCCTTCTTCGCGGGCGCGGAGACCGCCTTCACGGCCGCCTCGCGGGCCCGGATGCACGCCCTCGAGCAGGCGGGCGACCCGCGCGCCGCGATCGTCAACCGCATCCTGGCGATCCGCGAGCGCTTCATCGGCGCGATGCTGATCGGCTACAACATCGTGGCGATCGGCGCCTCGGCCTTCACCACCAGCGTGCTCACCGCGCTGTTCGGCAAGAGCGGCGTCATCTACGCGACGGTCGGCATGTCGGTGCTGGTCATCGTCTTCGCCGAGGTGCTGCCGAAGACGCTGGCGATCTCGAAGCCCGACAAGACCGCGCTGCTCACCGCCCGGCCCGTGGCCTTCGCGGTGGCGCTGATGGGCCCGCTGGCGCTCGCCATCGAGCAGGTCGTGCGGGTGATGCTGAAGCCGTTCGGCGTCACCATCGGCGAGCACCAGTCGATCCTCACCGCCGCCGAGGAGCTGCGCGGCCAGGTGGCGCTGATGCACCGGGAGGGCGGCGTCGCCAAGGCCGAGCGCGACATGCTGGGCGGCCTGCTCGACCTGTCGGACCTGTCGGTCTCCGACGTCATGGTCCACCGCACCAAGATGCGGGCGATCGACGCCGGCCAGCCCTCCGAGGACATCGTCCGGGCGGTGCTGTCCTCGCCCTACACCCGCATGCCGCTGTGGCGCGGCACGCCCGAGAACATCGTCGGCGTCCTCCACGCCAAGGACCTGCTGCGGGCGCTCGACGCCGCGGGCGGCGACGCCTCCGGCCTCAAGGTCGAGGCGCTGGCCCTCGAGACGTGGTTCGTGCCGGGCACGACGTCGCTGCGCGCCCAGCTCAAGGCCTTCCTGACCAAGAAGACCCACTTCGCCCTGGTGGTCGACGAGTACGGCGAGGTGATGGGGCTCGTGACCCTGGAGGACATCCTGGAGGAGATCGTCGGCGACATCGCCGACGAGCACGACGTCACCGTCTCGGGCGTGCGCCCGCAGGGGGACGGGTCGGTGAACGTCGACGGCGGCGTGCCCATCCGCGACCTGAACCGGGCCATGGACTGGAACCTGCCCGACGAGGAGGCGACCACGATCGCCGGCCTCGTCATCCACGAGGCCCGGACCATCCCGGATCAGGGAACGGCCTTCAACTTCCACGGCTTCCGCTTCCAAGTGCTGCGGAAGGCCAAGAACCGCATCACCACGCTGCGCATCACGCCGCTGACCTCGGCGGGGATCCAGGCCGCCGCGCTGCCGGACGCGCCGCGCGACGCGGTGTGACGGCGGCGCGCGCCGAGCGCGGCCGCGATGTGCGCCCGCGCCGCCACGCGCGCGGGGCGGTCCTCAGCCCGGCATCGCCTCCAGCCCCTCGGCGCGGATCCAGTCGCGGGTGCGGTCCAGCGCGCGGCCGAGCCGGTCGAACAGGGCGTCGATCTCGTCCGGCGCGATGATGAGCGGCGGGCAGACGGCGACGCGGTCCCCCGCGAGCGCGCGCACGATCAGCCCCTCGCCCTGCGCGAAGGCGACGCAGCGGGCGGCCACCCCCTTCTTCGGGTCGTACTGCCGCTTGGTGGCCTTGTCGGCGACGATCTCCAGGCCGCCGATCAGCCCGAGCCCGCCCGCCTCGCCCACGATGTCGTGCCCGGCGAGGGCCGCGAGACGGCGCTGGAACTGGGGCGCCTTCTCGGCCGCCCCCTCGATCACCCGCTCGCGGCGGTAGATCTCGATCGCCTTCAGCGCCACCGCGGCGGCCACCGGGTGCCCGGAATAGGTGGTGCCGTGGCCGAAGGTGCCGATCTTCTCGCTCTGTCCGATCAGCGCCTCGTAGAGGGGCTCGTCGATGCTGACGCCGCCGAGCGGCATGTAGGCCGAGGTCAGGGCCTTGGCGAAGGAGATGGAGTCGGGCCGGGCCCCCACCGCCTCGCTGCCGAACCACGTGCCGAGCCGGCCGAAGCCGCAGATCACCTCGTCGGCGATGAAGCGGACGTCGTACTTCGCCAGCACCGCCTGGATCGCCGAGAAGTAGCCCCGCGGCGGCACGATCGCGCCGCCCGCGCCCATCACCGGCTCGGCGATGAAGGCCGCGACGGTGTCGGGGCCCTCGCGCAGGATCGTCTCCTCCAGCTCGGCGGCGAGGCGCGCCGAGTAGGCCTCCTCGCTCTCGCCCGGCTCCGCGCCCCGGTAGTGGTGCGCGGGCGAGACGTGCAGGAAGCCCGGCAGCGGCAGGTCCCAGTCGGCGTGGTTCGCCGCGAGCCCGGTCATCGAGGCGCTGGCTACCGTGACGCCGTGGTAGCCCTTCTGGCGGGCGATGATCTTCTTCTTCTTCGGCCGGCCCAGGGCGTTGTTGTAGTACCAAGTCAGCTTGACCTGCGTGTCGTTGGCCTCCGACCCCGAGGAGGTGAAGAAGATCTTCGAGGTCGGGACCGGCATCAGCTCCTTGAGCGTCTCGGCGAGCTCGATACCCGGATCGTGGCTGCGGCCGGAGAACAGGTGCGTGAAAGGCAGGCGCGCCATCTGCGCCCGGGCCGCCTCCACGAGCTCCGCGTTCGAGTAGCCGAGGGCCGTGCACCACAGGCCGGACATGCCCTCGATGTAGGAGCGCCCCTCGGTGTCGTAGACGTGCACGCCCTCGCCGCGCTCGAGAACCAGCGGGCCCGTCTGTCGGTGCGCCGACAGGTTGGTGTAGGGATGCAGGAGGGTTTCGACGTCGCGGGTCGCGAGGTTCGAGAGCATGGTTCGCAAGGTCCTCGTGCGCGGGTGACCGCCGCCACACTACCGACCCGATGCCCCGGCAGGTAGCCCACAGGATCCGCGTCCGGCCGTTGCCGCACGCATGCCGTCAGACCGCCCCCAGCACCGCCCCTCGCCGCGCCCGACCGATGCTCAACCCGGAAGCCTACGTCGCACAACCCGCCCCCGGCCGCGCCTGCGGCGCCTGCACGCTGTGCTGCAAGGTCTACGACGTGCCCGCGGTCGAGAGCGTCGCGGGCACGTGGTGCCGGCACACCAGGGCCGGCCAGGGCTGCGCCATCCACGCCACCCGCCCGGACCATTGCCGGGCGTTCCACTGCCTCTGGATGACCGAGGGCTGGCTCGGCCCGGAATGGAAGCCGGATCGCGCCAAGATGGTGCTGAGCCTCGACCCGCTCACCCGCAACATGAACGTGCAGGTCGATCCCGGACAGGCCGGCGCGTGGCGGCGCGAGCCCTATTACGGCCAGCTCAAGCGCTGGGCCGTGGCCTCGGTGCCCCTGCGGCGGCACGTGCTGGTCCACGTCAACAAGAGCACCACCGTCATCCTGCCCGACCGCGACGTCGGCCTCGGGATCGTCGGCGCCGACGAGCGCATCGTCACCACCGACCGGATGACGCCCCAGGGCCCGAGCTTCGACGTCCGGAAAGTGCCGGCCTGAACCGGCCGACGGCCGACCGGCAGGGCTCGGGGATCCGGGCCGGCTCAGCGCTCGGTGCCGGAGTGCCGCCGCATGACCGGGGATTCGACCACCAGGAACGTCATCTGGAACAGGATCAGCCCCGTCTGGTCCGTCACCTCGATCCGCCAATCCTCGCCGAGGGCGACGCGCTGGGCGTCCTGCTTCAGGATGTCGCCGGCGCGCCGGACGGCTTCCAGCCGGGCGGATTGCCAGTCCGGCAGGTCCGTCCCCGCGGTGTCCAGGATCGTGGATCCGTCGTGGATGTGGAAGTGGTAGCGCGGCATCCACACGTCCCGGGCGGGTCCAGGCGGGGGATGACGGTACCCCTCACTCGCGGCCCTGCCGAGTCTCGTCGCCGCGATTGACGGACCTGTTACGCCACGCGCGCCCGATCGACCATATACGGCGTTAGGATCGCGGCCGACGCGATGTCGCGACGCGCGCGCCTTGCGGTTCCGGCCGGTTTGCCCGAGTGATCCGGCATGACGACCGTTCACGATTTCAGCGTCTCCGCGGCCGACGGAACACCGTACCCGCTCGCGCAGCATCGCGGTCAGGTGCTGCTCATCGTGAACACGGCCTCACGCTGCGGCTTCACCCCGCAGTACGAGGGGCTCGAGGCGCTCTGGCGCCGGCACCGGGAAGCGGGCCTGACAGTCCTGGGCTTCCCCTGCAACCAGTTCGGCGCGCAGGAACCGGGCGACGCCGCCGAGATCGCGAGCTTCTGCGCCCTGCGCTACGACGTGAGCTTCCCGGTGCTCGCCAAGATCGCGGTGAACGGGTCGGGAGCCGATCCGCTCTACGCCCATCTTACCCGGGCCCGGACAGGCCTGTTCGGCACGCGGGCGGTGAAGTGGAACTTCACCAAATTCCTGGTGGGGCGCGACGGCCGGGTCATCGCCCGGTTCGCCCCCGGGACGAAGCCCGCGGCCCTGGAGGCGAAGATCCAGGCCGCCCTGGCCGCCTGAGCCGCGCCGGCGTCAGACCGCGTCGATATCCGCGGCCGCGGCGGAGGCGACGCGGCACGCGTCGCCCCGTTCACGCGCGCGCAGCACCGTCCGCAGCGGCGCGATCGGGAACGGACGCACCGACTCGCGCAGGATCCCGGTCAGGAACCGGATCTCGGCGATCTTGCGCAAGGTCATGTCGGGCGCTCCCGCGCTCTGAGCACGGCGCTCAAGATCCGACAGGGCGTCGAAGAGAGCGCACCGCGCGTCGAGATCCCGGGAAGACTGCTTCGTCGCGATCAAACTAGCCAGTTCGCCTTCAAAACTGCATCGGGCAGGCTGATCGGCACGCATCATCGACTCGAACACAATGTGCGTCGACCCTAAAACAGTGTTCGCACTTTGTCAGCAGCCCGCGCGGGGCGGGCGTCGCGAATGCGGGGTTGTTGCCCAATTGCATCTGCGCGACGGCCCCGGCCGGCGGCCCGGTCTCAGTCGCCGGCCCCGACGAACGCGGCGGCCGCCTCGAACTCCGTCCGGCGCGCTTCGAGGCGGGCCTCCGCCTCGGCGTCGCGCCCCCAGACGGCGGCCTGGTAGGTCTCGTCGACATGGGCCGCGGCCCAGGCCTCGGCCGGCGTCAGACGGCCCTTGAGAACCGCCAGGGCGATCAACAGGGAGCCGGTCAGCGTCGTGAGCGTGTGCAGGCCCGCCATCTGGAACGGGTCGGTCACCGCGTTCACCGCCTCGGAGAGGGCCCGGATCGTGTCGGCCGGCTGCGCGACGTGCATGACGCCCTCGCTCAGGATCACCCGCGCACCGAACGCGTCCCGCGCCCAGGCGAGGATGGGATCCCAGGCCTCCGCCTGGGCCGCCACGAGGCGCTCCGGGTCGCCGGCGCGGTAGGCCAGGAGATCGGTACCCGCGTAGGCGCAGAGATCGGCCGCGACCTCGGCCAGGCGGGGCGTCACACCGTCGATCGCCGTGTTGGCGAGCCGGGTCAGCGGCATCCGCGCCGGGTCGATCGCGGTGTCCTGGGCGCCCCATTCCGCCGCGACACGCTCGGCCAGGATCCGGCTGGGGAGTCTCAGCGGGTTGCGGGCCGGCGTGTTGGCCGGACGTCCGTCCAGGGTCAGCCGGTACCCGCCCTGGTCCTCGGCGACGGCGGCCTCGTCGTAGAACCGCCGGGGCAGGGCCGGCTTGGCGTGGCCGCGGGCTGCCCGCACCGGATCGGGCTTCTCACCGTCGCTCGGCTGCCCGAGCCAGTCTGTCGTCTGATCGCTCATGGAGGCGAGATAGGCGCTTCCGGCCCCGCGCGCGAGCCTCTCGCGATCAGGCGCCCGTCGCGAGCCCCTCCAGAAGCAGCGCCTCCAGCGCCGCGGCGCTCGGGACCACCGTCACGGCCCCGGCCCCGTAGAGCGCGTCCGGAGGATGGTAGCCCCAGGCGACCCCGATCGCGGTGGCGCCGGCCGCCACGCCCATGGCGATGTCGAAGGTGGTGTCGCCGACCATCACGGTGGCCTCGGGCTCGCAGCCGGCCTCGCGGATCGCCTGCTGCAGCATGGTCGGATCCGGCTTCGACGGCGCGTCGTCGGCGCTCTGGGTGGTGGCGAACCAGCCCGCCCAGCCGTGATGCGCGATCAGCCGGTCGACACCGCGCCGCGACTTCCCGGTGGCGAGGCCGATCAGCACGTCGGAGCGCCCGCGCAGCCGGGTGAGCAGGTCGGCCATGCCGGGGAACAGGGGCTCCTCGTGCGCGGGGTCGAGCCGCAGGCGGTTGTAGGCCTGCTTGTAGCTCTCCGAGAGTTCCGCGACCGGGCCGTCCTCGCCGACCAGGCGCCGGAACGCCTGCGGCAGCGACAGGCCGACCACCGACAGGGCCTCCCGCCGCCCCGGTGCCGGCAGACCGTTCTCCGCGAAAGCCACCTCCTGGGCCGCCACGATCAGGTGCTGGCTGTCGACGAGGGTGCCGTCGACGTCGAAGACGACGAGCCTCATCGCGGCCGACGTGCCGAGAGCCGCCCCGACGGCGCGGGTGGGTAGATCCTGGTCTCCGTCACGGCTTCCGGCCCGGCTGTGCCGGCGCGGCCGCGGCGGGCTGCCCGCCGGGGACGCGGGTCCGCTCGTAGCCGAGCCGGCAGCGGATCAGGAAGCGCCGGCGCTTGCCGCCGCGCAACCCGCGCTGGTGCGAGGCGCGGTTGCAGGCCGCGTAGGAGCGCCGCCGGCGCTCCGCGCGGGCATTGTTGGCCGTCCGCGGGGCGGCCTGCGCGGGCGCCGCGCCCGGTGCGGGCGAGGCGGCCGGATGCGGGGCCGCCGTCTCGGGCGGGTGAGTGCCGTTCGCCGCCGGCGCCGCCTTGGTCGTCTCGCCCGGTGCGGCATGCGCGATCGGCCCGGTGAGGCACAGGGCGGCGAGGCAGGCCAGCATCGCGAGCTTCATGTGTCAGGGTCTCGAACCGCCGGGAAAACGCCCCGCGGCGGATCGGCGGGGCGCGGGGCAGCATATGAGGCGGCGCGGCCGGTTGCCAAGGCATGCGTCACGCGGGACCTCCGGATCGCGCCCCGGTTTCACAAACATGCCGCGGCGCGGCAGGGCGCGCGGGACGGTTATTGCGGTGACGAAAAAGGTGATCCGGTGATGAACCTCGTCCTGCTGCCCGGCTTCATGACCGATACCGACCTCTGGTCGGACATCGTCGCGCGTCTCGCCGAGGTCGGCCCGATCGCGCACGGCGACCTCGCGCGGGACGCCGCCATCGCCGACATGGCGCGCCGCGTCGCCGCGGAGGCGCCCGCGCGCTTCGGGCTCGTCGGCTTCTCCATGGGCGGCTACGTCGCCCGGGCGGTCGCCCGGCTCGTGCCGGACCGGGTGGAGGCGCTCGTCCTCGTCGCCACCTCGTCGCGCGCCGACACGCTCGCCCAGGCGCGCCGGAAGGCCGCCGCCGTCGCCCATATCCGCCAGCAGGGCTACCGGGGCCTCAGCCGCGCGGCGATCGTCCAGTCGGTGCACCCGGACCGGGCCGGCGACGGCGCGCTCCTGACACGGATCCGGCAGATGGGCGACCGGCTCGGCGGGGAGGTCTTCCTGCGCCAGGCCGGGCAGGCGCGGGACTCCGACCGCGACCGCCTCGGCGCGATCGGATGCCCGACCCTGGTCGTGGCGGCGGCCCAGGACGCCCTGCGGAGCCTCGACGAGGCGCGGGAGCTCCGGGACGGCATCCCGGGCGCGACCCTGACGGTGATCGACGGGTCGGGCCACATGCTGCCGCTCGAAGCCCCCGACGCCCTGGCGGACGCGATCGTGCCCTGGCTGCGGGCTCAGGCCTCCGGGGCTTCGACGATCGGGTCGTAGCGGGCGGCGTCGAAGCCCAGGAGGTTCCAGCTCTGGGCCATGTGGGGCGGGAGCGGCGCGCTCACGTCGACCGGCTTGCCGGTGCGCGGATGCGGGATGACGATCCGCCGGGCGAGCAGGTGGAGGCGGTTCTGGATGCCGCCCGGCAGCTCCCAGTTCTCCACCGAGAAGTATTTCGGGTCGCCCACGATCGGGTGGCCGATATGGGCCGCGTGGGCGCGCAGCTGGTGCGTGCGGCCGGTGACCGGCTTGAACGACAGCCAGGACAGCTTCTGGGCGGCCTGATCGACCATCGCGTAGTAGGTCAGCGCGTGGCTCGCACCCTCGTCGCCGTGCTTGGCGACCCGCATCCGCGCGTCGGCGTCCGTGGGTTCCTCCTTGGCGAGGTAGGTCGAGACGCGCCCCTGCCGCACCCGGGGAACGCCCGCGGTGAGCGCCCAGTAGATCTTCCGCGCCGCCCGGGACCGGAAGCTCTTAGCCAGCGTCGCGGCGGCGAGCCGGGTCTTGGCGATGATCAGGCAGCCGGCCGTATCCTTGTCCAGCCGGTGGACGAGGCGCGGCTTCTGGCCGTCCGGACCCGTGAGGGCGGCGAGCAGGCCGTCCACGTGGCGGACCGTCCCCGAACCGCCCTGGACCGCGAGGCCGAAGGGCTTGTTGAGGATCATCATGTCGGCGTCCTCGTAGAGGATCAGCGACCGGATGAACGCCGCGTCGTCCTGCTCGCGGGCGGCGCTGCGCGGCCGCTCGGTAGGCTGGTCCAGGCGCAGCGGCGGCACGCGCACGCTCATGCCCGGCTCCAGCCGGTCGTTCGGCTTGGCGCGCTTGCCGTCGACCCGCAATTCGCCCTTGCGCACGATGGTCTGCACGCGGGTGAAGGGCAGGAGCGGGAAGCGGGCGGTGAGGAAGCGGTCGATCCGCATCCCGGCCTCGTCCGGCTCGACCGTCAGGGTCTGCACGCCGGAGGCGAGGGTCGCGGAGGCGGCGGCGCGCTGCTCGCGCCGGGTCGGACCGGGCGCGGGGGCGGCGGCAAGGGCGGGGGAGGGGGCCGCCGAGCGCCTGGCCGGAGGCCGGCTGCCGGGCTTGGCCGCGGCGGCGTCCCGCGGTGCGTCGTCGCGCGGTGCGGCGGCGTCGCGGCGCGGCTTCGGGGGCCGGGCCGGCGCGGAGACCGCAGCGCCCTGCGATCCCCAGGGATCGCGGGTGCCGGCATCCTCGCCGCGGTTGCGGGCCGCGCGCTCGGCGGCGTCGCGGGCGCTGGTGCGCGGGCCCGTGCGGGCGCGGCCGTCGGCCTGGGCCTTGCCGCCCCTGAACTTGCCCGCATCGAACTTGCCGGCCTGGGGCTTGCGCCCCTTCGGCCCGCCGCTTCTGGGAGGTCGTGTCGTCATGCTTCCGCCGGCACCCGTCTTCGCGTCGGACGGAGCGTCCGGGCGCGTGGGCCGCGGCGTCGCGGACGTCCGGACCGATGGGATTGCCCGGCTGTAGCATCGCCCGCGCCGAGCGGCAAAGGCGGTGGGCCGGCTCGGTCCGTCAGGGCTCCGCGTCCCACGCGTCGCGGAGCCGGGCCTTCAGGCCTGCGGGGAAGAGATCCGGACCGCCCGGGACGTCGAGCCCGTCCAGATCGCACCACCGGGCCACGCAGGCGGTGCCGGAATCCTCGTGGAAGACGAAGCGCTCCGGCCCGTCGAACAGCCCCGGCGGCAGGGCGACGGGGAACAGGAACAGCACCTCGTGCCCGACCTGCCCCTCGTGCGTGAAGATGTTCTCCATGACGCGGGGGCCGCCGAGCACCGAGACGGTGACGCCGAGTTCCTCCCGGAACTCCCGGATCAGGGCGTCCTCGACCCGCTCGCCGAAGGCGACGCTGCCGCCGAGGGGCCGGACGCCTTTCAGGCGCCCGTCATCCGCGCGGACCTCCGCCACGAGCAGGCTGTTGCCGCGCCGGGGCAGGCCCAGCGCCTTCACGCGAATCTCCGCAGGGGGCCGCCAGACCGTCATCCCGCACCGGCTAGCCCGTCGTCGGCGAGGCCGCAACGGCTCGGTGCCCCGCGCGCCGATCCACGGCAACAACCGGACACACGGTTGACGCCCGGGCCCGCTACGGCCAAGCTGTGCTCGACGGTTCCCCTCGGGGATCAAAAGGGAACGCGGTGAGGGGTTCGCCCCGAAGCCGCGGCTGCCCCCGCAACTGTGAGCGGCGAGCCCTTCACCACCACGTCACTGGGTCACCCCGGGAAGACGGTGCGAGGGCGGCGACCCGCGAGCCAGGAGACCTGCCGTCAGCCGTGGTCACACGCGAAACGCGCCGGGCGGGGTGTCCTGGCGGGTGTCGAGGCGCCGCCAGTCCCGAGGGGAGGCGGTCGCCGAGGCCTCGTTCGCGGTGACGTGCCACAGCAAGCGCGCCCGCGACGCCGTTTCCCATGCCCGTCTCCGCCGCCTCGAGACCCTCGAGCCCTGTCCCGGGACGCCGTCGCGCGCCCGCACAGGCTGAGCCATCCGGACGGCCGATGCGTTGTAATGTTATTACAATGCGTGTACGACGCGGGGGCCGGCGCGCGCCGTGCACGGACCGCTTCTCCCATGTCATTCTCGACCTATCGCTCCCGCCTCGGCGGGCGGGCCCCGCTCTGCGGCGTTCTCCTCGCGCTCCTCGCCGGCCCGACCGCCGCCCAGGAGGCGGTCACCCTGGATGAGCTGTCCGTCGCGGGCGCGGGCGGCGACCCGAGCCGCCTCCCGCCGAACGGCCTCAACCTGCGCACGCCCGACCGGACCGCGAGTCGCCTCGGCCTGACGCCGCTGGAGACGCCGGCCAGCCTCGACATCGTGTCGGGCGAGACCGCGCGGCTCCGCGGACAGGATACGATCGCCGAGGCCGTGACCCAGGACGCGACCGGCATCACCACCATCGCGGCGCCCGGCAACGGCAACGGCGCGTTCACGTCCCGCGGCTTCGCCGGGCCGAACTCGATCCAGCAGCTCTACGACGGCACGCGCTTCTACGTCGGCGCCAACACCGTGACCTTCCCGTTCGACACGTGGAACGTCGAGCGGATCGAGGTGCTGCGCGGGCCGTCCTCGGTGCTCTACGGCGACGGCGCCATCGGCGGCGTCATCAACGTGGTGCCCAAGAAGCCGGTCTTCGTGCCGGTCAACGCCGCCCGCGCGGTCATCGGCACCGACGGGGTCGCGCGCCTCGCCCTCGATTCCGGCGGCCCGCTGGGCCAGGCGGAGTACGGCGACACCTTCGCGTACCGCCTCAACGTCAGCGGCAACCGCGCCGACGGCTGGATCCGGCCGGAGGGCGATTTCCGCAACCTCGCGGTCTCCGCCGCCCTGCTGTTCCGGCCGAGCGCCGACCTCGCGTTCACGCTGAGCCACGATCTCGGCTACCAGGAGCCCGCCCGCTACTGGGGCACGCCGCTCGTCGCGGGACGGATCCCGGACCTCATACGGTTCAACAACTACAACGTCCGCGACGCGAAGATCACCTGGGCCGACAACTGGACCCAGCTCAAGACCGAGTGGTCCCCCTCGGCCGACATCACGATCCGCAACACCGCTTACCGGCTCACCAGCCGGCGCCACTGGCTCGACGTCGAGCAGTACAGCTACAACCGCGGCACCGGGCTCGTGGACCGGGGCGACTACCTGGAGATCTACCACAGCCAGGAGCAGGTCGGAGACCGCCTCGACGCGACGTTCCGCGGGAGCCTGTTCGGGCTGCCGAACCAGTTCGTGGCCGGGTTCGACGTGAACCACATCGATTTCCGCCACACCAACAACTTCTACTTCGACCAGACCACCAGCGTGCCGCTCACCGGCTACGATCCGGGCCTGTTCCCGCAGAACGGGCGGGCCCGTCCGGCCTACGCCACGCAGACGAGCCAGGCCTCGGTCTTCGCCGAGGACCGGCTGATCCTGTCGGACAAGCTCTCGTTCCTCACCGGCGTGCGCCTCGACGTGCCGACGCTCAATCGGGAAGACCTGCAGACGGGATCGCGGTTCGAGAGGACCTACCGGGCGCTCGGCTACCGGTTCGGCCTCGTCTACAACCCGACGCCGGACAGCGCGCTCTACGCCCAGTACAGCTTCGCCACCGACCCGGTGAACAGCCTGATCACGCTGTCGCAGTCGCTGGCCGGCTTCAAGCTCGCGACCGGCGATCAGGTCGAGATCGGCGCCAAGGGTCTGGCCTTCGACGGCGCCCTGGAATGGACCGTCGCGGGCTACCGGATCGTCAAGGACAACCTGATCTCGGCGATCCCCGGACAGCCGACGCTCTCGACGCAGGTCGGGAGCCAGTCCTCGCAGGGTTTCGAGCTGGCGCTCGGCTGGCGCTTCGCGCCGGGCTGGCGCCTCGACGGCAACCTCGCGCTCCTGCACGCGCAGTACGACCGGTTCGACCAGACGGTGAACGGCGCCACGGTCTCGTATGCCGGCAACCAGCCGATCGACGTGCCGGAGCGCGTGGCCAACCTCTGGCTGACCTGGGACGTCACCCGCGACTGGACCGCGCGGGTCGGGCTGCAGAACGTCGGGCAGGTCTACAGCGACTTCGGCAACACGGCGCGGCGCCCGGCCTACAACCTCGTCAACGCGGTCCTGGACCATCAGGTGACGGCGGATTCGCGCCTGTCCGTGCGGGTCTACAACCTGTTCGACAAGGTCTACGCGATCTCGGGCAACGCGGTGAACGGGGTCGGCACCAACTGGCTGCTCGGGCGCCCGCGCTCGGTCGAGGTCGCCTACACGGTGACGTGGTGAGCCGGCCGCGGCGGTTCGGCAAGGCGGGACGGCGCTGGCTGCTCCTGTTCCACCGCTGGGCCGGGATCGTCGCGGGGCTGTTCTTCGCCCTGTGGATCGGATCCGGGCTGGTGATGCTCTACGTGCCGTTCCCGGCACTCACCGGGGCCGAGCGGCTGTCACGGCTCGCCCCGATCGCCTGGGATCAGGTCACGGTCGCGCCCGAGGCGGCGCTGCGGGCCGGCGGGCTCGGCGGCGCGCCGGCCGCCTTCGCGTTGGAGATGCGGGGCGGCGAGGCGGTCTACCGGATCGCCGACCGCGACGGCGCCCGGGCCACGGTCTCGGCGCGGACCGGTGCGCGGCTCGGCCCGGTGACGCCCGAAGACGCGCTGCGTCTCGCGACCGACGGGATCCCGGACGGGGCTCCGGATGCTCGGGTCGCGCCGGTCGAGCGCGACCAGTGGACCGTCACGGCCCGGTACGACCCGCTCCGCCCCTTCCTGAAGGTCGCCCTCGGGAACCCGGCAGGGACCGAGCTCTACGTCTCGCAGGTCACCGGCGCGATCGCCCTCGACACGACCCGGTCCGAGCGGGCGTGGAACTGGGTCGGCGCCGTGGTGCACTGGATCTACCTCACGCCGCTGCGCGCCCGGGCCGAGCTGTGGCGGACGGTCCTGCTGTGGCTGTCGGGCTTCGCCGCCCTGGGCGCGCTGAGCGGGCTGGCGATCGGGATCTGGCGCCTGCGACTCCGGCGGCGCTACGCGGGCGGGGCGGTCACGCCCTATCGCGGGCTCGCCCGCTTCCACCACCTGTTCGGCCTCGCCGGCGGGATCGGGCTCAGCACCTTCATCCTCAGCGGCTGGATCTCGATGAACCCGAACCGCTGGTTCTCGTCGACCGCGGCGCCCGCCGCCATCCGCGCCGCCTACGCCGGACAGCCGCCGGCCCTCGGCCTCGCCGCCGAGGCTCTCAGCGGCTTCGCCGGACCCGGGACTCGGGTGCTGCGCTTCGTTGCCATCGGCGGCTCGTGGTGGATCGTCGCCGACGGCCCGGCCGGCGTCCCGGCGCGCCGCGCGGATGACGGCGCGGCCCTCGACGCGGCCGCGATCGCGCGGGCCGCCGGCCCGGCGCTGCCCGGCGGCTTGCGGGCGGTCGCGGACCTGAGCGCCTACGATCTCTACTGGTACCCGCACGGGTCCGATCCGCGCCCGCTGCCGGTGCTGCGCCTGCGGTTCGGCGACCCGGACGCCACCTGGCTGCACGTCGATCCCCGGGACGGGAGCATCCTCCAGCGCCTGGACCGCTCGGGCCGGATCAACCGTTGGCTGTTCGACGCCGCGCACCGCCTCGACCTGCCCGGGCTCACCGGCAGCCGCCCGCTCCACGACGCGGCGCAGTGGCTCCTGAACCTCCCGGCGGCCGGCATCGCCCTGACGGGGCTAGTCGCGGGCTCGCGCAGGCTGCGCCGGACCCTCTCGGCATAGGACCTTCGATGACCGACGCGGCGCTCAGAACCGCGCCGTCAGGAACAGGCGCACGTTCCGTCCCGGCAGCAGGATCTCGTCCTTCTTGAACGAGGTCGAATTGCGGATGTCGTCGTTCAGCAGGTTGCGGCCCTGGACGCCGAGGGTGATCGCGCTCGCCCCGTAGACCGCGGGATCGACGGCCTTGGTGTAGCTCAGCTCGGCGCGCAGGTCGTCGTAGCCGGGGGTCGGCGTCTCGTACACGGCCGTGGCGTCGTGGCTGAAGGCGTGGAGCAGGTTCACCCGCGCGAACCACCCGTCGGCCCGCAGGTAGACGCCGCCGCCGAGCCGGTAGGGCGGGATGCGCGGCACGTTGGTGCCGTTGTCGAACTGGGCGCGGACGAAGTCGAACTGCGCCTCGACGCCGGCGAAGCCGTTGCCCACCGGCACGAGGTCGTACTGGCCGATGATCTCGGCGCCGTAGAAGGTCGCGTTCTGCTGCTGGTAGACGATCTGCCGGTTGTCGGTGCCGGTGCCGCAGGACGCGAAGTCGTCGTCGCAGGTCAGGCCTGTGTAGTTGCGGTAGATGAAGCCGGTGTAGCGGGTGAAGTAGCCGGTGGCGTCGAGGCGGAACGGCCCCTCGGCCCGCCGGATGCTGGCCTCGATGGTCCGGGCGCGCTCCTTCTTGAGGTTCGGGTTGCCGATCTCGAAGGTCGCGGTGGCGTCGTGCGGGCCCTGCGAGAACAGCTCGTAGCCCGTGGGCCCGCGCTCGACGTAGGAGCCGGTGAGGCTCGCCACGAAGCCGTAGGGCAGGTCCTGCAGGGCGCCGATGCTGGCGCTCTTCGGGGCGAAGCGCCGGGTCCGCGCGTACTGGAACGGCTCCTGCCCGTCGATCGGCACGTAGTCGGCGGGGAACTGCGCCGCCGTGCTCGACAGCCGGTCGACCTCGTAGCGCCCGGCCGCCTGCAGCCGCGTGCCCGGCTGCAGCTCCAGCTCCTCGAACAGGTAGACCGCGTTCGCGCGGGATTCCGTCTTCGGCAGGAACGATTCGAGCTGCGTGTTGATCACGCGCCGATCCGACTGGAAGCCGAGCGCGCCCGTGAGCTTGCCGAACTCGGTGAAGACCGGGACGTGCTGGAGCTCCAAGCGGCCCTCGGCCTCGCGGTTCTTGAAGATCGCCTGGACGCCCTCGATCCCGTCGTCGCCGATCCCGACCTCGTTGTGGCGGTAGACCGAGTAGCCCGCCCAGTAGCGGATCACCTCGAAGGGTCCGTCGAGCGGGCGGTACTCGCCCCGCGACAGGACGCGGTCCTGGTTGGGGGTCAGGCGGGTCCGGTCCTGCTCGGCAACGCCGCCGGGGATCGCGTAGACCGCGTCGTAGTGGCTGAAGGAGATGCCCACGAACCCGCGGTCGCCGATCGCCGAGATGCCGACCGCGCCGCCCTGCGACTCGTTGTAGGAATTGCGCTGGATCCCGCCGGGGATCGCGTAGCTGTCGTTCGCGGTCTTGAAGCCGTCGGCATGGACCGCGATGCCGTCGCCGCCGGCATCCACCGTGGCGGCACCGAGCCGGCCGTTATCCACGCTGGAGAAGCCGCTGGTGACCTGGCCCTGCACCCCGTTCGCCGGGATGAAGGTCGGCACCCGGTTGTTGTCGGCCGAGACGACGCCGCCGATGGCCCCCGAGCCGTAGCGCAGGGTCGCGGGGCCGCGGATCACCTCGATCCGGTCGGCGACCAGCGGGTTGACCGGCACGGCGTGGTCCTCGCCGAGGTCGGACACGCCGCCGTTGACGATGCCGTTCTCCTGGATCCGCACCCGGGCATTGTCGAGGCCGCGGATGATCGGCCGGGACGCCGCCCCCGGCGCGTAGGTCGTGCCCGAGATGCCCGGCCTGTCGAACAGGGCGTCGCCCAGGGTCCGGGGCTGATCGCGCGCGATCTGATCCTGGGTCACCACCGTCACCGGTGAGAACGTGTTGGTCGCCACCGGAAGGACGCCGATCGGCACCGCCGCGTCCGCCGCGACCGCGCCGCGCGACGGCTGGATCGGGCTCGGACTGGTGACGCTGATCTCGTCGAGGGCGACGGCCTGCTGCGCCCGCAAGGCGGACGGTGTCAGGAGGCCGGCGCAGACAGTCGAGGACAGGACCGTGCTGGCGAGGAAGCCGAAGCGGCGCGAGGGAGGCATCGAGACTCACACAGTGTTATATCGTTTCATTGTTGCGGCGCGTCGCCCGGGTGCAAGCGTTAATCCCGCGCGCGCCGGACACGGTCGAGAAACGTTACATCGTTGCAACAGCCGCTCGTTCCGTGCGGCAGGTCGGCCCCTTAACCCAGGTTGACTATGAAATGTTATAACGTTTTGATAGCGTCATGACCCAGCGCGATACCCGCCTTCCCGTCACCGTTCTGTCCGGCTTCCTCGGAGCCGGGAAGACGACGCTCCTCAATCACGTGCTCAACAATCGCGACGGCCGCCGCGTCGCGGTGATCGTCAACGACATGAGCGAGGTGAACATCGATGCCGACCTGGTCCGCGCCGGAGGCGCCGACCTGTCCCGGACCGACGAGACCCTGGTCGAGATGACCAACGGCTGCATCTGCTGCACCCTGCGCGACGACCTGCTCGCCGAGGTCCGGCGGCTGTCGGAGACGGGGCGGTTCGACTACCTGCTGATCGAGGGGACCGGCATCGCCGAGCCGCTGCCGATCGCCTCGACCTTCTCGTTCCGGGATGAGGCCGGCCGCTCCCTCGCGGATCTCGCCCGGCTCGACACGATGGTCACGGTGGTCGACGCGGTGAACCTGCTCAAGGATTACGGCTCGGCCGCCTTCCTGCGCGAGCGCGGCGAGACGGCCGGCGCCGAGGACACGCGCACGCTCGTGGACCTGCTCGTGGAGCAGATCGAGTTCGCCGACGTGGTGGTGATCAACAAGGCGCGCGACGTGTCGGCCGAGCATCTCGCGCTGGTGCGCTCCGTCGTGCGCGGCCTGAACGCCGATGCCCGCATCCTCGAGACCGACCACGGGCGCGCGCCGCTCGCCGATATCCTCGACACCGGCCTGTTCGACGAGGACAGGGCCCAGCAGCACCCGCTCTGGTTCAAGGAACTCTACGGCGCCCACGAGCACGTGCCGGAGACGGAGGAGTACGGCATCGCCTCCTTCGTCTACCGGGCCCGGCGGCCCTTCGACCCGGAGCGCTTCAACGCCTTCGTCAACGCCACCTGGCCGGGCCTGATCCGCGCGAAGGGCCACTTCTGGCTCGCGACCCGGCCCGACTGGGTGGGCGAGTTCTCCCTGGCGGGCGCCGTGGCCCGGGTCTCGGCGATGGGGTTCTGGTGGTCGGCCGTGCCGCGGCGGCGCTGGCCGGAGGCGCCCGAGTTCCGGACGCGGCTCCAGGACGTCTGGAGCGAGGTCTGGGGCGACCGGCGCCAGGAACTGGTGTTCATCGGCGCCGGCATGGACGCGGCGGCCCTCACGGCGGCGCTGGACGCCTGCCTGATCGAGACCGGTGCGGACCGGGAGCCGTTCGATCCCGCGCCCTATCGCGGCCTGCCGGACCCGTTCCCGGCGTGGCGCCGCGCGGCCTGAGGCCGGCGGTCAGGTCGCCAGCGCCTCGGCCTCGTCCTCGGCTTCGATCTCGGCGTCTGCCTCGGTCGTCTGACCGGAGGCGCCGGCCGCCTCGGCGAGGCCGCGGGCCGCCTTCCGCAGAAGCTTCCGGAGCCGGCGGCGATCGGTCTTGTCGAGGTGGTCGAGCAGCTCGGCCTCGACCTCCTCCTGGATCCGCTCGATGGCCTCGGCCTTGGCCATGCCGGCCTCCGTGAGCTGGACCCGGACCACGCGGCCGTCGCCCGATTCGGCCCGGCGCTCGACGATGCCGAGGGCGGCGAGCCGCGTGACGGTCTTGGAGGCGGTGGGCGGTCGGACGCGCAGCAGGGCGGCGAGATCGCCCATCGTCATCGTGCCGGCCGCGGCCAGCGCCTGCACCACCTGTTCCTGGCCGGCGAACAGGCCGAGCTTGGCCAAGCGGTCGCCGGTCCGCGCCCGGTGCAGGCGCGCCGCCTGGACCAGGGCCCAGCCGACGCTGCGCACGCCGGGTGGCCTCAGCTTCTTCGACGGGAGGCCGAGCACGGCGGCCGCCTCGTCCCGATGATCGCGCTTCTGCTTGTCGCCCACCGGAGCGCCCGAATTAGTGCCGGCGGCCGCCGGACGATCCTGAATCTGCACCGTCCACCCCCATCAAGCGGCCGCCCAGGTCCCTGTGGCGACGACCGGTGACGGTGGGATGACGGGGCCGGCGCGGAGGTCCGCTCAGCAGTGCATGAGACGCTGGAGACGGTCCAGGATGTCCTCGCCGGTGCAGGGCCGGGCGATGAACTCGGCGTGCTTGGGCATGCGGGCCGGGTCGGGGGCCGCGCGCCCGGACACGATCAGGATCGGCAATTGCGGCCGCGCCTCGGCCACGGAACTCGCGAGGTCGAAGCCGTCGGTCTTTCCCGAGAGCTGCACGTCCGTGACCAGCCCGCAGATGTCCGGGCGCGCCTGCAGGATGCTGAGCGCCCGCTCGGCCGAGGCGCACTGGACGGTGTCGTAGCCGCCTTCCTCCAGCACGTCGCCGAGGTCCATGATGGTCAGCGCCTCGTCCTCGACGAGGAGGATTACCGGCCGGTCGCCGCTCGAACCCGTCTGCTCGCTCGCCACTGTGTACTCCCTTCGGCAGCGCCCGGCCGCGCGGGCCGCCGCACGCATCTCCAGCCGTAGGCCCAACGGCAGAAACGGTCCCGGGTTGCAGGCCGGCGCCAGGGCCGGTCACGGGAATGTGGAACGCGCGGGCGTCATGTCGATCCCGGCGCCAGCTCGGTCACCACCCCGGCGACGGCCTCGATCAGCCGGTCGAGATCCACCGCGTCGATCGTGAGGGCGGGGGTGAGGTAGACGATGTCGCCGAACGGCCGCACCCAGACGCCGCGGGCGAGCAGCTCCGCCTTCAGGACGGCCAGGTCGGGCGCCCGCGCGAACTGCACCGCCCCGATGGCCCCGAGGACGCGGACATCCGCCACGCCGGGCACGCGCCGCAGCGGCGCCAGCCCCGCGGCGAGGCGCTCCGCGATGGCGCGGGCCTGGCTCAGGCGCGGCTCGGTCTCGAACAGGTCGAGGCTGGCGTTGGCCGCCGCGCAGGCGAGGGGATTGGCCATGAAGGTCGGGCCGTGCATCAGCGCCGCCGCCGGATCCTCGGACCAGAACGCCGCGAACACCTCCGTGCGGGCGACCGTGGCGGCCAGCGCCATCGTGCCGCCCGTGAGCGCCTTCGACAGGCACAGGATGTCGGGCACGATCCCCGCCTGCTCGCAGGCGAACAGGGTGCCGGTGCGCCCGAAGCCGGTGAAGATCTCGTCGGCGATCAGCGGCAGGCCGTGGCGGCGCGCCAGCCCGGCGATCGTCGCGAGCACCTCCGGCGGGTGGGTCCGCATCCCGCCGGCCCCCTGCACCAGCGGCTCGACGATCACCGCCGCCAGGGTGTCGCGATAAGCCGCCAGGGCGGCGTCGAGCGCCGCGGTCTCGGCCGCGCCCCGCGGCAGGTCGCAGAAGATCTGGCTCGGCAGGTAGGCTCCGAACCGGCGGTGCATGCCCTCCTCGGGGTCGCAGACGGACATCGCCCCCATCGTGTCGCCGTGGTAGCCGCCGCGGAACGCGAGGACCTTCGTCCGACCGCTCACCCCGCGGTTGATCCACATCTGCGCCGCCATCTTGAGCGCGACCTCCACGGCGACCGAGCCCGAATCGCTGAGGAAGACGTGGTCGAGATCGCCCGGCAGCAGGGCGGCGAGCCGCCGGGCCAGTGCCTCCGCCGGCGCGTGGGTGAGGCCGCCGAACATCACGTGGGGCATGCGCGCGAGCTGCTCGGCCACCGCGCCCGCTATGTGCGGGTGATTGTAGCCGTGCACGGCGGTCCACCAGGAAGCGATGCCGTCCACGAGCTCGCGACCGTCGGCGAGGCGGATGCGGGTGCCGTGGGTCGCGACCGCCTCCAGGGGCGCCGCCGCGTGTCGCATCTGGGTGTAGGGCCGCCAGAGATGGCCTGCGGGCGTCGCGAGGGTCATGCCTCCGGCATGGGGGCGCCTCGGACGAGGGTCAAGGGTCCGGCACCCGCCGCTTGACTTTGCCGGCGCGGCACCGCCCATCCCCGTCCCCATGGACAGCCTCGACGCCTTCGCCACCGGGAAACTCGACGCCCTCGAGGCGGGCAGCCTGCGCCGCAAGCTGGTGCCGACGGAGCGCGGCTCCGGCGCCGCGGCGGCGCGGCGGGGGCGGGCGCTCGTCTCCTTCTCGTGCAACGATTACCTCGGCCTCTCGCACCACCCGCGGGTGATCGCGGCGGCTCAGGCGGCCGCGGCGTCCCACGGCGCGGGGGCGGGCGGGTCGCGGCTCGTGACCGGCGACCACCCCTATCTCGGCGCGCTGGAGGACGGCTTGGCGCGCCACAAGGGCGCGGAGGCCGCCCTGGTCTTCGGCAGCGGCTACCTCGCCAATCTCGGCATCACCCCGGCGCTCGCCGGGCGGGGCGACCTCGTCCTGCTGGACGAGCTGTCCCACGCCTGCATGTGGGCCGGCGCGCGGCTCTCGGGCGCCCAGGTCATGACCTTCCGCCACAACGATCCCGGCGACCTCGCGGCGCGGCTCGCCGAGCACCGGCCCCACCACGGCCGCGCCCTCGTGCTCACCGAGCGGGTGTTCAGCATGGACGGCGACCGGGCGCCGCTCGGCGACATCCTGGGCATCGCCGAATCCTACGACGCCTGGACGCTGGTGGACGATGCCCACGGCATCGGCGTGGTCGAGGACGGACCGCGGGCGCCCCTGGAGATGGGCACCCTGTCGAAGGCGCTCGGCTCGTACGGCGGCTATCTCTGCGCCTCGCGCCCGGTCGTCGACCTGATGACGAGCCGCGCCCGCAGCTTCGTCTACACCACCGGCCTGCCCCCGGCCTCCGCCGCCGCCGCCCTGGAGGCGCTGGCGATCCTGGAGGCGGAGCCCGAGCGCCGGGCCCGGCCGCTCGCCCTGGCCCGGCGCTTCACCGCCCGTCTGGGCCTCCCGGAGGCCGAGAGCGCGGTCGTGCCGGTCCTGGTGGGCGAGGCGCAGGCGGCGCTCGACATCTCGGCCGCGCTGGAGGCCGCCGGCTTCCTGGTGGTGGCGATCCGCCCGCCGACCGTGCCGGCCGGGACCGCGCGGCTGCGGGTGGCCTTCTCGGCCGCCCACGACGAGGCCCAGGTCGACGCCCTGGCGGAGGCGGTGGCCGCCCTCACCGGGCGCGCCTGAGAGCCGCTTCCCGTCCGCGCGGCGCGCACCTATACCGAGGCCCTGACGGAGCCGGAGCGCTCCGGCCGGCCCGCCGCCGAGAAGCGGGACGGCCCCGGGATCGAGAGGACGACGCCATGGACGCCACCGCGCTGCGAGCCCTCCAGGCTCCGATCAAGGACAAGTACCGCACCGCGCCGGACGCGGCGGTCATCACCTTGAAGGCCAGGGGCACGCTGGACGACACCAAGATCGCCTGCAAGGTCGAGACGGGCCGCGCCATCGCGGAGGCTGGGCTGCATCCGGCCACGGGCGGCTCGGGCGCGGAGCTCTGCTCGGGCGACATGCTGCTGGAAGCGCTCGTCGCCTGCGCGGGCGTGACGCTCAAGGCGGTGGCGACCGCCCTCGAGATCCCGCTGCGCGCCGGCACGGTCAGCGCCGAGGGCGACCTCGATTTCCGCGGCACCCTCGGGGTCGACAAGGAGGCGCCGGTGGGCTTACGCAGCATCCGCCTGTTCTTCGAACTCGACACCGACGCGCCGGAGGACAAGCTCGCGCAGCTCCTGAAGCTGACCGAGCGCTACTGCGTGGTCTTCCAGACCCTCAACCACAAGCCGGAACTGTCGGTCGCTGCGACGACGGCCTGACGGGGGTCACCATGGCGGGCGGCGTCACCCAGGCCGAGTACTGGAACGGCGAGGTCGGCACGCGCTGGGCGCGCAATCAGGCCGTCCTCGACGCGATGTTCGTGCCGCTGACGGAGGCGCTCTTCGCCCGCGCGCGGCTCGCCGCCGGAGAGACGGTGCTCGACATCGGCTGCGGCGCGGGGGCCACGACCCTGGAGGCCGCGCGCCGGGTCGGACCCGGCGGCGGCGTGACCGGCGCCGACATCTCGGCGCCGCTCCTCGCCGTGGGGCGGGACCGCGCCGGGGCGGAGCCGCCCGGGGCCGCCCCGATCCGCTTCGTCGAGGCCGATGTCGAGACGGCCGATCTCGGCCGGTACGACCGGATCGTGTCGCGGTTCGGCGTGATGTTCTTCGCGGATTCCGCCCGCGCCTTCGCCAACGTGCGCCGGATGCTCGGGCCGGGGGGCCGGATGACCTTCCTGTGCTGGCGGGCCCTGTCCGAGAACCCGTGGGTGGGCGTGCCGCGCGACGCGGTGCTGCCGCTCCTCCCGGAAGTGCCGCCACCGCCGCAGCCCGACACGCCGGGGCCGTTCCGCTTCGCCGAGGCCGACCCGCTCGTCGCGCTCCTGCGCGGTGCCGGGTTCGACGCCGTGACCTGCGACGCCCTCGACCGCGACATCGTCGTCGGGGAGGGCGAGACCGACGCGGCGGCGGCCGCGGCGGCCACCCACGTCTCCCTGAACCTCGGCCCGAGCTCCCACCTCGTGCGCGAGGCCGCACCGGATCTCAGAGGGCGCGCCGAGGCGGCCGTGGCGGAGGCCCTCGCGCGGCACGCGTCGGGCGGCGCCGTGCGCCTGCGCGCCGCGTGCTGGCTCGTGCAGGCGGGCTGAGCCGGCGTCCCGCGCCGCCGGGCGGGCGGCGCGTCCTCTCAGAGCCCGAGGGCGCCGCCGTCCGAGCGCGGGTCGTGGGTCGCCTCGATCCGACCGTTCCGGGGATGGCGGACCAGCATGCCCGCGTGCCCGAGCGAGTCGATGTAGGGGCCGCCGAGCTCCTCGATCTCGTGGCCGAGGCGGCCGAGGGCCGCGATGCAGGCCGGATCGAACCGGTCCTCCACCTTCACGCTGAGCGAGGGCGCCCCCCAGGTGCGCCCGTAGAGCAGGCGCGGCGCGTCGACGGCATCCGCCACCGACAGCCCGTAATCGGCGTAGCGGGTGAAGATCTGGGCCTGGAACTGCGGCTGCCCGTCGCCGCCCATGCTGCCGTAGCTCATCACCCGCCCGTCGTCGAAGGCGGCGAGCGCGGGGATCAGCGTGTGGAACGGGCGCCGCCCCGGCTCCAGGGGGTTCACGGCCTTCGGGTCGAGGGAGAACGACATGCCCCGGTTCTGCCAGCAGATGCCGGTGGCGGGCAGGACCGTCCCCGAGCCGTACTCCCAGTAGACCGACTGGATGTAGGAGACCGCGAGGCCGTCCTTGTCGATCGCGCCCATCCACACCGTGTCGCCGTGACCCGGGTCGGGCAGGGGCACCCGACCGGCGCGGCCCATGTCGACGAGTGCGGCCTCGCGGGCGAGCCGCTCCGGCGTGAGGAAGGTGGCCGGGTCGTGCCGCAAGCGGGCGAAATCGGTGACCACCCGGTCGCGGATCGCGAAGGCCCGCTTCGTCGCCTCGATCAGGCCGTGGTAATGAGCTGTGGTCTCGGGCTCCGTGACGTTCAGCCGGTCGAAGATCCCGAGGATCAGCAGGGCGGCGAGCCCCTGGGTCGGCGGCGGGAAGTTGTAGAGGGTCGCGTCGCGGCGCCGGATCGACAGGGGCGCCCGCTCCACCGCCGCGAAGGCCTCGAGATCCGCCCGGGTGACCGGCGCGCCGAGGCGCTCCAGGTCGGCGGCGATCTCCCGGCCGATATCGCCGCGATAGAAGTCCCCGAGGCCCGCATGGGCGAGCTGCTCCAGAGTGGCGGCGAGCAGCGGCAGGGCGCGGGTCTCGCCGGCCGGGTAGGGCTTGCCGTCCTTCAGGAACGTCCCCGCGAAGTTCGGGGCGTCGTGGAGGGTATCGAGCTCCTGGGGCACGTAGCGCGCCTCGGAGGGCGAGACCGGGACGCCGCCGCGCGCCTGCGCGATCGCGTCGGCGAGCAGGGTCTCCAGGGGAAGGCGGCCGCCGAGCGCCCGCGCCAGCTCGAGGGCGAGGCGCCAGCCGCCCACCGCGCCCGCGACCGTCACCATCGCGTCGGGGCCGCGGGCCGGTATCGCGTCGTAGCCCTTCTCCCGGTAGCGCGGGATCGTGGCGAGGCGCCCGGCCGGACCGCAGGCCTCGATGCCGCGCACCCGACCGCCGCGCTCGCGCACCAGCCAGAAGCCGTCGCCGCCGATACCGTTCATGTGCGGGTAGACCACCGCGATGGAGGCGGCCATCGCCACCATCGCCTCGATGGCGTTGCCGCCCTGCGCCAGGACGGTCTGGCCGGCCTGGGCGGCGAGGCTGTGGGGCGCGGCGACGGCGGCGGACGTGAAGACGGGAGTCTCGGGCATCGACGGTCCTGTGCTGTACCGGCCGCAGGGTTAGGCGAGCCGGTGCCTCCTGCAAAGGCCGGCCGTGTACAAGCGGTGCGCCGTGCTATGCTGCGCGCGCGCTGTCGCCCAGAAGCGGCCCATGGTCCCGAAGCTCACTCCCTGGATCGCCCTCGGCCTGTCGGTCGTGCCTGCCACGGCTCAGCAACGTGTCCCGTCGGCCTTCGAGGGTGCGGGCGCCGATCCCCGCATCTCGGTCTCACAGCCGGAGACGACCAGCCAGGCCTCCGGCGGCTACGTCCGGTCGGTGGAGCCGTATCTCGGACCGCTCGGCGATCCGCTGGCCCTCCGCCCCGCCCTGAAGGCGCGGGGCATCGAGTACAGCCTCACCTACATCGTCGACGTCCTCGGCAATCCGGTCGGCGGCCTTCGCCAGGGCGCGATCGTCGAGGATCGCCTCAACCTCCGCCTCAATCTCGACCTCGACCGACTCGTCGGCTGGCAGGGCGCCACGGTTCACGCCAACGCCTACTTCATCCACGGCACGGGCCTGTCGCGCTACTATGTCGGCAATCTGCTGACGACGAGCGTCATCGAGGCGCTGCCCTCGAGTCGACTCTACGTGCTCTGGCTCGACCAGAGCCTGATGGACGGCCAGCTCGGGATCCGGATCGGCCAGCAGGCCGCCGATACCGAGTTCTTCGTCAGCCAGACCGCGACCCTGTTCGTGAACTCCACCTTCGGCTGGCCGGCCATCACCGGGCTCGACCTGCCGAGCGGCGGACCGGCCTACCCGCTCGCGGCGCCGGCGATCCGGGCCAAGTACGTGCCGGGCGACGGCTTCTCCCTGCAGATCGGGCTCTACGACGGCGATCCGGCGGGCGCCAATCGCCCGGGAGACGACCCGGAAGCGCAGCGTCTCGACCGCACGGGCACCAATTTCCGCCTGCGCGATCCGGCCCTCGTCATCGCCGAGGCAACCTACGCGTACAACATCGCCCCCGGATCGAAGGGCCTGCCCGGCGACATTACCCTCGGCGGCTGGCAGCATTTCGGCCGGTTCGACAGCCTGCGCTTCGACATCACCGGCGTGCCGCTCGCCGACCCGAACGCCACCGGGATCGGCCGTCCGGTGCGCGGCAATGCCGGCCTCTACGCGATCTACGACCAGACCCTGTACCGCGAATCCGGCAAGGACGACGAGGGTCTCGGCTTCTTCGTGCGCGCCGCGTGGTCGCCGACCCGCTCCAGCCTGATCGACGCCTACGTGGATACCGGCCTCGCCTACAAGGGCCTGTTCGACGGGCGCGACGACGACACGATCGGCCTCAGCTTCGCCTACGCCCGCATCGGCGACGAGGCGCAGCGGGCCGACCGGGACACGATCCTCTACACGGGCCTGCCGATGCCGCGCCGCCGCGCCGAGGCGGTGATCGAGGCGACCTATCAGGCGGTGGTGGTGCCGGGCTTCACGGTGCAGCCCGACGCGCAGTACGTCATCCGGCCCGGCGCCGGCATCGCCGGTCCGGACGGCCGCCGGCTGCGCAACGCGGCGGTGCTCGGCCTGCGCGCGACCGTGCAGTACTGAGCGGGCCTGCGACCGCGGCACCCGGAACGGTCCCGGGCCTCCGCCTCTTTCAGCAGCATGTTGATCTTCGAGTGGGTCGTCGGCGTCCTGTTCGGCGCCGTCCTCCTGGCCGGCGTCGCGCGCCGGCTCGGCGCGCCGTATCCCGCCTTCCTGGCGCTGGGCGGCGTCGGCCTCGCCTTCGTCCCAGGCGTCCCGAACCTGCGCCTCGATCCCGAACTGGCGCTCGCCCTGTTCCTGGCCCCGGTCCTGCTCGACGCCGGCTTCGACGCCTCCGTGCGGGACCTGAAGGAGAACTGGCGCCCGGTCTTCGGGCTCGCGGTCGGAGCCGTCGCCGTGACGACCGCCGCGGTCGCGGTCGTGGCGCGGCTCGTCGTGCCGGACATGCCGCTGTCCGCCTGCATCGTGCTCGGCGCCGTGGTCGCGCCGCCCGACGCCGTGGCGGCTCTGGCGGTGCTCAAGCACGCGCCGATGCCGCACCGGCTCGCCACGATCCTGCGCGGCGAGAGCCTCCTCAACGACGCGGCCTCGCTGCTGATCTACCGGCTCGGCGTGACGGCCGCGATGGCCGGCACGTTCCACCCGGCGGAGGTGGCGCCGGCGTTCCTCCTGGGCGTCGTCGCGAGCCTCGTGGTCGGCCCCTGCCTCGGCCTGCTGTTCGTGGCCTTGACGCGGCGCGTGACCGATCCGGCGAGCGCGATCGTGCTGCAGTTCGTCGCCGCCTTCGGAATCTGGCTCGCCGCCGAGCGGCTGGAGCTGTCGGGGGTCCTGACCATCGTGACCTTCGCGGTGACGGTCGCCCGCCGGGCACCCGGCATCACCGCGCCCCGCGCCCGGGTGATCTCCTACGCGGTCTGGGACACGGCGGTGTTCGTGCTCAACGTCTTGGCCTTCGTGCTCATCGGCATCCAGATCGACCCCATCCGGGAGCGGCTGAGCGGCGCGGACGCGTGGCAGGCCCTGATCCTCGCGGGCGCGACCTTCGCCACCGTGGTGCTGACCCGCCTCGCCTGGGTGCTGCCGACCACCGGGATCCGCGGGTTCGGCCTCCGGCAGGCCGGCGCCCCGGCGCGGCTGGGCCCGGGGATCGCCCTGTCGTGGGCGGGCATGCGCGGGATCGTCACCGTGGCGGCCGCCCTGGCGCTGCCCGCCGAGTTCCCGCACCGGGACCTCGTGGTGGTCACGGCCTTCGTCACGGTGCTCGGCACCCTGATCGTCCAGGGCCTGACCCTGCGGCCGCTGCTCGCCCGTCTGCGGCTGGAGGACGACGACCCGGTCGGCCGGGAGACCGGCTGGGCCCGGGCGGCAGCCTACGAGGCCGCTCTGGAGAGCCTCGCCGACGCCGAGAACGAGCCGGCGACGGACGCCCTGCGCGCCGAGTTCCGCGCGGCGCTCGCGGAGGCGGAGGCGCACGACGAGGGCTTGGCGCCGGAGAGCCTGCCGGCGGATGCCGCGCGGCGGCGCGCTGTCGAGGCCGCCCGCGACGCGGTGCTCGCGCTGCGCCGCCAGGGTCGGATCGGCGACGACGCCTACTACCTGCTGGAGGAGGAATTCGACTGGGCCGAACTCAGCGCGACCCCGCGCGCGGAGACGTGAGGGCGCGCCCCGTCAGACGCCCTTGCGCGCCGCGATCCGGGCCTCGATCGCGTCCCAGACGGCGACCGACAGGTCGGGCCCCCCGAGCCGCTGGATCGCCCGGATGCCGGTGGGGGAGGTGACGTTGATCTCGGTGAGGTGCCCGTCGATCACGTCGATGCCCACCAGGATCAGGCCTCGCCGCGCCAGCTCCGGGCCGATCGTGGCGCAGATCTCGCGCTCGCGGTCGGTGAGCTCGGAGGCGGAGGCGGCGCCGCCGCGGACCATGTTGGAGCGGATGTCGTTCGCGGCCGGGACGCGGTTGACCGCCCCCATCGCGACGCCGTCGACCAGGATGATGCGCTTGTCGCCCTCCGTGACCCGGTCGAGGTAGCGCTGCACGACCCAGGCCTCCCGGAAGGTCGTGGCGAACAGGTCGAACATCGAGCCGAAATTCGGATCCTTCTCGGTGACCTTGAACACGGCCGCGCCGCCGTGCCCGTGCAGCGGCTTCATCGCCACGGTCCCGTGCTCCAGCCGGAAGGCCTCGATCTCCGCCTTGTCGCGGCTGATCAGGGTCGGCGGCATCAACTCGGGGAAGTCGAGGACGAACAGCTTCTCGGGCGCGTTGCGCACCTCGAAAGGGTCGTTGACCACAAGCGTCTCCGGATGGATCCGCTCGAGCATGTGGGTGGCCGTGATGTAGGCCATGTCGAAGGGCGGGTCCTGGCGCATCAGCACCACGTCCGCCTCGGCGAGGTCGAGCCGCTCCGGCGGCGCCAGGGTGAAATGCGCGCCCTCGACGTCCTGCACTTTCAGCCGCTCGACGCGGGCCGTCACGCGCCGGCCCTGCATCGAGAGCCGGTCCGGCGTGTAGTAGACGAGCGCGTGCCCCCGCCGCTGGGCCTCCAGCAGCAGGGCGAAGGTGGTGTCACCCGCGATCCGGATATTCTGGATCGGGTCCATCTGAACCGCGACGGTCAGGCTCATACGAAACGCCTCTCGCCAACGGCGGGCAACTCGACCGGGTCCCGTCTCAATCGTCGGACAGAGACTTGCTGCCCGTGCGCTTGTCGTAGTCGCCGATCGCGGACCGGCACTCGGGGGACAGGCGCTTGCGGTTGCGCATCATGCAGCGATCCGCGTCCTGGCTGTTCGGATCGACGCCCGCGCAGAGGCGGAAATAGTCGTTGGCACAGCCGAGCTGCAGGCCCTGGTCCTCCCGTTGGGCATAGGCGGGGCCGGCGGTCAGCGCGAACAGCGCCAGCGCCGCAGTAGCCAGCCCGCGGCGGCGGGAGGCGCGCAGGGATCGTTCCGGAACCAGTCGCATTCAGCGGTGTCCTCAATCTCGATCGGGCGGAGAACCGACGCGGCAGTCCCGCCATCGCCCGAGTCCGGCATATCGGTCGGGCCGGGCGGTAGGCAAGCGCCGAGGGTCCCGACGGGTTCCGCGCGGGAACGTCGCGGCCACGCTTCGCCGCGGTGTGGCGCGCGGGTCGCACAGCGTCCCCGCCCGGCGGGGCCGGCCGGAGATAAGAAGGCCCCGTCCGGGATCGGACAGGGCCTCAAGTCGAAGGGAGGAAACGCCCGCCATGGGCAGAGACAGCTACGCAATTCACGCGCCAACTTCCGGAGGCGCCGCAATTCGCGGTCCTGCCGCGGCAAGACTCCGTTAACCACGTCGTGCTGGATTGTTTCGGTAGCCCTTGCCGACGCCCTCCGAAGGGCCCGGGCCAGATGCTCGGACCGCCGACAGGAGCCGGAGACCATGACCCTTTTCAAGCCGCAGGAGACCGGCGGAACCCGTCCGTCGACGCTCGCCGCCGAGTCCGCGCGCAGAGCTGCCCCGGCGGCGTCCGCCACCCTGATCCCGTTCCCCGGCGCGGAGGCGCGGCGGACCTGCCGGATCCCGCGCTCCGACGAGCGGCGCGGCGAGATCCTCCTGTTCCTCGGCGTGCGCTACGAGCGCCTGGCGTCCTGAGGACAGACCCGCGCATGTCGTCCCGGCCGCGCGACACCACCGACGGTTCTCCCATGCCTGCCCCGGATCGCCGGCCGCTCGGCCACGCGCGCACCGCGCTGCGCCTCGCCCCCGCCGGCGCCGCGCTGGCCCTGCTCGCGGCCTGCACCCAGAGCGGCGATTTCGGCCGGCCGCGCACGGGCGTCTGGAACGGGCTCATCGACACGACGGGCAGCTTCAGCACCCGGGATCGCGGGCGCCTCCTGCTCGAATCCGGCCTGACCGACGACGAGCAGGCCCTGCGCGACCGCGCGTGGCGGTTCGTCGAGCCTGCCAGCAGCTTCGCGGCCTTCCAGGACACGGTGTTCGGCCTCGCCAGCGCCCACACGCTCCCGCCGACGTGGCGCTACGAGGAGGTCGGCGCCTATTACGAGGCCCTGACGGCGGAGCCGTCCCGCTCCCCGGTCTCCCGCTATCGGAAGCTCAGCGACGACGCGACCGCCGATGCCCGGCTGATCCCGATCTTCGTGGCGCTCGCCGCCCGCGTCATCGACGCGGATGCCGCGCGGCTGCGCAGCCTACCCTTCGCCAAGACCCTCGACGACGCGGCCGTCCGGGATGCCGTCCAGCGGGTCGCCGAGAACCGCTGCCTGATCGCCTGGGTGCGCTTCGAGGCCGGCCTGCGGCTCGCCCGGTACCGGTTCGCCCTGGAGCACCTGTTCGCCGCGGCACCGGCGTCGGAATCGGTCTCGGCCGAGCGATCCATCATGATGCTGGCCGCGCGCCGCAACCTGCTCGACCCGCTCCTCCCGCCGGACGCGGCCGCCCGGTGCGGCCTCGGGCCGATTCCGCTGCCGCCCCCGCCGCTGGTTGCGCAGGCGGAGCCGCTGGTGGTCAAATACTGAGCGGCCGAGGCCGCCCCAGGACGAAGCTCGCGCTTCGCGGATGCCCCGAAGCCGGACTTCGCCGGCCCGAGCCCTTCAGCCCGGTGTCGCAGTGGACGGTCACGGCGGTCGGTTCGCGGGGGGAGACGCCCGGACGACAGCGGCGCGGCCGCCGGGCCGCATGAATTCGGCCTTCGCGAGGATGCGCGGCCGGAACCGGCATGGACACGGTCGAGGGCGACGAGCAGCGCGTTGCCCAGCAGATCGAGGGCGGACGGCGCGAGCCCGGCGACCGGGGAGGGCGCGGTCGCGGCGGATCCGGTCATCGCGACGGCGCGGCGGGCTCCGCCGGCCGGGAGAGCGCGGGGCCGCGGAGGCTCAACATCGGCCGAGCGACGCGGCGAACCCGTGCAAGGTCCGCCCTCAGCGTCCCGATCCCCTTCCCGACGCATCCTTGCCGGACGCATCCTTGCCGGCCGGCGCGTCGTCCGTCGGCGTGTCGGTGGTGCAGGAGACGGCCTGGACGGCGGCGTTGGCGGCGGGACGCTGGCTCGGGAGACCGGCGATCACCCGCACCACCACGAAGCCGCGCGTGTCGGGCGCGACGATGCGCACGTCGCGGCTCGGATCGTTCTCGTCGTCGTCGGCCAGCGCCTCGTCGTACTGCGCGCGGGTCAGGATCACGAGGTCGAGGGCGCCGCGGACCGCGGCCTGATCGGTCACCGCGTAGAAGGCCCCGCGGCGGGCATGCGCGGCGAGCGAGAGGGACAGCGGCCCGGTGCGGGCCGAGACGCGCATGGGCCCGTCCGCGAGGTTGTAGGCGCACACGCCCACGGCGACCGCCGGATCCGGGATCGGCAGCCACGCCTCGGGCGGGGAGGGGTCGTCGAGGGTCGCGACCGCGTAGATCGATTGCGGATGGTCCAGGTTCTCGCTGGTGCGGGCCCGCGAGACAGCGTCGGTCTCCGACAGGGCGGGGATCGCCAGGACCGCCGCGATGTGGACGATCCCGGCGAGCACGAGGCCGATCAGCGTGGCGTAGACGAAGCGCAGGCTCACGGGGCGCATCCCAGACGGGTGATGGCCGGCACGGAGCTCCGGTCGAGGGACCCGACGCTGGCGGCGACCGGCGTGTCGTACAGGCGCAGGGCGAGGCGGACCGGCCCGCTCGCCCGCGGGCTCGGCAGCCAGTTGCCCGGCTGGACATCCGGCGCGAGCGTGATGGTGAACCGCCCGTCGGCGGCGCGCAGCACCTCCGTGGAGGTGAAGCCCTCGCGCAGGGGCGCGCGGCCGGGCTCGCGCGGGCCGCGCCCGGCCACCGTGACGGTCCAGGCGCGGGCCGGCGGCGTCGCGCCGCCGATCTGGTACGTGCAGGTGGCGTCGAGCGCCTGCCCGGAATCGTCGACCGCCGCCGTCAGGAGCAGGCCCTCACCGACCGCCAGGGGGATCTCGCCGCGGCGCGCGTTGACGGCGCGCGTGTAGGGATCGGCATTCGCGGCGCCGGCCCGCGGCCACGCGGTCCAGGCGCCGACCTGCACGCCGCCGAACGGGTAGCCGCCGCTCGTGGCCCAGTCGGCGCTGGCGAGTCCCAGCACGGCGCCCAGCGCCAGGGCGTAGGCGGCGAGGCCGGCGATCGAGCTCTTGCGCCAGAGGCGCAGGACGAGGCGGGCGGCGCCGCCGCGCGGGGCGCCGGCGAGCGCGGCGGTCCGGCCGAACGCGTCGGGGATCGTGAGCTTCATGCGCTCACCGGACCTCGGTGAAGCCGCCGACCGGGCGGGCGCCCTCGGCGACCTCGCGCAGCTGACCCGACGGCGCCGCCGCCCGGTCGCCGGGCTTCCGGCCCGTCTTCGGCGCGTCCCCGGCGTTGGCGGGCGCGTCCGCGGCGGATCCGGGGGCGCGCTCGACGGTGCGGAACAGGCCGTTCAGGCCGCTGATCACCTCGAAGGAGCGGCGGGAGAGCTTGCCGTACGCGCTGGCATTGGGATCGGTCGGCGCGGTCGGGCCGCCGGAGGCCTGCTGCTGGGCGGCGCGCGGGCTCTCCTTCAGGCCGGGCAGACCCTTGATCTCGATGCCCTGGTGGGCCGGCTCCATCACGTCGTGCCAGAGCTGAGCCGGGAGGGAGCCGCCGGTGAGCTTGTTGGTCGAGGTGTGGTCGTCGTTGCCGAACCAGACGGCGCCGACGTAATTGCCGGTGTAGCCGACGAACCACGCGTCCCGGTAGGCGTTCGTCGTGCCGGACTTGCCGGCCACCTTCACGCCCTCGAGCTGCGCCCGCTTGCCGGTGCCCTCCTCGACGACCTTGTTGAGCATGAAGTTCATGTCCGCCACGACCTGGGGCGCGAGCACCCGCTCGGGCGCCTCGTCGGCGTGGCGGTAGATCACCTCGCCGGACGAGTTCTTCACCTCGATGGCCGCGTAGGGCTTGGCGCGGAAGCCGCCGTTGGCGAACACCGCGTAGCCCGCCGCCTGGTCGATGACCGTCACCTCGTCCGAGCCGATCGGCATCGAGACCGTGTCGATCAGGTTCGAGGTGATGCCCATCTTGTGGGCGAGCTCGATGATCTTCGCGCGGCCCGCCTTCGCGGCCTTCGCCTCGTGGGTGATGCCCATCGCCTTGCCGAGGGCGATGGAGATCTTGATCGGGATCGTGTTGATCGACTTGGCCACCGCGAGCCACATCGGCACCCGGCCGGCATAGGAGCGGCCGTAGTTCTGCGGGCACCAGTTGCCGATGCAGACGGGGCTGTCGACCACGGTCGTGTCGGGCTTGAACAGGCCCGAGTTCAGGGCGGCCGAGTAGACGTAGGGCTTGAACGAGGAGCCGGGCTGGCGCAGCGCGTCGGTGGCACGGTTGAACTGGCTCTCGCCGTAATCGGCACCGCCCACCATGGCGCGCAGCGCCCCGTCGGGATCGAGGATCACCATGGCGGCCTCGTCCACGTCGTAGGCGTCGCCGGACTTGCGCAGGATGTCGGCCACCACCTCGTCGGCGCGCTTCTGGATCGCGAGGTCGAGCGGCGTCTTCACGGTCAGCACGCGGTCGTTGCGCAGCTTGCCGGCGTCGGCCATCGCCTTGATCTCGCCGAAGGCCCAGTCGAGGTAGTAGTCGGCGGTGATGTCGCGGGTGCGGGTCACCGGCGTCGCCGGGTTGCGCAGCGCCGTCTGGATCTGGCCCTCGGTGACGAAGCCCGCCTCCACCATGTTGTGCAGCACGTCCGCCGCCCGGGCGCGGGCCGCCGGCAGGTTGACGTGCGGGGCGTACTTAGTCGGCGCCTTGAACAGGCCCGCCAGCATGGCGGCCTCCGCGAGGCTGATGTCCTTGAGCGGCTTGCCGAAATAGTAATCCGCGGCCGCCACCGCGCCGAAGGTTCCACCGCCCATATACGCGCGGTCGAGGTAGAGCTTCAGGATCTCGTTCTTGGTGAGATGGCTCTCGAGCCACAGGGCCAGGAAGGCCTCGTTGATCTTCCGCTCCAGGGAGCGCTCGTTCGTCAGGAACAGGTTCTTGGCGAGCTGCTGGGTGATCGAGGACCCGCCCTGCGTGCCGCTGCCGCCGCGGGAATTGTTCACCAGCGCCCGCAGCGTGCCGATCGGGTCGATGCCCCAGTGCTCGTAGAAGCGCCGGTCCTCCGTGGAGACCAGCGCCTTGATCATGATGTCGGGAAACTCGTCGAGCTTCAGCGAGTCGTCGTGCTTGATGCCCCGGCGCCCGACCTCGGTGCCGTAACGGTCCAGGAAGGTGACGGCGAGGTCCTGCTGCTTCAGCCAGTTCTCGCTGGTGAGCTGGAAGGCGGGCTGCGCCAGGGCGAGCATCAGGATGGCGCCGCCGGTCCCGATGGTGACGCCCTCGCTCGTCAGGTCGAGGGCGGCGCGCTTCCAGCCGCGCACCGCGAAGCGGCTCATGACGCGCTGGAAGCGCTCGTAGGCCTGACCGGTCGACTGGCCGCCGTCGTACAGGCTCGCGTTGACCCAGGCGTCGAAGGCGAGGGCGGCGCGTTCGAGGCGGACCTTGATCTCGGTGAACGTCGGCAGGCGCACGATGTCGAACCCGGCTTGTCGAGCGCCTCTGCGGCGGATCCTGGCGGCGGATGGTCGGGCGCCCGCGCCGCGGAGACGAACCCTGCGCCGGCGCCGCCGCACGGCATCCGACGTCCATAGCAGGATCCGGAACCGGCGGCGAGGCTCTGCGCAGTCTCGCGATTCGCCGCGGACGAGCCCGGACGTAACGCGCGGCGGCGCGATCCGGTCGCATGGGACCCGTCGGCGGCCGCGCTTGCAGCGGTGCCGCGCCTCGGGCAGAGAGGCGCCTTCCCAGTCGAGAGACTTTTCCGATGCCCAAGCCCGAGGCGCCGCGCCGCGGGGCGGTCGAGCCGTTCTGGCGGACCAAGACGCTCGAAGCCATGACCCCGTCCGAGTGGGAGAGCCTGTGCGACGGCTGCGGCCGGTGCTGCCTGATGAAGCTCGAGGACGAGGATACCGGCGCGGTCCACCACACCGATATCGGCTGCACGCTGCTCGACGGCCTGACCTGCCGGTGCCGCGACTACGCAAGGCGGCAGAAGCGCGTGCCCGACTGCGTGCGCCTGACGCCCGAGGCGGTGCGGTCGATCGGGTGGCTGCCGCCGACCTGCGCGTACCGGCTCGTGCGCGACGGGCAGCCGCTCTACCCGTGGCACCCCCTGGTCTCCGGCCGGGCCGCGAGCGTGCACGAGGCGGGCATCTCGGTCCGCGGCCGGCTCAGCGGCAACGAGGAGGAATTCTCGGAGGACGAGCTGCCGGACCGGATCGTGGACTGGCCTGGCCTCGATCCGAGCGCCGCCTGAGGCGCCCGCGCCCGACGCCCGCGGCCCCGCTCACGCCGGAGCGGCCGCGCCGCCTCGACCGGCACGCCCTAGCCGACCCCGGAGTCCCGGCCGAGCAGCCGGCCGCCGGCCAATCCGTTCGCCGCGATGACGATGGCGACCGCCGCCGCGTGGAACAGCAGGTCCGTGGCGGTCGCGTCGTGCGGGTGAACCGGCATCAGCAGCGCCGCCGCCGCGGCGGCCACCGCCAGCCCCCCGAGGGCCGCCGTGAGGTTCGGTCGCAGGGGACAGGCGCGCCGCAGCATCACGACGATCAGCACGGACAGCGGCACCGAGACGCAGATCAGGAAGCTGAAGCAGCCCGTGATCGCGTGCTCGCCGGGCATGTCGGCCCCGGGCGCGATCCAGTCGCGCAGGCAGCCCAGCCCGCTCGCGCCGACCCAGAGGGCGAGGGGCGGAAGCGGCAGCAGCGCCCAGCGGCCGGACCGTCCCGGCACGCTCGTGACGAAGGCCGCGAAGGCCGCGGTGATCGCCGTCAGCACGGCGCCGACCGCCGCGAGGGCCAGATCCGGTACATGCATGCGCAGCATGAAGCCGCCGGTCCCGATCCAGGCCGCGAGGACGACGCCGATCACCAGCGTCGCGCCGAGCCAGAGGGCCGCCCGGGCCTCCGGCGCCGGCAGCGGCCGCACGGGTTCGAGCCCGCCCGCGAGTTCCTCGACGAGCCGCTCGTGACGGGACAGGTCGCCGCCGGCCCAGTTGCTCCCCTCTCCGGGCATCACTCCCGCTCCTGCGTCAGGCTGGCCCGGAGCGCCTTCAGCGCCCGGTGCAGGTTCACCTTGAGGGCCCCCTTGCTGCGGCCGGTGAGGGCCGCGGTCTCGTCGAGCGACAGCTCGCGCAGGCCCAGGTGCTCCACCGCCTGCCGCTGGCCGTCGGGCAGGGCCGCCACCGCCCTGGCCAGCGCGGCGGCCCGGTCCCGCGCCTCCAGCCCCTGGCCGGGGGCCGGCCCCGGATCGACCTCCGCCTCGTAGGCCAGCGGGTCGTTGACCTCCCGCGGGCGCCGCCCGGCGCGGCGCAGCCGGTCGATGGCGCGCCGCTGGGTGATGGCGCGCAGCCAGGGCAGGAACGGCCGGGCGGGATCGTAGCTCGCCCGGGCCCGGTGGATGGTCATCAGCGCGTCCTGCACGACGTCGTCCACCGCCTCGCCGCGCACGCCCTGCGCCCGCGCGATCGCCGAGACCACGGGCAGACAGGCCTTCAGCAGCGCGCGATAGGCGGCCGCGTCGCCGCCCTGGGCCGCCGTCATCAGGGTCGCCAGTTCCTGTTCGAGCGCCATCCGGGCTCCGCCGTCGTTCCGTCCCCCGGCACGCGGCGTATCTACCCCACGGTCCGATCCCGACGCCAGCGCCCAGCCGCGCGCGGGCATCCCGCCCGGAACGGCGAGCATCATCGCACGGCCTCCCGGACCGCCCCGGCGGGGGAAGGAGCGGGGGAAGCGGCGGGGGAAGGGGCGAGGCGCGCGGCGCCGAGGATGCGCCCGTCATCGGACTGGAGCAGCAGGGCGGCCGCCTCGCCCTCGGGACGCGCCGACGCGAAGGTCGCGGCGGAGCCGGACCAGCGCCCGAGATCGCGCACCGACCGGACGATGTTGGCCTGCTCGATGGTGCGACCGGCGTTCTCGCCGCGCAGCACGCGGGTGGTGTGGCTCGGATCGTACCCGATCAGCAGGACGCGGCCCGCGGAGCCGCCGCCCTCCGCCCCGGCCCCGACCTGCGCGACGACCTGCTCGCCGTCGCGGGCCAGCGTCACGGGAATGCCGGGCCCGGCCTGCCGGGCGCGCGCGATCGCGGCGCGCAGGGCCGCCTCGTCGGAGCCGACCAGCCCGACCTGCCCGTCGACCACCGCCTGCGGCGTGTAGGTGGAGCCGCCGAGGCGGTCCGCGTAGGCCTCCTGACGCGCGGTGGCTGCCGGCAGGGCGTAGCGATCGCGCCAGTCGAGATGGTTCCAGTAGGTGACGTGGAACGCGAGCGGCAGGACGTCGCCCCGCGCCCCCGCCGGCTCGCGGGCGAGGCGGCCGATCAGCGCCTCCGCGGGCGGGCACGAGGAGCAGCTCTGCGAGGTGAACAGCTCGACGACGACGGGGCGCTCCGCCGCGTCGGCCCGATAGAGGCCGCCGCACAGGAGGGCGGCGGCGATCAAGAGGGTAGGGCGCATGGCCGGAACTCCCGCACGCCGGCGCTTCGTACCCGGCGTACCGGCTCCTTCGGCGGCGGCGCGGCGGCGGTTACACCGGCGGCGCGAGCTCGAAGGCGTCGACGTCGCGCAGCAGGGCGACGAAGGCCCGGGCGCCGTGGTCGAGCGCCGCCCGGCCGGCCTCGGCGGTGCCGAGCCGCGCGTCGCCCATCGCACCCGAAGCCTGGAGGTCGCCGGCCTTCCAGGCGAAGGCCGCGGGGCGGCCGGCGCGCAGGTGGGTGAAATCGCGGATCATCGACAGCGTGCGGGGCGGGAAATCCGCGACCCGGTCGGTCCGGACGAGATCCGGCCGCAGGGCCAGCATCAGCGCCGTCTCGATGCCGCCGGCATGGATCCCGTGGGCGATCTCGTCCGCCGGGAACAGGCCGTCGGGATAGCCGAGCCGCGCCCAGGAGGTCGTGACCGCCACCATGCCGAACCGGGCGCGCAGCTCGCCCGCCACGAGATCGATGAGCGCGCTGTTGCCGCCGTGGCTCGTGACGATCACCAGCTTGCGGCAGCCGGCGCGGTGGACGGCCGCGCCGATCCCCGTCCAGGCGGCGAGGGCGGTGCCGGTCTCCAGAGAGAGGGTGCCGGGAAACGCGTCGTGCTCGTCGGACTTGCCCACGGGCTGGACCGGCAGCAGCAGCACGTCGAGATCCGCCGGCACGCCGTCGCGCACCCGGGCGAGGTAGCCCTCGGCGATGAGGGTGTCGGTCGCGAGGGGCAGGTGGGGACCGTGCTGCTCGGTGGCAGCCACCGGCAGGACGGCGATCGCGCGGCCCATGTCGCGTCGGGCCAAGTCATCGGTGGTCAGCTCGGACCAGAACTGCGCCGTCATCCTGCCGCGGCCTCCTCCCGACCCGCGTCGGGGCGGGTCCGGGAGGCGATCTAGCCGGCAGGCGGCCGCCGAGTCGACCGCCGCGCCGGCGGCCGACCTCCGGACGACGGGCCCCGTGCCGGCCCGGATCGCGTCAGGCGAACAGCGCGTCGATGTCGTCCTGGGAAGGCATGGCCTCCACGGCCTGCGGGCCGTTCAGCATGAGGTCCTCGGCCCGGGTCCGCCGGGCGCGCTCGGCGGGATCCATGGAGGCCGCGTCGCGGGCCTTCACGGCGCCGACGAAGCGGGCGAGGCGCTGCTCGAACAGGCGGAGCGATTCGACCACCTTGGCGATCCGCTGGCCGGTGATGTCCTGGAACGCGCAGGCCTCGAAGATCGTGTTGATGCGCTCCTCGACCGCGTCGCGGTAGCCCGGCCCGTCGGGTAGGCCGAGCATCGCCTCGGCGGCCTCCATGATCGTGTTGGTGGCGCCGGCCGTCGCCTGCACGACGCTGCCGAGCTCCTCGTGCGCCATGGGGATCCGGTCGCGACTCATCTCGTTCGCGCGCAAGGCCCCGATCTCCTCGCGGAGATGGGCGATGTAATCGGCGATCTCGATCAGCTCGGCGATGACCGTCTGCGGCTCCCGAAGCCGCAGATCGGTCTGCCGCGCGGCGGCTGTCGACATGCTCTCCTCCTCGGATCTGTGGCCGTCCTGGCCGGCCACGCCACGTCTCGGCGCCCAGCGGCGCCGGAGCGATCCGCCCGGACGGTGCGGGGGACGAAGACGGGGAGCGATCAGCTCCCGCAGACCGCCTCGATCTTCGACTTCAGCGTGGCCGCGTTGAAGGGCTTGACGATGTAGTTGTTCACGCCGGCCTTCTTGGCCGCGATCACGTTCTCGGTCTTCGATTCGGCCGTCACCATGATGAACGGCGTCGTGCGAAGATTTTCGTCGGCCCGCACGTGACGGAGCAGCTCGTAGCCGGTCATCGGCTCCATGTTCCAGTCGGAGATGACCAGCCCGTACTTGCGACCCTTCAGCCGTGCGAGGGCCTCGGTCCCGTCGGAAGCGTCGTCGACCTCTTCGAAGCCGAGCTGCTTCAGTAGATTGCGAATAATGCGGACCATCGTCTGGTAATCGTCGACAACGAGGATCGGCATGCTCAGGTCGAGAGCCATCGAACAACTGCTCCGTATTGCCCGGCGGGAAGCCGCGGCGGCTCCCGGATAGATTAACGCTTCGCTAACGCTGCAATTTAGCTGCGCTGCACAGCATTTCAAATAGGGCATGCGCATTGCGAAGCCGTTAATCGGCGTGGCCGGCGCGTGGCCGGCAGGCGACCGGGGTTCGGTCGCTTGACCCTCCGGGCGCCTTTGGGCAGGGTCCGGCCGCGTCGGGCCCCTCGCGGACATGTCAGGCGACCCCATCCGACCCTTCCGAGCACTCGACCCCGAACCGATGGCCCCAGGCGACGACACGGCCGCGCGACCCTTCACGATCTGCCGCGCCGACGCCCCCGTCCCACCCGCCCTGGCCGGGGCCGTGGCGGCGATCGGCAACTTCGACGGCGTCCATCTCGGGCACCGGACGCTCGTCGACAGCGTGCGCGCCGCCGCCCGCGCGGCCGGCCGCCCGTCGGCGATCCTGACCTTCGAGCCGCACCCGCGGGCGTACTTCATGCCCGACGCGCCGATGTTCCGGCTGACCGGCCCCGCCGCGAAGGAGATCGTGTTCGCGCATCTCGGCCTCGACGGGCTGATCGTGCGCCGCTTCGACGGGGCCCTGGCCGAGACCGGCGCCCGCGCCTTCGTGCTCGACTTCCTGAAGGGATCCCTGGGCCTGTCCGGCGTGGTCGTCGGGCACGATTTTCATTTCGGCCGCGGCCGCGAGGGCACGCCCGCGATCCTGGCCGACCTGTGCCGGGAGGCGGGGATGAGCTGCCGCATCGTGGCGCCGGTCGCCCTCGGCGGCGAGACCGCGCCGGTCTCCTCGAGCGCGATCCGCGCGGCCCTCGCGGCCGGCGACGTCGCCCGCGCGAACGCCCTTCTCGGCTATCGCTGGTTCGTCCTCGGCGCGGTCCGCCACGGCGACAAGCGCGGCCGCCAGCTGGGCTTCCCCACCGCCAACGTGATGCTGCCCGATTGCGGGCTCGCGCACGGCATCTACGCGGTGCGGGTCCGCCTGGCCTCGGGCGCGTTCCGCGACGGCGTGGCGAGCTACGGGCGTCGCCCGACCTTCGACGACGGGGCGCCGCTGCTGGAGACCTACCTGTTCGACTTTTCCGGCGATCTCTACGGGCAGGACGTCGCCGTGGAGTTCGTCGGCTATATCCGCGGCGAGGAGCGCTTCGCCAGCGCCGAGGCGCTCGTCGAGCGGATGCACGTCGATGCGGCCGCGGCCCGGGCCATGCTCGCGCGGGACGAGACCCCGTCGATGCTGACCTGAGCCTTGCGGGCATCGCGGGGCGCGCGGATCGTGTAGAAGGTACCATCGAGCAGGAGGCGGACGTGCTGGGTCGTTACGAGCGCGCGAACAACGGCGAGGCGGTCGTCGAGTACGGCGACGGCACCATGCGGGTGGTGAAGCCCGGCAGCTTCGTGCGCTGCGCGGTGACCGGCGAGCCGATCCCGCTCGACGCCCTGCGCTACTGGAGCGCCGCCCGCCAGGAGGCGTACGTCTCCCCCGAGGCGATCCTCAAGCGGCTGAAGGAAACCGGCCGCCCCTGACGCTCACGGCGCACCGAGCGCGCCGCGGATCTGCCGGCGCAGCGCCTCCGCGTCGTCGAACGCGAGGCGGACGCGCAGCACCCGCACGCCCGCCGCGAAGGCCCGAGGCAGGCGCACCGCGTCCTTCTCGGTGGTGACGAGCTCGGCGTCGAGGCGCCGGGCCGCCTCGGCAAGGGCCGCCAGCTCGCGCGCCCGGTAGGGATGATGGTCGGGGTAGGGGCGCGTCCCGACGATCACCGCCCCCGCCTCGGCCAGGGTCGCGTAGAATTTCTCCGGGCGGCCGATCCCCGCGAAGGCGAGGCAGCGGCGGCCGGCCAGATCGTCCGCCTCACGGACGAGGCGCGCCCCGTGGACCGGGAGGCCGCGCCGCTCGGCCGCCCGGGCGACCGCGTCGCCTCCGGCCCCGTTCCCGATCACGATCAGGCCGCCGACATGCGGCCATTGCCGGGCGAGCGGCGCGCGCAGCGGCCCCGCGGGGAACGGCAGGCCGTTGCCGAGGCCGGCGGGGCCGTCGACCACCGCGAGGCTGAGGTCCTTCGCGAGGCTCGGGTTCTGGAGGCCGTCATCCATCACGATGACGTCGGCGCCGAGGCTCCGGCACAGGGCGGCCCCGGCCGGGCGGTCGCGGGCGACGACCGCGGGGGCGCGGCGGGCGAGGAGCAGCGGCTCGTCGCCGACCTCGGCGGCGGCGTGGTGCGCGGGATCGACCCGCACCGGACCCGCGAGCCGGCCGCCGTATCCGCGCGACAGGAAGGCCGGCGCGGCGCCGAGCTCGGCGACGAGGGCCGCCACCGCCAGGGCGGCCGGCGTCTTGCCGGCACCGCCGAGGGTGAAGTTGCCCAGGCACAGGACCGGGCAGCCGGCCCGCGCGCCGGGTCGGTCCATCCGTCGCGCCGCCAGCGCCCCGTAGACCGCGCCGAGCGGCCCCAGCCCGCGCGCGGCCGGATGGTCCGGCCCCGCGGCCCAGAAGGCCGGCGGTCGCATCAGGCCCGCGCGAGCGGGCGCGCGGGGCTGCCGCGGTCGAGGCGCTGGAGCTTCATCTGCGCCACGAACGGGTCGAGGACCGCGAGCGTGCGCGCCACCGCCCCCTCGAACGGCTCCAGGGCGCGCTGCCCGGCGCGGGCCATGTCGGCGAGGCGCTGCCGGTCACCGAGAAGTTCGGCGGCGACCGCCGCCAGCTCGACGCCGTCGCGCACCGGCACGGCGCCGCCGGCGCGGTCGAGGGCCTGGTAGATCACGCCGAAATTCTCGGTGTGCGGCCCGTGCAGCACCGCTGATTCGAGACGCAGCGGCTCGATCGGGTTCTGGCCGCCCCGCGGGACCAGGGAGCCGCCGAGGAACACCAGGGGGCTGAGGCGATAGAACAGGCCCAGCTCGCCGATCGTGTCGGCGACGTAGACCTCGATCGAGGGATGGGGCCGCCCGCCGGTGGACCGCAGCGCGCTGCGCAGGCCGACGGCGTTCGCGCAGGCGACGGCCTCGCCGCCCCGCGCCGGGTGGCGCGGGGCGATGATGGTCAGGAGCTGGGGAAACTGCGCCTTCAGCATCGCGTGCGCGTAGGCGACCATGGCCTCCTCGCCGGGATGCGTGCTCGCCGCGACCCAGACCGGCCGGCCGGCCACCATCGATCCCAGATAGGCGAGCTGCTGCGCGTCGGCCGGCGGCACCGACGCGTCGAACTTCAGGTTGCCGGCGATGCTCACGCGCGGCGCGCCGAGCTTGGCGAAGCGCTCGCCGTCCTCCTGGGTCTGCGTGAGGCAGATCGCGATCCGCGCCAGGAGCGCCTTCGCGGTGCGCGGGCAGCGCTCCCAGCCCCGGAACGAGCGCTCCGACATGCGCCCGTTGACCAGGATCAGCGGGATCTCGCGCTCGTCGAGCGCCAGGATCGTGTTCGGCCAGATCTCCGACTCGGCGATCACCGCGAGGTCCGGCTGCCAGTGATCGAGGAACCGTCCGACCCAGCGCGGCGCGTCCAGGGGCATGTACTGGTGCACCGCGCCCGGGGGCAGCCGGCCGCCGACCAGCTCGGCGGCCGCGCGCGTGCCGGTGGTGACGAGGACCGAGAAGCCGCGGGCGATCATGCCCTCGACGAGCCCGATCAACGACAGGGCCTCGCCCACGCTGGCGCCGTGCATCCAGGCGAGCGGCCCGACCGGCCGGGCCCGCCCCGGCAGGCCCCGCCGCTCCGGCAGCCGGCGCGGATCCTCCTTGCCGCGCTGCGCGCGCCACGCGAGCAGACCGGTCAGCGCCGGCTCGCCGATGCGCAGGCCGGTCCGGTAGGCCTGCAGCGGCAGGGTCACGGAGGGGCGCCTCACGCGAGGTCTCCCACCGGCGCGCGCCGCGTCTCGGGGAGCGGGTCGCGGTAGAGCGCCGCCCGGTCGGCGCGCCCGACGAGCGCGTAGGCGCGGGCGTGGACCCGGTTCATCTCGGCCTCGACGAAGCGGCGGAGCGCCTCGAACGCCTCGCCCTCGCTGTCCCGCGGGACGTAGATCGGGTCGCCCAGCACGATCGCGCCGCGGCCGAAGGGCAGCCCGAGGCAGGCCCGGTCCCACGAGTTGAAGCGCAGGTGCCGGCTCGTCACCACGGCCGCCGGGACGATCGGCCGGCCGGAGAAGCGCGCGAGGGTGAGGATCCCGGCGTCGCACCGGCGCGAGACCTTCGGCACGTCGGCGCTGAACGCCACGGATTCGCCGGCCTTCAGGGCCCGCAGCATCGCCCGCAGGCCCTCCGCGCCGCCCTTGGCGCGCTGATCGGTGGCGCGCCCGCGGCCGCGGGCGCCCGAGGCGCGCATGACGCGGACGCCGAATCGCTCCAGCGCGATGGTGTTGATGTTCCCGTCCTGGTTCCGCGAGATGATCGTCGCGACGCGGTCGCCCGGCCGGCGCAGGAGCGGCATCATGATGTGCTGGCCGTGCCACATGCCGAGGATCAGCGGCGTGCGCGCGTCGATCCACCCGTCCGCCGCGCCCGCGGGCGCCTCGCCCGCGTGGATCTCGAAGCGGTTGGTGAGGCGCACGAGCCGCAGATAGGCCGCCGCGAGGCGGCCGAGGAGGCGCTGCACGGGCGGGTTACGGAGGAGACGCTTACCGAGGCTCATGTCACGCTTGGGTCGGGCCGGCGCGCCGCCGCCCGATCGGGTCCGGATCGAATTCGACCGCGCATGGTCTAGCCCCCGCTCCGGAGACGAGACAATCGGCCTCGTCCACAACCACACGGATAGGCCGCCGGGGTCGGCGGGCATCGCGGCGCCGCGGATGCTCCCGCGGCGCGGCGAAAACACGGCAGCGCTCCTTGTTTAGATCAATTCCAGAGTATAGATTGGAATGGATCAAAAGAAGGAGCTTCCCATGGCTGCCGCTCTCAACAGCGCTGCCGAACTGCACGCCGAAGCGCGCCGCGCCTTCGTGCTGCGCTACGTTCAGCCCGGCCTCGCCGGCCTGATCGACGGCTCGGTCTCGACCCTCGCGCCGATCTTCGCGGCGGCGTTCGCCACGGGTCACAACGGCGCGACCTTCCTGGTGGGGCTCGCGGCCTCGGTCGGCGCCGGCATCAGCATGGGGTTCACCGAGGCCCTGTCGGACGACGGCGCCGTCACGGGCCGCGGCGACCCGTGGCTGCGCGGCCTGGTCTGCGGGGCGATGACAACCCTCGGCGGCCTCGGCCACACGCTGCCCTACGCGATCCCCGACACGCTCCCGGCCGGCTGGCCGAACCCGTTCGTCCTGGCGACGAGCCTCGCGATCCTGGTGGTGATCGTGGAACTCGCCGTCATCGCGGCGATCCGCACGCGCTTCATGGCGACGCCGTTCTGGCGCGCGGCCCTGCAGGTCATGCTCGGCGGCGCGCTGGTGCTGGTCGTCGGGATGCTGATCGGAAGCGCTTGACGGGACGCGCCGCGCCCGCGATGCGGGGCGCCTTTCCCCGTGTCGAGGGTGACCACCGGCGTTGACCTTCCGCCTCGCCCATCTCAGCGACCCGCATGTCGGCCCCCTCGGCCGGGTGCGCCTCCGCCAGCTCATCGGCAAGCGCGCCACCGGCTACGCCAACTGGCGGCGCGGGCGCTCGCGCAGCCACGACATGACCGTGCTGGAGGCGCTGGTCACCGACCTGAAGGCGCAGGGCGCCGGGCACGTGGCCTGTACGGGCGACCTGTGCAACATCGGCCTGCCCAGCGAGTGGGAGACCGCCCGCACCTTCCTGGAGGCTTTGGGCTCCCCCGAAGCGGTGAGCTTCGTGCCGGGCAACCACGACGCCTATGTCCGCGGCTCCCTGGAGGGCCTGCTCGCCGCCTGCGGCCGCTACACGGGGGACGATTCGGGCTCGTGGGGCCACTTCCCGTACCTGCGGCGGCGCGGGCCCCTGGCCCTGGTCGGCCTGTCCAGCGCGATCCCGACGAAGCCCTTCGTGGCGACCGGCCGCCTCGGCGCGTCGCAGCTCGCCGCGGCCGAGACCCTGCTCCGCGCCCTGGCCACCGAGCCCGGTCGGCCGTTCCGGGTGGTGATGATCCACCATCCGCCGCAGCCCGGCGGAGCCTCGCCGGGGCGCGAGCTCAAGGACGCGGCGGCGTTCACCGCGATGGTCGGGCGGGCCGGCGCGGACCTGATCCTGCACGGTCACAATCACGTCACCAGCACCGCCCGGATCGCGGGGCCGGACGGGCGGACCGTTCCGGTCATCGGCGCCCCCTCCGCCTCGGCGCGCCCGGACGGGCACGGGGCGATCGCGTCGCGCCGGGCGTCCTACCTGCTGTTCGAGATCGGCCGGGCGGAACAGGGATACGAGGTCACGGCCCGCCGGCGGGGCCTCGACGCGTCGGGCACCGTGACCGACCTCGGCACGCTGGACCTCGACGCGCCGGATCGCGCCTGAGGGCGCGACCCGGCGCGGCCGCGATCACGGCCGTGCCGGGTCAATGTTCAGCACGGATGCGGTTCAGATGCCGGCGACCGCGAGGTCGGCGCGCTGCTGTCGGCTGAGACTTGCTTCGTAGCGCTCGGCCTGGAGGCGGGTGAGACCGCATATCAACGCGAGTGTCCCGCGATACACGGTATAGGTGCCGTCGTGAGTCGGCCTGACGCGAATCACCTCTGCCATGGGAGCCTGCCTTATGCTGGAGGTTGCCTGCTTTCGTCTGAGGAAATCGTCCCTTCTCGCTGGATTGGCCGGTCGAACGCGCGAACGAGGGCGAGGTTATCAGTCGTTCCGAGGGTGGCAAGGGTCGTATACGTCGAAATGCTTAGGCCCTTCCGCTGCAATGCGGCAAAGCCTTGGCCGGGCTCGCGATCCGCGGATGCGCAAAAAAGCGGCCGGCGTCTTGCATTTTGAATATGCTGCGCGCGCCGGCCGAGAGCCGCTCGGGCGGTGCGAATCGTAGGATGGATCCCGCCCGTCCGGGCGCGCGAAAGGAACACCCATGCAGCTCTGGCGTCTCACGGCGACCGACCTCGCGGCCCTGATCCGCTCCGGCCAGGTCTCGGCCCGGGAGGCCGCGCGGGACGCCCTCGACCGGCTCGACGCCGTCAACGGGCGCATCAACGCCGTGGTCGAGCATCGCCCCGAGGACGTGCTGGCGCAGGCGGAGGCGGTGGACGCCGCCCGCGCGCGCGGCGAGGCCCCCGGGCCGCTGGCGGGCGTACCGGTCACCATCAAGGTCAACGCCGACCAGCGCGGCTTCGCGACGACGAACGGCCTGCGCCTCCAGCGCGACCTCGTGGCGACGGACGACAACCCCGTCGTCGCCAACCTGCGCCGGGCCGGCGCCGTGCTGCTCGGGCGGACCAACACGCCGGCCTTCTCGCTCCGCTGGTTCACCACCAACCAGCTCCACGGGGACACCAAGAACCCCCGCGACCCGGCGCTGACGCCCGGCGGCTCCTCCGGCGGCGCCGGCGCCGCGGTGGCGGCCGGGATCGGGGCGATCGCGCACGGCACCGACATCGCCGGCTCGGTGCGCTACCCGGCCTACGCCTGCGGGGTGCACGGGCTGCGCCCGAGCCTGGGCCGGATCCCGGCCTGGAACGCGTCCTCGCCCGAGCGCGGCATCGGCCCCCAGCTGATGGCGGTCTCCGGTCCGCTCGCCCGCAGCATCGCCGATGTGCGCCTCGGCCTCGAGGTCATGGCGGCGCCCGACCCGCGCGACCCGTGGTGGGTGCCGGCACCGCTGGACGGGCCGCCGGTCGCGCGCAAGGTCGCCCTCTGCGTGCGGCCCGGGGGACTCGCCACCGCACCGGAAGTGGAGACCGCCCTGCGCGAGGCCGCGCGGCGCCTCGTCGAGGCCGGGTGGGCGGTCACCGAGATCGCCGACACCCCGCCGATCCGGGAGGCCAGCGAACTCCAGCTCCAGCTCTGGCTCGGCGACGGCTACGCGGCGGTCCGGGCCGCGGCCGAGCGGGAAGGGGATCCGGCGGCGATCGGTCTCCTGGAGAGCTTCCGGCCGCGGGCCGAGGCGATGGCGCCCGACGCCATCGCGCGGGCGCTGACGCGGCGCGCGACGCTGGCGCGGGAATGGGCGCTGTTCCTCGCCGAGAACCCCGTGCTGCTGGTCCCGGTGTCGGGCGAGCTGCCCTTCCCGGACGGGCTCGACCGCACCGGCGATGCCGGGATCGCCCGGGCCTTCGAGGCGAACCTGCTGCAGGTCGGGCTGGCGCCGATCGGCGTCCCGGCGCTCACGGTGACGACCGGCCTCGTCGGGCGCACGCCCGTCGGCGTCCAGCTGGTCGCGGCCCGCTACCGCGAAGACCTCTGCCTCGCGGCCGGCGCGGCGATCGAGGCCGGCGGCGTGCCGGAGATGCCGGTCGACCCGGCCTGACGCCGAACCGCCTCCGCCGGAACCGAACCGTGGCGGCCCCGCTTTTACAACCATTGGTTGCAGAGAGCGCGGCATGGAGCGCGGCATGTCGATGATCGCCACCGGCGGGTGCCTCGGAAGCACCCTGACCTGTCTGCTGGCCTTGCCGTCGGGGCCGCTCCTCGCCCTGGCGGGCTTCTTCGGCGGCGGCACGGCCGGGGGGCTCCTGGGCGCGCTGGCGGTCGCGGCCCTCGGCCGGGGTCGCGCCTGACCGCGGCGCGGCCGGGCTCACGCCCGGCCGGCGGCGCCGAGGCTGGCGAGCAGGGCCGCGAACAGCCGCGCCCGCCGCGGCAGGCTCTCGATCAGCACGTGCTCCTCCAGGGTGTGGTAGCCCTGGCCCAGAGGCCCGAGCCCGTCGAGGGTCGGGATGCCGTTGGCGCCGGTGAAGTTGCCGTCCGAGCCGCCGCCGGCGCTGCGATGCGGCAGGGGCTGCCCGAGCGCCTCGCTCAGCGCGCGCGCCCGCTCGTAGAGCGCCATGCAGCCGGCATCCGGCTCCCAGACCGGCCGGGTCACGCCCCGGGTCACGGTGAAGCGGACGCCGTCCTCCTCGCCCGACAGGGCCAGCATCCGCGCGACGCCGCGGTCGAGGTCGGCCTGCCGCTTCGCCATGCTGAGCGCCTGCCCGCGGCAGACGGTCGGGACGCAGTTCACCCACTGCCCGCCCGAGACGACCCCGGTCGAGACGGTGCAGTCGGCATCCGACAGCGCGTCGATGGCGAGGATCTTCCGCGCCATCGCGCGGATCGCCGAGCGCCCCTCGTGGGGCGAGGCGCCGGCGTGGCTCGGGCGGCCCAGGGCCTCGAGCTCGAAGCGGGCGATGGCGTAGCGCCCGGTGACGACCCCGTTCTCGGGCTGGCCGGGTTCGGGCACCAGCACGAAGGCGTGACGGGCGGCCTCCGCCTCGATCAGGTCGCGGGTGGAGGGGCTGCCGACCTCCTCGTCGCCGGTGAACAGGACGGTCACCGGCAGCGGCGTCTCGATCCCGGCCGCCGCCAGGGCGCGGATCGCCGCCAGCGCGACGACGTTGCCGCCCTTCATGTCGAGGATGCCGGGACCGTAGGCGCGGTCGCCCTCGATCCGCCAGGGCAGGCTGCCGAGGGTGCCGACCGGATGCACCGTGTCGAGGTGGCCGAGCACCAGGATGCCGGGCGCGTCGCGGTCCCGGTGCGGGAACCGGGCGCGGACGCAGTCGCTCAGGCCCATGCGGCTCGGGATCGTCTCGACGGTGGCCCCGAGGAGCGCGAGATCGCGGGCGGCCACGCCCATCATGCGGTTGACCGCCGCCGCGTCGTGGGTCGGGCTCTCGCACAGGACCCAGGGCTCCAGGGTCGCGAGGATGTCGCGCGCGTCGAAGCGCAGGTCCGGGATCATCTCCGGGATCATCTCCGGGATCATCGGGCTTTCTCCTCGGCGAACGGATCGGCGACCCGCGGCCAGTAGAGGCCGGACCGCTTGGTGTAGGGGATCGCGCCGTAATCCGGCGGGACGGCGCCCGGCGCCGCGACGTAGCGGACCTCGCTCGCGATCGGCGCGAAGGCGGCGTAGAAGTGCTGCATCGACTTCACCACGACGATCCGCTTGTCGTCGAGGCTCAGGCCGAGGCCCGTGAACGCGTCGGGCGCGAAGGCCTGCTGGCGCTTGTGGGTCAGCACCACGTGGATCCCGTCCGCCTCCACCCAGGCCGCGGGGCCGAGATGGGCCCGGCCGCCGCTGAGGCCGGTCTGGCTGTGGTCGTCCGAGAGGCCGCGGACCGTGACGCGCAGGTCCACAGGGTCCCCGGAGGCCACGCCGCACTTGCCGCCGATCCGCAGAGTGAAGGTCGCCCCGAGGCCGGCCTCGTGGCAGATGCCGACCGCGCCGGGATCCCAGATCAGGCCGAGCGCGACGTCCGCGATGCCCCGCTCGGCGAGGCGGGCGAGGATCGCGGTGTTGTCGGAGGGGGCGCCCGCGCCGGCATTGTCGGCGAAGTCGGCGAGCACCATCGGGCGCGGGTCGTCGGAAGCGAGGGCGCGATCGATCGCCGCGTCGATCGTATCGCAGCGGCTCGCCGCCTCCTCCCGCATGGCCCAGACGGCGCCGGCCAGCTCGTCGGCCAGCGCCTGCGCCCGGGCGGCATCGCCGTCGGCGACGACCAGCATCTTGGCGCCCACATCCGCCACGTCGCCCCAGGGGAAGCCGTGCCCGAAGGAGACCGACAGGATCCCGTCGCGCCCCTCCAGCGCCTCCATCCGACGCACGAAGCCCGCGACCGGCTCGCGGCTGGTGCGCCACATGTTGACGATCCGGCAGTCGGCGTAGGCCATCACCGGCCGGATGTCCTTCGACACGGTCCGGACGACCAGCGGATACAGGTCGCGGGCGCGGTCGACGATGTCGGTGTGCGGGTATTCCTTGTAGATCACGATGACGTCGGCGCTGGTCCGCATCGTCTCGGTGAGGTGGCAGTGGAGATCGAGCTCGACGCCGATCGTGGCGTCCGGGCCGACGACGGCGCGGACCCGCTCCAGGGTGTCGCCCTCGCAGTCGTCGTACCCCTCGGCCACCATGGCGCCGTGCATGAACAGCAGCACCGCGTCGACCGGCATCGCGGCCTCCAGGTCCTCCAGCAGGGCGTCGCGCAGCTCCTCGTAGACGCCCCGCAGGGTGATCCCGCCGGGCTGCGCGAAGGTCGAGAGGCTCTCGACGACCGTATGCCCGTCCGCCTCGGCCATCGTGCGCCAGGCCTTGAGGCCGATATTGCTGAGGCTCGGCGGGTTCCGGCTGCCGTCCCGGCGGGCGTAGTCGGCGTGGAACGCCGACCGTCCGGTGGGCAGCGGCGCGAAGGTGTTGGTCTCGGTGGCGAGGCCGGCGATGAAGATCTTCAAGGTCCTGTCCCAATCCGTCCCGGCCGCCGGGTCAGGCGGGGCTCGGGGTCAGCGTGATGACCGTCTCGGTCGCCGCGTCCACGGCCGCGCGGCCGTAGAGCATCGGCACGTAGTCCTGGCGCCCCCAGACCGGGGCCAGGTCGGCGTAGTGCGGACTTCCCGGGTCTCCCGACTGGCCCGGCACGTTGATGAAGACCGAGCGGTCCCAGTCCCCGACGTCCACGACCATGCGGAACGAGGCGCCGTGGGTGAGCCGGAACGTGTCGGTCCGGTACTCCGCGTGCATGACCGATGCCGCGGCGCCGCCCACCGGCAGCGGGCCGACGTCCCAGCCGGATCCGGGCGCCTGGGCCGTCAGCGGATGCGCGAACAGCGCGTGGTGCAGGCGGCCCCAGGACCAGTGCGCCGGGTCGGCGCCCATCCGCTCCCGGCAGGTGCGAAGGCCGGCGCCGAGGGCGTCGCTGATCAGGCCGGCGCGCGTCGCCGGGTCGAGACCGGTCTCCAGCCGCTCGAGCAGGCTCTGCGTGTCGCCGGGCGGCAGGAGGCGGCGCGTGCCGGCATCGGGCACGAGCGCCGCGAGCAGGGCCGGGCGCAGGTGCCGGACCCAGACCACCTCGATGAGGGCGGCCGCCGCGGAGCCGTGGTGCAGCGCGCCGTCGAACGCGGCCAGCACGGCCCGGGCCGCGGCGGCGTCGGGATCGTCCGCCGCCGGCAGGGCGCGCACCAGGTCGGCCAGCCGCCGGGCCGGCTCGGAGACCACGTCGCCCTGGAGCGCCCGCGAATCCGCGAGGCTGTGCCGGTCCTGCCCACCGAGGACGGCCCGGATGCGGCGGGCCCGCCAGGGCTCGGCCCACTCGAACCCGACCCTCCGGTCCTCCGCGGGATAGTCCGGCGGCAGGTTCATCTCGTTGGCGGTGGCGAGCCAGCCCGCTTCCGGATCGACGCTCCGGGGCAGGGCGCCGGGATCGTGGAAGCCGGCCCAGTCGTACCGCCCGTCGCCCGGCACCGGCAGCAACCCGTCATGGCCGGGCCGCACCGGCGCCTTGCCGGCCATGAACCACGCGATCCGCCCCGCCGCGTCGGCGTAGAGCTGGTTCACCGAGGGCGCCGACCAGTGGCGCAGGGCGTCGCCGAAGGCCTCGGGCGTCGTGGCGCCGAGATAAGCGAGGCTGCCGAGATAGGCGGCAGCGCCGGGCTCCGACCAGACGGTCCGCAGCGCGAAGGCGCGGCCCCTCTCCTCGCGGAGGACCGGCCCGTGCCGGGTGAAGCCGAGGATCACGGTCTCGTCCGGCCCGCCGCGCACCGGGATCCGCTCCGCGACGCGCGCGATCGGTTCCCAACCGTCGCCGGAGCGGTAGCGGTCGGGATCGGCCGGGTCGGTCTCGCAGACGAACAGGTCCTCCTGATCGATCGGCGCGATGGTGAGGCTGAAGGCGGCGTGGCCGTTATGGCCGATGGAGATGCCGGGCAGGGCCGGCTCGCCGGCCCCGATCACGTCGAGTCCCGGCGCGGTGAGGTGGACGGCGTAGCGCAGCGAGGGCTGCAGGTAGACCCGGTGCGGGTCGCTCGCCAGGATCGGCCGGCCGGTGGCGGTGCGGGCTGGCCCGACCACCCAGTTGTTCGAGCCCTCGGCCGGCTCCTTCGGCGCGCTGCGGGGACCGCGCGTGACGGCCCCGTGCGCGTCGACCCTCGACCAGTCCCAGGCCTCCGCGCGGGTCGCCGCCACCCGGTCCGGGCCGAACCCGACCGGCGCGGTGGCGAGACGGAAGGCATCGAGGAGGTCGTCCGGCCAGTCGGCGGCGTCGAGGCCGTCCGGGACGACCGGCTCATGGGGCGGGCTGATCCGCTTGCGCAGATCGTCCGTGGCGAGCCCGTCCGCCGGGCTGCGACCGCGGGCGAGGACCCGCGCGCGGGCGACCTCGGACAGGACGTTGCGGATCAGCGCGTGGCTGCGGATGCGCACCACGTCCTCCGGCTGCCACAGGGCCGGGCGCGTGCCCGTCAGGGCGAATTCCGGCGGACGCAGGTCGGGCCGCGCCTCGGCGAGGGCGACGTAGGCGTTGATCCCCGACACGAAGGCGGCGACGATGGCCCGCGTGTCCTGCGGCCCGTAGGCCGCCCACTCGGCCGCCATGTCGCCGCGGTAGAGGAACAGCCGGGCGGCCCGGTCCTGGGCGAGGTAGCCCGGTCCGAAATCCGCCGCCAGCAGGCCGAGCCCGCGCTTGCGCCACAGGTCGAGCTGCCAGAGCCGGTCCCGCGCCGCGTTGAACCCCTGCGCGCGGAAGGCGTCGAGCGCGGTGCCGGCGCGGATATGCGCCAGCCCCCAGCGGTCGACGCGGATCTCCACCGGCCCGTCGAGGCCGGGGAGGGCGTAGGTCGCCACGCTCACAGAGCCACTTCGATGAGGTGCGGTCCCGGGTTGGCCAGCGCGTGCTGGAACGCCTCGATGAAGTCGGGCAGGGTCTCGACCCGCCGTCCCGCGACGCCGAAGCCGCGGGCGAGGCTCACCCAATCCACGGCCGGATCGTCGAGGCTCAGCATGCCCAGCGCCTTCGGGCCGGGATTGAGCGCGCCGACATTGGTGAGTTCCGCCCGCAGGATCGCGTAGGAGCGGTTCGACCAGACGAGCGTCACCACGTCGAGGTGCTCGCGCGCCTGGGTCCAGAGCGCCTGCACCGTGTAGAGCCCGCTGCCATCGGCCTGCAGGTTGATGACCTTGCGGTCGGGGCAGGCCACGGCCGCGCCGGTCGCCATCGGGATGCCGAGGCCGATCGAGCCGCCGCTGAGCTGCAGCCAGGTGTGGGGCGCGGCGTCCCGGGTCAGGGCGAAGAAGTTGCGGCCCGTGGTGATCGACTCGTCGCAGATCACCGCGCCCTCGGGGATCAGCGCGCCGAGCACCTGCCCGATCGTGTCCTGGTCGAGGGGACCGGAGGTCGGGAGCTTCGGCCGCGGCCCGATAGCGACCGGCTCGGCGGGCGGGGCCGCGACGGCCTCGGCGAGCCGCTCCAGGGCGTCGATCTGGTCCTCCTCGGGCGTGGCCAGCGTGATCGTGGTGCTGCCCTCCGGCGCCAGCAGGCTCGGCTTGCCCGGGTAGGCGAAGAAGCCGACCGGCGGGGTCGCGCCGATCAGGACGATGTGGCGGAAGTCCTTGAGCGCCGCGATCCCCTGGTCGATCGGGTAGGGGAGGCGCTCGATCGGCACGGTGCCGGCGCCGCGGTCGATCCGGGCGTTCGAGGTCATCGCCATCAGCTGGGCGCCGGTCTTGCGGGCGATCCGGTCGGCGATCACCCGGCCCTCGCCGCGCACGGCCCGGTCGCCGAGATGCAGGAGCACGGGCTCGCCGCTCTGCAGGGCCCGCACGGCCGCCGCGATCGCGTCGTCGCTCGCCCGCGCCCGCTCGGGGATCGGCGGCACCGGCTCGGGGCCGGTGCCGGGATCCCAGGCGGTGTTGGCCGGCAGGATCAGGGTCGCGACCTGACCCGGGGCGGTGCGGGCGGCCGCGATGGCGGCGGCGCCGTCGGAGCCGATCTCGGTCGCGCTCATGCCGGTCCGCACCCAGGAGGACATCGGGTGGGCCAGCCCCTCGATGTCCGAGGTGAGCGGCGCGTTGTACTCCCGGTGGTAGGTCGCGTGCTCGCCGACGATGTTGACGACGGGCGTGCGCGCCTTCTTGGCGTTGTGGAGGTTGGCCAGCCCGTTGGCGAGGCCGGGCCCGAGATGGAGCAGGGTCGAGGCCGGCTTGTCGGCCATGCGGGCGTAGCCGTCGGCGGCGCCGGTCGCCCCGCCCTCGAACAGGAACAGGACGCAGCGCATGCCCTCGACGCGGTCGAGGGCGGCGACGAAGTGCATCTCGGAGGTGCCGGGATTGGTGAAGCAGACCTCGACGCCGCCCTCCACCAGGGTCCGGACCAAGCTCTCGGCCCCGTTCATGGCGCGCGGCGTCTCGTCGGTCACGGGCGTCTCCTTCAGGGGCCGGCCGTCCCGGCTGGCGACTCGCATTTTGTATTATCGTGACGCAGCCGGCGCCACGCGCAAGAGGCGACGTCCGGCATCTTCTGTTCGCCGAACGCAGGGCCTAAGCCTGGGCGTGGCGCGGGAATTGCGGTTGGCGCGCCGCAACTTCGACGATTGGGATCCGGATGACATTTCGCCGCCTGATTGCCGCCGCCCTGGCGGGTACCGTAGCCCTGACGGGGTCGGCCAGCGCCGAGAGCGTCCTGCGCATCGCCATGACGGCGAGCGACATCCCCACCACGACGGGCATGCCCAACAACGGCTTCGAGGGGATGCGCTTCCTCGGCTACCCGATCTTCGAGGGGCTGGTGCAGTGGGACCTCAAGAGCACCACCAAGCTCGCCGGCATCATTCCGGCGCTGGCCGAGCGCTGGGAGCAGGATCCGAACGACAAGGCGGTCTGGACCTTCCACCTGCGCCAGGGCGTGAAGTTCCACGACGGGACGCCGTTCAACGCCGACGCGGTGATCTGGAACCTCGACCGCTACTTCAAGAACGACAGCCCGCAGTTCGAGCCGCAGGGCGCCGGCATCTCCCGGGCCCGGGCGCCGCTGGTCGGAAGTTACAAGAAGGTCGACGATTCGACCGTGCAGATCACCACCACCCAGGTCGCCTCGTACTTCCCCTACATGGTGGTCTACCTGCTCTTCACCTCGCCCGCCTCCTTCGAGAAGGCCGGGCGCGACTGGAGCAAGGTCGCGGCGCTGCCGGCGGCCGGCACGGGCCCGTTCAGGATCACCCGCGTGGCCCCGCGGGAGGCGGTCGATCTCGCCAAGTTCGACGGCTACTGGGATCCGAACCGGATGGCCAAGGTCGACAAGGTCCGGCTGCTGCCGATCCCGGAGGCGAATGCCCGCGTCGCCGCCCTGCGGGCCGGCCAGGTCGACTGGATCGAGGTGCCGGCGCCCGACGCGATCCCGTCGCTGAAGCAGGCGGGCTTCACCATCACCACGGGCTCGTACCCGCACGTCTGGCCCTACTTCTTCAACATGGGCGCCAAGGACAGCCCGCTGAAGGATGTGCGCGTCCGGCAGGGCCTGAACTACTGCATCGACCGGGCCGGCATCGTCGAGCTCCTCAACGGCACCGCCGAGCCGGCGAGCGGATGGCTGAACGACAAGGACCCGAATTTCGGCAGCCCGAAGAATCGCTACACCTTCGACGCCGCCAAGGGGAAGGCGCTGCTCGCCGAGGCCGGCTACACCGACAAGAAGCCCGTGAGCCTCAAGGTGATGATCTCCTCCTCCGGCTCGGGGCAGATGCTGCCGATGCCGATGAACGAGTACCTGCAGGAGAACCTGAAGCAGGCCTGCAACGTCGATCTCACCTTCAACGTGGTCGAGTGGCAGGTCCTCCTGAACGCCGGCCGGGCTCTCCCCGACGCCCCGAGCCTCCAGGGCGCGATGGCGCTCAACGTCTCCTCGCCCTCGTCGGACGCCGCCGTGATGGCGCGCTACTTCGCGGGCGACCGGTTCCCGCCGAACGGCTTCAACTTCCCCACCTGGAAGGACGACCAGTTCGACGCCGCCCTCAAGGCGCTCGCCGAGACCACCGACGCGAAGGTGATCGACGCGCAGACCAAGGCCGCCCACGAGCGCCTCGTGGACGATCCGCCGTGGCTGTTCGTCGTCCACGACCTCAATCCCCGCGGGATGTCCAAGAAGGTCCAGGGATTCGTCTCGCCGCAATCCTGGTTCGTCGACCTCACCCTCGTCAGCGTGCAGTAGAACCCATGTCCGACATCGATCCCGTACACGCCTCCGCGGCCGAGCTCGCCCGGTCGCTCCAGGCGCGGACCCTCTCGCCGGTCGACGCCGTCGAGGCCCTCCTCAGCCGGATCGAGCGGCTGGAGCCGAGGCTCCAGGCCTTCACGGAGGTCTTCGCCGCCGACGCCCGCCTCGCCGCCGAGGGGGCCGACCGGGCGATCCGGTCGGGCCACGCCGTGGGGCCGCTCCACGGCGTCCCCGTCGTGCTCAAGGACCTGATCGACCTGGAGGGCCGGATCACCATGGGCGGCTCGGCCGCCCACCGGGCGCGCCGGGCCGAGCGCACCGCGACGATCGCCCGGCGCCTCATCGGCCAGGGCATGATCGTGCTCGGCAAGACCCACACGGTCGAGTTCGCCTACGGCGGCTGGGGCACGAACCAGCATCTCGGCACGCCGTGGAATCCCTGGGATCCGGAGACGCCGCGCACCCCCGGCGGGTCGAGCAGCGGCACCGGCGTGTCGGTGGCGGCCCGGATGGCGCCCTGGGGCATCGGCACCGACACCGGCGGCTCGGTGCGCCTGCCGGCCTCGTTCTGCGGGCTGACGGGCCTCAAGGTGACGGTCGGGCGCGTCTCGACCTGGGGGATCGTGCCGCTCTCGATGACCCTCGACACGCCCGGGCCGCTGGCCCGCACCGTGGAGGACACCGCGCTGCTCTACGAGGCGATCTCCGGCCCCGATCCCCGCGATCCGACGACCCGCGGGGTGGCGCCGGACGCGCCCTGGCCGGCGCTGAACCGCGGAGTCCGCGGCCTGCGCCTCGGCCGGATGCCGGCCTCGGAGCGGGACGGGGTCGCCCCCGACATGCTGGCCGCCTACGACGCGGCCCTCGACCTCCTGGCCGGTCAGGGCGCCGAGATCGTCGACGTCGCCCTGCCGTTCCGCTTCAGCGACTGCGTGGCCATGAGCCAGATCACCAACGCGGAGGCCTACTTCGTCAACGGGACCCTGGCGGAGGATCCCTCCGCAGAGCTCGGCGACGCCGTCCGGGCGCGGATCCTGGCCGGCGCGAACGTCTCGGCCCAGGAGTATCTCGGCACGCTCCACCGCCGGGCCGCGATGAAGCAGCAGTACGACGCCGCCCTCGCGGGCATCGACGCCCTCCTGACGCCGACCACGGAGAGCGCGGCCGTCGCGCTCGACGCCGTCGACGAGGCGCACCTGCCGTCGCGCTTCACCCGGTTCGGCAACCTGCTCGACCTCTGCGCCCTGGCGCTGCCGAACGGCTTCACCGCGTCCGGGCTGCCGCTCTCGCTGCAGATCGTCTGCCGCGGCTACGAGGAGACGACGGCCCTGCGGATCGGACAGGCCTACCAGAGGGTGACGGACTGGCACCTGCGTCGGCCCCCGGTCTGAGACTCGCGAGGCTCTCGCCTCCGGCGTCCGCTGATGGTGAGGCGGGATCCGCGGTCCCGTCACGCCCGCCAGAAGGTCAACAGCCACCAGAGGCCCGTCAGTGCGGACCAGATCGATCGCACCGCTCTGACGATTTCGTTGATCCTGAAGTACTCCATGAGGAAGGCGCCGAGGAAGACACCATAGAGGGCGGCAACAACCGTGGCCGTGGCCGACGAGAGGATCCCGAGCCCCCAGACCGCGGCGGCGACGGCGAGGCCGAAGGCGCACAGACCGAAGGCGAGGAAGACCGGATGCTTCGCGCACCACGCCGCCACCCGGCCGTTCTCTGCTGACGAGTGTTGCATGGGCCCACCTCGAATCGATGACTGACATCGATCCTACGGGCCGCGACTTCCGGCCATCGTGAGGACGCGCACAGGACCGGCGCAGGTCCTGCGGTTGATCCACGTCCAGGGTGCGGCGGCGCCGGAACGAGGCCGCGTCAGGCCGTGCCGCCGGGGGCTCGGCCGATCACGCGGCCGGAGCCTGCCCAGCCACGACGACGCCGAGGGTATCGAGGAGCGACGACCGGGCCCGGCTCACGCGGCTCTTCACGGTGCCGACCTGGCAGCCGAGCATGATCGCGGCCTCCTCGTAGGTGTGGCCCTCGGCGCCCACCAGCAGCAGCGCCTGGCGCTGCGCCGACGGCAGGTCGCCGAGACGCTCCCAGACGACCTTGAGGGTGCTGGCATCCTCCTGATCGGACGGGCTGGTCATCTGACCGGCATGCGTCCCGTCCACGTCCTCCACCTCCCGCCGCGTCTTGCGCAGATCGGTGTAGAACTGGTTGCGCAGGATCGTGAACAGCCACGCGGTGAAGTTGGTGCCGGGCCGGAACCGCTCCTGGTTCGCCCAGGCCTTCACGAAGGTCTCCTGCACCAAGTCGTCGGCGCGGCTCACGTCGCCCACGAGCGACAGGGCGAAGGTGCGCAGGGCCGGCAGCGCCTTGATGATGTCGCCGCGGAAGTCGAAGGGCACCGTCTCCCCGTGCGCCGTGACCGCCGCCTCGAACCGCGATACCAGCGCGGCGAGCTGCGCCGGCAGGGGCTCCAGCTCGACGACCTTGAAATACTCCCGGATCGGCAGGGCGAGGTGCTGGCCGATGGACGCGGCGTAGCCGGCCCCGTCCCGGGTGCCCGCAGTTGCATCTGGCCGGTCCGCAACGTCCTCAGTCATGAACGTTTCCGCCTCCCACGCTGGCATACTAGAATAGCTCTAACGTCGGTAGCGATAAAATTCTGAACCTATGCCAAACGCTCCCGAGTGTGACAGGGAATTTAGGCAGAGTGCCCGGGGTGACAACGCCGGCCGGATCCGCCTTCCCGGGCTGGCGGCGGCGGGCCGGGCGATGCAGATTGCGGGCAGTCAGGAGAGCGGGATGAGTCACGATCACGCGCAGCACTCGCATGATCATCACGATCACCACCACGGCAGCGACCTGTCGCCGGTCGAGGCCCGGGTGCGCGCCCTGGAATCGCTGCTCACCGAGAAGGGCTACGTCGACCCGGCGGCCCTCGATGCCCTGATCGAGCTCTACGAGACCAAGGTCGGCCCGCACGCGGGCGCCCGCGTCGTGGCCCGGGCCTGGACCGATCCCGCCTTCCGGGCGCGGCTCCTGGCCGACGCCACGCCGGCCATCGCCGAACTCGGGATCGGCGGCCGCGGCGGCGAGCACATGGTGGTCGTCGAGAACACGCCGGAGATCCACAACCTCGTCGTCTGCACCCTGTGCTCCTGCTACCCGTGGCCGGTGCTCGGCCTGCCGCCGGTCTGGTACAAGGCGCCGCCCTACCGGGCCCGGGCGGTGATCGACCCGCGCGGCGTGCTCGCCGAGTTCGGGGTGACGCTGCCGGAAACGACCCGCATCACCGTCTGGGACTCGACGGCCGAGACCCGCTACATGGTCCTGCCGATGCGGCCGGCCGGGACCGACGGCTTCTCAGAGGAGGCCCTGGCCGCCCTCGTCACGCGCGATTCCATGATCGGCACGGGGCTGCCCGAAGCGATCCCGGCCGCCCCCGCGGAGATGCCGGTATGAACGGGGCCCAGGATCTCGGCGGCGCGCACGGCTTCGGGCCGGTGGTGCCGGAGCCGGACGAGCCGGTCTTCCACGCCGCGTGGGAGCGCCGCGTCTTCGCGCTGGCGATGGCCATGGGCTACACGGGCGCCTGGAACCTCGACGGCAGCCGGGCCAACCGCGAATCCCTGCCGCCCGCGGAATACCTCGCGTCGAGCTACTACGAGATCTGGCTCAAGGCCCTGGAGAAGCAGGTCGTCGCCACGGGGCTGGCGACGCCGGCCGAGATCGAGTCCGGCCGCTCCGCGGAGCCGGCCAAGCCCGTCGCGCGGGTCCTGGCCCGCGAGGGCCTGGAACAGCGCTTCCGGGCCGGCTTCCCGAGCAGCCGCGCCGCCGACGCCCCGGCGCGCTTCGCGGTGGACGACGCCGTCCTGGCCCGCAACATCCACCCGACCGGCCACACGCGGCTGCCCCGCTACGTGCGCGGCAAGCGCGGCCGGATCGTGCGCGTCGACGGGGTCTTCGTCTTCCCCGACACCAACGCCTACCGGGCGGGCGAGAACCCGACCTGGCTCTACACGGTCGCCTTCACGGCGCGGGAGCTGTGGGGCGAGAGCGGCGACCCGGGGGGCGTCGTCACGGTGGCGGCCTTCGAACCGTACCTGGACCCCGCGTGACCGCGCCGTCGCCCAGCCCCTTCGCGGCGCCCTGGGAGGCGCAGGTCTTCGCGCTGGTGGTCTCCCTGCGCGAATCCGGGCTGTTCACGTGGTCGGAATGGGCGGACCGGCTCGGCCGGCAGATCCGGCCGGCCGAGTCTCCCGAGCAGGCGGCCGATTACGGCGCGTGGCTCGCGACGCTGGAGGCGCTCCTGGCCGAGCGCGGCGTGGCGGGACCCGAGAGCGTCGCGGCGCGGACCGAGGCCTTCCTGCGGGCCGCGGAGGCGACGCCCCACGGCCAGCCGATCCGCCTGGAGAACGACCCGCTCTACCGGCCCTGAACCCGCAGGCTGTCGAGCGGCACCGGCGCGGCGTGCGACCGGCCGCTCATCAGCTGGTCGAGCAGGGCCAGGACCTCGGGTCGCCCGCAATTCCGGGCGGGCTCGAACGGCGTCCAGGTCTGGGCGAAGTCGAGGCGCTCGAACACGTCGCGGTAGCGGCGCAGCTCGCTCGGCGTGAGCGGCACCCCGCGCACGAAGGCCTTGTGGGCCGAGATCGTGGTGGCCCGGCGGAAATCCGCGGGGTCGAGCTCGAACTTCAGCGCGTCGCCGCAGAAGCAGATTTTTCGCCCACGGTCGTACAGGATCGCGTGGCCATCGAAATGACCCGCGGTGCGGTGCAGCTCCAACCCCGGCAGCGGCTCCAGAAAATCGTCGTAGGGCCAGCTCACCTGGAGCGCGGCGCTCCAGGTGAAGTCGGCCGCCGGCAGGCACAGCTCCGGGTCGAACCGGTCCTGGAGCTGCGGCAGCGCCCCGTAGGAGTGCGGGTGCGAGGCCGAGAGGACGGCCATCCCGCCGAGCCGCTCGATCTGGTCGAGGGCGGCCTCGCTGAAGACCGGGCAGCCCTCGAAGCCCATGTTCCCGTGCTCGGTCTGGATCAGGTAGGCGGACGGGCCGATGCCGGAGACCGGCTCGTTCCAGAAGCGCCAGACGCCGGGCTCGAGTTCCTGCCAGTGGCAGGGGAAGGCCTCCTGCGCCTCGCGGGCGGTGCGGAAGCGCCACCCGTCCTGCGGCACGACGTGGCGGGCGTCGAGGCACATCGGGCAGGCGGCCGGCGCCTCGAAGTGCCGCTGCCAGAACCCGCAATTGTCGCAGGTATAGGCGGGCAGCTTCAGGGCGCCCGCGAAGGGCAGATAGCCGGGCATCGTCGTGGACCTCTTCGGGGGCGGCGCGTGTGATGCGGCCGCAGTCGCAGTCGCCTTCTCCGCCGCCGCGAGCGGAGCGAAGCGACCCAGGGCAGCGCGACCTCGGCGGGGGCGGCGCAACGGGATGGCTTCGCACCGCTCGCGACGACGGCGGCGGGCCTATCGATCGGAACGGGCTTAGCAGGCGGCGCGCACGGGCGCAGCCGTCAGATCCGCTCCGGCCGCCGGCGCGCCGAGCGGGCGGCGTGGACGGTGCCGGCGAGGCCGACGAGGGCCAGCCCGACGAGGCCGCCGACCACGACGTCGCGGGTCCGGCTCGTGACGAACTCTCCGCGGCTCGCCTTGGTCCGGCCGATGAAGCGCCCGTCGATCCCGACCGGGCCGGGCACAGCTTCGTAGAGGTTGCCGTCCATCTCGGGGATGGTCTCGTCGGAGAGCTGCGCCGCCCACATGGAGGCGGCCTTGCGGTCGGCGAGCGCCGGCGCCAGCGCCTGGGCAGCCGCCATCATCGCCGACGACCGTCCGACCCAGACCTCGCGGCGCGGGTGCTCGACCGCGTACAGGATCGCCTCGGCGCAGAGCCGCGGGTCGAAGACCGGATCCGGCGCGTACTGGCGGTGGCCGGTGCGGTTGCGCGCCCAGTTGAACTGGGGCGTGTTGACCGCCGGCAGGTAGATCACGCTGAGGCTGACATTGACCCGGTCGTGCAGCAGCTCGCAGCGCAGGGCGTCGGTGAAGCCCGAGACCGCGAACTTCGCCGCGCAGTAGGGTGCCTGCAGCGGCGCCGCCCGGATCGCGAGTCCCGACGAGACCTGGATGATCGCGCCGCGGTCGCGGCGCTTCATGAAGCGCAGGGCGGCGAGCGTCCCGTAGACCTGGCTGAGATAGGTGGTCTCGGTGACCCGCCGGTACTCGTCCGGAGTGATTCGGTCGGCCGGATTCACCACCGTCGACATGGCGTTGTTGACCCACGCGCGGATCGGGCCGAGTTCGCGCTCCACCCGCTCGGCGGCGGCGTCCACGGCCTCCGGCTCGGCGACGTCGGCGCCGATCGCCAGCACCGGCTGGCCGTAGGCGGCCAGCGCCCGCTCGGCGGCGGCGAGACGGCCGGGATCCCGCGCGATCACCGCCACCGACCAGCCGCGCGCGGCGAATTCATGCGCGGTGGCGAGACCGATTCCGGCCGTGCCCCCGGTAACGACCGCAACCCGTGCCATACCCACCTCATCCTCGAGAGACCGAACCGGCAACCCGGTGCGGCGCGCTCGGTTGCGCCGCCGGACCGGTCCGGAACGTCACGGGGGCCGCCGATTTCGCGGTCCGGGACGCAACGTCCGACGGTGGCCGCTGTTGACTGGTCGTACCGCGTCATGCCGAACCATCGAGGGTCGCAGCCATGCGCACTGGACGACGCTTCTCCCTGCTCTCGCTCCCGATCGATCCGTGGCCGCAGGCGTCCCTGGCCGAGCGGACCGCCGTCGGGATGGTCCTGACCGGCCTGCTGCTCGTGCCGGCCTGCGCGGTCGGTGCCGCGCTCCTCGTGATCTCGGCCGTCGCGGCCCACGTCTACTGGTCCTACGATCTCGGCGCCGCCCTGCACACGTTCATCGCCCGGCACGCCGGGGCCGCCGCCGCGCGGAGGGGCCGCCTCGTCCACAAGGCCTGACGGCGCGGGCGCCGATCCGCGGCCGGGCGGCGCGGCGGCCGGCGGTGCCGGCCCGCACGGCTCGACCACGCGACGCCCGCGATCCCTGTGCGTTCGTCTCGGTCCGATTTGACCTGACCGTCTCTCGTGGGCCAGTCAGGTTCGGAACCGAGAGATCGCCATGTTCCGTACCCTGATGACTGCGCGGCGCTTCGCGCCGCTGTTCTGGTGCCAGTTCTTCTCGGCGTTCAACGACAACTTCCTCAAGAACGCGCTCGCCTTCCTGATCCTGTTCGGGATCGGCGGCCAGGCGGACGCCCATGCCGGTGTCCTGGTGACGCTCGCGAGCGCGGTGTTCATCGGGCCGTTCTTCATCCTGTCGGGTCTCGGCGGCCAGTGGGCCGACCGCTACGACAAGGCCCTCATGGCGCGGCGGCTCAAGTTCGCCGAGATCTTCGCGGCCGGCACCGCGGTGCTCGGCTTCCTGCTGCACTCGATCCCGGTCCTGTTCGTGGCTCTGGGCCTGTTCGGGACGATCGCGGCGCTGTTCGGCCCGATCAAGTACGGGATCCTGCCGGACCATCTCCGCCGCGAGGAGCTGCCCGCCGGCAACGCCCTCGTGGAGGCGGCGACCTTCCTGGCGATCCTGCTGGGCACGATCGCGGCCGGCGCGGCCTCGGCGATGGGCGGCTCGGGCCTCCTGTTCGGCGCCCTGGTGATGGGCTTCGCCGTCCTGTGCTGGCTCTCGGCCCGGATGATTCCGCCGACCGGGGAGGGGGCGCCGGACCTGCGCGTCGACCCGAACGTCGCCCGCTCGACCTACGCGCTGCTGCGCGACCTCTGGGCCGACACGCGGCTGTGGCGCGGCTCGCTCACGGTGAGCTGGTTCTGGCTGGTCGGCGTGGTGGTGCTGTCGCTGCTGCCGGTGCTGGTGCGGGGCGCCTTCAACGGCACCGAGACGGTGATCACGCTGCTGCTCGCGCTGTTCTCGATCGGCATCGCCGTCGGGTCCGGCCTCGCCTCGTGGCTCGCCAGCGGCCGGATCGTGCTGCTGCCGACGCCGGTCGGCGCGGTGCTGATGGGCCTGTTCGGCCTCGACCTCGCCTGGACGGTCGGCCACCTGCCGGCACCGCCCGCCGAGCCGATCGGCCCCCTCGGCTTCCTGCAGACCGGCCACGGCCTGCGCACCGGCATCGACTTCCTCGGGCTGGCGATCTCCGGCGGCCTCTACATCGTCCCGTCCTTCGCGGCCGTGCAGGCCTGGGCCGAGAAGGCGATGCGCGCGCGGATCATCGGCGCGGTCAACGTCATGACGGCGGCCTTCATGGTCGCCGGCACCCTGGCACTGGCGGCGCTGCAGGGCGCGGGCCTCACGATCGCGAGCCTGCTCGCCGTGGTGGCGGTGCTGAACCTGATCGTCGGCGCAGTCGTGTTCGCGACCCTGCCGACCAGCCCGTTCCGCGACGCCCTGTCGATCCTGTTCCGGGCGTTCTACCGGCTGGAGGTGCGCGGCTTCGACAACCTCGCGGCGGCCGGGCCGAACGCCATCGTGGCCCTCAACCACGTCTCGTTCCTCGACGCGCCGCTCGCCCTGTCGCTCCTCGACCAGGAGCCGGTCTTCGCCATCGACAGCGGCATCGCGCAGCGCTGGTGGGTCCGGCCGTTCCTGCGCGTCACCAAGGCGATGCCGCTCGACCCGACCCGGCCGCTCGCCACCCGGACGCTGATCAACGCGGTCAAGGGCGGCGAGACCCTGATCATCTTCCCGGAGGGCCGGCTCACGGTCACCGGCAGCCTGATGAAGGTCTACGACGGCGCCGGGCTGATCGCCGACAAGTCGGGCGCGATGGTCGTCCCGGTGAAGCTCGACGGCCTGGAGCGCACGGTCTTCTCGCGGCTGTCGCGCGGGCAGGTGCGCCGCCGCTGGTGGCCCAAGGTGACCGTGACGGTCATGCCGCCGGTGCGGCTGACCGTGGACCCCGCGCTCAAGGGCAAGGCGCGGCGGCAGGCGGCGGGCGCCGCCCTCTACGGGATCATGTCGGACCTCGTGTTCCGCACCGCGGACATCGACCGCGGCCTGATGGCGGCGCTGATCGAGGCGGGCGAGCGCCACGGCTGGGGCCGCAACGCCCTGGAGGACCCGGTCGGCGGCCGCCTCAGCTACAGCCGGCTCGTGATGGGCGCCAACGTGCTCGGCCGCAAGCTGATGCCGCTGGCGCCCGTGGGCGGCCGGATCGGCGTCATGCTGCCGAACGCCAACGGCGCCGCGGTGACGCTGTTCGCCCTGGCCTCCGCGGGCCGGGTGCCGGCGATGATCAACTTCTCCGCCGGCCCCGCCAACGTGCTCTCGGCCTGCCGGGCAGCGGAGGTCGGCAAGATCCTGACCTCGCGGGCCTTCATCGAGAAGGGGCGCCTGGGGCCGCTCGTGGAGGCGATCCGCGGATCGGTCGAGCTGATCTACCTGGAGGACGTGCGGGCCGGGATCACGACGGGGGACAAGATCCGCGGCCTCCTGGCGCCGCGCCGTCCCCTGGTGGCGCGCTCCGGCGAGGATCCGGGGGCGGTCCTGTTCACCTCGGGCAGCGAGGGCACGCCGAAGGGCGTGGTGCTCGCCAACCGCTGCATGCTCGCCAACGTGGCGCAGGTGGCGGCCCGGATCGATTTCGGACCGATGGACAAGGTGTTCAACGTCCTGCCGGTGTTCCACGCCTTCGGGCTCACGGCCGGGCTGGTCCTGCCCCTGGTCTCGGGGGTGCCGGTCTACCTCTACCCGTCACCGCTCCACTACCGGATCGTGCCGGAGCTGATCTACGGCTCGAACAGCACGGTGCTGTTCGGGACCGACACGTTCCTGACGGGCTACGCCCGCGCGGCCCATTCCTACGACCTGCGCTCCCTGCGCTACGTCGTGGCCGGCGCCGAGGCCGTGAAGGAGACCACCCGGAAGACCTGGGCGGAGAAGTTCGGGCTGCGCATCCTGGAGGGCTACGGCGTCACCGAGTGCGGGCCCGTCGTGGCGCTCAACACGCCGATGTTCAACCGCTTCGGCACGGTCGGGCGGATCCTGCCCGGCATCGAGACCCGCCTCGAGCCGGTGCCGGGGATCGACGAGGGCGGCCGCCTGTCCCTGCGCGGGCCGAACATCATGCTGGGCTACCTGCGCGCCGAGAAGCCCGGCGTGCTGGAGCCGCCGCCGGGCGGCTGGCACGACACCGGCGACATCGTGGCGATCGACGCGATGGGCTTCGTCACCATCAAGGGCCGGGCCAAGCGCTTCGCGAAGATCGCCGGCGAGATGGTGTCGCTCGCCGGCATCGAGGCGCTGGCCGCCGAACTCTGGCCCGACCGGCCGAGCGCGGTGGCGGCGGTGCCGGACGCGCGCAAGGGCGAGCGGCTGATCCTGTTCACGCAGGAGAAGGGCGCGACCCGGGCCGCCTACCAGAGCTTCGCCAAGGGTCGCGGCGCCTCCGACGTCGCGATCCCCGCCGAGGTGGCGGTGCTGGACGCGATCCCGATGCTCGGCACCGGCAAGGTCGACCAGGTGGCCGTCACGAAGCTCGCGCTGGAGCGGGCGAAGGAGAACGCGGCGGCCTGACGGTCGCGCCCGCGCGCGCGTCACCCAAACGGGGGATGCGGGGCTCCCCGGGATCCGCTCGTATCGTGAATACAGCCGCGATTCGAACCGCTTGACGCGTTCGGGGCGCGGGGCTGGAGGGGGCTCGGGGCGCAACGGCGAGGGACAGATCATGCGGAAGAGCAGGCGAGTTCCGGCTTGGCTGGCGAGGCGGACCTACTTCAAGCGGATCGAGCGGTGGGCGAAGCCCGGCAAGGCGCACAAGGCGGCGCAGCCCCCTGAGACAGCGACCGCCCCGATGCCTTCGAACGTCGTGCCGTTCCCGGTCCGGGTGAATCGCCCGGATCGCCCCGCCTTCGAGGACCTGCGGGGCGTCGGGACGGCGTAGGGTCCGGCCGCAGCCGGGCCGGCGCCCGGGACGCCGATTGGTCCGGGGGCTTGTCGATCGCGCGGGAACACGGGATCCTGCGCTGTCGGAGCCGAGACCGGGAGGATGCGTGCCGCAGGACGGGTCGGATCCGCGCGCGCCGGCGCCTCCTCGGAAGCGGGCGAGGGGCCTGCGCGCGGCGCTGGGAGCGGCGGCGCTCGGGCTCGGCCTGCTGGGGGCCGGCGCGGTTGCGCTCTGGCGCTACGCCGAGGCGCTGCCGCCCCTCGACCTGGCCGGGGCCGAATCGCGCTCGACGGTGGTGCTGGACCGGTCCGGCACGCTGCTGCGCCCCTTCGCGACGGCGGACGGGCGCTGGCGCCTGCCGGTCACCGCGGAGGCGGTCGATCCGCGCTACCGGGCGATGCTGCTCGCCTACGAGGATCGCCGCTTCGCCGCGCATCCCGGCATCGATCCGGCCGCCGTGCTGCGCGCCGCCGGCCAGTGGCTGACCCGCGGCCGCATCGTGTCCGGCGCCTCCACCCTGTCGATGCAGGTGGCACGCCTCGTCGAGCCGCGGCGCGAGCGGTCGCTCGAGGCCAAGCTCCGCCAGATGGTGCGGGCGGTCACGCTGGAGCGGCGCCTCGGCAAGGCCGGGCTGCTCGATCTCTACCTGGCGCTGGCCCCCTATGGCGGCCCGCTCGAGGGCGTCCGGGCGGCGAGCGTCGCGTATTTCGGGCGCGAGCCGGTCCGGCTGACCGCCGCGCAGGCGGCCCTGCTCGTCGCACTGCCGCAATCGCCCGAGACCCGCCGTCCGGACCGGTTCCCCGAGCGCGCCCGCGCCGCCCGCGACCGGGTCCTCGCGGTGGCGGTCGCGCGGGGCATCCTCACGGCGGCGGAGGCCGACGCCGCCCGGGCCGAGCCGGTGCCGACGGCGCGCAGGCCGTTCCCGATGCTCGCGGCGCACGCCGCCGAGGAGGCGGTGGCGGCCGATCCCGGTGCCGCCACGATCCGCCTCGCGATCGACGGGCGCCTGCAGGAGCGGCTGGAGGTCCTGGCGGCCGAGCGCGCCGCCGCCGCCGGTCCGGACCTCTCGGCCGCGATCCTCGTCCTCGACAACCGCGACGGTCGGGTGCTCGCCCAGGTCGGCAGCGCCGGCTACCTGGATCCGGCGCGGCGCGGCGCCATCGACATGACCCTGGCGGTGCGCTCGCCCGGCTCCGCGCTGAAGCCCTTCGTCTACGCCATGGCCTTCGCGGACGGCCTCGCGCATCCCGAGACCCTGCTGGAGGATCGTCCGGCGCGCTTCTCGGCGAGCTACGCGCCGGAGAATTTCGACCTGACCTTCCAGGGTACAGTCACGGCCCGGCGGGCCCTGCAGCTCTCGCTCAACGTGCCCGCGGTCGAGCTGATGGATGCGGTGGGTCCCGCCCGCTTCATCGCCCGGCTGCGCGCCGCGGGTGCCGGGGTCCAGCTCCCGCGGGAGGCTGCCCCGGGGCTGCCGGTCGCGCTCGGCGGCCTCGGCATCACGGTCACCGACCTCGCGCGGCTCTACGCCGGACTCGCGCGCGGCGGCGCGGTTCCGGACCTGCTCCGCCGCGCCGACGGGGTCGCGGCCGAATCCCGGCACCGCGTCGCGGAGCCCGTCGCGGCCTGGTACGTCGCCGACATCCTGCGCGGCACGCCGCCGCCGGAGAACGCCCTGCCGAACCGCATCGCCTACAAGACCGGCACGTCCTACGGCTACCGCGACGCCTGGGCCGCCGGCTTCGACCGTCACGCGACGATCGTCGTCTGGGCCGGGCGCCCGGACGGGGCCGCGGTGCCGGGGCTCGTGGGCCGCACCGTCGCGGCGCCGATCCTGTTCGACGCCTTCGCGCGCCTCGGGACCGAGCCCGAGCCGGTCCCCCAGCCGCGGGACGCGCTGGTGGTCGGGACGGGGAGCCTGCCGCCGCCGCTGCGGCACCTGCGGCGCGAGGCGGCCGAGGCGGCGGGACCGGCGCTGCGGATCGCCTATCCGCCGGACGGGGCGCGGATCGATCTCGGCCTCGCGGCGGACCGGCACGGCGCCGCGGAGGGCGGCCCGGGCCTCGCCCTCAAGGCCCTGGGCGGCGTGCCGCCGCTCACGTGGCTGGTGGACGGTCAGCCGGTCGTCCAGACGCCGCGGCGCCGGGCCGAGTGGGCCCCGGGCGGCGCGGGCTTCGCGCGGATCTCGGTCCTCGACGCGACCGGCGCCAGCGACAGCGTGTCCGTCCGACTGGAGTGAGCCCACGGCGGGGTCCCTCGGCTCAGCGACCGATCCCGAGGCCGCGCTGGGCGCCGGCCGGGCCGCGCGACTCGCAGGATTCCAGCGCCGCGGCGAGGCGCGCCGCGCTGGCGGCGGACCCGTAAGACAGGTTGAGGACGGTGCCGAGGATCCCGACGCTCACGAGCACGCCGAGGGCTGCCGCGCCGAGCAGCACGGCGGTGACCAGCCGGTTGCGCCGCAGATCGGCCGTCAGCGCCTGGATGAGGTCCCGGTTGTGTTCGGCGAGACCGTTCCGCGCCGCCACCAGCTCGTTGTACATGTTCGTGATGGCGTTGGTGGACATGTACACCAGCAACAGGTGGACGACGAAGTCGTCGTCCGTCGTGGTGTTCAAGGCGGCCGCGATCCGCACCGCGAGCTGACGCTCCCAGGGCTGGAGATCGCGGCCGTGGACCGACCGGTAGAACCGCTCGAGGTTGGTCACGGCCGGAGGGCATCCCGCCACGCCGTGTGGAAGTTGCGCCGCAGGCGGCGGCCCTCGACCCGCAGGCGCATCGGCGCGCTGTTCGCCAAGGCCTGCCAGGTCATGTTCTGAACCCGCAGGGCCTCGATCAGCCGCTCGCCGATCCGCTCGATCTCGATGACGCGAAAGTTCGACTGCTTCCGCAGAGCTCGCACGAGGTCGGACGATTCGAGATAGTCGAAATTGGTCGCCTGGGCGGTGTTCTTCGCCAGGATCGCCCGGTCGCACTCGATAAGCATGGGCCGGAGCTCGCGCAGGACCTCCAGGGCTGTGGGATCCACCGCGCCGGCCGCGACCACCACGGCGAGGCGGACATTCGCCTCCCGGCAGCTCTCCACGATGATCTCGGTGCAGCGGCGGGTCGTCTCGGTGTCGCCGGCCGGGAAGTCGACCACGACGAAGCGCTCGGCCGCCTCGGTCACGCGCTCGATCAGGTCCTGGCACAGGGTCGGGTCGACGCGGCCCGTGCTGTCCTCGGCGCGCAGGCGCTGCCGGACGGCGGTGAGTCCGGGGCGGCGCGGAACGAAGTTGTCGCTGCCGGGGATGGTCTCCTGCATGAGCGCGGTGTGGAAGTGCCGGTTGGCCGGGTCGGTGTCGATCGCCAGCACCGGACCGACCTCCGCGCAGAGATCGGCCACCTGGAGGGCGATGGTCGTCTTGCCGACACCGCCCTTGCCGCCGAGGCAGAGCACGAGAACCTTCGCGGCGGCGCCCAGAAGATCGCGCTGGATGTCCTGGATCTCGTCCGGGCTGTACCAGGCCGGAACCTTGATCTGCGTCGTGTCGGTCATGCGGTGTCTCCTTGCTGATACGTGCCTGTTGGCCGCGGCGCGCGCGGCACCGGCCTGCGGGATCTCGAGGGCTCACGGGGCCGGGCCCGGACGCACGGTCCGCGGCGGCGGGCCGGAATCCTCGACGGCGCGATCGCGCACGGGGCTGCCGGGTCTTCTCAAGCGCGGAATCCGATCGGGCCCGGGCCGGCACGGGCAGGGCCGCGGTCGCGGGCCTGCCGATCGACCGCCGACGGCGTCGCGGCCGTTCGGCCGCCTCTCGGTCGGGGCCCGGGCGCGGACCGCCGACGATGGGGGCTCGCGATGACGTCCGTCGCCACGATCTGCACTCCGTTGCTGGATCTGCTTCGCCGGCGGATCGGCCGGAAGCTTTCCCCACTGCGGCCGAGTACCGGCAAGATGTTGCCCGGTCCCTTGCCGGACGCAAGCCCGATCAGATCAGATTTGATCCCGGCGGATGCTCTAAAATGAGATCCTTAACAAACTTATATATTTGTAAAACTCGATAATATTAGCCGATATTGGCCAGTATCTGCGATTTAATACGGAACATCGCGGACGTACCGGGCAATTCGAGCGATTCGCCTGGCCGGAAAACGGGAACGCGTGCCGCGCCGTGGTCCTCAGGCCCGATCTGCTCGACAGGCCGACGGTCGCGGTCGGCCGTCTCCGGCAGTCTTCCGGACGTCAGCGCGCCGCCGCGAGGGGGGCGAACACGTCGACGAGGCCGTTCACCAGGATCTGCGTGCCGACGCACAGGAGCAGGAAGGCGAAGAGGCGGCCCATCACCCGGGCGCGGGCCGGGCCGATGAACGCCACCACCCGGTCGGCGGAGGCGTAGAGGACCGCGACCGTGGCGGCGACCGCGAGGGCCGCCAGCGTGACGCCGATGTAGAAGCCGAACCGCTCCGCGTAGGCCGCCGGCCGGTTGGCCCCCAGGGTGATGGCGACCGCGATCGTCCCCGGCCCCGTGGTGAACGGGAGCGTCAGGGGGAAGAAGGCGATGTCGGCGAGGGGACCGGGCGCGGGATCGCCCGGCGGCTCCGCCGGAGCCGCGCCGCGGCCCGCCGAGCCCGAGGCCTCGGCCTGCTTGCGCGCCTCCCGTGCCTCGGGCCGGTTCAGCTGGGTCCAGGCCGACGACATCACCACGAGGCCGCCGGCGATGCGCAGCGCCCCCAGGGTGACGCCGAAGAAGTTCAGGATCGGCGTGCCCGCCCAGAGGGCGCCGAGCATCACCAGGGCGGCGTAGACGCCGATCCGGCGCGACAGCAGCACGCGCTCGGCGTGGCTGAAGGCGCCCGCCACCTGGGCGAAGATGAAGGCGCCCCCGATCGGGTTCACGATCGAGAACAGGGCCGACAGGGCCAGCAGGAATTGCTGGGTGGTGAAGTCGAGGCTCATCGGGGTCAACCCGGGGAGGGGGCCGGCACCAGCACCCGGGCCGGCGCGAGGCGGCGGGCGCGCCGCACCTGCTGCACGGCGACCGGCCGGTAGAGCTGCTTCGTCGCGTCGACCACGTGCAGGCCCGCGAAGGGCAGGGACAGGCCGGTGCCGAGCCACTCCCAGGCGGGTCCGGTGCGCAGCATCAGGCGCGAGCGGGCCGGCGGCATGTACAGGGTCTCGGCCCAGCTCACCGGCGAGAACAGCGTCTCGCGCATGAGCCGCCCGAGCTGCGAGCGGCTGTAGGGCTGCCCGTGGCCGAACGGCGTCGCCTCCCGGCGGGCCCAGACGCCCCGGCGGTTGGGCACCACGAGGATCATGCGGCCGCCCGGCGTGAGGGTCCGCCAGACCTCCTGCAGCAGCTCCGTCGGGCTCTCCACCGATTCGAGGGCGTGGACCAGGATGACCCGGTCGATGGCGGCCTCCGGCAGCGGCATCATGGTGGGATCGGCGAGCGCCGCGCAGGAGCGCCCGGTGCTCGGCCAGTTCACCACGCCCTGCGAGGCCGGCATGAAGGCGAGGGTGCGCTCGGCGATGCAGTGGACCGGCCCGAGATACGGCGTGGCGTAGCCGATCCCGAGGACGCGCAGCCCCGAGACCGAGCCGAGGAAGTCGTGGAGCGCGCGGCCGACCACGCGGTGCGTCGTGCGGCCCAGAGGGCTGGCGTAGAAGGCCCGCAAGCCGTTGACGTCGAGACGCATGAGGGAACAGGAGATCGCGGACGGAACGGTCGTCGTACTCAATGGTGAGCCGCGCGCGCCGCGGCAAGCGCCGGAGGAACCCGGCCGGACCATCACCTGTTCACGGCAACAGTTTTCGCGCCGCCCCGCGCCCGTTCGCGCTCCTGGGAGACTCCGTCCGATGGCCGCCGAGACCGAGATTCGCACCTTCCTCTGCCGCAGCGACAATATCGGCGTGCTGATCCGCGATCCGCAGACGGGCGCCTGCGCGGCGATCGACGTGCCGGAAGCCGGACCGGTCCTCCGGGCCCTGAACGAGACCGGCTGGCGGCTGACCGACATCCTCGTGACGCACCGGCACGGCGACCACGTCGAGGGCATCCCGGAGGTGAAGCGGGCGACCGGCGCCCGGGTGGTCGCCCCCGCCAAGGCCGGCGACGCGGTCCCACAGGTGGACGTGACCGTGCGGGAGGGCGACACGGTCACGGTCGGCCGCCTCGAGGCGCAGGTCTGGGAGACGCCCGGCCACTGCGCCGACCACGTGACCTACTGGTTCGCGCAGGCCGGCCTCGTCTGCGCCGGCGACACCCTGTTCACCCTGGGCTGCGGCCGGGTGATGGAGAGCCCGCCGGAGACGCTCTACCGCTCGCTGCGCCGCTTCGACGACCTGCCCGACGCGACGCAGGTCTTCAGCGGCCACGACTACGTACTCTCCAACGCCCGCTTCGCCCTGGCGGCCGATCCCGACAACCCGGACCTGAGGGCGCGCCTCGCCGAGGCCGAGCGCGCCCAGGCCGAGGGCCGCTTCCTCATCCCCTCGACCATGGGTGCGGAGCGGGCGACCAACCCGTTCCTGCGGAGCGGGCAGCCGGCCCTCGCGAAATCCGTCGACCTGCCGCCGCAGAGCGATCCCGAGGCCGTGTTCGTCGCCTTGCGGGCGTGGAAGAACCGCTTCTGACGCAGGTGATAACGAGAAAAATTTGTTGCCTTCTCAAGGCAAACTGACACATAGGGGTGTTTAAGCGGTCCTAATCCGCTCAGGTAACCGGGCTCCCGGGGGGAAGCCGTAACGTCAACGCGAAGCGCCGGGACGCTTCAGCCGGTATGATGGGGGTCCGTCTCGCCCTACCACCTGTCCACTTCCCGCCTTCCGCTTCCTTTCCTCAAGCCAGAGTCCGACGGGTCCAAGGAGGAGGCGCTCAGCGCCAAGGCCAAGATTACCGTCGCCGACGCCGAATCCGGCACACTCCGCGAGACGGGTGAGGCGGTCAGTCCTGCCCGCCCGCGGGCGCCGGTCGCGGCCGACGTGCGGCTGCTCGGGATTGCCACCGAGCATCTCTCGCGGCTCGGTCCCAAGCGCGTGACGGTCGTGGCCGTCGCCGCCGAGGCCGGCATGACGCACGCGAACGTCTACCGCTACTTCCCGTCGAAGGACGCGCTCCTCGACGCGGTGGCGGGCCGCTGGCTCCGCGAGGTCGAGGCCCGGCTCGCCGGCATCGCCGACGCGCCCGACCCCGCCGACGACAAGATCGAGCGGCTCCTGACCGCCCTGGCGACGGTCCAGCGGGACGCCCTGTTCGACGAGCCGAACCTGTTCGCGGTCCATCTCGACGCCACCGTGTCGGCCCGCCCGATCGCCCGGCGGCACCGCGTGCGCCTGCGCAGCCTCGTCGAGCGCGTGGTCGAGGAGGGGATCACCTCCGGGATCTTCTCGGCCCGGGACCGGGAGCGGGCGATCGCCTACATCTTCGACGCGAGCTACCGCTTCACCCATCCCCTGGCGATCCAGCACGATGCCGAGGTGCCGCGCGACCTGATCGAGGCCCGGTTCGGCGCCGTCATCCACGCGATCCAGCGGGTTCTGCGCTCCGGCATCCTCTGATCCGCCGCTCCCAGAACAGGATATTCCGAAGGCCCGGACACCCCGTCCGGGCCTTCGTCGTTCGCGCGGCCCGACGCGCTTCTTCACGCCCGGCGCGAACCGAAATGACAGGTTTTCAGATCTGTCATCGCGCCTTTGGAGCGGCCGCGCGGCAGGGTGCACTGCACCTAAAACCTTCGCGACGTTGACGTTTCCGAAGGACCGTCGGGCTCCCCGGTGGCGCTCCGGCGTCCCGGACGGGTCGCTCGCGCGGCCCGCATCGGGTTGAAGCCACGGTGCTTTTCGGCCACACAGCCGCGCAGATTTCAGAGTGGCGAATCCGGCCTCGGACCCTGACGGACGAGCAGCCCCGGCCTCGCGCAACGCATCACCGAAGTCGAACGCAGCGGAGACACATCCGACATGGCTCGCAACAAGATCGCGCTCATCGGTGCCGGCCAGATCGGCGGCACCCTGGCCCTTCTGGCCGGCCTCAAGGATCTCGGGGACGTGGTGCTGTTCGACATCGTCGACGGCGTGCCGCAGGGCAAGGCCCTCGACATCGCCGAGGCCGCCCCGGTCGAGGGCTTCGACGCGCGGTACGCGGGTGCCAGCGACTACGCCGCCATCAAGGACGCCGACGTGGTGATCGTCACCGCCGGCGTGCCGCGCAAGCCCGGCATGAGCCGCGACGACCTGATCGGCATCAACCTCAAGGTGATGCAGGCCGTCGGCGAGGGCATCAAGACCCACGCGCCGAACGCCTTCGTGATCTGCATCACCAACCCGCTCGACGCCATGGTCTGGGCGCTGCAGAAGTTCTCCGGCGTCCCGACCAACAAGATCGTCGGCATGGCCGGCGTGCTGGATTCGGCGCGCTTCCGCCACTTCCTCGCCGAGGAGTTCAAGGTCTCGGTGGAGGACGTGACGGCCTTCGTGCTCGGCGGCCACGGCGACGACATGGTCCCGCTGACCCGCTACTCCACGGTCGCGGGCGTGCCGCTGACCGACCTCGTCAAGCTCGGCTGGACCACCCAGGAGAAGCTCGACGCCATGGTCGACCGCACCCGCAAGGGCGGCGGCGAGATCGTCAACCTGCTCAAGACCGGCTCGGCCTTCTACGCGCCCGCCGCCTCCGCCATCGCGATGGCCGAGAGCTACCTGCGCGACAAGAAGCGGGTCCTGCCCTGCGCGGCCTACCTCGACGGCCAGTACGGCGTGAAGGGCATGTTCATCGGCGTGCCGATCGTGATCGGCGCGAACGGCGTCGAGCGCGTGCTCGAGGTGACCTTCGACGACGCCGAGAAGGCCATGTTCGACAAGTCCGTCGCCTCGGTGACGGGCCTCATCGAGGCCTGCAAGGGCGTCGACAGCAACCTCGCCTGACCGGTAAGCGGATACCGGGCAGCGCGTAGCGTTCGGAGATTCGACTCTCGATCGCTCGATACCTCTACGCGCCGCCCGCTGCCACCTATTCGCTCCTCCCTACGAGGCTCCGATGAATATCCACGAATATCAGGCCAAGGCCGTGCTGAAGGAGTTCGGCCTGCCCGTCTCCCGCGGCGTGGCCATCTTCAACCCGTCGGAGGCCGAGGCCGCCGCCAAGGAGCTTGGCGGTCCCGTCTGGGTCGTGAAGAGCCAGATCCACGCGGGCGGCCGCGGCAAGGGCACCTTCAAGGGCGCGCCCGAGGGCGCCAAGGGCGGCGTGCGCGTCACCAAGTCGATCGACGAGGTCAAGCAGTTCGCCGGCGAGATGCTCGGCCAGACGCTGGTGACCATCCAGACCGGCCCGGCCGGCAAGCAGGTCAACCGCCTCTACATCGAGGAAGGCGCCCAGATCGCCGAGGAATTCTACCTCTCGATGCTGGTCGACCGCGCCACGGGCGGCGTCGCCTTCGTGGTCTCCACCGAGGGTGGCATGGACATCGAGGCGGTCGCCCACGACACGCCCGAGAAGATCCACACGATCGCGGTCGATCCGGCCACCGGCGTGATGCCCCACCACGGCCGCGCCGTCGCCAAGGCGCTCGGCCTGTCGGGCGCCCAGGCCAAGGAGGCCGCCGCGCTCACCGAGAAGCTCTACGCGGCCTTCGTGGCCAAGGACATGAGCCTCCTCGAGATCAACCCGCTGGTGCTGACCGCCGACGGGCACCTCAAGTGCCTCGACGCCAAGATGGCCTTCGACTCGAACGCCCTCTACCGGCACGCCGACATCGTCGCCCTGCGCGACGAGACCGAGGAGGACGCCAAGGAGATCGAGGCGTCGAAGTACGACCTCGCCTACATCGCGCTCGACGGCACGATCGGCTGCATGGTCAACGGCGCCGGCCTCGCCATGGCGACGCTCGACATCATCAAGCTCTACGGCGAGGAGCCGGCGAACTTCCTCGATGTCGGCGGCGGCGCCTCGGAGGAGAAGGTCACGGCGGCGTTCAAGATCATCACCGCCGACCCGAACGTGAAGGGGATCCTCGTCAACATCTTCGGCGGGATCATGAAGTGCGACGTGATCGCCAACGGCGTGATCGCGGCCGTGAAGGCGGTGGGCCTGCAGGTCCCGCTGGTGGTGCGCCTCGAGGGCACCAACGTCGAGCAGGGCAAGGCCATCATCCGCAACTCGGGCCTCAACGTGATCCCGGCGGACGACCTCGACGACGCCGCCCAGAAGATCGTCGCCGCCGTGAAGGGAGCCTGACCATGTCGGTGATGATCGACGCCAACACCAAGGTCATCTGCCAGGGCTTCACCGGCAAGAACGGGACCTTCCACTCCGAGCAGGCCATCGCGTACGGCACCAAGATGGTCGGTGGCACGAGCCCCGGTAAGGGCGGCTCCAGCCATCTCGGCCTGCCGGTGTTCGACACGGTCGCGGAGGCCCGCGAGGCCACGGGCGCCGAGGCCTCGGTGGTCTACGTGCCGCCGCCCGGCGCCGCCGACGCGATCTGCGAGGCGATCGCCGCCGAGGTGCCGCTGATCGTCTGCATCACGGAGGGCATCCCGGTGCTCGACATGGTGCGGGTGAAGCGGGCGCTCACCGGCTCGAAGTCGCGCCTCGTCGGGCCGAACTGCCCCGGCATCGTCACGGCCGGCGAGTCGAAGATCGGCATCATGCCGGCCAACATCTTCCGGCCGGGCTCCGTCGGCATCGTGTCCCGCTCGGGCACGCTGACCTACGAGGCGGTGTTCCAGACCTCCAATGCCGGCCTCGGCCAGACCACGGCGGTGGGCATCGGCGGCGACCCGGTGAAGGGCACCGAGTTCATCGACGTGCTGGAGCTGTTCCTCGCCGACCCGAAGACCGAGTCGATCGTGATGATCGGCGAGATCGGCGGCTCGGCCGAGGAGGAGGCCGCGCAGTTCCTGAAGGACGAGGCCAAGCGCGGGCGGAAGAAGCCGATGGTCGGCTTCATCGCCGGCCGAACGGCGCCTCCGGGCCGCCGCATGGGCCATGCCGGCGCGATCATCTCGGGCGGCAAGGGCGGCGCCGAGGACAAGATCGCCGCCATGGAGGCCGCGGGCATCCGCGTGTCGCCGTCGCCGGCCCGGCTGGGCTCGACGCTCGTCGAGGTCCTGAAGGGCTGAGGCAAGCGCGCCTGCGTTGCGGCCATCGCAGGGCCGCGACGCCCATATCGGGCGTGCAGACGATTTCAGCGGGGCGGTCACCCGCCCCGTTTCGGTTTGAGGGCGATCCGCCGCGCGGACGGGGAGCCCGGAGGGCAGGGGAGCCTGCCCGCGCGATCAGGATGGACGCACCATGGCACGCCAGGACGTGAACGAAGCGCTCCTCGAAACCTCGTTCCTCTACGGCGCCAACGCCGCCTACATCGAGGAATTGCAGGCGGCCTACGCCCGCAACCCGTCCTCGGTGGATCCGGAGTGGCAGGCCTTCTTCAAGGGGCTCGGCGAGGACGAGACCCTGGTCGAGAAGAACGCCGCCGGCGCCTCCTGGGAGCGGCCGAACTGGCCGGTGCCGCTCAACGGCGAGCTGGTCTCGGCGCTGGACGGCAACTGGGGCGCCCTGGAGAAGGCGATCGGCGACAAGATCGTCGCCCGCGAGGGCAAGGACGCCAAGCCCGGCAAGCCGCAGGACAGCGTCACGGCGACCACCGGCGTCTCGGTGGAGCAGGCGACGAAGGACTCGGTGCGGGCGATCATGCTGATCCGCTCCTACCGCATGCGCGGCCACCTGCACGCCAAGCTCGACCCGCTGGGTCTCGCGCCGCGCGGCGACCACGAGGAGCTGCACCCGCAGCATTACGGCTTCCAGGAGAGCGACTGGGACCGCCCGATCTTCCTCGACAACGTGCTCGGCCTCCAGTTCGGCACGATCCGCGAGATCGTCGACATCCTGGAGCGGACCTACTGCCAGACCCTCGGCGTCGAGTTCATGCACATCTCCGACCCCGCCGAGAAGGCGTGGATCCAGGAGCGCATCGAGGGCAAGGACAAGGAGATCTCCTTCACCCCCGAGGGCCGGCGCGCCATCCTCAACAAGCTGATCGAGGCCGAGGGCTTCGAGAAGTTCCTGGACCTCAAGTACACCGGGACCAAGCGCTTCGGCCTCGACGGCGGCGAGTCGATGATCCCGGCGCTGGAGCAGATCATCAAGCGCGGCGGCGCGCTGGGCGTCCGCGAGATCGTGCTGGGCATGGCCCATCGCGGCCGGCTCAACGTGCTCACCAACGTGATGGCCAAGCCGTTCCGGGCGGTGTTCCACGAGTTCAAGGGCGGCTCGGCCTCCCCGGCCGAGGTCGAGGGCTCGGGCGACGTGAAGTACCACCTGGGCGCGTCCTCGGACCGCGCCTTCGACGGCAACAACGTTCACCTGTCGCTGACCGCCAACCCGTCGCACCTCGAGATCGTCGACCCGGTCGTGCTCGGCAAGGTCCGCGCCAAGCAGGACCAGTGGGCCAAGCCCAACATCGAGCGCCGCACGGTGCTGCCGCTCCTGATCCACGGCGACGCGGCCTTCGCGGGCCAGGGCGTGGTCGCGGAGTGCTTCGGCCTGTCGGGCCTGAAGGGCCACCGCACCGGCGGATCGGTCCACTTCATCATCAACAACCAGATCGGCTTCACGACCGATCCGCGCTTCTCCCGCTCGTCGCCCTACCCGTCCGACGTCGCCAAGATGGTCGAGGCGCCGATCTTCCACTGCAACGGCGACGACCCCGAGGCCGTCACCTTCGCGGCGAAGGTCGCGGTCGAGTACCGCCAGAAGTTCGGCAAGCCGGTCGTGATCGACATGCTGTGCTACCGCCGCTTCGGCCACAACGAGGGCGACGAGCCGGCCTTCACCCAGCCGAAGATGTACCAGCGGATCCGCAAGCACCCGTCGGTGCTGGAGAATTACGGCCGCAAGCTGGTCGAGAACGGCTCCGTGACCCAGGAGGCGCTCGACGCCCGCAAGGCCGAGTTCCGCGGGATGCTCGACAGCGAGCTCGACGTCGCCAACAACTACAAGGCCAACAAGGCCGACTGGCTCGACGGCCGCTGGTCCGGCGTGAAGGCCGTGCACGAGGACGTGGACGATCCGCGCCGCGGCCGCACCGCCGTTCCGGCCGAGACCCTGCAGGAGATCGCCCGCAGGATTACCCAGGTGCCGCCGGGCTTCCACCTGCACCGCACGATCCAGCGCTTCATGGACAACCGCGCCAAGGCGGTGGAGACCGGGATCGGCGTCGACTGGGCGACCGCCGAGGCCCTGGCCTTCGGGGCAACGCTCCTCGACGGCAACCGGGTCCGGCTGTCCGGCCAGGACGTCGAGCGCGGCACCTTCTCGCAGCGCCACGCGGTGGTGATCGATCAGGAGAACGAGCAGCGCTACACGCCGCTCAACTCGATCCGCGAGGGGCAGGCCTCGATCGAGATCATCAACTCGATGCTCTCCGAGGAGGCGGTGCTCGGCTTCGAGTACGGCTACTCGCTCGCCGAGCCGAACGCCCTGGTCCTCTGGGAAGCCCAGTTCGGCGACTTCGCCAACGGCGCCCAGGTGGTGATCGATCAGTTCATCGCGTCCGGCGAGCGCAAGTGGCTGCGCATGTCCGGCCTCGTCCTGCTGCTGCCGCACGGCTACGAGGGGCAGGGGCCCGAGCACTCGTCCGCCCGGCTGGAGCGCTACCTCCAGGCCTGCGCCGAGGACAACATGCAGGTCGCCAACGTCACGACGCCGGCGAACTACTTCCACATCCTGCGCCGGCAGCTGAAGCGCGACTTCCGCAAGCCGCTGGTGCTGATGACGCCGAAGTCGCTGCTGCGCCACAAGCGCGCCGTCTCGAACCTCGACGCGCTCGCCGAGGGCTCGACCTTCCACCGCGTCCTGTGGGACGACGCCGAGGAGGAGGGGGCGCAGAACAAGCTCGTGCGCGACGACAAGATCCGCCGCGTCGTGCTCTGCTCCGGCAAGGTCTACTACGACCTCCTGGAGGAGCGGGAGAAGCGCGGCCTCAACGACATCTACCTGATGCGCGTCGAGCAGCTCTACCCGTTCCCGCTGAAGGCGCTGGCCAACGAGATGGGCCGCTTCCGCAACGCCGACGTGATCTGGTGCCAGGAGGAGCCCAAGAACATGGGCGCCTGGTCCTTCGTCGAGCCCTATCTCGAGTGGGTGCTCGGCCAGGCCGGCTCCGCGGTGAAGCGCGCCCGCTACGTCGGCCGTCCGGCTTCCGCCTCCACGGCGGTCGGCCAGATGTCGAAGCACCAGGCGCAGCTCCAGGCCTTCCTCAACGAGGCCCTGGCGGTCTGATCGTCCGGCCATGGCCTACTTCCTGCTCCGTCTGGAACCGCCCCGCCCGAGCTTCCCGTTCGACGCGACGGAGGCCGAGAAGGCGCTGTTCTCGGCGCATTCCGGCTACTGGATGGAGCAGGCGGCCCGTGGAGCCGCCATCGCGGTCGGGCCCGTCTTCGAGTCCGGCGGCACCTGGGGCCTGGCCCTGGTCGAGGCCGACGACGCGGCCGGGGCCGAGGCGCTCGGCGAAGCAGATCCCGTCCTGATGGCGCAGGCAGGCTTCCGGTACACCGTCTCGCCCGTTCCATCCCTGATCCTGCGGCGCTGACGTCGCGGCCCGACATCCAGAGGAGGCCCCCCGCGGGGCAGAAGAGCATGGCAACCGACATCCTCGTCCCGACCCTCGGCGAATCCGTGAGCGAGGCCACCATCGGCCGCTGGTTCAAGAAGCCCGGCGACACGGTCGCGGCCGACGAGCCGATCGTCGAGCTCGAGACCGACAAGGTCACGCTGGAGGTGAACGCCCCGGCGGCTGGCCAGCTCGGCGAGATCCTGGTCAAGGACGGCGAGACCGTGGAGCCCGGCGCCCTGCTCGGCTCGATCGTCGAGGCCGGTGCCGGTGCAGGCGCCGGCAAGAAGGCCGCCCCGAAGGAGGCCGCCGAGACCAAGGCCGAGAGCCGGAGCGAGGCCCCGAAGGCCGCAGCGCCCGCCAAAGCCGAGGCGCCGGCCCAGGAATCCTCTGCCGGCTACGGCAACCACGGCGACGCCGCCCCCGCGGCCCAGCAGCGCCCGGTCGGCGACAACGGCCCGGCGGTGGCGAAGCTCGCCCGCGAATCCGGTGTCGATCCGTCGAGCGTGAACGGCTCCGGCAAGGACGGCCGCGTTACCAAGGGCGACATGCTCGGCGCCATCGCCAAGGGCCCGGCACCGACCGCCGCCCCTGCCAAGGAAGCGCGCCCGACCCTGCCGCGGGCCCCCTCGGCGCCGGACGACGCCGCGCGCGAGGAGCGCGTGCGCATGACGAAGCTGCGCCAGACCATCGCGCGCCGCCTCAAGGACGCGCAGGACACGGCGGCGATGCTGACGACGTTCAACGACGTCGACATGTCGGCCGTGATGGCGATGCGCAGCCAGTACAAGGACATCTTCGAGAAGAAGCACGGCACGAAGCTCGGCTTCATGGGCTTCTTCACCAAGGCGGTGATCGGCGCCCTCAAGGACGTGCCGGCGGTCAACGCCGAGATCGACGGGCAGGACCTCGTCTACAAGAACTACTACCACATCGGCATCGCGGTCGGCACCGATAAGGGCCTCGTCGTCCCGGTCGTGCGCGACGCCGACGACCTGTCGATCGCCGGCATCGAGAAGAAGATCGCCGGCTTCGGCAAGAAGGCCCGCGACGGCAAGCTGTCCATCGAGGAGATGCAGGGCGGCACCTTCACGATCACCAACGGCGGCATCTACGGCTCGCTGATGTCGACGCCGATCCTCAACGCGCCGCAATCGGGCATCCTCGGCATGCACCGCATCGAGGAGCGCCCGGTGGTCCGCGCCGGCAAGATCGAGGCGCGGCCGATGATGTACCTCGCCCTGTCGTACGACCATCGCATCGTCGACGGTAAGGAGGCCGTGACCTTCCTGGTGCGGGTCAAGGAGGCGCTGGAGGATCCGGCGCGCCTCGTGCTGGACCTCTGAGGCAGCCATGTCGGGCGCTGAGAACAGGGTCGCGATCGTCACCGGCGGCAGCCGCGGCATCGGCCGCGCGGTGGCGCTGCTCCTGGCGGAGCGCGGCTACACCGTGTGCCTGAGCTACGTGTCGGACGCGGCCGCGGCGCAGGACGTGGTGGACGCGATCGCGGCCCAGGGCGGACACGCGCTCGCCGTGAAGGGCGACGTCGGCGACGAGGCCGACGTCATCGCCCTGTTCAAGGCGGCCGACGGCCTCGGCCGCCTCGCGGCGCTCGTCAACAATGCCGGGGTGGTCGACGTGAAGTCGGACGTCGCCGACATGAGCGTCACCCGCCTGCAGCGCATGATGACCACCAACGTGGTCGGCAGCTTCCTCTGCGCGCGGGAGGCGGTGCGGCGCATGTCGACCAAGCGCGGCGGGGCGGGGGGCGCGATCGTGAATCTGTCCTCGGTGGCGGCGCGCCTCGGCGGCCCCGGTCAGTTCGTGGACTACGCCGCCTCCAAGGGCGCCATCGACTCGCTGACGGTCGGGCTCGCCCGCGAGGTCGCCGCCGAGGGCATCCGGGTCAACGCGGTGGCGCCCGGCATCATCGCCACCGAGATCCACGCCAGCGGCGGCGAGCCCGACCGGGTGGAGCGCCTCGGCCCGGGCGTCCCGATGAAGCGGGCCGGCACCGCGGAGGAGGTGGCCGCACCGATCGTGTGGCTGCTCTCGGAGGAGGCCTCCTACACCACGGGCGCCATCCTCGACATCGGCGGCGGCCGCTGAGCCTCAGCCCGACCTGACATTCCCTGCCCGTCCCACACGCGGCACGACCGAGCGGAAGCGAAGCCTCATGTCCTACGATCTCGTCGTCATCGGTACCGGTCCCGGCGGCTACGTCTGCGCGATCCGCGCGGCGCAGCTCGGCCTGCGGACCGCGGTGGTCGAGAAGCGCGCGACGCACGGCGGCACCTGCCTCAACGTCGGCTGCATCCCGTCCAAGGCCCTGCTGCACGCGTCCGAGGCCTTCGAGGAGGCCAACACGCACTTCGCCGATCTCGGCATCGACGTCGGCACGCCGAAGCTCGACCTGAAGAAGATGATGGCGTTCAAGGCCGAGGGCGTCGCCGGCAACACCAAGGGCGTCGAGTTCCTGCTCAAGAAGAACAAGGTCGACACCTTCCACGGCACCGGCCGGATCGCGGGCGCCGGCCGCGTCGAGGTCATCGCCGAGGACGGCGGCAACCGGATGCTCGAGACCAAGAGCATCGTCATCGCCACCGGCTCGGACGTGGCGCGCCTGCCCGGCGTCACCATCGACGAGAAGGTCGTGGTCTCCTCCACCGGCGCCCTCGAGCTCGACCGAGTGCCCAAGAAGCTCCTCGTCATCGGCGCCGGCGTGATCGGGCTGGAGCTGGGCTCCGTCTGGCGCCGGCTCGGCTCCGAGGTCACCGTGGTCGAGTATCTCGACCGGGTCCTGCCCGGCATGGACGGCGAGGTCGGCAAGCAGTTCCAGCGGATCCTGACCAAGCAGGGCATCGCCTTCAAGCTGTCCACCAAGGTGACCGGCGTCGAGGTCGGCAAGAAGGGCGGCGCGACGGTCACGGTCGAGCCGGCCGCGGGGGGCGCCGCCGAGACGCTGCAGGCGGACGTGGTCCTCGTCTGCATCGGCCGGACGCCCTACACGGAGGGCCTCGGCCTCGACACGGTCGGCGTCCAGCGGGACGACAAGGGCCGGGTCCTCACTGATTCCCACTACGCCACCAACGTGACCGGGATCTACGCCATCGGCGACGTCATCGCCGGCCCGATGCTCGCCCACAAGGCCGAGGACGAGGGCGTGGCGATCGCCGAGATGCTGGCCGGCCAGTCCGGCCACGTGAACTACGGCGTGATCCCGAACGTGGTCTACACGTTCCCGGAGGTCGCCTCGGTGGGCAAGACCGAGGAGGAGCTGAAGAAGGACGGCATCGCCTACAACGCCGGCAAGTTCCCGTTCACGGCCAATGGCCGGGCCAAGGCGAACGGCACCACGGACGGGTTCGTGAAGGTGCTCGCCGACGCCCAGACCGACCGGGTGCTCGGCGTGCACATCGTCGGCGCGGATGCCGGCAACCTGATCGCCGAGGTGGCGGTAGCGATGGAGTTCGGCGCCTCGTCGGAGGATATCGCCCGCACCTGCCACGCGCACCCGACGCTGACCGAAGCCGTCAAGGAAGCCGCGCTGGCGGTGAACAAGCGCGCGATCCACGTCTGACGGGCCACGTCTGACGGACCACGTCTGACGGGCGAAGGCCCACGGCGGCACGCGTTCGATGGCTCGGCAGGCTGAGCCGTCAGCTCGAAGGGCCGCGGGCCTCGCCTTTGTGCGGCCCGTCGGGGGAAGCCCCGGCGCGGGATCAGGCGATCTTGCGCCGGGGATTGGGCAGGTCGGCGATCCGCAGCAGCGCGCTCGGCGCGGGCGGGGCCGTCAGGGCGTTCAGGAGGTACGGCCGGCGCAGGCCCAGCGCGTTGTGCAGGGCGAGATCGATGTCGCGGGCGTAGAACGGCATCCGCAGCACGGCGTCGACGCCGAAGTAGCGGCCGGCCTGGGCGACGGGCTCCAGTTCGGACGTGGTCAGCAGGGTGATCCGGGTCGGGAGGCCCAGGGGCTGGATCTGGCAGGCCAGTTCGAGCCCGTCGATGCCGCCGAGCTTCACGTCGATGAAGGCGAAGTCGTAGGCGGCGAGCTTCAGCTGCTTGAGAGCGTGGCGGCCGTCATCCGTCTCGTCGAGCTCGATCGCGAAGCCGCTGCGCGCCACGACGCGGCTGATCGCCGAACGCCCGGCCGGGGTCGAGCAGGCGAGCAAGGCCCGTGTCGGCGCGCGACGGCGGGCATCCGCGTGGAGCAGCTGCTCGATATGGCTCGGGTCGAGGGGCGTCTTCAGCACCTCGTAGGCCCCGAGGCTCGTGGCGATCTCCTGCCAGTGCGGCAGCACGCGGGTCGCCACCAGCACCAGGCAGGGGGGCTCCGCACCCGCGCGACGCGCGACGGCGACCGCCTCGGGACCGCTGAGGTCGTCGAGCTGCAGCCCGACGAAGGCCAGGGTCGGACGGTGGCGGAGGAGGATGTCGCAGAGGGCCTGACCCGAGGTCGCCTCGTCGATCACGGCGCCGGGATCGAACCGCAAGACGATCTCCCTCAGGGAGACGCGGCGCCCCGGATCGCAGTCCGCGATCACGACACGTGCCGGCGCCCTCCCATCCTGAAGATCCATGACGCCCGCCCAAGCCGATCCCGTTCGTTGCCCATAATGGCCGAGGATCGTGACGAAGCTCTTAAAGAGCGCGGCTATGCACTAGGCGAAACGGATGACGCGCCTATAGCCGCCGATGAGCTCTCTCGAAGTCGAAGTTTTTAGCAATCTTGGTCAATGGCCGGCCCTCGGGTGAGCCGCCGCGTAGGCGCTCATGAGACGGGCGGCGTCGACCTGCGTGTAGAGCTGCGTCGTGGACAGGGAAGCGTGGCCCAGGAGTTCCTGGATCGCGCGCAGCTCGCCCTGGCGCGCCAGCAGATGGGTCGCGAAGGAATGCCGCAGGGCGTGCGGCGTGGCGCTCTCGGGCAAGCCTAGGGCGCCGCGGGCGCGCGCGACGGTGTACTGGATGATGCGCGGCGAGAGCGGGCCGCCCCGGGCGCCGAGGAACAGCGGCCCCTCCGGCGGCAGCGGCAGGGGGCAGGCGGCGACGTAGTCGGCCACGGCCTGCGCCACGACGGGCAGGATCGGCACCATGCGCTGCTTGCCGCCCTTGCCGAGCACGGTGACCTGATCGACGCCCGGCAGGGGGGCGTCGCGGCGACTCAGGCCCAGCGCCTCGGAGATGCGCAGCCCCGCGCCGTAGAGCAGCGCCAGCACGGCGGCGTCCCGGGCCAGGACCCAGGGCTCCCGCTCCTCGCCGGCGCGGATCGCGGTATCGGTCAGCGCCACCGCGGCGGAGACGGGCAGGGGGCGTGGAAGCCGCCGCGGAACCTTGGGCGAGCGCACGCCGCCCAGGGCCGAGACGGTGCCGAAGCCCTCGCGCTCGAGGAAGCGGGCGAAGGAGCGCAGGCCTGCCAGCATGCGCATCAGCGAGCGCCCCGAGACCTCGTCGGCCCGGCGCGCGGCCATGAAGCCGCGGATGTCCCGCACCTTGAGCCCGATCAGCATCGGGATCGTCGGTGTCCCCTGACGGGACGCGAGGTGGTGTAGGAACTGGCGGAGGTCGCGCCCGTAGGCCTCGACGGTGTTGGACGACATCCGCCGCTCCCGCGCCAGCGCCTCGATCCAGGCCAGGACGGCGTCGCGAAGGCGGGCGTCACCCGGAAACAGCAGCCGGTCGCCCTGGGTCTCGTGCGTGCTCGCGTGCGTACTCATGGCGACACTCGACCGGATCCGCGTTGCCGGGAGCTTAATGCCGGTCGCCGTCCGCCCCCAGGGCCGGGCTCGTGCCGCGCGGCGCGCCGTGCCAAGCTGACCCGATGAGCCTCCTCGCCTACGCGGCCGCCGCCCTCGCCGAGATCGCCGGCTGCTTCGCGTTCTGGGCCTGGATGCGGCTCGGACGGTCGGCTTGGTGGACGCTTCCGGGTCTCGCCTCGCTGGCGGCCTTCGCGGCCCTGCTGACCCTCGTGGACAGCCCGGCGGCGGGGCGCACCTTCGCGGCCTACGGCGGCGTCTACGTGGCGGCCTCGGTCCTGTGGCTGTGGCTCGCGGAGGGCCAGCGGCCCGACCGCTGGGACCTCGCGGGCAGCGCGGTCTGCCTCGCCGGAACGGCGCTGATCCTCCTCGGCCGCCGGGGGTGACAGCGGCGCGGCAGCGCACCTTGCCGGGACGGCCACAGGTGGCAACCTCCGCGGCCGGAACCTTGGTGAAACCAAGCGTTCACGATACGTACGGCAGCCTCGGGCCGTTCACCGAGCCGTGGAGCCCCATGACCAGCCCCGTCCGCATTCTCGGCATCGATCCCGGACTCCGCCGCACCGGCTGGGGCCTGATCACCGCGCAGGGTACGAAGCTCACCTACGGCGATTGCGGGGTCGTGACCTCGGACGGGGAGCTTCCGCTGGCCCTGCGCCTGCGGGAGCTGTTCGAGGGGATCGGCCGCATCGTCGAGGCCGTGCGGCCCGACGAGGTCGCCGTGGAGGAGACCTTCGTCAACAAGGACGCCCAGGCGACGCTCAAGCTGGGCCACGCGCGGGCGATGGCGCTGCTCGTGCCGGCCCTCGCCGGCCTGCCGGTGTTCGAGTACGCCCCCAACCTGATCAAGAAGACCGTGGCGGGCTCCGGCCACGCCGAGAAGGTGCAGATCCAGGCGATGGTCCGCTTCCTTCTGCCGAAGGCGGAGTTCCGCGTCGCGGACGCCGCCGACGCGCTGGCCATCGCGATCACCCATGCCAGTCACCGGGACGCCCACGCGCTGCGGCAGGCGCATCTGCCGGGGGGCAAGCGCCGCTCGCTCACCGGTCAGGCGGCCGCGGGACAGGGGCTCGCAGGGAAGGGATTCTCCGCCGCCGCCGCCGCGCGCATCGAGGCCGCGCTGGCGAAACAAGGCTGACGGGATCGGGAAGGACTTGGTGGGGGAAGTAGGACTCGAACCTACGAAGCTTACGCAGCGGATTTACAGTCCGCCCCCTTTGCCGCTCGGGACATTCCCCCAAGGCGGGCATCGCCCGCGGCGCCCTTATGGTGAGGGGTGGGCCGGGTGTCAACGCTTATGGTGCACCGATCCGGCCCGGCGGGTGCGGCAATCGTGGAGAGCGGGGCGGTTTCGCCCGAAAGCGCCGCGCCCGCGGCTCCGCCGCCGGGACGAAAACGCGAACGTTCCGCGACTGCGGGGATTCACAAAGGAATCCGGATCGGCCACGGTGCGCCGATGTCGCCCTGCTTCGCCGGCCCTTGACCCGTCCCGCCCCGTCCCTGCGGTCGCACCAGCGCACGCTGATGGCCCTGGTCGCGGCCATGGCGAGCGGGGAGGCGGCCCATGTCCGGAAGATCCTGGCCGCGGTCACCCCCGGCGGCGGCAAGTCGCTGCTGCCGGTCATCGCCGCGCACCGGCTGATCGCGGCGGGGCTCGTCGAGCGCGTGGTCTGGGTGGTGCCGCGGGATTCGCTGCGGTTGCAGGCCGAGGAGGCCTTCGCCGATCCGCTCTGGCGCGCGGCCTTCGGGCACGCCCTCAGCGTGCGGGCGGCCGACAACGAGCGCGACCCGGCGCGGGGTCTGGCCGGCTACGTCACCACCTATCAGGCGGTCGCGGCCGCCCCGGCGCTCCACCTCGCGGAGGCGCGGGCGCACCGCACCCTGCTGGTGGTCGACGAGGTCCATCACCTGCCGGTCCCCGGCCGCCCGGGCGCCGACGACCCCTCCGCGGAGGATGCCGAGGCCGGGGCGTGGTCCCGCGCGATGCTGCCCGTCATGGAGGCGGCGACCGTGCGCCTGTACCTGTCCGGAACGCTGGAGCGGGCGGACGGGCGGCGGATCCTCGGGCTGCCCTACCGACCCGCCGGGCCCGGCCGCGGTCCGGAGCTCGACCTCGACGCTCCCGGCCTCGCGGTGATCGGCTACTCGCGGGCGCAGGCGCTGGCCGAGCGGGCGGTGCTGCCAGTGACGTTCGGCGCCATCGACGGCGAGGCGAGCTGGCTGGAGGGCGGCCGGATCGCGGGCGACAGCCCGCGCGTCGGACCGCACCGGCTCGGCGCGGGCTCGGTCCGGATCACCACCCGGCCGGCGCTGTTCACCGCCCTGCGGACCGGGTTCGCCCGCGACCTCCTGAGCGAGGCGTTCTTCGCCACGAAGCGCCTGCGCGCCCGGCGCCGGGCCGAGCGCGAGCTCCCGCCCGGCGAGCCGGCCCGGGGGCTCGGCAAGCTCCTCGTGGTGGCGCCCGATCAGGCGAGCGCGCGGGCCTATCTCGGGACCCTGCGGGACTGGATGCCGGCCGGGCAGGGCGAGCGCGATGTCCGCCTCGCGACCTCCGGCCAGGGCGACGCCCACGCGGCGCTGGCCGCGTTCCGGCTCACGCCGGAACCGGCCGTGCTGGTGACGGTGGCGATGGCCTACGAGGGCCTCGACGCCCCGGAGGTCGCGGTGGTCGCGGCCCTGACCCATATCCGCTCCCGGCCCTGGCTCGAGCAGATGCTCGCCCGGGCCACCCGGGTCGATCCCCATGCCGGGCCCTACGACGGGCAGCAGGCGCTGATCTTCCACCCGGACGACCCGCTCTTCGCGCGGTTCCGCCTCGAACTCGAGACCGAGCAGGGCAGCAGCGTCCGGCCGCCCCGCGAGCGGCCGGCGAGCGCCGTCGTGCCCGAGCGGACCCGCTGGCGCGACGACGAGCCGGGCGGGATCACGCCCCTGGAGAGCAACGCGATCGGGATGCGCTACGCCCTGCTGCGCCCGCGCCTCCCCGAACCGGTCCCCGCGGCGCCCGCGCCCGAACCGCCCTCCGTCACCGAGCGGACCCTGCGCCAGCGGCTCGCCGCCGCGGTGGCCGCCCAGGCGGTGGAGGACGAGACCTCTCTGCGCGTCCCCCGCGGCGGCAATCTCGCCCACCGCTACAACGCCGTTCTCAAGCGCGTGCTCGGCAAGGGCCGCGCGACCATGACCCTCCCGGAGCTGGAGGCGGCCCTGTCCTGGCTCGAGCGCAACCGCCTCTCCGACCATCTCGACCGCCTCGACGGCGACGCCCGCTACGCGTGGTCCGCTCGCCAGCGCCGCGGGCGCTGGCAGCCGGAGCGCGCCGCCGGCCGCTGAATCGCCCGGGAAGGAGACAGCCGTGACCGAGAGCCCGCCCGCCGCCTTCGCCGCGACACTCACCGCGTCCGAGCCGCCGAGGGGCTGGGCCGCCCCGCTCGCCGCGCTCTGGTGGCTCGCCCGGGACGGCTCCGGACCGGCCTCCGCCGCCTGGGAGCGGGCGCACCGCCTCGTCCAGGACGCCGGGGGACCCGACGCGGCCTGGGTCCATGCCCATCTCCACCGGATCGAGGGCGACGACGGCAATGCGCGCTACTGGTACGCCCGCGCCGACCGCCCGGTCCCGAACGGCACGCTCGCGGAGGAGCGGAACGCGCTCATCGCCGCCCTCTGGGCACCGTCCTGACCGCTCCGAGCGGCGCCGCGTCGACCGTCCAGGGCCCGCCGGACCGCGGAACGCCAAGGCTCACAGCCAGTTGAATGGCCGCCCGGCGCGGAGATCGGGCCTCGATTATCGGAGCGGATCCATGAGCCTCCTCGGCAGCATCGTCAGCAAGATCCTCCATCCGTTCGGTGGTGGCACCGCGGACGCCGCCCCCGCGCCCAACGCCGGCTCCGGCGGCCCGGCCGGCACGAGCACGCCCTCGACCCCGTCGGCCCCCGGCACGGCCGGCGGCAGCGAGCCGGTGGACGTCGAGGCGGTGCTCACCAGCCTCGCCGAGAAGAACCCGCAGAAGCTCGACTGGCGCCACTCGATCGTCGACCTGATGAAGCTGCTGGGCCTCGATTCCGGCCTCGCCTCGCGCAAGCAGCTCGCCGACGAGCTCCACTACACCGGCGACAAGGACGATTCGGCGAGCATGAACATCTGGCTGCACAAGCAGGTCATGCAGAAGCTCGCCGAGAACGGCGGCAAGGTTCCGGACGATCTGAAGCACTAGAGCGCCGACCCCGCGATCGACGGGCATCGCCGCGGACGGTCTCGACCGTCGCCGCGGCGATGTCGCTTCTCGGGCCCGTCGGGCGCCGGCGGTTCACGCCGACGGCGACACCTGCAGACGAGCCCTTGCAGCGCCCCGGTCTTTCTCGGTCACATGGCCCGCGTCACGCAGCGCCGAATCAGGCGGCGCCGAGGAGCGAACGGTCATGGACAGCCCGACCGGGGACCGCAGCGGCGCCTTCGAGGCGTCCCCTCTCGCCGCGATCGCCGCGGCGGTCGCCCGCGGTGATGTGGCACGCATCGCCGCGCTGGCGCCCGGCCTGGATCTCTCCCTCCGCGGCGACCGGAACCTCACGCTGCTCGAATGGGCGATTTGGAACGCGCGGCCGCGCGCGGTGTCGGCCCTGCTCGACGCGGGCGCGGACCCGTCCGTGCCGGGGCTCGATCTGGAATCCGCGCTGCACATGGCGGCGATGGTCGAGGAGCCGACCTACCTGGAGATCCTGCTGCGGCACGGCGCGCCGGTCGACCCGGTGAGCCCGCGCGCTCGGTGGACGCCGCTGTTCCGCGCCGTCCAGAACCGCCGCGAGGCGCAGATCGTGCTGCTGCTGCGAGCCGGCGCGGATTTGAGCCGGGTCGACGCTACCGGCAACTCGCTGCTGCACGTGGCCGCCCAGGTCGGCGCGGCCAATCCCTGGGTGCTGCGGCTGCTCGAGGCCGGGATCGACCCGACCCTGCGCAACGCGCAGCGAAAGACCTTCCAGCCGTACTTCTTCGCGACGCCGGATCGCCTGCTCAACGACGAAGCGCGCGAGACCCGCGCGGCGGTCCGCGCGTGGCTCGTCCGGCACGGCGTCCCCGCGGAGGCGGGGCGCTGACGAGACCCGGCCGGGCTCCGCGTCAGCGCCCGGTGCGGACCCGGGTCCAGAGGCGGGTGACGAAGCGCTGGGTGCGGTCGTCCCAGGCGGTGTTGATGGACAGGCGCTGCATCGTCGCCTCGTCCGGGTAGATGCCGGGATTGCTCAGGATCTCGGGCTTCACGAACTTCTTCGCCGCGAGGTTGCCGCTGGCGTAGGAGACGAAGTTGGTGTTGGCCGCCGCCACCTCGGGCCGCATCATGTAGTCGATGAAGGCCAGCGCCTCGGCCGGGTGGGCGGCATCCTTCGGGATCGCGAAGGTGTCGAACCACATCAGCGCGCCCTCCTTCGGCACGACGTAGGCGATGTCGATCCCGTTCTTGGCCTCCTCGGCGCGGCGCTTCGCCTGCATGATGTCGCCCGAGTAGCCGACGGCCAGGCAGATATCGCCGTTCGCCAGCGCCTGGATGTACTCCGACGAGTGGAACTTCCGCACGGCGCCGCGCACCTTGTAGAGGGCGTCGGTCACCAGGGTCATGTCGTCCCAGCGCTTGGAATCCGCCTTCGCGCCGAAGGCCGGGAGCATGCTGGGGATCAGGTCCTCGGGGCTGTCGAGCATCATGATCCCGCACTCCTTCAGCTTGTTCGCCGAGGCGGGGTTGAGGACGACGGACCACGAGTTCACCGTCGCGTTGGCGCCCAGGCGCTCGCGGACGGCGGCGACGTTGTAGCCGATGCCGGTCGTGCCCCACATGTAGTCGACGGCGTAGGTGTTGCCGGGATCGTAGGCCGCCAGCCGGCTGGTCACCTCGGGCCAGAGATTGCCGAGGTTCTTCAGCCTGGACTTGTCGAGGGGCAGGAAGGCGCCGGCCCGGATCAGGCGCTGCAGGTAGGGCCCTGACGGCACGACGATGTCGTAGCCCGACCGGCCGGCGAGCAGCTTGGTCTCCAAGATCTCGTTGTTGTCGTAGGTGTCGTAGACGACCTTGATCCCGGTCTCGCGGGTGAAGGCCTCGAGCACCGTGGGGTCGATATAGTCCGACCAGTTGTAGATGTTGACGACCCGCTCCTCGGCGGCCGGTGCCGGCCGCACGAGGGGCAGGGCCGCCAGGAGCCCTCCCGCGAGAACGGCCGCAGCGGCTGCCAGGACGGACCGGCGCCCGCCGTTCACCGGCTCCTCGCGGCCACGACCACGATCTCGACCAGGTACTCGGGCGCGGCGAGCTTGGCCTCGACCGTGGCGCGGGCCGGCGGGTTCTCCGGGGAGACCCAGGCGTCCCAGGCGGCGTTCATCTCCGCGAAGGTCGCGATATCGGCGAGATAGACGGTGGCCGAGAGGATCCGCGCCTTGTCGCTGCCGGCCGCGGCCAGGAGCCGGTCGATCTCCGACAGGATCTGCTGGGTCTGGATCGTGACCCCGGTGCCGACCGTGTCGGACGCGACCTGCCCGGCGAGGTAGACCATGTCGCCGAAGGTGACGGCCTGCGACATCCGCTTGCCCGGCTCGATACGCTGAATGTCCATACCCGTCTCCACATCCTCGAGAACCGGCGTATCTGCCGCCGCACCGGCCTGGCCGTAAAGGCCCGCGCGCGCACGCGAGGCTTGAACCCGAGGAAAATCGTCATCGGCGGCCAGGGTGCGGGCAACCGTCGCGGGTCTCGAAGCGTTCTGCCGCCATCGACAATCACGCCTTGGGGTCAGTCATGGGTATTCTCTGGACCATCATCATCGGGTTTCTCGCCGGCGTCATCGCCAAGTTCCTCATGCCGGGCCCGAACGAGCCCGCCGGCTTCATCCTGACCACGATCCTCGGCATCGTCGGCGCCTTCGTCGCGACCTTCCTGGGCCAAGCCATCGGCTGGTACGGGCCGAACCAGGGCGCGGGCTTCATCGGCGCCATCGTGGGCGCCGTGGTCGTGCTGTTCATCTACGGCCTGATCGCCGGCCGCCGCACCACGACCTACTGACCTCTCCGGCCGGTCCGGAAACGACGAGGGGCGCCCCGAGGGGCGCCCCTTTTTCGTGGCCGCGACCGGCCGTGGATCTCAGAAATGCTCCGACGCGGCCTTCACGGCGCAGTGACCGGTGGCGCCGCGCACCGCGAGGCCGACTCCGACCACGAGGGCCAGCAGGCTCAGGAGCTTGTTCGGCCGGGGCTGCGCGGCCGCGGCGGCGATGCCGAGGCCCAGCGCGACCGAGACGGCGCGCTCCGTCGTCGACAGGTTCGGTTGCCCGCTGAAGATGTCGTGCATCATGTCGTTGGCCATGAGGGTCTCCGGTTGGGAAGTCGCGGGGGAACGCGGCATCGGGCGCCCCGTTCCCGGCCGGCGGCCGGCGCGGGCCCCTTCCCGCGACGGAACGAAAAAGGGCGCGGCCCCGGAGGACCGCGCCCGTCTGAGTCACCCCGCGCCGACCGCAGCCGGCGCGGGTGTTCCCCTGCTTACTCGCCGGCCTCGCGGCGGCGCTCGCCGCGGTGGCGGCCGCCCTCGCGGGGCTCGCGCGGCTCGTCGCCGCGCTCGGCCCGCTCGGCGTCGCGCTGCGCCTTGATCTTGTCGGTGATGTCCTCGCCCGTCTGCTGGTCGACGACCTTCATGGACAGGCGGATCTTGCCGCGGTCGTCCTGACCGAGGAACTTCACCTTGACCTTGTCGCCTTCCTTGACGACGTCCTGAACCTTGGCGACCCGCTGGGCGGCGAGCTCCGAAATGTGGACCAGGCCGTCCTTCGCGCCGAAGAAGTTCACGAAGGCGCCGAACTCCATGCACTTCACGATCGTGCCGTCGTAGATCACGCCGACCTCCGGCTCCGCCACGATCGAGCGGATCCAGTTGTAGGCCGCCTTGATCGCCTTGCCGTCGGCCGAGGCGATCTTCACGACGCCGGTATCCTCGATGTTGATCTTGGCGCCGGTCTTCTCGACGATCTCGCGGATCACCTTGCCGCCGGTGCCGATCACGTCGCGGATCTTGTCCGTCGGGATCTGCATCGTCTCGATGCGCGGCGCGTACTCGCCGAGCTCCGGACGGGCCGCCGTCAGGGCCTTGGCCATCTCGGCCAGGATGTGGGCGCGGCCGTCCTTCGCCTGGGCGAGGGCGATCTTCATGATCTCCTCGGTGATGCCGGCGATCTTGATGTCCATCTGGAGCGAGGTCACGCCCTCGTCCGTGCCGGCCACCTTGAAGTCCATGTCGCCGAGGTGATCCTCGTCGCCGAGGATGTCGGACAGGACCGCGAAGCGCTCACCCTCGAGGATGAGGCCCATGGCGATGCCCGCCACCGGACGGCGCAGCGGCACGCCGGCATCCATCAGCGACAGCGAGCCGCCGCAGACCGAGGCCATCGAGGACGAGCCGTTGGACTCGGTGATCTCCGACACGACGCGGATCGTGTAGGGGAACTCGTGGGCCGGCGGCAGGACCGGACGGATCGCCCGCCAGGCGAGCTTGCCGTGGCCGATCTCGCGACGGCCCGGGGAGCCCATCCGGCCGGTCTCGCCGACGCTGTAGGGAGGGAAGTTGTAGTGAAGCAGGAAGCGCTCCTTGTAGGTGCCTTCCAGCGCGTCGATGAACTGCTCGTCCTCGCCGGTGCCCAGCGTCGCCACGACCAGCGCCTGGGTCTCGCCGCGGGTGAACAGGGCCGAGCCGTGGGCGCGGGGCAGAACGCCGACCTCGGAGAGGATCGAGCGGACCGTCTTCACGTCGCGGCCGTCGATGCGGGCGCCGCTGTCGAGGATGTTCCAGCGGACCACCTTCGACTGGGCCTCCTTGAAGGCGGCCTTGACCTTCTCGGCCGGGAACTTCTCGGCGCCCTCGGGGCAGAGGGCGGCCATCACCTTCGCCTTCACGGCGTCGACGGCGGCGTAGCGCTCCTGCTTGACGGTCTTGGTGTAGGCGGCGCGCAGCTCGGCCTCGCAGACCTCCAGGACGGCCTTCTCGACGTCGGCGTTCTCGGGGGCCTTGAAGTCGCGCGGCTCCTTGGCGGCCTTCTCGGCGAGGCGGATGATCGCCTCGATCACCGGCTGGAAGTGCTTGTGGCCGAACATCACGGCGCCGAGCATCACGTCCTCGGAGAGCTCCTTGGCCTCCGACTCGACCATCAGCACCGCGTCCTGCGTGCCGGCGACGACGAGGTCGAGGCTGGACTCTTCCTTGGTCTCGGTGACCAGCGGGTTCAGCCGGTAGCCGCCGTTGATGTAGCCGACGCGGGCGCCTCCGATCGGGCCCATGAACGGCACGCCCGACAGGGTCAGGGCCGCGGAGGCCGCGACCATCGCGACGATGTCGGGATCGTTCTCGAGATCGTGGGTCAGGACGGTGACGACGACCTGCGTGTCGTTGCGCCAGCCCTCGATGAAGAGCGGGCGGATCGGGCGGTCGATCAGGCGGGAGACCAGGGTCTCCTTCTCGGAGGGACGGCCCTCGCGCTTGAAGTAGCCGCCCGGGATGCGGCCGGCGGCGTAGGCGCGCTCCTGGTAGTTCACGGTGAGCGGCATGAAGTCGATGCCGGGCTTCGGCTCCTTGGCCGCGACCACGGTCGCGAGCACCGAGGTCTCACCGTAGGTGGCGATGACGGCGCCGTCGGCCTGGCGGGCGACCTTGCCGGTCTCCAGGACGAGCTTGCGGTCGCCCCACATCAGCTCTTCGCGTTGAACGTCGAACATTCTCAATCTCTTCCTTGCCTGCGGCGGGCCCAAGCCCGGCGCCGCCCGGGGGCAAGACGGCGAGACACTGCGCCTGAGAACCCTTGGCGAAGTGTCTCGCGATCCTGCCCCGACGCTGGCGCCTCGAAGCGGCCCGTTTGCCGGGAGGCCGGACCCATTCCGGCAGCCCGCGATGGTGAAACGCGGCCCCGGGCCGGGCCCGGAACCGCGCGGAGTGCGCCTTAGCGGCGGATGCCGAGACGCTCGATGAGGGCGCGGTAGCGGGCCTCGTCCTTGCGCTTGACGTAGTCGAGCAGCGAGCGGCGCTGCGAGACCAGCTTCAGGAGGCCGCGGCGGGAATGGTTGTCCTTGCCGTGGGTCTTGAAGTGGCCGGTCAGGTTGGTGATCCGCTCGGTGAGGATCGCCACCTGGACCTCGGGGGAGCCGGTGTCCTTGGCGTCCTTGCGGTGTTCCTTGATGAGCGCGGTCTTGCGCTCTGCCGTGATCGACATCGCGTGCCTCTCGGGTTGTGCTGGTCGGATGCGGCGCCCCCAACGGGCGCGCGCGGGCTCGGCGTTCGGCCGGTGCCGGGATGTCGTCCAGCACGGTCACAGCGCCAAGCGGCTCAAGCCCCGCCCGGAAACCCGGGTCGAGGCCGCGCGATCCATACACGAAACCGACGGTTATGCCAGTCCCGAGCCGGGCGAGCCGCGGCGGCTGCGCGTCGCGGCGGTCCGGCCTCGCCCCGAGTCGCCCGAAAGAACGGTTAACGCCCCCGTGCTACCCGGAGCCGCTCACGCGACGCGGCCCGGCGATGAACGGCACCTTCTCGGATGCGTGCGGCGTCGTCGTCGCGACGCTGCTCGGCATCCCCCTCGTTCTCCTCCCGGGCTACGCCCTGGGCAGGCTGACCGGCATCCTCGGATTCCGCGCGCTCGCGCCCGGCGACCGCCTCCTGTGCGGGGCGCTCCTCGGAATCGGGCTCCTGCCGGCCCTCGACAGCCTTCTGATCGAGGCGGCCGGCGTCCCGGCCGCGGCGCTCGCCGCCGGCGCCGCGGGGCTCGTCGCGCTGCGTCCGGCCCTGCGCGACCTGCGGGATTCCCGCGACCGGGCGGCGCTGGCCCTCGCGCTGCTCTGGCTCGGCGTCGTGGCCTACGCGCTGATCGACGTCGACACCGGCACCGCCCTCTACCGGCCCGTGACGGTCATCGACCTCGTCAAGCACGCCGCCCTCACGCGCGCGATCGTCGAGCACGGATTGCCGCCGGTGGACCCGTTCTTCGCCCGGCCCGAGCGGGCGGGCTACTATTACGGCTTCTACACCCTCACTGCCCTGGTCGACTGGGCGGGCGGCCGGCTGGTCGACGGCCGGACCGCCTTCGCGGGCCTGGCCTTCTGGACCGGCCTCGCGCTCCTCGGCCTGCTCGACCGGCTCCTCGCCGCGACCGGCCTCGTCGCGGACGCCGCCCCCCGGCTCGTGCGCCGCGCGGTGCTCCTGCTGCTGCCGGCCGGAAGCCTCGACATCCTGCTGGTCGTCGCGGACCGGGCCACCTCCGGGACGTGGCTGCCGATCCCGGAATGGCTGAACGAGCAGGTCCTCAACTGGCCCGCCTCGCTGGTCTGGGTGCCGCACCACGTCGCTGGCGCCCTGGCCGGGTGGCTCGGTCTCCTGGCCCTGGCGGAGGTCGCGGACCGGACGCGACCGGACCGGCGCGCGGAGGCGGCGGCGGTCGGCGTCGCGGGGCTGGCCTTCGCGGCCTGTGCGGGCCTGTCCGTCTGGGTCTGCCTCGGCACGGCGGGCGCCGCGGGGATCTGGCTGACGCTGCTCGGCCTGGAGCGCCGCTGGCGCGCCGCGGCCCGGCTGGCGGCTGCCGGCCTGCTCAGCGCCGCGCTGGCCGCCCCCTACCTCCTCAGCGTGCTGGCCAACCGGACCGACGGCGGCGCGCCGATCCGGTTCTCGATCCGGCGATTCGGGCCGCTCGACGGCCTCGTCGACGAGCCGGCCCTGAGCGCGCTCCGCCTGGTCCTCCTGCCGCTGAACTACTACGCGGCCCTGGGCGTCTGCGCCGCCGGTGCGCTGCTGTTCTGGCGCCTCGTGCCCCGCCGCGAGGCCCACGGCCGCGAGGCCGGGCGGCTGCTCACCCTCTGCGCGGCGGCCAGCCTGCTCCTCGGCGGCGTCCTGCGCTCGGCGATCCTCAACAACGACCTCGGCGCGCGCGTGGTCCTGCTCGCGCAGGTCGCGACCCTGGTCTGGACCGTGGTGGCCCTGACCCGCCTCAGCGAGGCGCGGCGGCTCCGGTTCCCCGGCCTCCTCGCCGCGCTGCTCGCCCTCGGTTACGCGACGACCCTCTACGGCTTCGTCGGCATGCGCGCCTATACGGCCTCCGACCGGCCCGCCTTCGCCCGCCTCGCCGGCCGTCCCGACATCGACCGGGCGCTGCGCGCGGCCTACGCCTGGGCCGGCACGCACCTGCCCCGGGACCTGGTGCTGCAGCAATCGCCCGTGCCGCGGCGGGTGTTCGATTTCGGGCTCTACGGCCTCCAGCCGACGGGGGTGGCCGACGCGGAGGCCCGGCTGTTCGGCGCCCCGCCGGAGGCCGTGGCGTCGCGGCTCGCCGACGTCGCGCCGATCTTCCGCGACCACCTGGACGGCGCGGAGGTGCGGCGGCGCGCCGAGGCGGCCGGGATCGGCGCCCTGGTCGTCACCGCGCAGGACGCGCCCTGGAGCGGCCCGGATTCCTGGGTCTGGCGCAGCCAAGCGGTCTACGCCGATCCGCTCGTCCGGATCCTGCGGGTCGAGGATCTCCATGACTGAAGCCGGTCCTAGGGCACCCGCCCACCCGCGCGCCGCGCAGGCCCTGCGCTGGCTCTGCGCCCAGGCGCTGCTGCAGGCCGGCGCCGTCCTCCTCGGCTTCGGCTGCTTCGTGCTGCTGTTCCAGACGGATCTCTGGTCCGGGGTGACGATCCTGTTCTACCGCGGCCTGATCCTGCTCGCGGTCGCCTTCCTGCTGACGCTGTCGGTCACGGCGGCCCTGGCCGGGCTCGGCCGGTCCTGGGGGCTGCGCCGGCGGGACGCCCTCGGCGCCTGCGTCCTGTCGCTGTCCCTGAACCTGAGCGCCTTCGTGATCCTGCCGGTGACGGTCGACCGCTCGATCAGCGTGTTCCTGCTCGGCCAGATGGCCGCCCATCCCGGGGAGCGCTTCACCCCGGAGCGGGCGCGGGCGGTGTTCGAGCGGGTCTATCTCGGCGAGTTCCGGCAGATGGAGCGGCGCCTGACCGAGCAGCAGGCCTCCGGCAACGTCGCGCGGGCGGGTGACGGCTACGTCATCACCCCGCAGGGCAGCGCCTTCATCCGCTTCTGCGGCCTCGTCGCCCGGGCGTTCCGGACCGACACCCGGATGATCGGCGCGGCCGCCGCACCGCCCCCGCCGGGCGCGGTCGATCCGGGAGCGCCCGACGGGGGCGGTGCGGTGCGGCGGTAGGCGGTACCGTTTCGGGAGTCGAGCGGTGCGGCAGCGGCCGGGACGGTTTCCCGGAGGCCGCCGTCCGGGCATGGAATATGCCGGGTGACGATCCGGGCGAGGGGAACGGACGCGATGGCGGAGTCCGCGGTGACCACGGGTGAGCGGGCGGGTGCGGGGGCAGGGCGCGACCTCGCCCGGAGCCTCACCGCGCCGGGCCTCGTCGCCATCGGCCTCGGCGCCACGATCGGCGCCGGCATCTTCGTGCTCACCGGAACGGCGGCGGCGCAGTACGCGGGCCCGGCGCTCAGCCTCTCCTTCGTGATCGGCGGTATCGCCTGCGGCCTCGTGGGCCTGTGCTACGCCGAGCTGGCCGCCATGATCCCGGAGCCGGGATCCACCTACACCTACACCCGCGCGAGCCTCGGGCGGTTTCCCGCCTGGATCATCGGCTGGGACCTCGTCCTCGAATTCGCCGTGGCGGCGGCGACCGTGGCGGTGGGCTGGTCGGGCTACGCGCAGTCCCTCGCGGCGGAGTTCGGCCTGCATCTGCCGCGGGCCCTGGCCGGGGCGCCCGGCGACGGCGGCCTCGTCAACCTCCCGGCGGCCGGGATCGTGCTGCTGCTCAGCGCCCTGCTGATGCGCGCCACCGAGGAGGCCTCCCTGGTCAACGGGCTGCTGGTCGCCTGCAAGGTCGCGATCATCCTGGCCTTCGTGGGCGTCGGCGTGGCCCATCTCCGGCCGGACCTCTGGCACCCGTTCGTGCCGGAGAATGCCGGGACCTTCGGCGCCTACGGCTGGAGCGGCGTGTTCCGCGGCGCCGCGGTGGTGTTCTTCGCCTTCGTGGGCTTCGAGACCGTGGCGACGGCCGCGGGCGAGTGCCGGGCACCGCAGCGCGACGCGCCGGTGGGCCTGATCGGGTCCCTGCTGATCACCACGATCCTGTACGTCGCCGTGGCGGCCGTCCTCACCGGCCTCGTGCCCTACCGCGACCTCGACGTCGCCGACCCGGTGGCCAAGGCGGTCGACGTGATCGGCCTGCCGGGCTTCTCGACGATCATCAAGGCCGGCGCCCTGATCGGCCTGACCACCTCGGCGCTGACAGCCCTCTACGGGCAGAGCCGGATCTTCTTCGCCATCGCCCGCGACGGGCTCCTCCCGGGGATCTTCTGCCGGGTCCATCCGGTGACGCGGGTGCCCGTGGCGAGCCAGCTGGTGATCGGCCTGTTCACGGCGGCCGTGGCGGGGCTCGTGCCCATCGACGTCCTGGGCGAGATCGTCAGCATCGGCACGCTCCTGGCGTTCTGCCTCGTCTGCGCGACGGTGCTGATCCTGCGCCGGACCGATCCGGACCGGGCGCGCCCGTTCCGCGTGCCGGCGGTGACGCTCACGGCGGGGTTCGGGATCCTGTCCTGCCTCGCGCTGATGGCGTCGCTGCCGGCCGACACCTGGATCCGCCTCGCGGTCTGGCTGGCGATCGGCCTCGCGATCTACGCCGGCTACGGCCGGCGGCACGGTCGGCTCAGCTGATCAGGTTGATGGTGGCCTGCGCGAGCGTCTTGATCGAGGCCGAGGCGCTCAGGCTCAGCTCGTAGTTCCGGACCACCCGCTGCAGGTCGGCCGATTCGACCGCGCTGTTCACGTTCGGCAGGCGGACATAGCCGCTCGGGTCGGCCCCGGGACTGGTCGGGTCGTAGCGGGTGCGGAAGCCGGTGGTGTCGCGGGCGATCCGACCGACCGGGTCGCGGGGGCTGTCCGCCGCCACGGGGGCGAACACCGCGATCTTGCGGGCGTAGGGGGCCCCACCCGGGGTGGTCGGGACCGAATCGGCGTTGGCGAGGTTCTCGGAGATCGCGCGGATCCGTCCGCTCTGCACCTGCCGGCCGGCGGCCAGGGCGGCGGAGGCCGAGTGGAGGGCGCTGGTGTCCGGCATGCGCGGGCCCTGTCGGCGGCGACGATCTGACCGAGTCCTCGCCGACCAGCCTTAACCGGGGGTTAAGAGGGCCGCGCGGACAGGCTCAGCGCGTCCCGGAGATCCTGGCCATCGGTGAGGCGCAGGCCGCGGCGGCGGAGCGCGGAGAGCAGCGCGCGGTCGGGGAACGGACAGTACGGCAGAACCGGCGCGGTCCGCCCCTCCGGCAGCGCCCCGGTCCGGGCGACCTCGTCGAGGAGCCGGTCGAGCATCGCGCGCCCGTGGGCGTGGAGCGCCACCGAGGCCCGGGTCGCGGTCGTGCCCTCGGGCAGCGGTACGGCCTCCTGGGCGAGGATCGCGCCGGTGTCGATCGTGGCGGCCAGCCGGTGCAGGGTCATGCCGAACTGTCCGGGCCCGTCGGCCAGGGCATGGATCGTCGGCACAGGGCCCCGGTGGCGCGGCAGCAGGCCGGGATGCCCGTTGACGCCGCCGAGCCGCGCCAGGCCGATGATCTCGGGCTTCAGGATCTGATCGAAATGGTAGGTGAGGATCAGGTCCGGTGCGGCGTCCCGCAATGCCCGCGCGACGTCCGGGCCGTTGACGTCGTCGACCGTCAGGGTCGGGATGCCCAGGCGGCGGCACAGGGTCCTGAGCGGCGTCGCCTCCGGCGCGTCGCCGCTTCCGGACGCCGCCTGGGTCAGGGGCGCCAGGGGCCGCAGCAGGTCCGGCAGGCCGAAATTGACCGCGAGGTAGGGCAGGATCCCGGTGCCCGAGCGCGCGAGGTGCCGCCGGATCTGCCCCGTCAGACCGCCGCTCGACGGCCGCTCGGCGTTCGAGAGCCCCACCAGCGCGATGTCGGCCCGGAGATCGGCGACGAGCCGGCGCACCGCGCGGGCGTTCGGCAGCGCCTCCAGGACGAACAGCGCGATCCGGGGCCGCGCCATCAGCGCCGCTTCCGCCGCTGGAACCGGAAGGCGTAGAGGCCGGCCTTGCGGACGTTCTCGGGCAGGAGCAGCACGGTGCGGGCGAGCGCCGTGAGGATGAACGGGAAGGCGATCACGTCGCGGTTGGCCGCGATGCCCTTGGCGATCCGCACGGCCGCCTCCTCGGCGCTGATCTCCAGCGGCCGCCAGCCCTTGAGCTCGCCGCCCATCGGCGTCTTCACGTAGCCCGGGGTGACGACGTTGACCTTCACGCCCCGGGGCGCGACCTTCTGGCGCAGGGCGAGGCCGTGGGCGACCAGGGCCGCCTTGGCGCCGCTGTAGGCCGGCGCGTCCTGGAGCGGCGCGTAGGCCGCGAGCGACGACAGCAGCACGATCTGACCGCGCCCGCGCTGGAGCATCAGCGTCAGGGTGGGCAGCATCACGTTGAGCGTGCCGGTGTAGTTGATGTCGGCGGTCTCGAAGGCCACGTCCTCGGCCTCCACCTGCCCCTCCTGATTGCCGCCGTTCACCGCCGCGTTGGCGATGACGAGGTCGAGGGGGGCCTCGGCATCCGACCGGTGCACCAGCGCCACGGTGGCGGCCCGGTCGCGGGTGTCGAGGCGGGCGGTCTCGACGGTCGCGCCGCCGGCGCGGCAGTCGCGGGCGACGATCTCCAGCCGCTCGGCGTTGCGGCCGACCAGGATGAGGCTGGTGCCGGATTGCGCGTAGTGGCGCGCCAGCGCGGCGCCGATGCCGCTCGACGCGCCGGTGATCAGGATACGGGGCATGGGGCGGGTTACGCCGCCGCGCGGGGAAAGATCAAGGCCGGGAAAGGCTCACCGGCGGTGAAACGCGCTTCAAAGGCCGTCGAGCGGCGACGGCCCCGGAGTCCGGCGAGTCCGGTCAGTAGACCGGCGCGAGCTCGCCGTCGCGCTCGGCCACCTCGCTGACCGCCCGCGCCGCCGCCAGCATCGCGTCGGGCAGGGCCGCCTCCATCCGCGGCACCGAGCCGGCCACCGCGCGGTCGATCGCCTCCTTGGAGAAGAAGCCGCCGTTGACCTGGGTCCGGTGCAGGACCACGCGGCGGAAATCCGCCATCAGGTCCATCTCCGGCGGCGTCGGATTCTTCCAGAAGCTGTCGAGATCGCCCTGATGGGTCAGGCCGGCCATGTTGTAGATCGCGGTGCCGACCGCGTGGGTCGGGCAGCCCATCTCGAGGGACAGCATCCCCACCGTGGAGTTGACGATCACCACGCCGCGGGCGCCCTTGATCAGGGCCGGGAGGTCGCCGCCGTCGATGAAGTCGAGCCGGTCGCTGACGCCGTGGCGCCGGGCCGAAGCGCGGGCGAACTTGCGCCAGTTGATCAGGCCGCTGTCGAGCGGGTGCAGCTTCACCAGCAGCCGGGTCGGCGCCGACGAGCCGTCCGCGAAGGACTTGATCACCCGGTCCATGAAGCCCTCGACGCCGAGGAACGGCGAGTGGACCCGGATCTGGTAGTCGCTGTCGAGCTGCAGCGGCAGCAGGAAGTAGTCGCAGCCGACCGCGCGGTAGATCTCGTCGCAGCGGGCCGCCTCGCGGCGGGTATGGGCGCGGCGCGCGAACTTCTTGATCCAGCCGGCATACTCGGCCGCGATATGGGTCGGCCGGTGGCTGCGGAAATGCGGGAAGAGGTAGGGGAACAGCACGTTGGCGAGGTTGTAGCCGACGTCCCAGACGCTGCGGCGGGCCATGTCGCCCGTGGAGGGCATCGCCCGGCCGGGCTGCGGCAGGCGCCGCGCCAGGGCCCGGATTTCGGCGGCCGTCCGGGGAAGCGACGAGAAGCCGTTCACGCCGCCCAGCTCGCAGGTGATCCAGTTCGGGCGGATATAGCCCTCCTCGAACACGTGCACCCGCAGGCCGCGATACTCGGCGATCATGCGGGCCGCCTTGTGGAACGGCCGGCAATCGCCGAACAGCACGATGTCGGTCACGCTCTCGCGGTCCAGATAGGCCTCGAGATACTCGCCCCAGGCCTCGCGGCGGCCGCGGTAATTGTCGGCCTCGCCGCTCCAGAACAGCCAGTCGCCGGGGCAGAGATTGATGCGCCGGACGCTGTGTCCCCGCGCGCGCAGCGCCTTTCCGAGATCGGAGAAGAACGGCGTCGCGATGCCCTGCAGGAAGAGGAAGGTCGCGGGGCGGTCGCGGAGGGCGTCGGGGGCGGGCTGTTGCATTCCGCGGCGCTTCTGTCCTTGACCCTGGGCCGGATGAACCGCACCGGCGAGAGACTCTTGAGGTGGCACGGTGCCCGGCGGCCCCGCAATCCGAAGCCACGCCGCGGCATGGCATTTCCGCGCCAGCGTGGCCCGTCTGCAACGGTCCCGCGCCTGCGGCTCAGCCTCCGGATTAGGCGGGCAATCGCGGCGACGATATGTCCAAATCCTTTCCAGGACGTGGCGACGGCGACGCGCGCTCAGGTTGTCCCCGCGTTGCATCACCATCCCATGCCGACGAAAATGCGCTACAGGCAGCTTCCGCACCTCGACCCGACCGGAGCCGGACGCACCGACCATGCCCGCTGACCCGACCCCGTCGCTCTACGCGACCGGCCGCACGATCCGCCGCCTGCGGGCGGAGATCGAGGCCGCGACGGGCCTCGCCTTCGGTCCGGCACGCCCCGGCGCCGTCGGCGCGGCCTGGGGCGCGGGCAGCCTCGCGGGGCGCCTGCTGGCGCTGACGGGGCGGCGCCGGCTCGTGGTCGCGCCCGGGCCGGTCCTGAGCCCCTACGACTCGCCGGAGACCGGCTTCGCGTCCCTGCGGATCAGCCTCGACGGCGCGCCCCTGGGCGGGGAGGGCGGCGTCCACTACCTCGATCCCTGGAGCCGGGCGCCGATCGACCGCGCGGCCTGCGCCGAGCGGGTGGCGTGGCTCGCCGCGCGCTTCGCCGAGAACGACCGGCGGGTGATCTATGTCGGGATGTCGCGCTGGAAGCGGCCCGCCCTCGACGTCCTCGGCGCCGGGCCCGCCGGCCGGCCGATCCACACCATGACCACCGAGGCCGCGATCGCCGCGGGACAGCGCCACGGCGGCCGCATCCTGGCCTGGGCGACGCGGGCACCGGGCCAGCTCGAGGAGGCTTGCGCGCGGGCCGGCCTGCCGCTGGCCCGGGTCGAGGACGGGTTCCTGCGCTCCGTGGGGCTCGGCGCCAGCCTGCAGCCCGGCGCCTCCATCGTGGTGGACGACCTCGGCATCTACTACGACCCGCGGCGGGAGAGCCGCCTGCAGCGGCTGCTCGCCGAGGCCGACTTCACCCCGGACCTCGTCGCCCGGGCGCGGCGCCTGCGCGAGGAGGTCGTGGCGCGTCGGCTCAGCAAGTACAATGTCGGCCTCGACGCCGCCGCGCTCGACTGGCCGCCGGGCCGGCGGATCGTGCTCGTGCCCGGCCAGGTCGAGGACGACGCCTCGGTGCGCCACGGCTCGCCGCTGGTCCGCTCGAACCGGGCGCTGCTGGAAGCGGCGCGGCGGCGCAACCCGGACGCGTTCCTGCTCTACAAACCGCATCCCGACGTGGAGGCCGGGTTCCGTCCCGGCATCATCCCGGAGGCGGAGGCCCTGACTCTTGCCGACCGGATCGTGGGCGGCATCAGCATCGTCGACCTCCTCGACCGGGTGCATCACGTCGAGACCATGACGTCGCTGGCCGGGTTCGAGGCCCTGATCCGCGGCCTCACCGTGGCGACCCACGGCCGGCCGTTCTACTCCGGCTGGGGCCTGTCGGAGGATCTCGCGCCGGGGGCCGACCGCGGCCGCCGGCTGAGCCTCGACGAGCTGGTGGCCGGCGCCATGATCCTCTACGCGCGCTACCTCGACCCGGTGGCGATGAAGCCGTGCACCCCGGAGCAGCTCCTCGACCGCCTCAGCGCGGCCCGGGCGGCGGCGCCGCGCAACGCCCTCTCCCTCGGCCGGACGGCCCATCTGGTGATGCGCGCCCGCTACGGCCTCCTCAATCCCGTCGTGCGGGCCCTGCGCAGCCGGCGCGGCGTCGGCCGCGAGGCCGGCGGCGGGCCGCGCTAGGGCGGCGCGCGCGGCGCGAATCCCGTTCCGCGAGACCCTGATGTGACACCAAAGCGATAGCGCGCGCTGCTAGAGTCCGCCCGCAGCCGCCCGTCCCCGGGGCCGATTCCGATCGTTCTGGATCAGGAACGGCCCGTAACGCCTTGCTCCCGCGCGCTGTTTCCCGCCGGACCGGATCCCGGCGGCGAGCAGGCCCGCCCCACGCCGAGTGTCCGTGTCTTGACGACGTTCCTCATCGCCACCGGTCTCGCGCTCGCCGCGTGCCTCGCCCTGGAGGTGTTCGCGGGCGACTCGATCGCGCGGGCGAGCCTCGCGCCGCGGGATCTCGGCCTGCGGCTGCTCGGCTACCTGCTGATCCTGCTGTTCTGGTTCGAGTTCTCCTGGCGGCCCTGGCTCGCCGGGCTGACCTGCGTGATCACCGTGGCGATCCTGATCGTCGTCAGCCGCGCGAAGCGCTCGGTGATCGGCGAGCCGCTGCTGTTCAGCGATTTCGCCCTGCTGCCCCAGGTGCCGCGGCATCCGCAGCTCTACTACATCCCGCCCCTGTGGGACCCGCGCATCTCCGTGCCGGTCCTGCTCACCCTGGCGGTCACCGCGCTGTGGTACTGGATCGAGCCGAGCGTGCTGCCCGTCGCGACCCTGCCGCGGGTGCTGTGCCTGCTCGGCCTCCCGCTCGCGCTCTGGCTGCTGGTCCGGGCGGCCCCGCGCCCGCCGCTCGCCCGGCTGATCGCCCGCTGGTTCCCCGAACCCGATCTGGAGGCGGATGTCACCCGGGTCGGCCTCCCGGCGAGCCTCCTGGGCTACACCGCCCGGGCGATGGCCGGCGGCGTGCCGGTGCCGGCGGCGCCGGCGCTGCCGGAGGGCCCGGGCGACGACGTCGTCGTGGTGATCCAGCTCGAATCCTTCGTCGATCCGGAGCGGCTCGGCGGCCCGAAACTGCCGGCGATGGACCTGTTCCGCACCCGGGCCGCGCAGTACGGGCGCCTGCGGGTGCCGGCGCACGGCGCCTACACGATGCGCAGCGAGCACGCGGTGCTCACCGGCCGACCGTCCGAGAGCCTCGGCTTCGGCCGCTTCGACCCCTACACGTCCCGCAGCGGCGACGAGCCGACGAGCCTCGCCCGGCTGGCCGGGGGGCAGGGCTACGGGACCCTGTTCCTGCACCCGTTCCACCGCGACTTCTTCCGGCGGGCGCGCGTGATGGAGGCCTTCGGCTTCGCCGATCTCGTGATGGGGGAGGCCTTCGCGGAGGCGCCGCGCGTCGGGCCCTATGTCGGGGACGTCGCCCTCGGCGCGCGCCTCCTCGCGGAAGTGCGGGCCCGCCGCGCGCCCCTGTTCCTGTTCTGCGTGACCATGGAGAACCACGGTCCCTGGAAGCCGGGGCGGCTGCCGGGGATCGACGACCCGCAGGCGCAGTATCTCCATCACGTCGCCCATACCGGGCAGATGGTCGAGGATCTCGTCGCCGGCCTGGACGCCATCGCCCGCGAGCGGGGCCAGACCATCACGCTCTGCGTGTTCGGCGACCACGCACCGTCGCTGCCGAGTTGCAAACCCGGTTTCGGCGGGCGGACCACCGAGTACGCCCTGTTCCGCTTCGGCCGCCCGCACGAGGCCCCGCAGCGCGCCGACATCGCCGCCGACGAGCTCGGGCGGGCGCTGCGTGCGAGTCTCGCGACCGCGCCCGCGGACATCGCCGCGGGGACATGATAAGGTTAAGCTTGCGCGGCATAAGCGTGGCCGTGCCACGCTGGTGACGCATTGCCCGCGGATAGCGCGACCGGCCACGCGACGGCCGCCGCTCCGGCGCGGCCGTTAAAGCGATCGCAGCGTTTGGCGGTCAAACTGGGTGTCCCGGCCCGGGCCAGCGATGGCGCGGGCTCGGCGAGGAGAAATCTTTGTGATGCTGCGTAAGACGGCGTGCACCGCCCTGATGGCCGCCCTGGCGGCTGGATCTGCCGGCGGTTGCACGTACCTGCCCGCGGCGGGTCCGACGGCGAGCGCGATCCAGGCCGGATCCGAGGTCGCCACGGCCGACGGAGGCCTGCTCGCCCGCTACGAGATCATCGACGTCACTCCCTCCGTGGTCGAGGCCCTGCGCGGCCGGCCGCTGGACAGCCTGCTCGCCTCCTTCGGCGACCACCGCCCCTCCTCCGAGCCGGTCATCGGCATCGGCGACATGGTCTCGGTCTCCGTCTGGGAAGCCGGGTCCGGCGGCCTGTTCTCCGGGCCCCTCGTCGCCGACCGCTTCTCCGCAGGCTCCAAGTCCGCCCTCATCCCCGAGCAGCCCGTCGGGCGCGACGGCGCCATCTCGGTGCCCTACGCCGGCCGCATCAAGGTCGCCGGCCGCCGCACCCAGGACGTCCAGGCGCTCATCGAGAACGAGC
>Ga0268288_10040_pt1 | contig 150112 bp, 141 predicted proteins | sample BraspS3V5C_FD_191349 | JGI IMG/M metagenome (GOLD analysis project Ga0268288, IMG submission 191349) | Soil microbial communities from Anza Borrego Desert, Southern California, United States - Bradyrhizobium sp. S3-V5C | ecosystem: Environmental > Terrestrial > Soil > Desert | place: USA...
ACCGGCCGAAAGCCTGGCAATCTCGCATCGCTCCTCCAGGCAGAGCTGCTTGTAAGTCCGCCCCATGGCAACACCTCCAGATGGAAGTGTTGCACTTCGTTTGGGAACTCAGGGGACCCATAACCACAGCCGTTTGCGATTCGCAGGCTGCGGCCACAGCGCGTCGCAAAACCGAATTCGGTGGTTATGGGTCCCGGCCTTCGCCGGGACGACACGGAGTTTGCGGCCTACGCCGCGATATGCCGTGCGGCGGCCAGCGTCGCGAGCGCTTCTTCCAGCTTCTCGCGGTCGAGCGGTTTGATCAAAAAACCATCCATGCCGGCTTCGAAGCAGGCATAGCGGTCCTCCACCAGCGTGTTCGCGGTCAAGGCCAGGATCGGCGTCCGGCGGACGGACTGGCCCGACAGCCCGCCGGACTCGTGGGCGCGGATCTGCTTGGTGGTCTCGATGCCGTTGAGGCGCGGCATCTGGATATCCATCAGCACGAGATCATAGGGCGTGCCCGCCGACGTCGCCGAAAGCCAGGATTCCATTGCCTGCTCGCCATTGGTGGTGATGACCACGTCGTGGCCGAGCCGGGTGAGCAGCGAGCGCATCAAGAGCGCGTTGATCTCGTTGTCTTCGGCGACCAGGATCGAAAGCCCCTTGTCCGGCGGCGCGGATGCCGGCGCAGTGGGCGTTGACTCGGCCTCGATCTCAAGGTTTGGCGTTAGAACGCCTGGCATCGCGAGGCTTGGCGCGGCGATCTCGGGTGATGCAGTCAGGCGCGCGGCGAGCGATGACGCGCGCAACGGCTTGACCAGATAGCCGGTGAGCATGGTCGTCTCGGAAGCCGAAAGGTCCTGCCGCGTTGCCGGCGTGACCATCACGATGCGATGGGCGGCGTGGCTGCGGGCGGCGCTGGCAAGCGCTTCCAGCGCCGCCGTGCCGAGCGTGTGGTCGATCAGGACCGCGTGCCAGCTCCGCTCCGGCAGCAGCGCCTCGGCGACGTTGGCATCCGAGACGATGCAGGTCTGCGCGCCCCAGCGCTGCAACCGTCGCGAGATCAGCGAGGCCTCGATGCTCTGCGGCGCAACCAGCATGATCGACTGGCCGGCGAGATCGGGTGCGGTGAAACCGTTGGTCTCGCCGGGATCGGCGGCGGCGAGCGGGATCGACACCTCGAAGGTCGAGCCAACGCCCGGCGTGCTCGCCAGCCCGATCCGGCCGCCCATCCGCTTGACGATGCGGTCGCTGATCGAGAGGCCGAGGCCGGTGCCGCCATAGCTGCGCGCGATGCGATCGTCGGCCTGCTCGAATTCGCGGAAGATGCGCTGCTGCGCTTCGGGTGCGATGCCGATGCCGGTGTCGCGAACCAGGAAACTGATCTCGTTCGGCCAGATCCCGGGCTCGACGATCAGTGCCACGCCGCCGGTGGCGGTGAACTTGATGGCGTTGCCGGCGAGATTGAGCAGCACCTGGCGCAGCCGTGCCGCGTCGCCGGTCACTTGCAGCGGCAGCCGCTCGTCGACATAGGCGGCGATCTCGATGCCCTTGGCCTGCGCGCGCGGCGCCAGCAGCTCGGTGATGTCCTCGATCAGGCCGGATAGCGCGAAGGCGCGGTGCTCGAGATCGATCTTGCCGGCCTCGATCTTGGAATAGTCGAGCAGCTCCTCGATCAGCGCCAGCAGTGCGTCGCCCGAGGTCTTGACCGCCTTGACATAGGTCGTCTGCTCCGGCGTCAGCTGGGTATCCATCAGCAGGCCGCTCATGCCGATGATGCCGTTCAGCGGGGTGCGGATCTCGTGGCTCGCCATCGCGAGGAAGCGCGACTTGGCGCGGTTGGCGGCGTCCGCCTGGTCGCGCGCCTCAGCCAGCGCGCGTTCGCTCTCGGTGCGGTCGGTGACGTCGCGGCCGACGCTCTGCATCTCCGCCGGCGCGCCGGCATCGTTGCGCACCAGGCCTTCGCGCCAGGCGATCCAGCGCGGCCCGAGCGGTCCGTCGATCCTCTGGTCGTAGACCCGCGTGCCGTTGGATTCGAGCGCGGTGTCGCCATGTTCGAGCACCTTGAGCGTCGCGGTGCTGCCGATCAATTCGCTGCGGGAGAGCTGTGCCAGCTCGCAATAGGCGTCGTTGGCGTAGGTGATCAGGCCGTCGAGATCGCGCAGCACGATGACGTCGTCCTGGGCCTCGAACAGCGTGCTGGCGCGCTGCTCCGCCTCCTGCAATTCCCAATTGCGGTCGGCCATCGCTTCATTGTGCTGGGCGATGGTGCGCAACCGCGCGCGCATCAGCCGCAAGCGGATGCCGAGCGTCACGATCCAGAGGCAGGCGAGCGCGAACAGGAAGCTGACGCCGATCGCGAAGGCGTTGGGATCGTAGCCACTCTGTTGCGAGAGCGCGCCCGAGATGAATCCGAACGCGCCGCCAAACGCGATGGAGAAGATCGTGAAGGAACGGATGATCGTCGCGACCCAGGAGTGGCGCCGCAGGAAGCGGCGAAGGCGCAACTTGATCCGGAAGAAACGCCCCATCAATCGTGGCCCTGAGACAGCGAGATTCGCCGATGAAAATGCGTCGGTCACCTTGCAAAGTGCTTGAAGTTGGTGGCCGTTTCGCGTTGCCCTGACAACAGGGTTAGCGCGAGGTTAACTCCGCCACGAGCCGGTTCGGGACATGCGCGTCGGGCTCGATCGCAGCGGCCTCGAGGCGGCGATGGCCGCCGCGGGCGCTGACGATCAGGGCCGCGGCATCGCGCGCCGAGAACGTCTTCGACTGCACGTAGACGCGGTAGTCGAACGGGCCGTCATGCGAAAGATAGATCACCGGACCAGTTGCGGTCGGCTCGCTGGAAATCCCGATCAGCTGCGGCACCGTGTTGCTCTCGCAGGCGCCGGCCTCGGCATCGTCGATGTCGTCGATCACGGTGAAGTCGGCGGCATCAGCGCTGTCGGCGATCCGGACCCGGACGGTGGCAAGGCTCGGATCGTCGGTGAAGCTGACGTGAAGCTGGGCCTGCCAGGGCACCGATGCGATCTGCATCGCCGCACCGCCGACCTCGATGCAGGGCCGGGGACCCGGCAGCAACTCCGCATGGGCAAGCACCGCGGCCACGGCAAGGGGGACCACCGAGGCCAAAACCTTCATACGCAACATGACACAACTCGCTCGACCCAAGCGTCCCGCGGTTCGCGGCGCTTATGGTTTGCGGAGCGTAAACAAAACTCGTTACCGCGGGGTTGACGGCGGCGATTGCGGCACGAATCGCGACAGGACTGACCTGCTCTCATTCGGTGGATCGCTGCCCGCGTCGCCGGTCAACGACCGCTTCACGCCGCGCGACGCAGGTCGTCGGCCAATGCACGATAGGACAGCGCCTCGGCGAGATGCAGCCGGCCGATCGCATCCGCGCCGTCGAGATCGGCGAGCGTGCGCGCCACCCGCAGCACACGGTGATAACCGCGCGCAGTGAGGCGCATGGTGTCGGCGGCTTCGCGCAGCAGCTTCTGGCCGTGCCCATCGGGCTGCGCGATGGTCTCGAGCAGCGAGCTCGGCGCTTCCGCATTGGTGCGGACCTGCGGCATGCCCGCCGCGGCATAGCGCGCGAGCTGGATGTCGCGCGCGGCCGCGACGCGCTTGGCGACCTCGGCCGATCCCTCCGCGGGCGGCGGCAGGATCAGGTCCGCCGCGGTCACGGCCGGCACCTCGATCCTGAGATCGATGCGGTCCATCAGCGGGCCGGAGATCCGCATCTGGTAGTCGGCGGTGCAGCGGTCGACGGGTGCGCGCTTGCAGGAATAGCCGGGCTCATAGGCGTGGCCGCAGCGGCACGGGTTCATCGCCGCGACCAGCATGAAGCGCGCCGGATAGGTGACGCGATGGTTGGCGCGGCTCACCGCGACCTCGCCGTTCTCCAGCGGCTGGCGCAGCGAATCCAGCACGCGCGGGTCGAACTCCGGCAGTTCGTCGAGGAAAAGCACGCCCTGATGCGCGAGCGATATCTCGCCGGGCTTGGCGCGCATGCCGCCGCCGGTCAGCGCGGCCATGCTGGCGGAATGATGCGGGCTGCGGAACGGCCGCCGCGCGGTCAGCGCGCCGTCCCGGATCATGCCGGCGACGGAGGCGATCATCGAGACCTCGAGCAATTCGGACGGCGACAGCGGCGGCAGGATCGAGGGCAATCGCGCGGCCAGCATCGATTTGCCGGCGCCGGGCGAGCCGATCATCAGCAAATGATGCCCGCCGGCGGCGGCGATCTCGAGCGCGCGTTTCGCGCTCTCCTGGCCCTTGATGTCGCGCAGGTCGAGCAGCGCGTCCTCGCGCTCATGCACCTTGGGCTGCGGCCGCGACAGCAGCTGCGTGCCCTTGAAGTGGTTGGCGATCTGGATCAGCGAGTGGGCCGCGATGATCTGGATGTCAGGGCTGGCCCAGGCCGCCTCCGAGCCGCAGGCCGCCGGGCAGATCAGCCCCTCGTCGCGCGAATTGGCGCCGATCGCGGCGGGCAGCACGCCCGCGACGGCTGCGATCGAGCCATCGAGCCCGAGTTCGCCGAGCACGGTGAAGCCGCTGAGCGCATCCGGCGGGATCGCGCCGATCGCCGCCATCAGGCCGAGCGCAATCGGCAGGTCGTAGTGGCTGCCTTCCTTGGGCAGGTCGGCGGGCGCGAGGTTGACGGTGATGCGGCGGGCGGGCAGCGCGAGGCCGGAGGCGATCAGCGCCGAGCGCACCCGCTCGCGCGCCTCCGACACCGCCTTGTCGGGCAGGCCGACGATCGCAATAGTGTTTTCTATTAACCCCCAAAGGTGGTAAGCCCCTCAAGGCAATTCTGGTGGGGCGGGCTAATTCTTTGACCAAGCGGGCATATTCATACTTGCGGCTCTCAACAGGGCCGCAGCTTAAAGGCGACGGTAAGCGTCGTCAGCTGAAGGCTTCCAGGGCATATGCCGAAGCCAACGGGCTGGAATTGGCCGAGGACGCCCAATACGAGGATCTCGGGGTATCGGCTTTCAAGGGCGCCAACGTACGCGATGGTAAGCTGGGTCTATTCCTTGAGGCCGTCCGGTCGGGAGCAGTGGCACCTGGCTCTTACCTCTTGGTCGAGTCGCTCGATCGGTTGACTCGGCAGGAGTTGGCGAAGGCCCAGTCCCTCTTTCTCAGTATCATTCAAGGCGGGATCAACGTGGTTACGCTGGCTGACGGCCGGCTGTATCCGGCCGGCACCAACGACCTTGGCGACCTGATCTATTCGCTCGTCGTGATGGCTCGGGCGCACGAGGAATCACAGATCAAGAGTCAGCGCATCGGCGCCGCATGGAAAAACAAGCGGGCGCGCGCCGCTTCGCAGGTGCCCATGACGAAATGGTGCCCGGCATGGTTGAAGCTCGCGGAGGACCGAACCTGCTACGAGTCGATTCCGGAGCGCGTTGAGATAGTGCGAGGCATCTTTGCAGACGCCGCTTCTGGAATGGGCGTCTATTCAATCACGACGAGCCTAAATCAGCGCGGCGTGCCAACTTTCGACAGCCCAAACGGCTGGCACACGTCCTACGTTACCAAGATCCTTTGCAACCGCGCTGTGCTGGGTGAGTTTCAACCCCACCGCAGGGAGGACGGAAAGCGAGTCCCCGATGGCGAACCGAGCCGGTCTTATTACCCCGCGATTGTCGATGAGGGACTGTTCTATCGAGCCCAGTTAGCCAAGTCGGAACGAAGGATTTCGGGAAAGGGCCGGAAGGGCGCGGCTTTCACCAATCTGTTTTCCGGCCTGGCTGCTTGCGCTTACTGTGGCTCCTCCATGAAGTTGGAGAACAAGGGTTCTGGCCGCAAAGGAGGAACCTATCTCATCTGCCATGGGGCTTTGCGCAAGCTGGGGTGTCCCGGCATCAGATGGCGGTATCAAGATTTCGAGACTTCGTTCCTCGCTTTCGTGGAGGAGGTCGACTTAGATGGACTAACGAACGAAGCGGCAGAAAGCGCGAAGCTAAGGCTCGAGTCCGATATCGCAGCGATCAAGGGCGAACTGGCTCAGGTCGAGCAGCTCATGGAAAAGACCTTCGCCGTTCTGGCGACCGGTGGCCAGATTGAATTCGTGACGGCTAAGCTCAAGGAGCAAGAAGCGCGGAAGGCCGACCTTTTGCGGCGCCGTCAGTCGTACGAAGACGAGCGAGAGCGGGTGGTTTCGCGGCAAGATCAAACCCATCGCAGCAAGGAGGAGGTTCGAGAGTTAGTCACGCGCGTACAGCGCGCGGGAGGCCCCGAGATGTTCAAGCTCAGGGCGCGACTGGCGTCGCATTTGAAGGTGCTGATCGAGCATCTTTCCGTCGCGCCCCTTTTGATCCAGCCAAAAGGACACAAGGCAATGCGTCACCAAAAGGGAGACGGTCGATATTTCGAGGCTTGGCTGCGAAATGGTCCGGGCAGAATCGTCTATCCTGCCGCACGCGACCCGTTGAGATACGATGAGCAAGTCATTGCTTGGGATGGAAAGGGGAAACCGCCGCGCGTCTCCTTCGCTACATCGATCGATCTTTCTCACATCTCTCCGCCCGATCCGGGCTGACACGCGTGCTGCGCGGCTGATGCTTAAGGGCGGATCGCCGCCATCAGCGACGATTTACTTCGTCGCCTTGCCATCGGAGGAAGAGGAAGATCACGCCTAGCACGGCCAGCTGTTGCAGCAAGCTGGTGCTGATCGTCAGTGTCGCCGATCTGGTCGCATTGTAGTTGTAAAAGATCGCATACGCGAACGCGACGGCGTATAGAATGACCCCCGCTACGATCGGCAGTTGAAAGACAGGAGCGTTCGGGTCATTCAACCCGCTCCAAGCGCTGAAGGAAACGATCACCAACGCAAGAGGGCAGGCGATGATACTGGTCCAGGTAGAACCAAGGCTCCAAAAGTAAACGTCCCTCCTGTGGAGGGACATCACTGTCGTAACGATCCACATAAACACGAGAACCGGCACCAAGACAGCGACGACCTCAAGCACACTCCATCCGTTCGGACCGCCAAAAGTCTGGTTCAGCATTCCATCCCCCTAATTGCCCTTTGCATTGGCCGCTCCTGCGACCGGTTTGAAGCGCTAAAGCCTGTGGACCGTAAAATGAGGCAAGTGGGTCCGTAAGTGGACCTACGCCAACTTTTTTGCGAGCCAGCCTCGCAGGAGTTCGGGAGTGGACAGGACCTGTAACCGGGGTGCCGGTATTGTTGGCATTCATCGCGTCCAGAACCCGCGTCGGGGATCCTGCATGGCACGCCGACGCTGGATTTCATCATTCGCTCGCCGCACCTCTTCTTCCAACTGGCGATGTTGCTGTTCTTGTAAAAGACGATTCTGTGCTTCGACTTCCGCCGCTTGGTTCTTTTCCACGCCTTCGACGATCTTTGCGAACCCGGGGGCCGTGCGGCAATCCCACCGACGCATGCTGTCTAACCGACGTAAACCTCGCTGCAGCTCATCCGCCTCCTTGAGACACGCTGCAATTCGAGCCCGCGATGCGTCGCTATCAGGGTCATCGAGAGTGCCTGGGGCGACAGGCAATGCGATGGGAAGGCCGTTCTTGATGCGTACGAGCTGACTGACGGAAGCCCCCGCGGGTGTGTAGTGACCGAAGCTGTACTCGTACTGACCAAAATAGTTTGCGAGGCTCAATACGAAGGCACAAGCGTCAGACGCCGCTGGCGACGCCACGCAGTAGGACGGCCAATAGTCGACGTGCGGGTCGGTGCCGTGGTGTGTTTTTGAAAACCACACGACATGACCGGCCAATCCGAGTGCGGCAAGAAAAATCAAGCTAAAGAAATGGCGGAAAATAAACATCGTTGGTTATGACCTTTCCTGAGGCGTTAGCCATCCATATCGGCCGTCCGTCGCTCGGCGATTTGAGGCCTTAAAGCCGTGGGCCACTAAACCACAAGGCGATTGGGTCCGTACATGGACCTACGCCAACTTTTTGCGACCAACCTCCGGCGCATCCGGCACAGCCGGAAGCTGTCCCAGGAGCAGCTCGCGCACGACGCCGGAGTGGACAGGGCCTACATGAGCAGGGTCGAGCGGGCAGTGACCTGGGTAGGCCTGGAGATTATCGGGAAGCTCGCGGACGTCTTGGAGGTGGACCCGGTCGAGTTTTTCAGACGGCCGAGCCGACCCACACCTCGGAAGAAAGCCGAATAGGTGGTGTCCGCCCCTGCCGAGCCCGCCGGTCATCTGGGTCCGACTTCCTGAACAAGCCCAGGGCCGGTCGATGGACCTATGGGCGGGCTTCCGGCAAGGGCGCTGAGATCACCACGCTTGCCGAGATCCTGGGCACGGACCAATGGAAAGGCCAAAAGATCATCAGTCGGTCGTGCCCGGTGAGACCTACCCAGCGAGATGGAATCCGCGTCGGCGAATCCATGTCAGGCCGTCTCTTTCGGCTGAACCCGAGCGAATGTTCGGCAAGTCACTCGGGTGACTCGCCCTGCCTCCAGGCAATTCGCGCATACGAGCGCAGTGAAACGCTTGCCGGTTCGATGATTGAGGCAGCGATGGTTGACGACGGCGTTGACCAAGACGCCGTCGACCTCACGACATACCTTGCAGAAGACGTGAGCAATCATGATCGAGGTCGTCAGAACCGTCCGGCGGGCATAGTTCGGATGCCCGCCGAGCGGTTGAGCCGTCAAGCGGCCTTCCGGGGCTTCCCGATCGCTCCGGTTTTGGCCGCGTGGGCGAAGAGGTCGTCAAGCTCACCTCCTCGCACCGCGCCGATCAGGGCGTCAATGACGGCGGGGAGCTTGTCCTTGGAGCCGACCACGATGCCGGCCTTGCCCTTCTCGAACTCAATGGGCTTGGCGCCAAACTTGACGGACATGACCAGTTGGCCAGAGGCGTCCGTCTTCCACCAGGGCCGGACGGCCTGCTGCTTGGTCGTAGCCTGACGCTCGCCGTTGACCTTGGTCCAGCGCTGGACGACCCGAACGTGGCTGGAATCGCCCAGAAGCAGCTTCTGCTCTTCTAGCTTGGCGATGAACTTGGCCCTGCGCATCTGAACCGGATCGTTGCCGGCCTTGGGCAGCGCGGTGAAGGAAAATGACTTGAGGATCGGCATGCGGGTTCTCCAACCGTTGGATAAACCCGCCCGATTCTAATCGGTGGTCCACACCTGTACACAGCTGGGTGATTCGACCCTGCGCTTTTTCCTTTACCGGCCCGAGATGTTCGCTATATGTTCATGAGCTCGATTCTCGATTGAGAGGGGCTCATGGATCAGGTCGAACCGGCCGTCCGTTCGAGGATGATGAGGGCCATCAAGGGGAAGGATACAGGTCCTGAACGTGCGGTGCGCGCAGCCTTGCACACTGCAGGATACAGGTATCGACTTCACCGCCGAGACCTGCCCGGAAGCCCGGACATTGTGCTCCCACGATTTCGAATCGCTGTTCAAGTGAACGGTTGCTTCTGGCATCGACACGACTGCAAAAAGGGTCGGCGGACCCCATCAAGCAATGCGAACTATTGGGGCCCCAAGCTCGCCAAGAACCGTCAGCGTCAGATGGCTTCAAATCGCGCACTCGTTGAACGAGGTTGGAAGGTCGCGATCGTGTGGGAATGTCAAATTGAACAAGGCATATCAGAACTCAAACGGCTGTTAAGAAGGTCAAATCCGTTAGAGACAAATAAACGCAACTAGATTCAAATCACTCCAACCTTGTGCTTGCGCTCGGCGCCGTTTTAGGTGTCCGAGCGCTTGCGATTCTTAAGTCAGGATCAAAATGTCACGTAAGGGCGCCCGTTTATCCCCTCTCGCGCAAGAGCCATCCAAGTCAATTCGAAAAGCGCCCGCTCCGTTGAGGGTTGCTTCGCTATTCGCGGGCATTGGCGGTTTTGACAGAGCATTTGAGTCCGCAGGCGCAAGCGTGGTGGCGCAGTGTGAAAGCGCTTCTTTCTGTCAAGCAGTTTTGCGGCGACACTGGCCCACAACAAAGCTATTCAATGACATTACCGCCATCGATCCTAGTGAGTTTCCGTCGGCCACTGTCTGGACAGCAGGCTTCCCCTGTCAGGACGTTTCCTTAGCCCGCGGGAATCATGGGCGCAGCGGACTAAAGGGCAATCACACCAGTTTGTTCTTCAGCTTGATGGATCTGATTCAGGCGAAAGAGCCTGAGATCATTCTTCTGGAGAACGTTGTCGGGTTATTGAACTCGCACCAGGGCCGCGACTTTGCAATCATCCTCCGCGAACTCACCGGCGCTGGTTATGCTGTCAGTTGGCGTGTTCTCAATGCGCGCTACTTCGGCACGCCTCAATCTCGTTCCAGAGTGTTTATGGTCGCATGGCGTGACGACTATCGTCGTGCAATTGGCGCTCTTTTTGAGCCGATAAAAGGGATGAAGCCGCCCAGCGAACGCGCGGGGTTCTTAGCTCCAACTCGACATAAAACCGGAGCGATTGTTCCGGAGATCGCGTACTGTGTTGCTGCGACATCCGGGCGGCATACAGGCAACGATTGGGCAAGGTCTTACATTTCCTATCCCAATCGAGTCAGGCGTCCGACCGCATCTGAGAGTGAGCGACTGCAAGGTTTTCCAGCCGGGTGGAGTTTGCCACAGGATGAGTATCCGGAGCCGGCTCGCGGATACGACTCTGACCGATACCGGGCCGTTGGGAATGCGGTTGCGGTACCCGTGGTCGAGTGGATTGCACGCCGAATAGCGGCGCTGGTATCCGAGAAGGTCAAAGGTAAAGCAGGGGACTTCAAAATCGAGGCGCTTCAAACTGCCCCAGACCTCAGAAAACACAGCGAAACCCTTCAGTTTGACCGGATAATGCCGCAGGTAAAGGGCGGCAAATTTGCATATCGCTGGAAGGGTTGCGGAATAGCCTGGAAAAACGAGATCCTTGAAGGGGCAACCGCGCCCGCACCATCCGACATCATTTCCTCTCGGTTTGTCGACGTGCTGGACGAGCAAATTCCTGAGGACCGCTATTTTCTTACCTCGAATGCCGCAGCGGGCATTCTGAGGCGCGCCGATATTGCCGGTCGCACGCTATTTCAACCATTCCGCGAAGGGCTAGAGAATCTGGTAAAGGAGGATGGAGTGAGCCCATCCAACCGACCAGGAGCGCAGTTTGCCCCGCCCCGCCTTCGTCCGCCTCGCGCAGTCAAGCTCGGACATACTGAGCCAGATCTCGCAAGCCCCCTCCGGACCGTACGCGCCAGCTATTAGCTTTACTTGTGCGCAAGTCCCCAAGGACTTCGACGTGTCGTCGCTGGTCTGGATTTGGCTGGGCAGCGACAACAATAAGGGGGTTGCAACCGATTGGACGCAGGGCATCCGCGCTCTCGCACGGTGCAAAGAAAAAACGGAGTTGAAAGGAAAACGATTCGAGATCGTTCTCGATGACGTTTTCATTTTGCCACGCAGCATCGAGAAGAGTGAGCTCTTGAGCTTCTCTCCTGCCACCTACGCTCGTGATCTGTCCGATGCAGCAATCGTCGGTCTCAACAACTACGCATCTCAAGTGGTTCAGTTGTTGTCTGACAAAGAGTTCGCAACAATTGCGGCCATCATCGGTGACCTTCTGCCTGAGGTCCAAGAGGATATATTCCAAAGGGTACCGGCAGCGGAAACCGTAGAACTATTGGTGTCATCGACTTACGTTCCTCAATCACATGCTCAAAATCAACCGTTAGCTTCAGAGATTAAGGACGACGATCTCGTCCTCGCCGAAGTGAAACGATTGATCGACGAGGACGGATGGGGCGGAGTTCTCCTGACTGGTGCTCCTGGTACCGGCAAGAGCTTCTACGCGCGGGAAATTGCGATCAAGCTAACGGGTGGCGTTGAACGCCGCATCCGCGAAGTACAATTTCACCCATCCTATCAGTATGAAGACTTTGTTGAGGGGTACGTTCCGGATGGAAAGCAGGGATTCCGCCTCGCAGACAAGCACATGCTTGAGATGGCCGAGATTGCAAAGAACGAGGAAGGACCAGTTGTCCTCGTGATTGACGAGTTTAGCCGAGCTGACCCCGCCAGAGTGCTCGGAGAGACGATGACGTACATGGAGGGTTCGCTCCGCAATCGCGATTTCTATCTTCCATCAGGAAGGCGAGTTCGCATCCCGCGAAATCTCATCTTTTTGGCAACGATGAACCCCGAAGATCGATCTGTCGACGAGATCGATGCAGCCATGGATAGACGCTGGGCCAAAGTCTCTCTAAAGCCCGATGCAAACAAATTGCGAGACTTTCTTCGGGACAATAAGGCTCCAATCGCGCTGATCAAGCCGACAATTGATTTTTTCCTCGGCCTGCAAGCACACATGGAGCTTGGTCATGCATTTTTCCGCACGATCAAGGACGCCGAAGGTCTGCAAAGGCTATGGAATAATCAGATTTCGCACCTTGTCAGAAAGAGGTTCAGGTTCGACCCCGAGGCTCTCCAGTCAATTGAGGTACTTTGGGCCGCTTGTTGGGGTTCGATTACTTCTGGCGCCATAGCGGCAACGGGAGATGCGAGCAAAGAACCTGCGAATATTGAGCCGAATCCAGCTTAGCCGATGCAACATAGTCGTCAGACCACAAGGGCTGTCCATTCGCTTCTCTCGCGCCAGTCAATCGAGCTTGACGCTGAGCTGCTCGCGCGGGAAGGAGGACTCAATGTCTGGCCGCAAGTGGAGAAGCGCGGACTATTGTTCCTCCAGCTGCGCCGCAACCGGCTTGTTGTAACCGCAGGTGCGCATATAGGTCTAATACCACTAACGCCGGCCATTTGGTTCGATGTTAGGCCAAAACTACCCGTGAGCAACTTGGGTCGGGTCCTCGAAGCTTCCCAAAGATCCCTGGTGTCCCTAGAAGGAGTCTCGCGGCATTATTTGGCAGATCATCTTGCGAGTGGGAGCATAGTCGAATTCATTGCCGCGAACTTGTGGGACGCGATAAAGCCGATCTTCACCAATGGATTCTTGAAGGAGTTCACGCAAAGGGAGGAATATACAAGTCATCCCAGAGGTAAACTCAACGTTTCTCGTACGCTCAAAGGCTGGGCGCATGGCCAATTTCATCGCGTCCATACACAACGATTTGAGCAAACGGCCAATGTGCCTGCTAATCGGGTGATCAAAGCGGCGCTCTTGTTGGTGCTCCGCAAGCTGCAACTTTTCTCTCGGCACGCCTCCCCGCTTATATCTCGGATCAATTCAGCAATGTTGGAGATGCCCTCCTCAATAGAAGACCTGCGATCATCGGACCTGCTCGTGTGTAACGCGTTGGTTGAAGCACGTCGCTTAAATCCCGCCCGTGAATACTATTACCGTGCGCTCGAAATTGCGCTGTTGCTGCTGGCAAGTCGGGGAATATCCTTAGAGAAGGCAGGTGACGACGTCCTGCTGGACAGCTTTATCTTGAATTTCGATGATCTCTTTGAGGAGTATCTCAGGCGGGTCCTACAAAGGCACGCGCCCACCGGCCTACTTGTTCTGGATGGAAACAAGGAAGGAAAGCGGCCACTCTTTGATGACCGAGCGGCCCCTCCGGCGCAGCCGGACGTTGTCCTCCGTTGTGCGTCTACAGGACGAACTGTGATCGGAGAGATCAAGTACAAAGACCGGCCATCGCGCGATGACATCAATCAGGCAATCACGTATGCGGTCACTTACGGTGCTGACCTCGTGGTTCTGATTCATCAATACGCTGGCACCGGTGATGCAGGACTTAGCCACCACGGCCAAGTTAAGAATATCAGGGTCGCGACTTATGCGTTCGATCTGGATGGAATAGATTTGGAGAAAGAGGAGCAGCTGCTTTGTCGAAGCCTTTTTCCGCTTGTGAAGCCGTAGAAAGCTCGACCACCAGTACGGCCTGTTAGCCTAGTTCACGCTCATCTCTACGGGCGAGACAAGCGAGCCGGCTTATCACCGTGTTACGAGTCCTGCCCATTGTTCGAGCGATTGCATTATAGTTGCACCCTTGAGCCTCGAGTCTCAGGAGTAGCTGATCCTCCTCCGCGGAGAAGCGCCTTATCAAGTGACCGTCGGCTCGACGGTATATGACACTCTTTTGCGGAACAGGTGGCAAACGCTTGGCACTATTCTTGGGGGGATCAATCCCATTTCTTAGGCAATAGTATTTGATTAACCCCTCGGATACGCCGAATCGCTCGGCGATGACGCGCGGCGCAAGTCCTTCGCTACGAAGCGACGCGATCATCTCCGCTTGCTCCGGAGTGAGCTTCCGGCGGTAGTTGCCACGGCGAACCGCCCTCAACCGATCTCGATTGCTTGAGGTGCTCAGCCCATCGACTCCCACACAGTTCGAAACGTACCAGTGGTCGGGATACCGAGCTGGAACCAATCTTGCCTCATTACGTCTCGTTGCTCCTGCTTTAGCGTTCTCCCATCTCGGAGCAAAACCTCCTCGCCAGGGGCTCCAGTGGTCTGGTTCACAACGATCGAATTTAAGGCAGGCAGATCATTTAAACGACAGAACTCGCCAATAATGCCAAGCTGCCGTCCCAGCATGTGCCCAGCCCTCCTATCCGGATATCCCATAAGTTCGGCCAATTCCCCATAGGTCAAGGTTCTCCTATCGCCGGCCTTGCGTGTAGGGCCGCTAACGAAGGATACGAGAATCAACCAGATCCGCTGCGCTTGCACGTAGAGTCGATCACCCTCTTTGTATCGTCTAATGGTTGGAATCTTTGCCATCGTCATCAGCCGCTCATGTTTGCTCGATGTGTGCAGAATTGCACAGATTGCGCGGATGCGCAAGATGGCCGAAACGTGAACGCAGTGTTGCTATCCGCTTAAGACCTCTAAGGGAGGAACACCTGATCACGCCGCTTTAAGGGGATGCCGACGGACTGATTATAGAAGGACAATTCTATAATCAGTGTGATCAAGGCCTTGACAAACCAATCAGTATTTTCCGTCGGCATGTACTGCCGTTTTCGGACTGATTACAATCCAGCGTCCTGCAGCCCTTAAATAATGGGTTAGGAGGACGAATTGGGACTCGGAAAACAGGCCAAAATGCTGAGCAGAGGCCAGATAGATGCCATGCTCGCCTATCTCTCCACCACCAGATACCCCATCAGAAATCGGCTCATCTTCTTGCTCTCAGCGAAGGCGGGCTTGCGGGCCAAAGAGATTGCGAAGCTGACTTGGTGGATGGTGGTTGACGCACAGCGCGAGATCGGGAGTGCAATCTGCCTGTTAGACTCGGCTAGTAAGGGTAAGTCCGGCCGAATGATCCCTCTCCACGACGAAGTTAAGAACGCTCTCATTGAGTATCGAAAGCTCGTGGTCGGCTTTGCCGGGCCCCACGTAATCAGCACGGAGCGCGGTCTATCCACCTCGCCGCAAGCAATCGTGAATATGTTTCAACGTTGGTATCGACACCTTGGTTTCGTTGGCTGCTCCAGCCACAGCGGGCGAAGGACATTCATCACCGGTGCTGCGCGAAAGATAACAACCGTCGGCGGATCACTGAGGGACGTCCAGATCTTGGCGGGCCATTCCAACCTTCGCACAACGCAGCGGTACATCGAACAGGACGCCGACGCTCAACGGAAGGTCGTCCAACAGATGTGAGGTCCGGTCCGGACGTGTTGGGGAGTGGCTACCGGGCGCCAGCCCGGGTAGCCGATTTAGGGTTCCCCTTTTAGGAGAGCCATCGAGTTACTTTTCGTGTGCTGTCCGAATCGATAGTGCTCGACGCTGGTATCGCGCGCAATGCCCGCCCAACTATCGACGGGGTTCTTTGTTGTCCATGTCGCGCGTAACCTGCATCGCGGTCGTCGTTCCGGAACAAAGACGCGGAGTCGTGCCTTGATAAGAAGGAGGACAACACATGGCACGAGCATCCTGGAAGCGACCCGGCTCTCCGATTGGCAAGAAGGGACCACGCAGAGCCAACCCGAAGTATAAGCGTCGTTCGCGCCAGCCGTGGACCGACAAGGAAGTGAAGCAGCTACGCTCACTGGCAAAGGCAAATACGCCCACCGGCGTCATCAGCCTGAAGATGGAGCGCCCGCCCGGATCGATCGCCAGCAAGGCGCAGCGCGAGGGCATCTCGCTGAAGCCCATCAATCGCACGCCCTATAATCGGCGGAAGCAGACCACAAGGCGGGGCAGACGCTAACGCGGTGTCTCCTCCCTGAGCACCCCGTTCACGTCCGGTTGCTCAATTCCTGTGTCGACATCGGCCGAGCTATTGCATTCGCAACGCATGCCGGCGCCGCACATGCACCCGATGGCATCATTTGTCCAAGCAAGGTGCGGATGGTTTTCGCACACCCAGCCGAGTCCGTGGCACACGGGACAATTAGGATTGGTCACAGCGTGTCGGGAGTGCGTAGGGGTGAGCCTTGATCCTCGTTGAGCAATTCCTGTTCCGCGAGATGCCAAAACTCTTCGTCCCGTCCTTCGGGTTTGCCGGCCTTCTCCCAGAGCTGATAGGCACGCGCCGCTACGGCTTCATCAATCCGCTTGTTCATCGGACTTCTCCTGACCTTCAACGGGCGGGAGCTTCGTGCGTTCCTACTTCCTAGATAGGCCCTTGAACGAGCTGGCTCGTAGCAGCCCTTCTGACGTGATGTCGCGGTATTCGACATCGGCAACGAACGATGGCTCAACCCATGTAGCCTTTGGTTTCCTGACGGGCTTGGTCAGCTTTGATTTCGGGCTGACGACCGTATCGAGCTGCTTGCGGATTTGACTGGAGATCGTCCGGGACCAGCCCGTGCCGACCTTGCCCATGTAGACCAGCTCCTTGCCTTGCTGCTTGCCGAGGTAAAGCGCGGCAACGCCCGTGGGGTCCTTGATGAATCCGATGACGGGAAACTTCGCGCGCTGGACTGTTTTGACTTTCAGCCAGGCTTCCGTTCTCTCCGAGCGATAAGGAGCATCCATATTTTTCGAGATAATGCCCTCATAATTGAGCTTGCGTGCATGCTCAAATAGCTGCTGGCCATCGCCAACCAAGTGCTCACTGCAAAGCACGGGAGGCTCAAGCCGGTAAGAATCGAAGAGGCCCCGCAGCATGGCCGTGCGCTCAATCTGCGGCCGCTTGCGCAAGTCTTGGCAATCGAGCCATAGCAGATCGAAGGCGTAGTACAGCAAACGGTCCTGGTCACCCCTGGCGAGTTCTGCCTGCAGCTCGGAGAAGTTGGTCCGTCCACCATGGACGACAACCACCTCGCCATCGATGATTGCCTGTCCAGGGACGTCGAAGGCGCTCGCAATGAGGGAGAACCTTTTGATCCAGTTCAAGCCGTTGCGGGTGAACGCCTTGGCCTTGCCGCGATCGAGATGCAACTGGACCCGGTAGCCGTCATATTTGATTTCATGAATCCACTTGTCACCCGACGGAGCCTTGCTCCGAAGGGTCGCGAGCTGGGGTTTAATGAACCCCGGCATCTCGGTACGCTTGACCAAAGAAACGCAACTCACAAAAAGGCCGCCGCTGGAACGGGGGGCCAGCGGAGGGCAGTCTACTCTACTAATTCCCCGCGTCATCTGACGCGGATCAGGCCTTGAACGTTCCTACGGGATTTCTTCCTTCCTGATCGGCCCGATACTTGGGGGCCGATTCAGAAAGAAGTCACGATTGCCAAGAGCGGCCTCTGCATACTGGTCGATTGAGACCGTGATCGCCTGGACGTGCTGGTAGCACCAGCCTTCACGGGTCGCTAAACGCCGGGCCTCCGCAAGCGCCTTGATGAACGGCGGCGGGTCTTCGAGTTCATCGAACCACTGCGGCCTCTCTCTCACCATTTTCGGCCTCCCAGTACGCGTCCCTTTGGCTTCGGCAGCTGAGCTTTCATCCGATCCCTGTCGGCACACAGGGTGTCGATCTTGTCGAGCATCCGTTGAAGCAGAGCTTCGGCCGAACTGGTCCGGATGCCGGCTCTCTGGAGCTGGAGAATTTCCTTGCGCTGGCGGCTGACCTGCACGCGCATGCGCTCGATCTCCGTGCGGAGGAATTCGAGTGTGGGCATGGTTTCGCTCTGGGGTAGCGGTGAGCCATAAGAACGAAAAGAGAACTTAGAGTCAATCCGTCCGAAACTGGAAGCCGTCCGCTCGCACCGTCTCCAGCCAGTTCAAGAGCCAGCCCGAGCAGCAAACTCAAAGGCGCCCGGTAAGCCCGGTAGCCGATTTAGGGTTCCCTTTGAGCAGGCGCTCTTCCCTTGGGACAGAATCGATTCTGGGAGTGCACGACTTCAGGACAAGCCCCAGGAGCAGCCGGCCCATGCGCGGCCGGCATGACTTCCCGTCGCTAAATACGACGCAGGCTTGTGCGTTTTGGTGGATTGGCCATCGGAGTATCCCTGCGCCCGGAGACTTAACAATGCGAGCAGCGATGCCCGGCATATGGTTTCGTATTACCAATGCCCAAGAGAATAACCAAGACCATACGGATCAAACGATCCACGATCCAACTAACGATCCCAACCGGCACTTCCAATCACTAACCGGACTAACATCCAGCCGACCCAACCAGACCAAGCAACGTCAGCAACCGGGACAGGCAATCATTGACGGGTACGGTCAAATGCTTTCGGACCGGCTCGCCGATGGCTGGTCCGCCTATTTGGTGTCTGTAGTCTTCCAGCACCTATCCGGTTCGCGACAGGTCGTCCTCAACCGGATGAAGGACGAGGTTCAGCGAGTTTATTCGACCCTTGTCACCAAAGTTCACAAACGACCGAGGACGGCGCCAATCGACAAGCTTCCCGTCCTGATCGGGGTTGCTGATCTTCCCGTCTTCAAATGGAACGGAACCAAGGCATCAACTTCATGCAATGACGGTCTGCACTTCCACGCCATCCTGATGCTCCCGCCCACGTCTCGGCTCAAGGAATCGGTGGTCGAGCACTTCCAGTCGAACGCCGATCGATATCTCGGACCGAGAGAGCTCGTGGAAAGGATCCACGTCAAGCCGATAACCCATGACTACCAGCGCGTCGTCGACTACGTTTTCAAGGCCGTGATCAATCGACGCATTCCATATGAGGAAGCGTTGCTGGTGCTCCCGCGCGCTCGCTCCGAGTTAGCCGCTCGCGAGCGGCTAGGGGATGGAGTACCAGTCCATACACGGACTCTGCCACTGCTTTCGTGAGCAACGGCGGGACCATGTTGCAGATGCACGTGACGGCTTCGTCGATCGTGCCGGTCAGGATGAAGTCGTCTGGCAACCCGAAAAGGCGCTTCAGCTCCGGGATCGTAAACTTCCGATCCAGTTCGGGATGGATCGCTCCGGACAGGCCGTCTGGCTTTTGTCCTGCGATTACCAACGTCGGCGCGGGTAGGTCATACGAGCACCGGGTCAGTGAGAAGTTGGTCTTCACGTTCTTCAGCCGCTGGTGCTTCGGGGGGCACTTCGGCAACCGTTTAAGGGCAGCGTGCAACTGGGACCTCCGCAGCGACTTGAAGTACGGCTCCTCGTCCTCCCATACCTGCTTCAGTCCCTCGAACGCCGATCGTATGCTGACGGTGCCGTGAGTGGGCATGGGAAAGAGCCGGAGCACGTCTTCGTCCGAGCAGATTCCCACCTTCTCCGCTACGTCGCACCTGACGGAGAGGACAATGATCCGCTTCCGCTTTTGCGGGACGCCGTAGTTACTGGCCGAGAGTATCTTCCAGTTCGCATAATACCGACGCTCGCCATCTCGAAACCGAAGAGTGTCCACGATCTGCCGCAGCAGCTCGGGCGCGCGGATCTGTAGACCGACTACGTTCTCCATGAGCGAGACTCTGGCCTGCGTCCGATGCAGAAACTTTGCATACTCAAATGGCAGGCTCGCGACGTGGGTCTGCCACATGCCCGAATGCAGCTTCGGACGGTTCTGATCTCCGATTCCCGCGCCGCCGAGGCTGAACTCGGTGCAGGGTGGAGAGCTGTCCAGCCAGTCCAGCTCGCCGGGCAGCAGGCCGGCTCTCCACAGAAGATCCTCCACGCCGTTGGGATCGCGCAGCACATGGCGGATGTCGCGCTGCTCGACCGTGCAGTCGGGATTGTTGCGCTTATAAGCGGCTGCGGCATTGGGGCCAAATTCGACCACGGCGCGAACCTCGCCTCCCGCGTGGCGGTAGCCCGTACAAGATCCACCAGCGCCGGCGAACAGCGAGACGACGGAAAAGTCCTTCCTGGCTGCAGCCGTTCGCACCTCGGCCATAGTGTACGGTCGATATGGTTCGCATGCTGCCCGCACACAAGCGCGAGATCGCGGGGATAGTGCTGCAGGAACTTCCCCGACGCGCGACCGCTTTGCCCACGCCGTGCATAAGTCCTGAAGCGTCCTGCCACGGGGATACCATCGATTGATCGATGAGTCCTGCAGCAGACCAGCAAATAAACGTTCGATCTCCCCCAACATTCTTTCCACCCTACCCCACCTGTGACACTTGCCGGTCGACTTCGGCGAACCGCTTGCAGCGGCCAATCGAATCTGCGGCTAGACTCGTATTTGTGGTCAGCAGCTTGCCATGGCGCTTCGCGATCCGTGCGGCCGTGGACCAAACTTGCTGGCTCACTTCGGCATCCAGCACTAGACAGATCGATTTCTCCGGTAGCACCTCGCATAAGTGCAGGACGAGATAGCCGACCAGAAACTCTGGCACCGCCAAACAGCGATGATATGCGGCGAGGTGAACGAAGTCGGCCGCGATTTGATTGACCGGGAAGTGGATCACCCTTAAGCGCCCGCCCAGTCGATCAGCCATTTCTTGGATGCGAGGTTTGAGTTCCTCTGCGATCGCAACCGCGTAGAACTGAATGCCACCTGCATCTTCGCCCGCCGCCGCCGAAATCGCGGCGGGATCGACTTCTCCGCACAGTACCACTCCCATCGAAACTAGAGACGGGTCTCGTCCGCGAGTGGCCATCGCCAGGGTAGGATCGAGAGCATTCACGACGATTGTCCTTCAGCCCAGTTCGCGTCCCCGATGACTGCTTCCCAGCCGGCCGCCGCCATATCGGCAAACAAGTGCACGCGTCTGCCGGTAATCCCCGCAGTAAGTTTGTCGACCAGCTTCACCGGGTCCTGTTCGATGGGCCAGGCGAGCGAAGTGGGTAACTTCAGTTCACCGCGCGCACATACTCCAAGCGCGGCTACGTTGGTCACGTCCGGCCCGGCTGATGCTTCTAGAAGATAGACGCGTGAAAACTTCTTGAACCTCCACCACTCCAGCGAACTCGACAGTGAGAGCAACTCCCCAACTCGCGCAGCGACAAGCAGGACAGCGTCGTCCGCGACAGCATGGCCGACACGTAGGCACGGTGGCTCGCCAGCAGGCATGTACTTCTTGGCCAACCTAGTTACTTCCGCCCTTTTCGGGGTCAGCAGCAACACAGAGATCGGCGTCTCCTCGTCGAGAGCCGGTTCGGCAGTTGGTGCGCTAGCGATCTCGTCGTTGTCGACAACCAAATACGGTCCTTTCGCCGGTCGCGCTTGGCCCTTGAGCTGGTCTCTCTTGCTGCTGATCCACTGGCGCGTGACCATTCCATCGCATCCAGCGAGGATCTCGTGAAGTCGCTCAATCGTTTCCATTGTTAGCCTCCAAGTCTTCGTACAAGAGAGCCACCTGATACAGCACGGAGTATCCGGGCTGCAGGAAGGGCAGGATTTTGGGATGAAGGATCACGTCAGCACGCTCGGCGATCTTGCGGAGCATCGACATGGTCGATTTCCGTCCGCCGAGGCCTGCATCAGCTTCAGCTTGGGATAGAACTTTTGCGCCGACGAGCGCGTTCAGCAGCTTCTGCAGCTGTTCGCGATCGTTGGCGCACGCGGCTAATCCTTGGTGCAGGATCACGTCTCCTGTCACCTCCTCCTGCACACTTGCGGCACGATGTTGCAGAAACCGTTCTGCGACCAGTTCGGGATTGGATGGATCAGCGGGTACCGGGATCAATCCGGCCACACTTTCCGTTTGACCGGCGGTGAAAATTTCGTGGCTCGCTTCGGCCACCGCCTGTCGACGCGACTCTTCCTGTTCAAGATACAACGTTCTGACTCCCAGTTCGGCGCAGCCGCCCCAGCGGCCGGGCTCACGCTCGATTAGATCGCAGAACGAACCCGCTCTTAAAATCGGGGGAGAAAAAGAACTATTGCTTCTAGGCGGACGGGCTATCCCCTTCCGCCAATTGCGTCCGAGGAGATTGCTGGCTTAGTGTCAATTCAGCCTAAGCATCCGAGAGACAATGGCCGAGAAGAAATACAGACGCCGGGTGTTGACCGAGCTTGCAAGCTTTAAAGCCAGCCGATTCTTGCACGAGCCGTTCGTCAATCTTTCAACACATGAGGAGGTCGGCGAGGTCTTCGCTGAACTCGTCTCCCAGCTCAGGCTGAAACACATGGATCCGGTTCGTCGGGCATTCGACGACACGGGACTTAATCCGAACAATCCATTCTGCTGGGGCGAGTTGCTCAGCCTGTTCGCTAAGGTTCACTACACCTCCGGTAAGGAGGGACGACCTTTGATCCGTTCGTTAAGCTACGATGAGAGGTTTGCGATAGACCTGTACGAGGTCTACCGTGATACGGGCAAATGGAAGCCAGTCGGGCTTTCGCTGGAATTCTTGAACCATCACGTCAGTGGGCGTGACATCTACAAATCTCTGAAGAAGGTCGGCGGGGTTAGATCCGCGATTTACGCTCTTGAGCGCCGCCAAGGGAAAGAGTGGCGAGAATTTGCCACGGAGATCATGTCGCGGTCCGATGCGGACGACGAGGAGGAATAAATTCGAACTTACCTCCCTGCGCGATCGTGGGAGGGTTGTTCTTTAATCCGGCGTCGCGACCCAGTCGCTGGGATTCGCTCTGGCCTTTGGGGGTTTTTTCGCTACACCATTGCAAACGCCGGCAGTCCCGGCGCGACCTGCACCTGCACGTCGACCGCGCGGGCCTCGATCCCCTCGAATGCGACGGTGGAAACTCGCTGGACCATGTTGCCCCTATCTTCCGCACGCGAAGGTAGCGGAGCCGGGTGACAAGCGCAAGAACATTACAGGAACATTCATCAGGCGCGCGCCTGGTACCAATCCACCGCGCGGCTGTCTGCCACGGCCGGCGCGGATGTCACAGCCATTGCCCGCCGCATGAAGCGCGCCGGTTGGCGTGAGTTGCAAACTACATAACCAACAACCCAGAGAATCGTTCGGCGCGCGCGACGCTGTCGCGCACATTGTCGCAGCACGTCGACGATTTCCTTTTTGTTTCAGCGATCGCACGCCGACTGCGCGCGCAGTCTCGATCTATTCCAATCGCCGAGGTCTGTACGCGCGCGCCCCGCACTGTAGAGCCGGATCACAAATCCATTCAGGCTGACATCAGGGGCGCCTTCGCGTGATCGACCGACTTGCTTCGCATTCCACTCGCCGACATCCGCTGCGAACGATCGGTCTGTGCACCGCCGCCGTCCTGGCAACCGGCGTCGCGGTGGAACGTGCCGAGGCGCAAACCGAACTGCCGCCGGTAAGCGTGGATGCGCCGGGCCAGCGCGCGGCGGCTGCGAATGCAAAGCCGGTTCGTCGCGCGACGACCACGCGCGCGAACCGGACCAACCGCGCGGCTCGATCGCAGCAGGCGGCGACCGAATCGCCGGCGCAATCCGGCGCGGGTGCCGGCGAGCGCGCCGGCGGACCGGTGGTCGGATTCGTTGCCACGCGTTCGGGGACGGCGACCAAGACCGACACGCCGCTGATCGAAACCCCGCAATCGATCTCTGTCATCACGACGGACCAGGTCAGGAACCAGGGTGCGGAATCGGTGGGCGCGGCGTTGCGCTACACCGCGGGCGTCAGCGGCGACGTCAATGGCGGCTCGGATACCCGCTTCGGCGGCTTGCAGATCCGCGGCTTCGACATGACGATGCCCGGCCTCTATCTCGACGGGCTGCGGCTGCCGAGCAGCAACTATGTCCACTTCCTCGGTCTCGATCCCTATGGCGCCGAGCGCCTCGAAGTGCTGAAGGGACCTTCCTCCGCGATGTTCGGCGGCAGCGGCACCGGCGGCATCCTCAACTATGTCAGCAAACTGCCGACCGCGCGTGAATTCGGGGAAGTGTCGCTGTCCGGCGGCAGCTTCAACCGCTTCCAGGGCGAGTTCGATATCGGTGGCCGCGCCAACAAGGAAGGCACGGTGCTGTGGCGCCTGACCGGCGTCGCGCGCGACGGCGAGACCCAGGTCGATTACACCAAGGACGATCGGGTCTTCATCGCGCCCGCCGTCACGGTGAAGCCGAACGAGGACACCACGATCACCTTCCTGGCGAATTATCAGAAGGAGCGGACCGGCTGGGGCCTCCAGTTCCTGCCGCCGTCCGGCACGGTCTGGGCCAACAACGGCCGCTTCATTCCGAACACGCGGTTCGTCGGCGAGCCCGGCTTCAACCAGTTCGACACCGAGCAGACCTCGGTCGGCTACATGCTGTCGCATGACATCAACGACGCGCTGACCTTCCGCCAGAACCTGCGCTACTCGTGGATGCACAACGAGCAGAAGAGTTTCTACGGCGCCGGCTACGCGTCGGCGGCCGACGAAGCCGCGGGCCTGCTGTCGCGCGGCGGCGCCGGCGGCAACTCGACGATCAATTCCTTCGCGGTCGACAACCAGCTGCAAGGCAAGTTCGTCACCGGCATGCTGAGCCACACCACGCTGTTTGGCATCGACTACCGCAACACCTCGTTCCGCGACATGGCCTCGAGCTTCAGCACCGGCAAGATCAACGTGTTTGCGCCGGTCTACGCCAACAGCTGGACCAACAACGGACCGTATGACGACACCGGCATCACGCAGTCGCAGGCCGGTCTTTACTTGCAGGACCAGATCAAACTCGGCCGGTTGTCGTTCCTGCTCGGCGGACGGCAGGATTTCGTCACCACGGACCTCGACAACAACCTCGCGAAGACCTCGACGTCGACCGACGCCTCGGCGTTCACCGGCCGCGCCGCCGTGATGTACAATTTCGACAACGGCATCGCGCCCTATTTCAGCTACTCGGAATCATTCCTGCCGGTGCTGAGCATCAACTCCGCCGGAGAGCTGCTGAAGCCGGAAAGCGGGGTGCAGTACGAAGTCGGCGTCAAGTACCAGCCGGTCGGTATCAATGCGCTGATCACGCTGGCGGCCTTCGACCTGACCCGGTCCAACGTCGTCACCTACGCGCCACCATCCTACTTTGCGGAGCAGACCGGCGAGGTCAGGTCGCGCGGCGTCGAGCTCGAGGGCACCGCGACGCTGGCCGAGGGCGTCAACATCCGCGGCGGCTACGCCTATGTCGATGCGGTTGTGACCAAGGATCCGGTCAATGTCGGCAAGGCGCCGACCACCGTGCCGCTCAACCGCTTCTCGCTGTGGGGCGATTACACCGTTCAGGGCGGTGCGTTCGCCGGCGTTCAGTTCGGCGGCGGCGTCCGCTATGTCGGATCGACCTTCGGCAACGAGGCCAACACCTTCAAAGTGCCGGCGTCCACGGTCGTCGATGCGCTGGTCGCCTACACCAGGGACAATTATCGCCTCTCCCTCAACGTCACCAACCTCGCCGACGCGCGCTACGTGGCGGCCTGCTACGGCAATACGAGCTGCTTCTACGCAGAGGGTCGCAAGGCGATCGCCAAGCTGACTTATCGCTGGTGACGGGTCCGCACAACATGCCGAGATCCCCATGAGACCGATCCTTGGACGACTGCATCGCTGGGCGGGACTGCTCACCGCGGCGTTCCTGTTCTTCTCCGGCGTCACCGGCGCCATCATCTCGTGGGATCACGAGATCGACGACATCCTCAACAAGAAGCTGTTCGAGGTGACCAGCGCAGGACCTGCGATCCCGTCGGTGGAGCTGGTCAAGCTGATCGAGCAGCGCGATCACCGTGCCCGCGTGATCCACATGTTCATGACCCCGGAGAAGGACGAATCGCTGTGGTTCTTCGTGCTGCCGCGGATCGATCCGCAGACCGGCAAGCGCTACACGCTCGACTACAATCAGATCTTCCTCGATCCGAACACCGGCGCCGAGCTCGGCCGCCGCTATTGGGGCGCGGTCTGGCCGGTGAGCCGGGAAAACTTCGTCTCGTTTCTCTACAAGCTGCACTACACGATGCACATTCCCGAATTCTGGGGCAGCGATCGCTGGGGAATGCGGTTCCTCGGCATCATCGCCGTGATCTGGACGATCGATTGCTTCGTCGGCTTCTACCTGACCTTGCCGTCGCGGCGCCGCGCCAGGGCCGAGTCGGCGTCGGCGCTACCGGCCGCCCCGCGCAAGGGCTTCTGGACCCGCTGGGCGCCGGCCTGGAAGATCAAGATGTCGGGCAGCGCCTATCGGATCAATTTCGATATCCATCGCGCCTTCAGCCTGTGGACTTGGGCCCTGCTGTTCGTGATCGCGTTCACCGCCTTCTCGCTCAACCTTTATTTCGAGGTGTTCTCGCCGCTGATGAAGACGGTGTCCAACTACACGCCGACCCCGTACGAGCAGCGACCGTACCGCCATCTCGACGATCCGATCGAGCCGAGGATGACCTATCCGGACATCGCGGCGCGTGCCGCGGCCGAGGGCAAGGCGCGCGGTTGGACGACGCCGATCGGTTCGATCAACTATGGTCCGGCCCATGGCGTCTATGCGGTCGCATTCTTCGAGCCCGGTGGTGAACATGGCGCCGCCGGCGTCGGTCCGGCGCAGCTCTATTACGACAGTGAAGACGGCCGTCCGCTGGGCGAGCGGCTGCCGTGGGTCGGCACCGCGGCCGACGTCTTCGTGCAGATGCAGTTCCCCCTGCATTCCGGTCGCATCGCCGGCTTGCCCGGGCGCATCCTGATTTCCCTGATGGGTCTGGTGGTCGCGGCCCTGTCGGTGACCGGCGTGGTGATCTGGTGGCGCAAGCGTCGGGCGCGGATCGGTGCGCGAACGGGGGCGGTCAGTGGAGCCAGCCGGCGCCTCGCGCCGGCCGAATAGACGCCGTCTCGCCGCGTCATGCATTGCGCAAGATTAGGTTGAGATGGAACGGCGTCGAAAGTTCACCTCTCCCTTGGGAGAGGTCGATTTGCGTAGCAAATCGGGTGAGGGGTTCCGGTCTATCGAGAGAGCAAGAGCCCTCACCGGGCACTTCGCACCGACCTCTCCCCGCCGGCGAGAGGTGGACCGAGACCGCGCCCAACCGATGCAACCAAAACTCAGCGCGCTTTGGCGTGCATGGCCCGATCGTGCATTCGGGAGCGGCAGCCGCTCCCGAATGCCTCGTCGTCGTCAGCCGGTCACAGCGTCATCTGCATCGGCTCGGGATAATAGTGGTAGCCCTCGCCGGCCTTGGCGACGTGGCCGTAGCCCGGCCAGGCGAAGTGATAGGACATGACAGGCGTCCTGTTCACGGCCAGCGTCTCCAGCAGCTTGACCCGCGAGGCCGCCGCCTGCTTCGGATCGGTGTCGTAGGAGAACTCCATCCGCGGCCGCTCCAGCAGCAGCACCGCGTGATGCGACAGGTCGCCGAGGAAGGCGAAGGATTTGCCGCCCGAGCTCACCATGAAGATGGTGTGGCCCACGGTGTGGCCGGGCGCCGCGATCGCCTGGACGCCGGGCAGGAATTCCTGGCCATCCTTGAAGAACACGATGCGGTCGCGCACCGGCAACAGGTTCTTGCGGGCGTGCACGACAAAGTCCTTCAACGGACTGCCCATCTTGCCTTCGTCGGTCCAGAAATCGAGATCGCTCTGCGCGATGTAGTACTGCGCGTTCGGGAACAGCGGCTTGTTGTTGGCATCGACGATGCCACCGATGTGGTCGATATGCGCGTGCGACAGCACGACGGCGTCGATGTCCTCCGGCCTGATGCCGGCTTCCTTCATGCTCTTCTGTTGCCGCCCGGTGGTCGGGCCGAACGCCTGCGAGGTTCCCATGCCGGTATCGAACAGGATCAGCCTGTCGCCCATGTTGACGATCGGCGAGTTCTGCTCGAGCACGACATTGTCGGGCGAGAGGAAGTTGTCGGACAGCATCTTCTTCACCTCTTCCTTCGGCACGCCGGTGAAGGTGCCGGAGGGATCGCCGAGCGGAAGCGGGCCGTCGGAGACGACGGTCACTTCGGCGTCGCCGAGCACGAAACGGTGCCAATAGGGAGTCTGTGTGCCGAGCTTCGGCGCACGCGCCTGCGCGGTGCCGCCGAGGAGTGTGCTGGCGCCGAGACCGGCGCCGAGCGCGAGCAAGGATCGTCGTGAGACATTGAGCGTCATAACGTTCTTCCTCCACAATTTTTATGAGATTGTCGCGTTGTCGCCCGCGTTGGCCCGCCGCTTGACCTGACGCAGGCAACAGGATGCTGCGCTCGCCGGCGCAAGCTGGCAAGTAGAATAAGGCGAACGAATGCGCGGTTGAAATCTAGGTGGATTTCAACCGACATGTGCGGCGCACAACAGAGCGGTTATTTGGCGGCGCGCTTCTTCTCGATGGTATCCCAGATCATCGCTGCGACGTCGGGGCCATTGAGCCGTTGAATGGCGCGGATGCCGGTCGGCGAGGTGACGTTGATCTCGGTCAGATTGCCGTCGATCACGTCGATGCCGACGAACAGCAGGCCACGCTCGCGCAGCGCCGGTCCGAGCGTCGCGCAGATTTCGCGCTCGCGATCCGACAGCTCGGTCGCCTTGGCCGCGCCACCGCGCACCATGTTGGAGCGCAGGTCATCCGCCGCCGGCACGCGGTTGACGGCGCCGGCGAACTCGCCGTCGACCAGGATGATGCGCTTGTCGCCATGCTTCACCTCGGGGAGGAAGCGCTGGATCACCCAGGGCTCCTTGAAGGTGACTGAGAACATGTCGAACAGCGAGCCGAAGTTCATGTCCTGCGGCATCACGCGGAACACCGCGGCGCCGCCATGGCCGTGCAACGGCTTCATGACGACGGCGCCGTGCTGGTCGCGGAAGGCGTTGATCTCGTCGAGGTCGCGCGAGATCAGGGTCGGCGGCATCAGCTGCGGGAAGTTCATCACGAACAGCTTTTCCGGCGCGTTGCGCACGCTAGCCGGGTTGTTGACGACAAGGGTGTTTGGATGGATGCGCTCCAGAAAGTGCGTCGAAGTGATGTAGGCGAGATCGAACGGCGGATCCTGCCGCAGCAGCACGACGTCGAAGCCGTTCAGCGCCTCGCGCTTTGCTTCACCGAGCGTGAAATGATTGCCGACCTCGTCGCGCACGGTGAGCGGCTGCACCGGCGCCACCAGCTCCTCGCCGCGCAGCGACAGCTTGTCGGGCGTGTAGTAGGAGATGCCGTGGCCGCGCTTCTGCGCCTCGAGCAGCAGCGCAAAGGTGGAATCGCCGCGGATGTTGATGCGCGCGATAGGATCCATCTGGACGGCGATCTTCAATTTCATAGGTGTGTCCCGCGAGGTCTGAGGGTAGCTTCAAGGGCTTGCGTCGAATGCCGCTAACAGATGGCGCGGCAGGCTCTTCGGCGCAATCAGCACGGCGTCGAATCTGAGATCAAATTCGGCATGTTCGGGATGCGCCATCAGCCAGGCCTGGGCGGCATTGACGATGCGCTGCTGCTGGCGCGGCGTCACGGCATAGGCGGCTTCATCGAGGCTGGCACGGGCCTTGACCTCGACGAAGGCGACGAGATTGCGCTTGCGTGCGACGAGGTCGATCTCGCCATAGGGCGTGCGGAAGCGCCTTGCCAGGATGCGATAGCCCTTGGCGATCAGAAGCGCCGCGGCGCGGCTTTCGGCCGAGATGCCGGTGCGGAATGCGGCGACGCGCTCGGGCGAGGCGCTGTCAGTCTTGGCACTACCAGGTTTGGCCATCACGGTCCCCGATGGCTTTCGCGAGCTCGAGCGCGCGCGCATAGACCTCGCGGCGCGGCCGGCCCGACAGCTCGACCGCGTGGGCGACCGCATCCTTGACGCTGCCGCGGGCGAGTTGCGCGCGCAGCAGATCGTCGAGCGAATTCTCGTCCATCACCCCGGCATCGTCGGCCGGCGGCCCGATCACCAGCACGAACTCGCCGCGGGTCTCCAGCGCGTCCGCGCCGGCTGCAAGCTCGGCGACCGGCGCGCGCTTGACCTCCTCGTGCAGCTTGGTGAGCTCGCGGCAGATTGCCGCATCACGCCCGGCCATGATCGCGGCGAGGTCGCGCAGCGTGTCCTGCACGCGATTGCCGGATTCGAACATCACGAGCGTCGAATCGATCCGGGCGAGCTCGCTCAGCCGTGCGCGGCGCGCGTGCTCCTTGGCCGGCAGGAATCCCTCGAAGAAGAACCGGTCGGTCGGCAGCGCCGCGACCGATAGCGCCGTCAGCACCGATGACGGCCCGGGCACCGCAATGACGGCATGCCCGGCGGCGCAGACCTCGCGCACCAGCTTGAAGCCGGGATCGGAGATCAGCGGCGTGCCGGCGTCGGACACCAGCGCGATCGCGGCGCCCTGTGCCAGCCGCTCCAGGATCTTGGGCCGCGCCTGCGCCGCGTTGTGCTCGTGATAGAGCGCGAGCTCGGCACTGATCGCGTAACGCTCGGTCAGCCGGCGGGTGATCCTGGTGTCCTCGCAGGCGATGACGTCGACGCCGGCCAGCGTCTCCAGCGCGCGCAGGGTGATGTCGGCGAGATTTCCGATCGGGGTCGCCACCAGATGCAGCCCGGGTGCGGCCCTTGGCACGGCCAGTTGCTGGCCGCCGATCGAAAAGGTCTTGGCCAAAGTCTTGGCCGCAGCGCCCGCCGTGGCGTCCGGATGGTGGAGGGAACTGGCTTTTGCGCGCATAATGCCAATCTAAAGGGATGGCAGCCCTTGCGCCACATCCGCATCGCGGCGGCGGACGGCTGCCGGTCGCGAGAAATGGAAGCCGCGGCAACGGCGCCGCAGGGACATAATCCTTTTGTTTTAGTTAACTATTCGCCGACAATATGCCTGAATCCACCCGCCTCATCCGAGCCGGATGGAGTCCTGGCCGATCCCGGTCGGCCAAGAGAAGAGAGACGATGGCAGGCCCGCATCACCGCACGTCACTGCCGTCGGGCACGACCCGGCGGACCGCGCTTGGCCTCCTTTTGGGCGCGCCGCTGCTGACGGCCTGTTCGGGCGTCCAGCAGAGCCTGAGCCAATTTTCCAGCGGTAACCCCGAGGCTGGTCCGTCCGGCCCGCCGCAACAACCGCAGGCGGTCGGCACCGGGCAGGTCAAGATCGGACTGATCCTGCCGCTGTCGGCCGCCGGCAATGCCGGGCTCGCCGCCCAGTCGATGCGCAACGCGGCGGAAATGGCGCTCGCGGAATTCCAGAACCCGAACATCCAGCTCCTGATCAAGGACGACGGCGGCAGCCCGCAGGGCGCCGGTCAGGGGGCCCAGCAGGCCTTGGCGGAGGGCGCGGAGATCATCCTGGGACCGCTGTTCGCTGCCTCGGTGCCTCCCGTTGCGCAACTGGCGCGGCCACGCGGAACCTCGGTGATCGCGTTCTCCACCGATTCGAGCGTGGCCGGCCACGGCGTCTATCTGCTGAGCTTCCTGCCGGAGTCCGACATCAACCGGATCGTCGATTACTCCGCCAGCATCGGCAAGCGCTCGTTCGCCGCGATGGTGCCCGACAATGCCTATGGCAACGTGGTCGAGGCCGCGTTCAAGCAGGCGGCCGGGCGCAAGAACGGCCGCGTCGTCGCCTTCGAGAAATATGGCGCCGATCGCGCGGCCGCGGCGCGGACGGTGGCGCAGGCGCTAGGCCAGGCCGACGCGCTGTTGATTGCCGACGATGGCGATTCGGTGGTCGCCACCGCCGACGCGCTGACCGCGGCCGGCGCCAATCTGCGCAACATCCAGCTCCTCGGCACCGGTCTGTGGGACAATCCGCGGGTGTTTGCGAGCCCCGCCTTGCAGGGCGGCCTCTATGCGGCCCCGGATCCCTCCGGCTTCCGCAGCTTCGCCGGCCGCTACCGCGCCAAATATGGCGGCGAACCGGTCCGCACCTCGACGCTGGCCTATGATGCGGTGGCGCTGATGGCGGCGCTGGCGCGCACCCAGGGCGCGCAACGTTTCGCGCCGGAGACGCTGACCAATCCCTCCGGCTTTGCCGGCATCGATGGTCTGTTCCGCTTCCGCTCCGACGGCACCAATGAGCGCGGCCTTGCGGTCATGAAGGTGGCGTCCGGCGGCGGCACGCCGGTAGCAGGCTCGCCGAAGAGTTTTGGGGCTTGATCGTCGTCCGGCGGTCGAGCTGCCTCGCCGAGCGCCGGCGCCCTGCTTTGCATGGGGTTGTTTTCGATATTTAGGCCGCGAGATCCGCGACCACGGCGTCGAGCACCGGAAATCCCGACTTGGTCACGCGCAGCCGGCCGTCGGCATCGACCGCGATCGCACCCTCCTCGCGCAGCAGCGTGATCCGCTGCGGATCGAGCGCGCGACCGGAGAGCTGCGCATAGCGCTTCGGATCGATACCCTCGACCAGCCGCAGTCCCATCAGCAGGAACTCGTCGGCGCGCTCTTCGCTGTTCAGGCTGTCATCGCTGACGACGCCATGGCCGCGTTCCTCGACGTTCAACAGCCAGGCTTCGGGACGCCGCTCGGTCGCGGTCGCATGCCTGACGCCATCGATGTCGAGCCTGCCATGCGCGCCGGGACCGATGCCGGCATATTCCTCACCGCGCCAGTAGACCAGATTGTGCTTGCACTCCGCGCCGGGGCGGGCGTGGTTGGAGATCTCATAGGCCGGCAAGCCCTCGCGGGCGCAGACCTCCTGCGTGACGTCGTAGAGTACGCGCGACGTCGCCTCGTCCGGCGTCTGCAATTTGCCGGCGGCGTGCAGTCCGAAGAACGGCGTGCCTTCCTCGATCGTGAGCTGATAGAGCGACAGATGCTCGGCGGCTTCCGAGATCGCCTGCTTCAATTCATCGGCCCACATCAGCGGCGTCTGGTCTGGACGGGCGTAGATCAGGTCGAATGAATAGCGATCGAACGCCGAGCGCGCGATCGCGACCGCGTCGAGCGCCTCGCGCGCCGTATGTAGGCGGCCCAATGCCTTCAGTGACGCATCGTCGAGCGCCTGCACGCCGAGCGAGACGCGGTTGACGCCGGCGGCGCGATAGCCGCGAAAGCGCGTCGCCTCGACGCTGGTCGGATTGGCCTCCAGCGTGACCTCGACGTCGCGTGCGACCGACCAGTGTTTGCCGATCGCATCGAGCACGGCGCCAACGGTCTGCGGCTGCATCAGCGAGGGCGTGCCGCCGCCGAGGAAGATCGATGTGACTTCGCGTCCCGGCACCCGCGCGGCGGTGGTCTCGATCTCGCGGGCGAAGGCGCGCACGAAACGATCTTCGTCGACCGGCGCGTGCCGGACATGGCTGTTGAAATCGCAATACGGGCACTTCGACAGGCAGAACGGCCAGTGCACGTAGACGCCGAATGCTGTTCGTTCAGCGTGGCTCAAGGCAGATCTCCGCGAGCTTCACGAAGGCGCGGGCGCGATGCGACAGGCCGAGCCCGTGCGGCGGCAGGCCGTGCTTCTCGATGCTGGTCATCTCGCCGAACGTCCGCGTATGGCCGTTGGGCAGGAACGCCGGATCATAGCCGAAGCCGGCGGTGCCGCGCGGCGGCCAGACCAGCGTTCCGTCGACGCGAGCCTCGACCTCTTCGAGATGATCGTCGGGCCACGCCACGCACAGCGCCGAGACGAAATGCGCCTTGCGCTGCTCGGATGTTGTGGCGCCGCGCTCCTGCAACAGGCGCTCGATCCGCGTCATCGCCGCCATGAAGTCCTTGCTCTCGCCGGCCCAGCGCGCCGAGTAGATCCCCGGGGCGCCGTCGAGCGCGTCGACCACAAGGCCGGAATCGTCGGCGAAGGCCGGCAAGCCGGTCGCCTTCGCCGCGGCGATGGCCTTGATCGCCGCATTGGCGCGAAAACTGTCGCCGGTCTCCTCGGGCTCGGCAAGGCCGAGCTCGCCGGCCGACACCGCCTCGACGCCGTGCGGCGCCAACAGTTCCCGCATCTCGGCAAGCTTGCCGGGATTATGAGTGGCGATGACGAGCCTTCCGGTGATTCGGCGATGCATGACCAATCAGACTACGCCACCGCGATCTTTTGCAAGTCGACCAGACGCGCGACACCTTTGCGCGCCAGCGCCATCAGCGCCAGCAATTCGTCCTGCGAGAACGGCGTCTTCTCGGCGGTGCCCTGCACCTCGATGATGCGGCCGTCGCCGGTCATGACGAAATTGGCGTCGGTGTCGGCCTCGGAATCCTCGGCATAGTCGAGATCGAGCACCGGCGTGCCCTGGTAGATGCCGCAGGAGATCGCCGCCACATTGTCGCGCAACACGTTGGCCTTCAGCATGTTGCGGGTCTTCATCCAGTTGATGCAGTCGGCCAGCGCCACCCAGGCGCCGGTGATCGAGGCGGTGCGGGTGCCGCCATCGGCCTGGATGACGTCGCAATCGACCGTGATCTGGCGCTCGCCGAGCGCTTCGAGATCAACCGCGGCGCGCAGCGAGCGGCCGATCAGCCGTTGGATCTCGACCGTGCGGCCGCCCTGCTTGCCGGCGGAGGCCTCGCGGCGGGTGCGTTCCAGCGTGGCGCGCGGCAGCATGCCGTATTCGGCGGTGACCCAGCCGCGGCCCTGGCCCTTCAGCCATGGCGGCAACCGCTCTTCCAAGGTCGCCGTCACCAGCACATGGGTGTCGCCGAACTTCACCATGCAGGAACCCTCGGCATATTTGACGACGCCGCGTTCCAGCGACACGGGACGCAGTTCATCGGGTGCACGGCGGCTTGGCCGCATGAAATCCTCCAAAAATCCCAGAGATATGGCTGGGCGTGCTTGTAGGAGGGGGAAGGGGCAGCGGCAAGGGTTTTTGGTCCCCGGGATGGACCGGTCCCGGAGCGCCGAATGCGCGCTTGTCACCGGCCTCCCGGAGCGACAAATTAGGCAGCAATTGCGAGGGACTGGAGTGTGACTCATCACGATCCGATCGGCCTGATCGCGCCGCATGCCGGGCTGGCCCAGCTCAACGAGCGGTCGCGCGACATTTTTCGTCAAATCGTCGAAAGCTATCTCGCCACCGGCGAGCCGGTTGGTTCGCGCAACATCTCGCGCCTGATCGCATTACCGCTGTCGCCGGCCTCGGTCCGCAACGTGATGTCGGATCTCGAGCAGCTCGGCCTGATTTACGCGCCGCACACCTCGGCGGGCCGGTTGCCGACCGAACTCGGCCTGCGTTTCTTCGTCGACGCCCTGATGCAGGTCGGCGACCTTACCGAGGCCGAGCGGCAGTCGATCCAGACCCAGCTTGCCGCCGTCGGCCGTGCGCAATCCGTCGAGGCGGCGCTTGGCGAGGCGTTGACGCGGCTGTCGGGCCTGACCCGCGCCGCGGCCGTGGTGCTGACGCAGAAGTCGAATGCGCGGCTGAAGCATATCGAATTCGTGCGGCTGGAGCCGGAGAAGGCGCTGGTCGTGCTGGTCGGCGAAGACGGCCAGGTCGAGAATCGCGTGCTGGCGCTGCCGCCCGGCGTGCCGTCCTCGGCCCTGACGGAAGCGACCAATTTCCTCAATGCGCGGATCCGCGGCCGGACGCTGGCCGAAGCGCGGCTCGAGCTCGAGACCGCATTGACGCAAAACCGCGCCGAGCTCGACCAGCTCACGCAGAAGGTCGTCGCGGCCGGCATCGCGAGCTGGTCCGGTGGCGAGAGCGAGGACCGCCAGCTGATCGTGCGCGGTCACGCCAATCTGCTGGAGGATTTGCATGCGCTCGATGATCTCGAGCGGATCAAATCGCTGTTCGACGATCTCGAGACCAAGCGCGGCGTGATCGATCTGCTTGGCCGCGCCGAGCGCGGCGAGGGCGTGCGGATTTTCATCGGCTCGGAGAACAAGCTGTTCTCGCTGTCGGGTTCCTCGACCATCATCGCGCCCTATGGCGACGCCCAGGGCCGGATCGTCGGCGTACTCGGCGTGATCGGGCCGACCCGGCTGAACTATGCGCGGGTGATCCCGACGGTGGATTATGCCGCGCGCATCGTCAGCAAGATGCTGGGCGGCTGACCGGAGGTGGATTTGGCTTGCATTTGACTGGTTTCCTGCACCCGCACCGGGGATCCCGGTGCCTCAAGCCGGTAGGTTACGCTTGATTTTCGCCGCCCAAAGCACGATATCCCGGCAAGCAATCCCCAAGATTTGAACCGACGCGAGTTTTCGAGAAGGCAAGCCATGACCGATCCGAACCGGGCCAATGACAACAGCGAGAATTCGGCGCCGACGGGTGAGCCCGTGGTTTCGAAGCCCTACATCATGCCCGACGATCCCGAGGCGGGATCATCAGAGGCGCTGGCCAAGGAACTCGCCGAGGCCAAGGACCGCACGCTGCGCACGCTGGCCGAGATGGAGAACCTCCGTCAGCGCACCCGCCGCGAGGTCGCCGACGCCAAGACCTACGGCATCACGGGCTTTGCCCGCGACGTGCTCGACATCGCCGACAATCTGCAACGCGCGCTCGATGCGGTGCCGGCCGAGACCAAGGAAGCCGCCGATCCCGGCCTGAACGCGCTGCTCGAGGGCGTCGAGCTGACCGAGCGTTCGCTGCTCAACGCGCTGGAGAAGAACGGCGTCAAGAAGTTCGATCCGATCGGCGAGAAGTTCGATCCGAACTTCCAGCAGGCGATGTTCGAGGTGCCTGACGCATCGGTGCCATCAGGCACCGTGGTGCAGGTCGTGCAGGCCGGCTACATGATCGGCGAGCGCATCCTGCGTCCGGCGCTGGTCGGCGTCTCCAAGGGCGGCGCCAAGTCGGCCCCCAGTGCCGACATCACGGTCTGATCCGTCCAACCTGCGAGTCATAAGCGCGCTGTCGTGGATTCACGACGGCGGCTTCTCATGCGCCTTCGGCCAATAGGTGCCGAAGTTCCAGAGATTTCCTTCCGGGTCACGGCAGGCAAAGTCACGGCTGCCATAGTCGGTGTCGCGCAGTTCCATTTCGATTGTCGCCCCCGCCGCCTTGGCCTTCGCATGCAGGGCGTCGGGATCGTCGACCGCGACGTAGATCGAATCGGTGCGGCGGCCGCCGATGTCCCCGACCAGCTTGCCATAGTCGTCGTCGCGGCTCTGGCCGAGCATCAGGATCGAGGAACCGTAGGCCAGCTCGGCGTGATGGATCACTCCATCGTGGCGGTAGACGACGTACTCGGTGAACCCGAATGCCGCCTTCAACCAGCCGACCATCGCCTCGGCATCCCTGCAACGGATCGTCGGGTAGATGCGGGGCGGTTCGATATTGCTCATGATTGCGCGTGTCCCATGTTGGTCGCCGATGGCGCCACCATGCGCAAGGCGATGCGTCGCCGGCTTGAAGGTTTGTTACCGGTCCGCCAGCAGATCGCCGGAATGCGCCAGCCGGCTGTCGGTCATCGCCAGCCGGCGCGCCCATGCCGTCGGCGGTTCCCCGGCGAATTCGACGAACTCGCGGACCAGATGGGCCTGGTCGGCATAGCCGGTTTCCGCCGCGATCGCCGCCCAGGCGCGCGGCCCGCCGCGCTGGGCGATCCGGCAGGCCTGGTGGAAGCGCATCATCCGCGCCAGCGATTTGGGGGCGAGGCCGAGCTCCGATCGAAAGCGGTCGACGAGGTGCTTGCGGCTCCACCCGATATCGGCGGCGAGCGTCGTGATCCGGATCCTGCCGGCGGATCGCGCCAGCCTGCGATAGGCGGAAGCGATCTCAGGCGATGGCGCATGGTTCGCGCGACGGAGCACGAAGTCCTCGATCAGGTCGAAGCGCCGCTGCCAGCAGGTCGTATTGCCGAGCCGTTCGCGGAGCCGCCGTCCCTCGTGGCCGAGCACGTCGCCGAGATCGACCATCCGCCCGGCGAGCTCGGTGATGGTGCCGCCGAAGAAGCGATAGGCACCGAGCGGCGTGAAATCCACCTGCACGCTTTCGGCGCGACCATCGGATTCGATATAGACCGGCCCCGTGTGCAGGCCCGCGGCGAAGCTGAGCTGCCGGTCCGACGCCTCGGGCCGCCGCGCAAGCGCGATCAAATAGGGCGAGCCGAAGCTGACAATGAAAGGCACGATCAGCGGCGCCGTCTGGCAGTGGACGAATCGGCCTGCAACCGTCTCACGATAGCCCGTGATCCCGACAATCATGCCCGCCATTCGTGGCGATGGCGGGCGCCGCACGAAGTCGAATTCAACGGGGGCCGCGGGCTCGGCCATGCGGACCTCGCGTGATATGCCTATGCGATGTCGGCCGACTGGATGCGCTTGACGCCGGCCTTGGCCATGTCGTCCCAGGCCTTGGCGAGCGATCCCTGGGTGTCGATGCCGCGGCAGGCATCCTCCACCACATAGGTCTCGAAGCCGGCCTTGCGCGCATCGAGCGCGGTCCACGCCACGCAGAAATCGGTGGCGAGCCCGGCCACGAACACCCGCTCGACCTTGCGCGCCTTCAGATAAGCGGCAAGTCCCGTGGTGGTCTTGCCATCTGCCTCGGTGAACGCCGAGTAGCTGTCGACGTCCTTGTGAAAACCCTTGCGGATGATCAGCTCGGCTTGCGGGATCGCGAGTTCCTTCGACAGCGAGGCGCCGTCTGTTCCCTGCACGCAATGGTCGGGCCACAGCACCTGTTTGCCATAGGCGAGGTCGATGGTCTCGAACGGCTTCTTGCCGGTGTGGGCCGAGGCGAACGAGACATGACCGGGCGTGTGCCAATCCTGCGTCATCACCACATTGGCAAAGTGCTTGGCGATCTTGTTGATGACCGGCACGACCTGCTCGCCGTCTTTCACGGCGAGGCTGCCGCCCGGCAGGAAGCAGTTCTGGACGTCGATCACGAGCAGCGCGGAGCCATCGTCAGGCTTGATCGCAGCGGCCCATAGGCTCCTTGGAACCAGCGTCGCAAGCGCCATTGTGCCGAGGCCTGCAACAACCTGTCGTCGATCCAACATCGCGCCCCTCCTCGCTTTGCGTGATATCGCGAGGAGGCTAGTTCCGTTCGCTGACCAGCGGAAGTCCGATTTTTTGGCGATCAGCCGCGCGGCTGGATGCCGTCGCGCACCGCGCGGAAACGTGGGAAGGCGGTCTCCCAATCGGTGCGCGGCGAGCTGCCGATGATGCGCATCGAGGTTTGCGCGCCGAACCGCAGCCACTGCACGATGGTCACCGGGGTGTTGTCCTTGCCGCTGACGGCGTCGATCCGGGTTTCGAAGCCGGGCTGACCCTCGATCCGGATCGGCTCGGACATGGTGATGCGGCCGTCGCGTACGCCGGGGATCGTGGTCGCGATCTGCTGGGCGAAGCGGCCACGGTCGTCGGGCGTGGCCGGAGCCGAACCGATGATGCCAAGCAGCATGAAGGGCTTGGCCTCGAGGCCCTTGTCGTCGCCGTCGGCCATCAGCAGCGCCGCGCCCGGCGCCAGCATGCGGATATTCTTGAAGCCGCTGAGCTCGGTGACCTTGAACGGCATCATGCCGAGCTGCTCGTCGACCGGCACGTCCTTGCGGACTTCGGCCGAGGCGAACATCTGTCGCACGGCGTCGTCGGTGTAGATCTTGCTGGCGTTCTCCGGCACCTGCACCGCGACGTAGCCGGAGAAGGTCGGTCCCGGCAGGATCATGGAATAGCGCCGCACATTGGTCGCGCCGTCGCGCGCGCTCTCCACCGTGTAGTAGGCAACGCCGGCGGCGGTCTCGAGGCTCTCGGGCTTGATGCCGCCGGTGCCGGCGGGGTTCGCCTTGAAGGCATTCACGACCTCGGTATAGGCATCTGCCGGCAAGTCGGCGATCAAGACCTTCACGCCCTGGTCCTCGGTCTCGAAGCCGATGAACGTCTTGGCGCGGACGAGACCCACCAGCGGTTTCATCCCGACATGCGCGCCCGGCGGAAACACCACGTCGGCGGCGAAGCCACGACAGGTGGCAGCAATCAGCAAGGCAACCGCAACGAGAACTCGAAAAGGCGTCATGGGGGATCTACCGGTTTTGCTTGGTGGCCGCGCAGCGGGGCCGGTGCAGGGCTGGATGGCCTCTTTCAGTCGGACCGCTTTTAGCGGTTTTGATGGCCCTGCAACAGGCCGCCAAATCTCCGCTCCGGGCCTGTCGGCCCGATTCCGTTGGCTTTTCGCCTGATTGGCAGGCACTTTGCAGTTTCCTGAGGTTTCCGTGAAAGAGGTCAGCTGCGGCCGGCAGCGGCCAAACAGCGCGCCCTCGACCTGTGCGCCGCTCTCGCATACGACGTTTGTGAGCGTTCACTCAACAGCCGTGACGTCGCGCGCGGCCGCTCGCGGTCGACGCCGCCCGGCATCATTGCCGATTTGTTAACTTGGCCAGGAGCTGGCTTGGAGCTGGCTTGGGGCTGGCTCGGGCTTGAACCGGTGCCGCAGGCGAACTGACACAATCTTTCAAACGTCAGTCTTTTCAGGCCTCAACGTTGCGTCCAGTCCTTGCGGGCAGGACCCTCTCTCCTATATCAGGCTCACCGTCGCAATATCGCGAGTATGTGAACGTCTGGGGGTCGGTACGGAGCGCCGTCAGGGCCCAACCAACCTGCCGTAACAAAGAGGATTTGAAAACCATGGGTAAGGTCATTGGGATCGACCTCGGCACCACGAATTCGTGTGTCGCCGTAATGGATGGCAAGAACGCCAAGGTGATCGAGAATGCCGAGGGCATGCGAACGACGCCGTCGATCGTTGCCTTCACTGACGATGGCGAGCGCCTCGTCGGCCAGCCGGCGAAGCGCCAGGCGGTGACCAATCCCGAGCGTACGTTCTTTGCGGTGAAGCGCCTGATCGGCCGCCGCTATGACGACCCGATGGTCGAGAAGGACAAGAAGCTCGTTCCCTACAAGATCGTCAAGGCATCGAACGGCGACGCCTGGGTCGAAGCCGATGGCAAGACCTATTCGCCCTCGCAGGTCTCGGCCTTCATCCTGCAGAAGATGAAGGAGACCGCTGAGGCGCATCTCGGCCAGAAGGTCGATCAGGCCGTCATCACCGTTCCCGCTTATTTCAACGACGCGCAGCGTCAGGCCACCAAGGACGCCGGCAAGATCGCCGGCCTTGAGGTGCTGCGCATCATCAACGAGCCGACCGCTGCCGCACTGGCTTACGGCCTCGACAAGACCAAGGCCGGCACGATCGCCGTGTACGACCTCGGCGGCGGCACCTTCGACGTCTCGATCCTCGAAATCGGCGACGGCGTGTTCGAGGTGAAGTCGACCAACGGCGACACCTTCCTCGGCGGCGAAGATTTCGACATGCGCCTGGTCGGTTATCTCGCCGACGAGTTCCAGAAGGAGCAGGGCATCAACCTGCGCAACGACAAGCTCGCTTTGCAGCGCCTGAAGGAAGCTGCGGAGAAGGCCAAGATCGAGCTGTCGTCGACCACGCAGACCGAAATCAACCTGCCGTTCATCACGGCCGACCAGACCGGTCCGAAGCATCTGACGATGAAGCTGACCCGCGCCAAGTTCGAGGCGCTGGTGGCCGATCTCGTCGAGAAGACCATCGAGCCGTGCCGCAAGGCGCTGAAGGATGCCGGCCTGACCGCCGGCGAGATCGGCGAAGTGGTGCTGGTCGGCGGCATGACCCGCATGCCGAAGATCCAGGAAGTGGTGAAGCAGTTCTTCGGCAAGGAGCCGCACAAGGGCGTCAACCCCGATGAAGTCGTCGCGATCGGCGCTGCGATCCAGGCCGGCGTGCTGCAAGGCGACGTCAAGGACGTGCTGCTGCTCGACGTGACCCCGCTGTCGCTGGGCATCGAGACGCTGGGCGGCGTGTTCACCCGCATCATCGACCGCAACACCACGATCCCGACCAAGAAGAGCCAGGTGTTCTCGACCGCCGAAGACAATCAGGGCGCCGTGACCATCCGCGTCTTCCAGGGCGAGCGTGAAATGGCGGCCGACAACAAGATGCTCGGCCAGTTCGACCTGATGGGCATTCCGCCGGCGCCGCGCGGCATGCCGCAGATCGAGGTGACCTTCGACATCGACGCCAACGGCATCGTCAACGTCTCCGCCAAGGACAAGGCGACCGGCAAGGAACAGCAGATCCGGATCCAGGCATCCGGCGGTCTGTCCGAGGCCGACATCGACAAGATGGTCAAGGACGCCGAGGTCAACGCGGCCGAGGACAAGAAGCGCCGCGAGGCGGTCGACGCCAAGAACCACGCCGATGGCCTGGTCCATTCGACCGAGAAGGCCCTGGCCGAACACGGTTCGAAGATCGCCGACACCGAGCGCCGCGCGATCGAGGATGCCGTCAGCGACCTCAAGGAAGCGCTGAAGGGCGACGACGCCGAGGCGATCAAGGCCAAGACCAACACGCTGGCGCAGGCTTCGATGAAGCTGGGCGAGGCCATGTACAAGCAGCAGGCCGAGGCCGATGCGGCCAAGGACGCTGCCAAGGATGACGTTGTCGACGCGGAGTTCACCGAGGTCGACGACGACAAGAACAGCAAGAAGTCTGCCTAAGCGGGCTTGCGATCATGACCCTCACACCAAAGAGCACGCGCCGCGTCTCGGAGGAGTGGGGGTCATTTTTCTTTAAGGCGATCGCTGCATCTTCCAGACAGGCGCAATCCTTGACGCGATCCTGAACGCAATCTTTTGGCGATCGCGATGAACTTCGGACGGAATTGAAGGATGTCCACCAAGCGCTGCTACTACGAGACCCTCGAGGTCGAACGGAACGCGGACGAGACCAAGCTCAAATCGGCTTTCCGCAAGCTCGCGATGAAGTGGCATCCGGACAAGAATCCCGGCGACGCCTCGAGCGAAGTCCGCTTTAAGGAAATCAACGAAGCCTATGAGGTCCTGAAGGACGGCGACAAGCGCGCCGCCTATGACCGCTTCGGCCATGCCGCCTTCGAGCAGGGCATGGGTGGCGGCGGGCCCGGCTTCGGCGCCGGCTTCGCCTCCTCCTTCTCCGACATCTTCGAGGATCTGTTCGGCATGGCCGGGCAGCGCCGCAGTAGCGGCGGCCGCGAGCGCGGCGCCGACCTGCGCTACAACATGGAGATCACGCTGGAGGAAGCCTTCCAGGGCAAGACCGCGCAGATCGAGATCCCGGTCTCGGTCACCTGCGAATCCTGCTCGGGCACTGGCGCCAAGGCCGGCACCAAGCCGAAGACCTGCTCGCATTGCGGTGGCGCCGGCCGCATCCGGCAGGCCCAGGGCTTCTTCACGCTGGAGCGGACCTGCCCCGCCTGTCAGGGCCGCGGCCAGATGATCGAGGACGCCTGCACCTCCTGCGCCGGTTCTGGCCGGGTGACGCGCGAGCGCACGCTGTCGGTCAACATTCCCCCGGGAGTCGAGGACGGCACCCGCATTCGTCTCGCCGGCGAAGGCGAGGCCGGCGTGCGCGGCGGACCGCCCGGCGATCTCTACATCTTCCTGTCGCTGACCACCCATCAGTTCTTCCAGCGCGACGGTGCCGATCTGCATTGCCGCGTGCCGATCTCGATGGTGACCGCGGCGCTCGGCGGTGAGTTCGAGGTGCCGACCATCGACAAGGCCAAGACCAAGGTGAAGGTGCCGTCCGGCACCCAGTCCGGCCGGCGATTCCGCATCGCATCAAAGGGCATGCCGGTGCTCCGGTCGCGCCAGACCGGCGACATGTACGTCCAGGTTGTGGTCGAAACCCCGCAGAATCTGACCAAGAAACAGCAGGAATTGCTGATGGAGTTCGAAAAACTCTCGTCCGGCGCAACCCAGCCGGAGGCAGCGGGTTTCTTCTCTAAGGTCAAGGACTTCTTCGGCAACCGCGCCGTCTAGTCGAAGTCGTTGCGCTTGACCGTAACGACTTCGATCTATACGTGTTTATGACTGTTTTCTGACAACCGCTCGATTGTGCGGTCCCCGCCTGGTAGCGACATGCCTTTGCAATCGTCCGTGCGTGCGTCGAAGAAGCCCCTCCGTCTCGACGACGAGGTTCGTTTTCTCCGTTCATGGATTGAGAAACCGCTGCACATGGGCGCGGTGATGCCGTCCGGACGGCTGCTTGCGCGCACCATGGCGCAATATGTCGATCGTGACGCCGAAGGGCCGGTCGTCGAGCTTGGACCAGGCACCGGGGCGATCACCAATGCGCTGATCGAGCATGGCGTCGATCAGAAGCGTCTCGTCCTGGTTGAGTACAATCCCGGTTTCTGCGCGTTGCTGCGCGAACGCTATCCGCAGGCCAAGGTGGTGCAGGGTGACGCCTACCGGTTGCGCGACACGCTGTGGGACGTCATGAAGTCTCCGGCCTCGGCCGTGGTCTCCGGCCTGCCGCTGGTCACCAAGCCGATGCTGACCCGCCTGAAACTGGTCCGCGACGCCTTCCTGGCGCTCGCCCCCGGCGCGCCCTTCGTGCAGTTCACCTATTCGGTGGTGCCGCCGATTCCGAAGTCGCTGCCGGGCGTGTCCACAGAGGCCTCGGAGCGGATCTGGATGAACCTTCCGCCCGCGCGGGTCTGGGTGTATCGCAAGGGCTGAAACGCGCCTTGCGTCATCGCGCCGGGCGGGTCCCAACCGCGATGTCCTGAATGTCCGCGCTGAAAATCCTCGTGATCCCGGGATCGCTTCGGTCCGGCTCGCTCAATGCGAAGCTCGCCGCCGTGCTGGCGCACGAGCTCGCGCAGCTGGGGGCCGACGTCGGTCGCATCTCGCTCGGCGATTTCCCGCTGCCGATCTATGACGGCGACCTGCAGGCCAAATCGGGCGTGCCGCAGCACGCCGTCAACCTGAAGCGGATGATCGGCGCCCATCACGGCGTGCTGATCGTGACCCCGGAATACAATTCCTCGGTGCCGGCGTTGGTGAAGAACACGATCGACTGGATCAGCCGCGTGCAGGATCCGCACGAGACGCGCGGCCAGGTGTTCCGCGAGCGGGTGTTCGCGATCGCCGCGGCATCCGGCAACCGGCTCGGCGGCAGCCGTGCGCTGGCGGCGCTGCGCCTGATCCTGTCGGCCTGCTACGCGAGCGTGATCCCGAACCAGCTCGCGCTGTCATTCGCCGAGCAGGCCTATGACGATATGGATCGCCTGAAACACCAGGCCGACATCGACGCGATGCGGGCACTGGTGCGGCAGCTGATCGACCATTCCCAACGCATGATGTGAGGTGACATGCAGCCAGCCAAGATCATTCCAGGGATCGCTCCGAAGGACCGGTTGATTGTGGCGCTCGATCTGCCGTCGGTCGCGAGCGCCGAGGCGATGATCGACAGGCTCGGCGACAGCGTCACCTTCTACAAGATCGGCTATCAGCTCGGTTACGCCGGTGGCCTCGCGTTGGCCAAGCAGCTTGCCGGCAGCGGCAAGAAGATCTTTCTCGATCTCAAGCTGCACGACATCGGCAACACGGTCGCGCGCGGCGTCGAGAGCGTCGCCGGTCTCGGCGCGACCTTTCTCACCGTGCATGCCTATCCGCAGACCATGAAAGCGGCGGTCGAGGCCCGCGCCGGCACCAGCCTGAAGATCCTCGCGGTGACGGTCCTGACCTCCTACGACGAGGCCGACCTTCAGGCGGCAGGCTATCGCCTCAACGTCTCCGACCTCGTCGAGGCGCGCGCCAGGCAGGCGCTGGCGCTGGGTGTCGACGGCCTCGTCAGCTCGCCCGAGGAGGCGGCTGCGCTGCGCATAATCGTCGGCGATCGGATGCACCTGGTGACGCCGGGGATCCGCCCCGCGGGCGCGGCGACCGGCGACCAGAAGCGTATCATGACCCCGGCCCGCGCCATCGCCGCCGGCGCCGACTATCTGGTGGTCGGACGTCCGGTGATGGACGCCGCCGATCCGAAGGCCGCGGCCGAAGCCATTCAAGCCGAAATCGCCCAGGCGCTCGCCTGAACCTGCAACAAGGGAGAAGACAGATGGCGAAGGGATACTGGATCGGACGCGTCGACGTTCACAATGACGAGGGCTACAAGCCCTACGCGGTCGCCAATCTCGCGATCTTCAAGAAGTTCGGCGGCCGTTACGTGGTCCGCGGCGGCCAGCTCAACTGCGTCGAGGGCCAGAGCCGCTCCCGCAATGTCGTGATCGAATTCCCCGACTACGCAACCGCGATGGCCTGCTACAATTCGCCGGAGTACCAGGCCAACATCAAGGTGCGGCAGCCGCATTCGATCGCCGACCTGATCGTCATCGAGGGCTATGACGGCCCGCAACCCTGACCGTCGGGCGGCCGGTTCGGTTGCCGGAACAGCCATGGCTCGCTATACGGCTTTGAGAGGTGAGCCATGGCTGACATGCGTCTGATTGTTGCGGGAGCCGGCGGCCGGATGGGCCGCACGCTGGCGCGGGTGATTGATGAAACCCCGGGGGCGGTGCAGGTCGGCGCGCTGGAAGCGCCGGGCTCGGAGCTGCTCGGCAAGGACGCCGGCGTGCTGGCCGGGCTCCCCGCCAATGGGGTCAAGCTGTCGGCCGACCTGTGGTCGATGTCGGCCAACGCCGACGGCATCCTGGATTTCACCGTGCCGGCCGCCACCATCGCCAATGTCGCGATTGCGGCCGAGCGTGGCCTGGTCCACGTCATCGGCACCACCGGCCTGTCGCCGTCCGACGATGCGGTGATCAGGAGCGTCACCAATCGCGCCATCGTGGTGAAGTCGGGCAATATGAGCCTCGGCGTCAATCTGCTCGCCGCGCTCGTCAAGCGCGTCGCGCAGTCGCTCGACCAGGGCTTCGACATCGAAATTCTCGAAATGCACCACAAGTCCAAGATCGATGCGCCGTCGGGCACCGCCCTGATGCTCGGCGAAGCCGCCGCTGCGGGACGCAAGATCGCGCTCGAGCAGCATTCGGCACGCGGCCGCGACGGCCTCACCGGCGCCCGGCGTGCCGGCGACATCGGCTTCGCTTCGCTGCGCGGCGGCACCGCCGCCGGCGATCACAGCGTGATCTTTGCCGGACCCTCGGAACGCATCACGCTGTCGCATCATGCCGAGGATCGCGCGCTGTTCGCACAAGGCGCGCTGAAGGCGGCGCTGTGGGCGCATGGCAAGAAGCCCGGCATGTATTCGATGACCGACGTTCTCGGGTTGAACGACTGAGATCGCTCGACGAGATCAAATCCAGCCAAAGCGAAAACGGAATCTGAAATGAGTGATCGTCTTCTCGTGCTCGTTCGTCACGGTCAGAGCGAATGGAATCTGAAGAACCTGTTCACCGGGTGGAAGGACCCCGACCTCACCGAGCAAGGCGTCGGCGAAGCGAAGGACGCCGGCCGCAAGCTCAAGGCGCAGGGCCTGTCGTTTGATGTCGCCTTCACCTCCGACCTGACGCGGGCCCAGCACACGCTGAAGCTGATGCTGGAGGAGATCGGCCAGACCGGGCTGCCGACGACGAAGAATCTCGCGCTCAACGAACGCGACTATGGCGATCTCTCCGGCCTCAACAAGGACGTCGCCCGCAAGAAGTGGGGCGAGGACCAGGTGCTGGTCTGGCGCCGCTCCTACGACGTGCCGCCGCCCGGCGGCGAGAGCCTGAAGGACACCCTGGCGCGCACGCTGCCCTATTACGTGCAGGAGATCCTGCCCGGCGTGCTGCGCGGCCAGCGCACGCTGGTCGCCGCCCACGGCAATTCGCTGCGCGCGCTGATCATGGTGCTGGAGAAGCTTTCGCCGGAGCAGATCCTCAAGCGCGAACTCGCCACCGGCGCGCCGGTGGTCTATCGGCTCAATGCCGATTCGACCGTGGCGTCGAAGGTCGATCTGGCGGGGTAGGACGGTAGGATGGGTAGAGCGAAGCGAAACCCATCATCTTCGTCCTCTTTTCGCGAGTGATGGGTTTCGCTGCGCTCTACCCATCCTACAATCGCTCAATGCAATCCCACCTGCCCGGCTTCCCAGCCGAGCATCGCCTGCTTGCGGGTGACGCCCCAGTGATAGCCGGTCAGCGCGCCGCTCTTGCCGAGCGCGCGATGGCACGGCACCACGAATGACACCGGGTTACGTCCGACCGCGGCGCCGACCGCGCGCGAGGCCTTCGGGTTGCTGATCTTGTTGGCGATGTCCGAATAGCTCACCGCGCGGCCCATCGGGATCCTGAGCAGCGTTTCCCACACCCGGACCTCGAAGTCGGTGCCGATCAAGACGACGCGCAGCGGCTGGTCCGCGCGCCACAGCCTGGTGTCGAACACGCGCTGCGCCAATGCGCTGGTGCCGTCGGTGTCCTCGACATAGGTCGCGTTCGGCCAGCGCCGTTTCATGTCGGCGAATGCGGTCTGCTCGTCGCCGGGATCGGCGAACGCAAGCCCCGCCAGTCCGCGATCCGTCGCGATCACGATCGCGGTGCCGAACGGCGAGGGATGGAAGCCGTAGCGCAGCGTCATGCCGCCGCCGCCGGTCTTCCATTCGCCCGGCGACATCGCCTCATGGGTGACGAATAGATCGTGCAACCGGCCCGGTCCCGAAAGGCCGGAGTCGAGCGCCGCGTCGAGCACGCTGGCCGAATCGCGCAACAGGTTCTTGGCGTGATCCAGAGTCAGCGCCTGCATGAAGGCCTTCGGGGTCAGCCCGGCCCAGCGGCGGAACAGATGATGCAGCTCATCCGGCGTGACGGCAGCGGCATCGGCCATCGCTTCGATGGTCGGCTGCGTGCGCCAGTGCTCCGAGATGAAGGCGATGGCGCGCCGCACCGAATCATAGTCGCGCAGCGCGGCGTGCTGGAGGCCCGGCTTGGCCAGGCGCTGATCGTGTATGGCGAGTGTCATCATGGTGTCTGATTTAGGAGCCATGGCGCGTCCAAACCACCCGATTTCTGACAAGCATGATCCGGAAAAGTGGGCACCGGTTTTCCGGCATGATCATGCTCAAGCAAAGCTCGATTAGATGATGGGGTTGTAGGTAGGGCCGCGTTTCGCGGCGTTCAACGCAGCGGTCAAGGCTTTGGAGAAACTGGCCTTTTCGTCCGGACCGAGGAAGCTGCCGACGCTGACCCGGCGGCCTCGCGAGACCAGATAAAGCCGCTCGATGCCGAACTCCTCATGTGAGATCTGCTCGAACCGCACCCAGAGCGGATTGAGCACCCATTCCGCGACGTGGCCGCGGTGGCTGACCCGGCGGACGCGCAGTTCCGACGGCGTCACGGTGATCTCTTCGCTGGCCCTGGCGGTGCGGAAATTGACCTTGAACGCCCAGTAGATCACCAGCACGTCGAGGCCGAAGAAGCCGAAGATCGGCCAGGCGCCGAGCCACCAGAACACCGCGCCGGCGACGAAGCTGATCACCGTGACGAACGACATCAGCACGATGAAGCCGGTGCGGTTCAGCGAACGATGCGGCGTCAGCAGCGCCGAGAACAGTTTCGGCTCGGCCTCGGGAGCGCGATCCCCGGCGCCGCTCGTGGGATCAAAGTCGTTGCCTGCGGTCATGACGTGTCAGTATACCCCGTTCATGGCCAAAATCATCCGCTCTCAACGCGCCAGCACGTCAAGCGTTCGGTCCGCGCCGAACAAGAAGGCCGCGAAAGCGGCAAAGCCGCTGCCCAAACCCGCGGCCAAGAAGCCTGCCAAGCAGGCGCCGGCAAAGGCGGCCAAGAAAGCTGCAAAGCCGAAGCCATGGACGGCGGCGGAGGTCTATGAGGCCTTCGACCGGTTCCGCAAGGCCAATCCGGAGCCGAAGGGCGAGCTCGAGCATCTCAATCCCTACACGCTGCTGGTTGCGGTGGTGCTGTCGGCACAGGCGACCGACGCCGGCGTCAACAAGGCGACGCGGCCGCTGTTCGAGGTGGCCGACACCCCGGAGAAGATGCTCGCGCTCGGCGAAGACAGAGTGCGCGACTACATCAAGACGATCGGGCTCTACCGCAACAAGGCCAAGAACGTCATCGCGCTCTCGGAGAAGTTGATCGCCGAGTTCGGCAGCGAGGTGCCGCGCACCCGCGTCGAGATCGAGTCGCTGCCCGGTGCCGGGCGCAAGACCGCGAATGTCGTGCTCAACATGGCGTTCGGTGAACGCACGATGGCGGTCGATACCCATGTGTTTCGTGTCGGCAACCGCACAGGCCTCGCACCCGGCAAGACGCCGCTCGAGGTCGAGCTCGGGTTGGAGAAGGTGATCCCGACCGAATTCATGCTGCACGCCCATCACTGGCTGATCCTGCACGGCCGCTACACCTGCCTCGCGCGTGGGCCGCGCTGCGAAGTATGCCTGATCAACGATCTCTGCCGGTGGCCGGAGAAGACCGTCTGAGTCACGATCGTCATGGTGTGCTAATAGGCTCGTCCGGCGTTCCGGTGCGTGACTGAGGAGTGTAACGTGACAGAGCAGGTTCAAGACGGTGTCTCACGCGTCGCCCAGCCGGCTCCTGCTCCCACGACAGCGCCAATGACACCGAAATCTGCAACCAAAGGCTTCTGGCGCCGCTTCGCAATCCCGCTGTTCGCGGTGCTCGTCGCGCTCGCCTTCGTCGCCGTGGCGACCTCGCGCTGGAACGCGTGGGTCGGCAGCGCCACGATCCAGACGACAGATGATGCCTATGTCCGGGCCGAGCTCACGCAGCTCGCCAGCCGCGTCTCGGGCGAAGTGCTGACGGTTGCCGTCTCCGACTTCCAGCGCGTCAAGGCCGGCGATCTCCTGGTGCAGATCGACCCTGCGGATTACCAGGCGCAGGTCGCGCAGGCCGAGGCCGGCGTGGTCGGTGCCCAGGCAGCGCTCGACAACCTCAACAACCAGGTCGAGCTGCAATATGCGACCATCGCGCAGGCCGAGGCGTCGCGGCTGTCCGCCGAGGCGCAGCAGACCCTGGCAAAGCAGGAGGAGGACCGTCAGCAGTCGCTGTCGCAAACCGATGCCGGCACGCGGCAGCGGCTCGAGCAGGCCACGGCTTCCTACGCCAAGGCGGAGGCCGACGTGAAGGCCAGCCGCGCGGTGATCGCCGCGCAGCGCCATCAGCTCGAGGTCCTGCAAGGCACCAAGAAGCAACGCGCCGCCGATCTCGACGCCGCCAAGGCGCTGCTGGCGTCGGCCAAGCTCAAGCTCGGCTACACCAGGATCGTCGCGCCGTTCGACGGCGTCACCGGCGAGCGCCAGGTGCAGCCGGGCGATTACGTCAACATCGGCACCAATCTGATCAATGTCGTGCCGCTGCCGAACGTCTATGTGATCGCCAACTACAAGGAGACCCAGCTCACCAACGTCAAGCCGGGACAGCCGGTCGAGGTCACGGTCGACACGTTCTCCGGTGAGAGGCTGCGCGGCACCGTCGAGCGCATCGCGCCGGCCAGCGGATCGCAATTCGCGCTGCTGCCGCCCGACAACGCCACCGGCAATTTCACCAAGGTGGTGCAGCGGATTCCGGTCCGGATCCGGTTCGACAAGGGCCAGCCATTGCTCGAGCGGCTGCTGCCCGGCATGTCGGTCGTCACCCGCATCAACACCGGCGAGGCGGCCGCCAATGGCGGAAAGTGACGACCTCGATCGCGGCCCGGTCTCGCGCGGCGACGTTGCGCGCTATCCGCTGTTCGCCGTCGTCGCCGTGCTGCTCGGCGCATTCCTGGCGAATTTCGACAGCCGCCTGACCTCGGTCGGACTGCCCGATCTGCGTGGCGCGTTCTCGCTGACCTTCGACGAAGGCGCCTGGCTCTCGACGGCTGCGATCGGCTCGCAGATCTTCGTGGCGCCCGCGGTGGCCTGGCTCGCCACCGTGTTCGGGCTGCGCCGCGTGCTCGGGATCCCGAGCCTGCTCTACGCCGTGGTGTCGCTGGTCATCCCGTTCGTGCACGACTTCGCGCTGCTGATTCCCCTCAGCATCGTGCACGGCATGCTGCTCGGTACTTTCGTGCCGGCGACGCTGATGATCATCCTGCGCAACCTGCCGATCCGCTGGTGGTTGCCGGGGATCGCGATGTATTCGATCCGGGTCGGCTTCGCACTGGACTCGTCGAGCTCGCTGGTCGGGTTCTATGTCGAGCATCTCGGCTGGCAGTGGCTGTATTGGCAGGGCGTGGTGATCGCGCCGCTGATGGGCCTGATGGTCTATCTCGGCACCCCGAACGAGCCGGTCAATCGCGACCTGCTGCATCATGCCGATTGGGGTGGCATGCTGCTGCTCGGCGCCGGCGTGGCGATGGTCTATGCCGGCCTCGATCAGGGCAACCGGCTGGACTGGCTGTCGTCGGGCACCGTGATGGCGCTGTTGATCGGGGGCGGGCTGTTGATCATCGCCTTCATGATCAACGAGATGGTCGCGCCTCGGCCCTGGGCGCATTTCAACGTGCTGTTCTCGCGCAATGTCGGGCTCTCGCTGATCGTCATCCTGCTCTACACGCTGACCAGCCTGTCCAATTCGTCGCTGGTGCCGAATTTCCTCGGCACCGTCACCGCGCTGCGGCCGGAGCAATCGGGCGCGCTGCTGTTCATCTACGGCGCGCTGCCGATGTTCGTGCTGGTGCCGTTCTCGATCGTCCTGCTCCGGCATCTCGATCCGCGTGTCGTCGTCGTGCTCGGCTTCGCGGCATTCGCGGCGGCCAATCTCTGGGGCACCCAGCTGAGCCATGTCTGGGCGCGCGAGGACTTCGAAGGTATCGTGCTGCTGACATCGATCGGGCAGGCGTTCACGCTGCTGCCGATCATCGTGATGGCGTTGGCGAACGCCGATCCATCGCGGGCGACGGCTTTCGCGGCCTATATCCAGATCATGCGGCTCGGCGGCGCCGAGATCGGCATCGCGTTGATGGGGACCTGGCTGCGTGTCCGCGAGCAGATCCATTCGAACTATCTCGGACAGCATGTCCAGAACGGCGATGTCGATGTCGTCAACCTGCTGAAGCGGCTGGCGGGCGAGTTCTCCAGCCATGGCATGGGGACGGCAATGGGGCGCGCCGTCGGCATGCTCGCCGCGCTGGTGCAGCGCGAGGCCAATACGCTGGCCTATATCGACGGCTTCTGGCTGTGCTTCTGGTTCGCCATCCTGGCGCTGCTCCTGGTCGCCCTGATCACGCGCGCGCCGGAGGGCCCGCTGTCGCCGGTACCGCCTGGCGTCGTGAAGATCGTGATGCGCAGGCTCGGCCTCGCGTCGACCTGACGGCGCAAGTCCGCGCCGAGTCACCGCATCGAGATTTCCTGACGCCGGTTCGGTTCCATCAGTTCGCGGCGCGGGCCGGACAGCCGCTTGTACATGTGGACCATGAACGCCATGCCGAACAGCGGCGTCGCCAGGTTGACGATCGGGATCGAGACGAACGCTGCGATGAACAGGCCGGCGGTGAAGACCGTCGCCGCGTTCTCCTTGCGCATCGCCTTGGCATCATCAGGTGAGCGGAACCGCATCGCCGCGAGCTCGAAATATTCGCGGCCCAAGAGCCACGCGGTCGCGATGAAGAAGATGATGAAGCCCACGCCCGCGAACAGCACGAATGGCAGCGCAACCACGTAGACCAGGATCGTCAGCAGCGCCGTCTTGACGCCTTCGACGGTGGCGAGCGTGACCGGGAGCGCCACGCCGGGGTGGTCGGCCGGATAGTGCTCGCGCTCGACATGGTCGGCGACATCGTCGACAAACAGGCTCGCCACCAGCGAGGTGATCGCGGGCATCAGGAAGATGCCGCCGAGCACGACGCCGAGGCCCGCCGCGATCGAGATCACCCACGACAGCACATGCAGCATGGAATGGAAGCCGGGGCCGAGCATGCCCTCGGCCCAGACCTCGCCGGAGTCGGCAAACCAGCTCAGCAGCCGCTGCAATCCGATCGCCAGCACGGTGATCAGCACCAGCGCAAGCCCGATCGAGCGCCACAGGATGGTGCGCATCGGCGGCGACAGGATTTGCGAAAGCGCCTTGACGGCGGCGTCCAACATGATCGGGTTACCTCTAGCAAATGACGAGCGAGAGGTAGCCACCCAATATGGCTTCGGCAAGTGCCGTTTGTGCCGCGGTCAAAGCGTTTTCAACCGAAGCCTGTCCCGCACGTGATGCGGGACGGGCACCGGCTTCGCGCCAAGGAACGCGCGGGGGAACCTAGGCGTCGAGCGGCCTGCCGCGGACATTGGGTCCCCAGATGCCGATCGCCACGATCACGATGATCATTGCCGCGGTGATCAGGCCGAACACCCCGCCGACGCCGGCCTCCTTCAACATGAACGCCACGATGAAGCCGGAGAAGGTCGCGCTGAGCCGGCTCATCGAATAGACCAGCCCCGCCGCGCGCGCCCGGATCGCGGTCGGGAACACCTCGGTCTGGTAGGCGTGATAGGCGTAGGACAGCGTCATGTTGGCGCCGGTCACCAGCACGCCGCTCGCGATCAGCAGCACCGGCTCGGTGAGCTGCGCGAAGGCGAGGCCGAATACCGCGATCGCGGCGGCGGCGCCGCAGATGATCCATTTGCGCTCGAAGCGATCGGCGAAGGTTGCGGCCAACAGCGGTGCGAGCGGATAGGCGACCGCGATGATGAATGAGTATTGCAGGCTCTTGGTGACGTTGATGCCCTTCTCGACCAGCAACGCCGGAACCCAATTGGAGAAGCCGTAGACGCCGAACGCCTGGCAGAGATTGAAGATCATGAACAGCACGACGAGCGAGGCGTAGGGCGGCCTGAACAGGTCGGCATAGCCGGCCTCGGCCCGTGGGCGCGGCGGCGCCACCGCGGCCGCAACGATGGGGCGAGCCGCCGCGGGACCTGCGGCGGCTTCGAGCGTCCGCATGATCCTTTCGGCCTCGGCAGCGCGGCCATGACGAGCCAGCCAGAGCGGGCTCTCCGGCACGTAGAGCCGTAGCACCCAGATGATTATGCTGGCGGCCGCGCCGATCAGCACGACCCAGCGCCAGCCGTCGATGCCGTGCGGCGAGAGCGGCACCAGCCACCACGACAATGCGGCGACGATCGGCACCGCCGACAGCATCACCGCCTGGTTGATCGCAAAGGCCCGGCCGCGCATCCAGCTCGGCACCAGCTCGGTGATGTAGGCGTCGATGGTGATAACCTCGATGCCGATCCCGATTCCGGCGATGAAGCGCCACAGCAAGAGGCCGCTAGGGGTGGTCTGGCACGCCATGATGACCGACGCCGCGCTGTAGAACAGCAGCGACCAGGTGAACACCGCCTTGCGCCCGTAACGATCGGCGAGGAAGCCGAGGCAGAAGGTGCCGATGAACAGGCCGGCGAAGGTCGCCGCGACGAAGGCGCCGATCCCGGAGAAGCCGAAGAAGGCCTGGGTCGTCGTCGTCATCAGCCCGCTGCGGGCAAGGCCCGGCGCGATGTAACCGGTGAAGAACAGGTCGTAGATTTCGAAGCAGCCGCCGAGCGAGAGCAGGATCACCAGCCGCCAGACATAGGCGGATGCGGGCAGCGCCTCGAGCCGCCGTGAGATCTGGTCCGGTCCGCTGGTCGTGGTGGCGGGATCGGCAACCGAGCCGAGTTCGATGGCGCTCATGATGGTCCTCCCCGTGTGGTCCAGTGGCCGCCTTTCTTGCGAAGGCGTTCCGGTCGCGCATGTTTGGCAGCCGCAAGCCAGAAATCCAGACGAACATATCGAAGCAATCGTTCGATATTTTCGATCTCAGATCAGGAGCGTTGCTTCCCAGGCGCCGCGGCCGACCTGATCGGCGATCAGGGAGCGGATCAGCCGGCACATCTCCTCCATGACGTAGGTCATCGGGCGGTTGCGCAGGCGGCAGAGATAGAGCGTGCGGGTCAGTGTTGGCTCGACGACCTCGCGCGCGACCAGCAATCGCGCCTTCAACGGCTCGCTGACGAAATGCGTCGTCGCGATCGTGCAGCCGAGGCCCGCGGTCAGCGCGCCGATCATGCCGCTGGTCGAATTGAGATGCAGGATCGCATTGGCCTCCAGCCGCTTCAGCGGCACGGGATCATCCAGCAGCGCACGCGCCGACAGCCCGTGCCGCAACAGGATCAACGGCAGCCTTGCCACTTCCTCGAAGCTGATCGGGGCCTTCTTGCCGATCAGCTTCTCGGTGCCGACGCAGAACATCTGCTCTTCCAGCACCGGCTCGGCGATCAGGTCTTTTTCGGAAGGCGGATTGTAGACCAGCGCGAGGTCGACGTCGGAGCTCAGCAGGTGCAGCAGCGTCGCGCCCGACAGGCTCTCGGTCAGTGACAGTTTCAGGTTGGGATATTTGGTCAGCACGGTCCGCATCAGCGGCACGCCGATCGCCTTCATCCCGGAATTGGCCATGCCGATCGAGATGTCGCCCGCGATCTCGCTGCCGCCTTCCTTGATCTCGCGCTCGGCCGCTGCCATGGCGCGCAGGATGATGCGGGCATGCTCGTAGAGCCGCTCGCCCGCGGCGGTCGGTTCCATGCCGCGTGGCTTGCGCTCGAACAGCGGGGTGGCGAACTCAGCTTCGAGGTTGGCGATGTGGTGGCTGAGCGCGGATTGCGCGACATTGGCCTGGTCCGCCGCCCGCGACAGGTTGCGCTGCTCGTAGACGGCGATGAAATAGCGAAGCTGGCGCGAATCCATCGGGGTTCAGCGTTCTGGAATGACGAACACACTATTCGACAGATTATATTTTTCAGATAGCGTACGGAAGCCTAACCTGCGCCGATCAGGGAGCGTTTTCGCCCGACGAAAACGCGTCGAAGCCAGAGCGCAACGAGCACGGAGAAACCGATGACCGGGAGCGGACTGCCGCTGGAGGGCGTGAGGGTCGTCGAGATGACCCACATGGTGATGGGGCCGACCTGCGGCATGATCCTGGCGCAACTCGGCGCCGAGGTCATCAAGGTCGAACCTCCCGCCGGCGACAAGACGCGCTCGCTCGGCGGCATGGGCGTCTCGTTCTTTCCGCTGTTCAACCGTGGCAAGCGCAGCGTCGTGCTCGATCTGGCCAGGCCCGAGGATCGCGAGACGATGCACCTTCTGCTCGCCAGCGCCGATGTGTTCCTGGAGAATTTTCGCGACGGCCAGCTCGACAAGCAGGGGCTCGGGCCTGAAGAACTGCGCGCGAAATATCCGCATCTGATCATCGCCGGCCACAAGGGCTTTCTCTCCGGCCCCTATGATCATCGGCCGGCGCTCGACGAGGTCGTGCAGATGATGTCGGGGCTCGCCGCGATGACCGGCACGCGCGACAAGCCGCAGCGCGTCGGCTCCTCCGCCAACGACATCATGGGCGGCATGTTCGGGGTGATCTCGATCCTCGCCGCGCTCTATCAGAAGCGCGGCGGCAACCGGAACGGCGCCGATATCCGCATCGGCCTGTTCGAGAATTGCCTGTTCCTGGTCGCCCAGCACATGGTCGAATACGAGATGACCGGGCGCAAGCCGCGCTCGATGCCGGAGCGCGAGCATGCCTGGCCGATCTACGACATCTTCGATACCGCCGGCGGCGACCGCATCTTCATCGGCGTTGTCACCGAAGGTCACTGGCAGAGCTTCTGCCGCGAGTTTGGCCTGACCGAATTCGCCGACGATCCGACGCTGCGCACCACGACAGACCGCATCATGGCGCGCGACCGCATCATTCCGCGCGTCGCCGAGGTGATCAAGCGCTGGAACGTGGCCGACCTCTCGGCGCGGCTCGATGCGCTGAACATCTGCTTCTCGCCGATCAACCGGCCGGAGGATTTGTTGCAGGACCCGCACGTGCTGCGCCCCGGCGGGCTGGTCAACAATTTGAACGCCGACGGCAAGCCGTTCCGTGTCCCGGCGCTGCCGCTCGAATGGAACGGCCACAATATCGGCGAAGGCCTGAAGGTGCCGGTGCTCGGCGCCGATACCGAGGCGGTACGCGCCGAGCTCGACCAGCAGACCATTTCATCAACCGGCAACGCTGCGTGAGGCTGACATGACCCGCGTCCACGACATCTATCCCGACAACAGAGTGAGCCTGCGCGAGGTCGGCCTGCGCGACGGCCTGCAACTGGTGAAGAGTTTCCCGTCGACCGCGGCGAAGCAGCGCTGGGTGCGCGACGAATACGCCGCCGGCGTCCGGCATTTCGAGGTCGGCTCGTTCCTGCCGGCCAGGACCTTCCCGCAATTCGTCGATGTCCGCGACGTCGTCGCCACCATCGCGGCGCTGCCCAGCGCGCACGGCGTCGCGCTGGCGCTGAACGAGCGCGGCGTCAACGAGGCGCTGGCCTCCGGCGTCGCCGAGATCGCCTCGGTGGTGTCGGCGACCGAGGAGCACAGCCAGGCCAATGCCAACCGCTCGCGCGAATCGGCGATCGAGAACATCAAGCGGCTCTGCGAGCTGCGCGACGCCAGCGCGCACAAGCCGCTGGTCAATGCCGCGATCTCGATGGGGCTGGGTTGCTCGATCGTCGGTCCGGTCGATCCGAGCGAGGTGCTGCGCCTCACCGAGAAGCTCTACGAGGTCGGCGTCGACATGGTCGCGATCGCCGATACCGTCGGCTATGCCGGGCCGAAGGCGGTTGGCGAGCTGACGCGTGGTGCGGTGAAGATCGCGGGATCGAAGCCGGTCTGCGTCCATCTGCACGACACCCGCGGCATGGGCATCGCCAACGCCTCCGCCGCGCTCGATGAGGGCGCCCGCGTGCTCGACGGTTCGCTCGGCGGCCTCGGCGGCTGTCCGTTCGCGCCGGGCGCCACCGGCAATGTGGTGTTCGAGGATCTCGTCTTCCTGTGCGAAAGCAAGGGATTTCCGACCGGCATCGATCTCGACCGGTTGGTCGAGGTGCGATCGATCCTGAAAGCCGAGATGCCGGGCGAAGCGCTCTATGGCGGCCTCGCCCGTGCCGGCCTGCCGCGCGGCGCCAAAGCGAAGGCGGCGTGACTTTCTCCCTCGCCCCGCTCTTGTCCGCCGACGCCCGCCTTTGGGCGAAGGCGGATGCGGGGAGAGGTAGGCTTACTCAATCATGCGTATGTTTATGTCCCCGCTTGCGCGGCTTCTTGTCCGCCGCCGTCGGGATCATCACGACGCGGCCGTAACGCACGCCGCGCTCGGCGATGACATGGTCGGCGAGATGGCGGACCTCGCTGCTGGCGCCCTTCAGCGCGGTCACCTCCATGCAGCTGTCGTCGTCGAGATGGACATGCAGCGTGGCCAGTGACAGGTCGTGATGGCCGTGGAAACTCTGCACCAGGCGTTTCGACAGGTCGCGCGCGGCGTGATCATAGACATAGACCAGCGCTGCGACGCATTGCCCTGACGGGGTCGCCTCAGCGCCTTGCTGGAGACCGGCGCGCGTCAGGTCGCGGATGATCTCGGAGCGGTTCTGATAGCCGCGCGCTTCGGCGGCGGCGTCGATCTCCGCGAGCAGGTCATCCTCGATGGTGATGGTGATGCGTTGCATGGGCTATCCGTGTTGCTGAGCGCGAATATGATATATTTCTTGTAACGTCATACCGTGCTTGCTAGCGTTCGCTGGTCGGGATGGGTTGAAGCTGGTGCGGTCGTCGCGTGACTGTAACAGGTATCACGCGGGGGCATGGGTGTTGCGTCGTTCTGTATGGCGGATATTTCCCGCCGCCGCATCCATTGCAGCATTTGCACCGGCCGCCGAAGCGCAGACGGCTGCCGCCGCGCCCGGACAATTGCCACCGGTGACGGTGACGTCGCCCGATCAGACCTCGCCCAAGCGTGCCAGGCCATCGCAGCGCCCGCATCCTGTCGCCGCCCGCGTCCGCAGGCCGGCTGCGCCGCAAGCCAATCAATCCGCTTCTGCCGCCGGCGGCGTCACCGGCGGCTCTGCCACCATATCCGCCAATCTGCAACCGACCGCCGCGAGCGAGCGGCAGATCAGCGGCGAGGAATTGAATGCACGACCGGTGTCGCGCGTCGGCGAGGTTCTGGAGGCAGTGCCGGGCCTGATCGTTACCCAGCACTCCGGCGAGGGCAAAGCCAACCAGTATTTCCTGCGCGGCTTCAATCTCGATCACGGCACCGATCTCGCCATCACCGTCGACGGCATGCCGGTCAACATGCCGACCCATGGCCACGGCCAGGGCTATGCCGACATCAACTTCCTGATCCCCGAGCTGATCCAGTCGGTCGACGTCCGCAAGGGTCCGTATTTCGCGGACAAGGGCGATTTCGCATCCGCCGGCGCGGTCGACATCAACTATCTGAATGGGCTGCCGAAGAATATCGCCGAGATCACGGTCGGCAGCTTCGGCTATCAGCGCGCGATGGCCGCGGGCTCCACCAAGCTCGGCGACGGCACCTTGGTCGCGGCTTTCGAGGCCAACAAATACAACGGCCCGTGGGACGTGCCCGACAATATCCGCAAGCTGAACGGCGTGCTGCGGTACAGCCAGGGCACCGCGACCGACGGCTTCTCGCTGACCGCGATGGCCTACTCCAACGGCTGGAATTCGACCGACCAGGTGGCGCAGCGCGCGATCGACCAGGGTCTGATCGACCGCTACGGCTCGCTCGATCCGACCGACGGCGGCACCTCGAGCCGGTTCAGCCTGTCGGGCAATTGGGCGCAGTCGAGCGACTACGGCCAGACCAAGCTCAACGCCTATGTGATCCGCTCCTCGCTGCAACTCTACAACGACTTCACCTACTTCCTCGATGATCCCGTCAATGGCGACCAGTTCAGCCAGACCGACAGGCGTACCGTCTACGGTGTCGACGCCAGCCACGCCTTCGATGTCCGTGTTGCCGGGATCGATACCCAGACCCGGGTCGGCGTGCAGACCCGCTATGACGACATCAATGTCGGCCTGTTCAAGACCGCGCAGCGCGAGATCCTGTCCACCGTGCGCAACGATCAGGTGCAGGAGGGCAGCGTCGCGCTGTGGGCCGATACCACCGCGCGCTGGACCGACTGGCTGCGCACCACGGTCGGTATCCGCGAGGACTATTTCGCCGGGCATGTATTGAGCGACACGCCGCAGAATTCCGGCAACGCGCAGGCGGCGATGACGAGCCCGAAGGCCGGCATCGTGCTCGGTCCCTGGTACAAGACCGAGTTCTACGGCAATGCCGGCTTCGGCCTGCATTCCAACGATATCCGCGGTGCGACCATCACGGTCGATCCCAACGACAAGATCACGCCGCTCGAACGCGTGCCGCTATTGGTGCGCTCGAAGGGCGCCGAGCTCGGCATCCGCACCAAGGCGATCGACGGGCTGACCTCGTCGCTTGCCGTGTTCGTGCTCGACTTCGATTCCGAATTGCTGTTCGTCGGCGACGCCGGCACCACCGAGCCGAGCCGGCCGAGCCGGCGCGTCGGCGTCGAGTGGACCAACCAGTACAAGGTGCTGCCGTGGATGAGCTTCGATTTCGATCTCGCCTATACCCGCGCCCGCTTCACCGATTTTGATCCGGTCGGCAATTTCATTCCCGGTGCGCCGGCCTGGGTCGCCAGCGGCGGCGTCACCTTCGGCCGCGACACCGGCTGGTTCGGCAGCCTGCGCGCCCGCTATTTCGGTCCGCGCCCGCTGATCGAGGACGACAGCGTTCGCTCGCTGTCGTCATTCATCGTCAATGCCCGTGCCGGCTACAAATTCGACAACGGGATGCGGCTGCAACTCGACGTCCTCAATCTCTTCAACGCCCAGACCAACCAGATCGAATACTACTACCTGTCGCGGTTGCCGGGCGAGCCGATCGACGGCGTCGGCGACCGCCATGTGCATCCGGCCGAGCCGCTCGCCGTCCGGCTGACGCTGGCGGCGACGTTCTGATCAGTCATAGGCGCGACGGTTCGAGCTGAAATCCTCGACCTCGGGGTGGACGGCCGGCGTTGCGTCATACGGCGGCACGATCAGCATCACGACCCGTCGGGTCCGGCCGGGCCGGCCCAGCAGCATGGCCCGGGCATCGAACTCGGTGCGGATGACGTCGGTCGCGCGCAAGGTCGTGCGCGCCATCCAGCTCAGGCAATCCGGTTGGTCGGCGAAGCACAATGCGGCCCAGCCGCGATCGAGCGTGCTCTTGCGCGGCAAGCCCCAGGTGTATTGATAGGCAAACGGCCGCGAATAGAACGGATGGTCCGGACTGTAGAACGCAGCGGCGAAGGCCAGCGAATCGTCGCCGCTGACCGCCGTGAGCGGCGTTGTGGCGGCGTTGTGCCATCGTGTGGTGAGCTCCGCCGCGACGGCATGATAGAAGTCGCGGCCCTCGTCATAGCCGCGCGCGTTGCGATAGAGCGCGTGGAGCGGCGCTCCGACGACGACCGCGAGAACGGCGATCCCGGCGACCATCACCGTCAGGTTGACGACGTAGAAGCGCTCGATCGGATAGCTCGCTGCGCACACGATCAGAACGACGAACAGGAACAAGCCTTGCACCGCCCACAGCGATGGCAGGTCGGTGCCGACCACGAGCGAGACGAGGGCCGGAAACATGATGGTCCCGATCGCGATCAGCAGCAGCAGACGGAGCCCTGCATTCATCGCGCGAAAATCCGCCGGCCACCGCGCCAGTCGCGGGCCGGCAATGAACACCCAGGTCACCGCCGCGACCGAGAGCGCCGCGCTCAGTCCCATGATGAAGTAAGCGACCTCCCACAGCGCCGCGACGTGATCGGCGCCGGCATGCGCGAGTGCATAGTCGAATGTGGTCGCGCCCGTCGTGGCGAGCCAGTGCAGATGCGCTGCGAGCACGAGCGTCCCCGCCAGCGTCGAGATCCAGGGCGAGGCCGACAGCAAATAGCGGCGGCGGTCCGGATGCAGCATGGCGGCAAGGCCGAAGCTCGCGACCAGGAAGATCGAATAATACTTGCCGAGCATCGCGAGCGCGCAGGCCGCACCGGCCGCGATCGCCCAGCGCAGCTGCTTCGGCGCCTCGAACGCCCGCAGGAAGCAGTAGGTCGCCAGCGGCCAGGATGCCAGCAGCACCGTGTTGGCGTTGAAGCGCTGGGCGTGGAACTGATAGACCGGCAGCAGCATCAACAGCAGCAGCACGATCACCCGCTTCTCGCCGCGCACGAAGCGGCGCGAGATCAGGTCGACCGCCCAGAGCGCCACGGCTGCGTTGACCATCGCCATCAGTTGCAGCGACCAATCGGTCAGGGGGAAGATCGTGGTCCAGCCCCGCGCGATCCAGCCCATCAGCGGCGGATGCTTGGGATATCCCCATGCGAGGTGCCGGCCGAGCGTCCAGGTCTCGAGCACGTCGGGATGCAGGCCGGCGCCGAGATAGGCGATCACGAGATAGCCGGTCCAGATCGCGACGAAGAGCGCGAGCAGCAGCGGGATCGACCAGCCGGTCTCGATTCCCTCCAGCCATGTGATGAACGGACGGCGCCAGCGCGCCGGATCCTTGTCCGACGCCGCGGCCATCGCCGAGAAACTGATCAACGAAAACACCGTAAAACTACCGAAAGAAAATATGCCGAAGCGCGCGCACCCTAGTGATGCGTCCGCGAGAACTCAACGGCGAAGCCGGGCAATGAGACGGATTCCAGGCCGGGTTGACGGAACTGTCCGCATCGCGTGAGGGCCTTGCAGGCCTCTCGTTACGCCGGTGCGGTCTCGGCCGTCGTCACTTCTGTAGCCGGAAGCGCCGCCTCCTCGTCAATCGCTTCAGGAACAAGCGCCGGCGACTTGCATTCTGGAAACACACCGAATTCGCCGGCTACCTCCTGGAGCGGCTTCTGCTTGTCGGCCCAGTGCAGGGCCGTGTAGTCGAAACCGTGCACGATGGTGGGTTTGACGATTTCGAAATAGGGCGAGATGTCGAAATCGCGCGGCATGTAGAGCGAGGAATCGCGGATATGCAGGATCTCGCGGCGCGCCTTGCGGCTGGCGGCACGCGTGATCTTGGGCAGGATCGGATAACGCACGGCGTCGAACGCCTGCGCGATCAGCGCGGAGCAGATGATCTTGGTCGGATCGCCGGAGCCGAACGCGATCATGCGCCGCCGCCAGCGCTGCGGGATCGGCAGCGGAAACAGGTAGCGCGCCAGATCGACGATGTTCTTGGTGTCGTAACCGAAGCCGATGCGGTTGATGGCGTAGCGGCACACCGTGGTGCGGTCCTCGTAGGACAGCCCGACCGGCCGGCAGAGCCTGGTGTGATAGGTGAAATATTTCGACAGCGGCGCGGAGGTCACGCCTTCGCCGACATTGGCTTCGATCAGCACGTGCTGCTCGCCGTCAGGCTCGAATGCGCCATCGATCGGTCCGACGAACAGCGCGGCATGCGACCAGGTCGACTGCGTCAGGTATTTGATGATGCCGGAGATGCGGTTGTTGCCCTCGACCAGCAGGACATCGCCTTCCTGGATGATGCCACGCAGATGGTCGGGGTCGCTCGGCGTGAACGGCTCGTAGCCGGGCACTTCCTTCGACAAGTACCCCGCGATCCATTTACCGACGGTATCGAGCATTACGCCCATGGATTCCCCCCAGCGGTTCTATGACCGCTTGTCTTCACCTAATCATGGTCGCAAGCCGTTGCAATTTAGTTCATGCGATCGATCGATCAATCATGATTGATTTACCATGAGTGTTGCTGCGGTCGGTGAGATGCGGCACAGTTCGCGAAGCGTTCCCATTCCCTGCAAGTCCCCGGAAACCATGCCAGAAGCTATGTCATGCCAGTGACCCGCCGCGATTTCCTGTCGGCGTCCGCGGCTCTCGCGCTGGCGCCGGTGCTGGGCGGCCGGGCCGTTGCTGCGCCGCTGCCGCGCGAGGCCGACATCGTCGTGATCGGCGCAGGCGCCGCAGGCATCGCCGCGGCGCGACGGATCGCCGCCGCGAACCGCAAGGTGATCGTGGTGGAAGCGTCAAGCCAGCTCGGCGGCCGCTGCCAGACCGACGCAACGACATTCGACGTGCCGTTCGACCGCGGCGCGCGCTGGATGCACAATCCCGAAACCAATCCGATGATCCGGCTGGCACGCTCGGCGGGCCTCGACATCGTGACGGCGCCTGCGGGCCAGAAGATTCGCATCGGCCGGCGCTACGCCCGACCAGGCGAGACCGAGGAATTCCTGGCCGCCCTTGTGCGCGCCAATCGCGCCATCGACGATGCCTCGCGCAAGGCCGACATCGCCTGCGCCGCTGTCATGCCGAAAGACCTCGGCGATTGGGCCGGCACCGCCGAATTCCTGCTCGGCGCCAATTTCAGCGGCAAGGATCTGAAGGACCTCTCCGGCGTCGACAAGGTGCGCGCGCAGGATCGCAACTCCGCGATCGCCTGTCGGCAGGGCCTCGGCGCGCTGATCGCGAAGCTCGGCGAGGGGCTGCCGCTCGCGCTGTCGACGCCGGCGCAGCGCATCCTGTGGAGCAATCGCGACGTCACGGTCGAGACGGCCTCCGGCAAGATCGTCGCGCGCGCGGCCATCGTCACCGTGTCGAGCAACGTGCTGGCGAGCGGCAATCTCAAGTTTGCGCCCGAGCTTCCGAAGCGTTCGCTGGATGCCGCCGCCAAACTCAGCCTCGGCAGCTATGATCGCATCGCGCTGGAGATTCCCGGCAATCCGCTCGGGCTGTCGCGCGATGACGTCATCATCGAGCAGAGCAATTCGACCAAGACGGCACTGCTCTACGGCAACATCGCCGGCTCCTCGCTGTGCACGATCGACGTCGCGGGCTCGTTCGGCCGCGAGCTGTCGGCGCAGGGCGAGAAGGCGATGGCTGCGTTCGCGGTGGAATGGCTGACGCGGCTCTATGGCAGCGAGGTCGGTGCGTCCATCAAGAAGACCAGCGCGACGCGCTGGAATGCGTCGCCCTTCATCCTCGGTGCGATGTCGGCGGCGGCACCGGGCGCGCAGTTCTCCCGCCGGATCCTGACCGAGCCGATCGGCGCGATGTATCTCGCGGGCGAGGCCACCCACGAGACGCTGTGGGGGACGGTCGACGGCGCCTGGGAAAGCGGCGAGCGCGCCGCCGATGCTGCGCTGCGCAGGATCGGCGGGGCGAAGGAGGCTGCGCCGGAGACGCCGGCGCCTGCCGCCAAACACAAGCGCCGCACGCCGCGTCGATCGGCCGAGCCGATGAATTGAGCGTGGGGTGAAGTGACGTCCGAGCCGTGGTGTTCACAGCGATTGGTGTCAAGTGCTGTCGTATACTCGGGTGTCGTCCCGGCGAAGGACAGGACCCATACGCCGCAGCAGATGTTGCGATCGGGACCCGTCGTTCGAACGTCGTTCACCAATAACCGTCTGTGGTTATGGGTCCCTGCTTTCGCAGGGACGACATCGAATGTGTGGCATTGCCTGTGGCTCTTTCCTCCTCGTCATTCCGGAGCTCGCGAAGCGAGAGCCCGGAATCCATTTATCTACGATGCACGCGGCCCGATGGATTCCGGGCTCGACGCTACGCGTCGCCCCGGAATGACGTAGCAAGCCTCACACCGGCAGCTTCAGCTCCATCAGGTCCTTTGCCACCACGATGCGGCCCTTGAAGTTCGTCTTCACGTCCCGGGTCCAGTCGTCGTCAGTGACGTCGGGATCGTCGCCGGGAACGAAGTGGCTCAGCACCAGCGTCTTGACACCGGCGGCGGCTGCGATGCGGCCGACGTCCTCGGTCGAGGTGTGGCTGTCGAGCAGATGCTTCTTCAGCGTCGCGCCGTTCCTGGTCTTTGCCACCAGTCGATCGACCGCGGGGATATAGAGGCATTCGTGCACCAGCACGTCGGCTCCCTTGGCGAACTCGGCGAGCTTCGGATTGTAGGCGGTGTCGCTGGAGAACACGACGGTGCCATCCGGCGTCTCGAATTTGTAGGCAAAGTTGTCCGTGATCGGCGGATGCGGCGTGCGGAACGCGGTGACGGTGACGTCCGCTGTCTTCAGCACCACGCCATCGTCGGTGATGTCTTTCGCGACCAGGAGCTTGCGCGGGTCGGGGCGGCCTTCGTCCGCGATCCGGGTCTCGACGTCGAACTTGTTCAGCTCCCAATATTCCTTCGTCATCGCCTCGATGCCCTTGGGACCGAACGAATGGATCGGCGTCGAAAGGCCTGCTGCCCAGGCGTTGTAGAACAGATTGCCGTATTCGAGATTGTGATCGGAATGATGGTGGCTGATGAAGATGTACTTCACCGACGGGATCGGCACGCCGGCGTTGACCAGCTGCCGGCTGACGCCCATGCCGCAATCGATCACGATCGGCGTGTCGTTGACGACCAGCAGATTGGCCGGATTGGAAGCGCCGATGCCGACGCGCGGGCCACCCTTGGTGCCGAGGAACACGATGCGCGTGCGCGGCTTCGTGGCTTGCGCGTGCACGCTGGGCGCCGCGAACAAGGCGGCGCTGCCGAGCGCCAGTTTTAAGGTATTGCGGCGATCGATCATCGGTTCATCCCTGAACTCTTCGAGGCGACCCTACCCGCCACGCAAAATGCCATCAAGCGCCGGCAGGCCGACGATGACGGCGGCGGCGATCAGCGCGTAGCAGATCGCGCGAAACACCTGCTCGCTGGCCTTGCCGAACAGCGAGGCGCCGAACCAGACGCCGATGCCGTAGATCGGGCCTATGATCAGCGAGAACTTGACCGATTCGATCGTGATCAGTCCGGTGAACCAGTAGCTGACCAGCGAGAAGAAATCCGAGGCGCCGAAGAACAGCACGATGTTGGCGCGCGAGATCACCGACGAGATCGGGCGTCCCAGCCAGTAGGCGACGATCGGCGGGCCGCCGGTCTGCGCCAGGCCGCTGCAAAAGCCGGAGAGGCCGCCGACGCCGATCGAGAGCGCGGCGTGATCCTTGCCGTGGTAGCGCCAGCCCGACAGCAGCAGAACCAGCAGCGCCGCGACGAAGCCGGAGATGATCCAGCGTGTGGTCACCGGATCGAGCACGGTGAGGAAATAGGTGCCGATCGGAACGCCGACCAGCGCACCTGCGACCATGACAGCGGTCGCCTTGCGGTCGGCGTGGGTCCAGGCATTGGGCAGCATCGGCGTGGCCGCGATGAAATCGATGATCAGCAGCAGCGCCGCCACCAGCCGCGGCGCCGCGACGCTGCTCGCCAACGGCATGAAGATCAGCGCCGAGCCGAACCCGGAGAACCCGCGCGCGGTGCCCGACACGAAGGCGATCGCGCAGATCGCCAGCGCGATGTTGGTCGAGATGTCGGAGGGGATGAGGGAGAGGGAGGTCATGAGCGAGAATGTTCAATCAGTTAGCCGGCAAACGAGCTCAGGTCTTGAGACAAGCGCCCGCATCTCAGACCCGTCATCCTGAGGTGCGAGCGGAGCGAGCCTCGAAGGATGAATCGGCCACAGTCGGGCCGTCGACCCTTCGAGACGGCGGCTACGCGGCCTCCTCAGGGTGACGGTGACAAGCTTTCCCCCGCGAGCGAGAGGGCGAGCAGCGCATCGCGCGCGGCCCGATCACGCCCGCAGCGTGCCGCCGGTCTTCTTCGTCACTTCGGCGACGACCTTGGCCGCGACGGCGTCGATCTCCTGGTCGGTCATGGTCTTCTCGCGCGGCTGGATCGTCACCGCGATCGCGACCGACTTCTTGTCCGGATCGATGCCCTTGCCCTCGTAGACGTCGAACACGGTCACGTCGGTGATCAGCTTCTTGTCGATATTCTGGGCCGCGCGGACGATGTCGCCGGCCTTGACGCCGCGGTCGACGATGAAAGCGAAGTCACGCGACACCGGCTGGAACGCCGAGAGCTCCAGCACCGGCTTGGCGCGCGTCGCGCGCTGCTTGCCCTGCGGGATGCGATCGAGGATCACCTCGAACACGATCATCGGTCCGTCTGCGCCCAGCGCCTCGGCGGCGCGCGGATGCAACTCGCCGAACCAGCCGAGCACGTTCTGCGGACCGATCTGGATGGTGCCGGAACGTCCCGGGTGCAGCCACGCGGGGCCGCCCGGCACGATCTGGAGTGCCTGCATCGGCGCGCCGGCAGCCGCCAGCACGGCGAAGGCGTCGGCCTTGCCATCCATTGCATCCGCCGTCGTCGAGCCGGTCCAGTGCCGTCCGATGCCCTTCGACGACGCGTAGCCATGGCGCACGCCCGAAGCTGCAATGAGCTGGTCCTCGGGTCTGTCGCCGCGGAATACCTGGCCGACCTCGAACAGCGCCACGTCGGGCGTGCCGCGGTTGATATTGGCCTGCACGGCGCCGACCAGGCCGGGCAGCAGGCTCGGCCGCATGTCGGAGAGATCGGCCGCGATCGGATTGGCGAGCACCAGCTCGCTCTGGCCGCCGCCGAACAGTTTTGCTGCGTCGCTGGTGATGAACGACCAGGTCACGGCCTCCACCATGCCGCGCGCGCCGAGCCCGCGCTTGGCGCGGCGGGTGCGCAGCTGCATCGGTGTCAGCACCGGCTTGCGCGGCTCCTCGCCACGCTCGAACGGCGTCATCGGCACCTTGTCGACGCCGACGATGCGCACGATCTCCTCGACGATGTCGGCCTTGCCCTGCACGTCGGTGCGCCAGGACGGCACCGCGATCTTCACCACCGGGCCGTTGCCGGCCAGCATGAAGCCGAGCCGCGTGAGGATCAGCTTCACCTCGACCAACGGCACCTCGATGCCGGCGAGCCGCTTCACCTCGCTGAGCGGGAAGTCGATGATGCGATCCTCGCCGAACTGCTTGCCGACCACGACGTTCTCGGACGGCGTGCCGCCGCACAGCTCCAGCACCAGTCTGGTCGCGAGCTCGAGGCCCGGCACCATGAAGGCCGGATCGACGCCGCGCTCGAAGCGATAGCGCGCGTCCGAATTGATGCCGAGCTTGCGGCCGCTCTGCGCGATGTTGATCTCGTTCCACAGCGCCGATTCGATCAGCACGTCGGTGGTGTCCTCATCGCAACCCGAGGCCTCGCCGCCCATGATGCCGGCGAGTGATTCGACGCCGTGCTCGTCCGCGATCACGCAGACATTGCTGTCGAGCGTGTAGGTGCGGCCGTCGAGCGCGAGCAGGGTCTCGCCATCCTTCGCGCGACGTACGGTGAGGTTGCCCTTCACCTTCTTGGCGTCGAACACGTGCAGCGGGCGGGCGCGGTCATAGGTCATGAAGTTGGTGATGTCGACCAGCGCGTTGATCGGGCGCAGGCCGATCGAGGTCAGCCGCTTTTGCAGCCATTCCGGCGACGGCCCGTTCTTCACGCCGCGCACCAGCCGCAGCGCGAAGCCCGGGCACAGCGCGGCGTCCTCCACCGTCACCTGGACCGGGCAGGGGAATTCGCCCTTGATCTGCTTGATCCCGGGATCCTTGAACTTGCCCATGTCGGCGGCGGCGAGGTCGCGCGCGATGCCGTGCACGCCGGTGCAGTCCTGCCGGTTCGGCGTCAGGTTGATCTCGATCATGGGATCGCCGAGCCCGGCCCAGTCGGCATAGCCCTTGCCGAGCGGCGCATCGGCCGGCAGCTCCATGATGCCGTCATGGTCTTCCGAAATCTGCAACTCGGCCGCCGAGCACAGCATGCCGCGGCTCTCGACGCCGCGGATGGTGCCGATGCCGAGCGTGATGTCCTTGCCGGGGATATAGGTGCCGGGCGGCGAGAACACACTGATCAGGCCTGCGCGCGCGTTCGGCGCGCCGCACACCACCTGCACCGGCGCGCCACCGTCACCGGTGTCGACCATGCAGACGCGCAGCCGGTCGGCATTCGGATGCTGCTCGGCCGAGATCACGCGCGCGATGGTGAACGGCGAAAGCTGCTTCGCCTTGTCCTCGATATGCTCGACCTCGAGCCCGATCATGGTGAGCTTGTCGGCGAGCTTCTCGAGCGGTTCGTCGGTCTCGAGATGTTCCTTCAGCCAGGAGAGGGTGAACTTCATGACGCCAACCTATTGTCCAAAACTTCAATCAGACGGAAGCGCTCGCAGATCAGCAGCATGTCGTCGCTGAACTTGCCCTGCCGGCCGAAATAATCGCGGTGGGCGCGGCGCCAGTAGTCGAGGCTGCGGTCGCCTTCGCCTTCGCCTTCGTCGTGGGCGAAGCCCGCATCGACCTCGCCGAAACGACGGGCGGTTACCTCGGTGGTTTCGATCACGCAGGCCGGTGTGCCGCGGCCGTCGAGCACGACCCAGCGCTCGCCCGGCGCCGACAGGTTCGGCTCGTCCGGCGTGCAGCAGGTCGCGGTCTTGACACCGCGGATCACGAGATCGAGCAGCTCGTCGGCGAGCTCCGGCCCGTCGCCGAATGCGAATGACCGCAGGCCATGATATTTGCCGGGCACGGCAACCGAATTCACGAGCTCAATCCCCCTGCGATCGTCGGGATATCGAGCGGCTTGAAGCCGTAATGGTTGAGCCAGCGCACGTCGTTTTCAAATAGCTGGCGCAGATCGGCGATGCCGTATTTCAGCATCGTGATGCGGTCGAGGCCCATGCCCCAGGCGAAGCCCTGGTAGACGTCGGGATCGATGCCGCAGGCGCGCAGCACGTTCGGGTGCACCATGCCGCAGCCGAGGATCTCCATCCAGTCCTCGCCCTCGCCGAAGCGGATCTCGCCCTTGTCGCGGCGGCACTGGATGTCGACCTCGAGCGACGGCTCGGTGAACGGGAAGAACGACGGCCGAAACCGCATGTTGATGTGGTCGACCTCGAAGAACGCCTTGCAGAACTCGTGCAGGATCCATTTCAGGTGGCCGAGATGCGACCCCTTGTCGATCACGAGGCCTTCGACCTGGTGGAATTGCGGCGTATGCGTCGCATCGGAATCGATGCGATAGGTGCGGCCGGGGCAGATGATGCGGATCGGCGGCTTCTGGGTCAGCATCGTGCGCACCTGCACCGGCGAGGTGTGGGTGCGCAACAGCATGCGCGAACCATCGTCCTTCGGATTGAAGAAGAAGGTGTCGTGCATCTCCCGCGCCGGATGGCCTTCGGGGAAGTTCAGCTTGGTGAAGTTGTAATCGTCGGTCTCGATATCGGGACCTTCGGCGATCGCAAATCCCATGTCGGCGAAGATGGTGTTGACCTCATCGAACACCTGGCTCAGCGGATGGATGCGGCCGGTCTCCGCCGGCGCCTCGCGCAACGGCAGCGTGACGTCGATGGTCTCGGCGGCGAGGCGCGCATCGAGCGCGGCTGCCTTCAGCACGTCGCGCCTGGCCGCCAGCGCCTGCGTTACCGCATCCTTGGCGAGGTTGATCTTCGCGCCCTCGGTCTTGCGCTCGTCCGGCGACATCTTGCCGAGGGTGGCGAGCAAGGCCGAGATCGAGCCCTTCTTGCCGAGGGCCGAGACGCGCACGGCCTCGAGGGCAGCCTCGTCGGCGGCGGCGGCGATCTGGTCGAGGATGGACTTTTCGAGCGTTGCGAGGTCGGACACGGTCAATTCCTGCGCTTGAGCGGTGCCTGATCTGGCGGGAAGAACCGGGGCTCCCGTCGCGGACCATGCACCAAAAATGCGGCTGGGTTGTCGCCGCCCGAAGGCCGTAACGTCAAGCAAAAAGCCGGTCATTCCGGGCCGATGGCCGGCAGCATTGAACCCCGCGCAAAGGCCGGGTTACCCAAGGGGAGCTCGAGGAGGCCCATGCGATGTTGCTGCGAACTTATCTGGCCGTGCCAGCGGTCCTGCTAACGCTCGGCGCGACGCATGCCGCGGCCGAGGAATGTCCCGCCAAATCGACCCAGATGGACGACATCATTGCAGTGCTGGAGAAGGCGCCGAGCTGCAACCGCGCGATGAAGATCTTCGGGGCGTGCGAATACGGCGCCAGCGGAGACGTCCAGTTCGGCGAAGTGGTCGAGAAGAAGTGCGAGGCGGACTTCCTGTCCGGCCTCGGCGCAGGGCAGAAGCGAGCTTATGCCCACGAACTCAAGCGCTGCGACGACAAATACGCCAACGAGAGCGGTACCATGTACCGCTCGTTCACCGCATTCTGCCGGGCAGAGGTTTCGCAGCGCCATTCGCAGAAGGCGCTGAAAGCGGGCCCGAAAGCCCGCTAGAATTACGCAGCCAGCGCGGCCTTGGCCTTCTCGGCGATCGCCTGGAACGCCACCGGCTCGTGGATCGCGAGATCGGACAGCACCTTGCGGTCGACGACGACACCCGACTTGGACAGGCCGTTGATGAACACGCTGTAGGTCATGCCGAACGGACGGACGGCGGCGTTGATGCGCTGGATCCAGAGCGCGCGGAAGGTGCGCTTCTTGCGCTTGCGGTCGCGGAAGGCGTACTGGCCGGCCTTTTCGACCGCCTGCTTGGCAACGCGGATGGTGTTCTTGCGGCGGCCGTAATAGCCCTTGGCGGCCTTGTAGACTTTCTTGTGCTTGGCGTGAGCGGTCACACCGCGTTTGACGCGAGACATGACGGAAATCCTTGATCTGGAAGAGACGGGTCGCCGCGCGAGGGGCGGCAGGGTTCAAGCGAAGGAGCGCGATCAGGCGTTCGGCAAGAAGTACTTCTTGACGTTGTCGCCGTCGGTCTTGAACAGCACGCGGGTGCCGCGGAGCTGACGGATCTGCTTCTTCGTCCGCTTGATCATGCCGTGGCGCTTGCCGCGCTGGGCGTGCATGACCTTGCCAGTGGCGGTCACCTTGAAGCGCTTTTTAGCGCCCGACTTGGTCTTCAACTTGGGCATTTAGCTCTCCTGTCGCACAGCACGAAAATCGCCCCGAGAGGCGTCCGGCCGGCTAAAATGCTCGTTAGAGCGTTGAAAGTGCTGAGGTTTTTCCCGAATTGAAAGAACCTGCACTGAACGTCGCCACGGCAGCCCTTGATCAGCCGGGCGGCGAAGGCCCGGCTTATGACAGAGGATCGGCGGTTTTGCAACGTTTGAAGCGGGAAATCGGGGTCGGAACCGGTCCCGTAGCCCTGATGGAGCCCAACCGGGCGGGCATTCGCGCGACCCGATGGCTCCATCCGCGGTACCAAAACAGAAACGGCCCGTCAGATCGCCTGACAGGCCATTTCATCGCGACTACAAACTAATTCGAATTAGCGCGGCGCCAGCACCATTACGACCTGGCGGCCTTCGAACTTGGCGTCCTGCTCGACCTTGGCGAACTCGGCGACGTCGGCCTTCACCTTGTCGAGCAGCTTGGTACCGATCTCCTGGTGCGCCATCTCACGACCGCGGTAGCGCAAGGTGATCTTGACCTTGTCGCCTTCCTCGAAGAAGCGCTGCATCGCGCGCATCTTCACGTCATAGTCGTGATCGTCGATCATCGGGCGGAGCTTGATCTCCTTGATCTCGACGACCTTCTGCTTCTTGCGGGCCTCGGCGGCCTTTTTCTGCGCGGAATATTTGTACTTGCCGTAGTCCATGATCTTGCAGACCGGAGGACTGACGTTCGGCGAAATCTCGACCAGGTCCATGCCGGCTTCCATGGCCATCTTGATGGCAACCATGGTCTCGACGGTGCCCTTGTTGACACCATCGGCATCGATCAGCTGGATCTGCGCGTTGCGAATCTCATCATTGGTGCGCGGCCCGTCTTTTGCGACTGTGGGCGGGGCTCTATTGGGACGGCGAATGGGTAACTCTCCAAAGTTGTGAAAGGGAAGGCGGATATTTTGAAGCAAGACGCTGCGCCGGGCAAGCGAACTCGCGTTCTATGCGGCAAAACCGTCAAATGCGAGGCATTTTCGCCACGCACGGCACATATAGCGGGCGCGTCTGCTCCGCAAGGCTCGGGAGGCTTGAAGGCTCGGCGCGCTGCCGTTGACCGACGCCGCGCGACGATTGAAAACCAGATCTCTGACATGCGAGTGACCGAACCATGAGCCAAACCGCCGCATCCGAACAGGAACCCGCGTTCATCGAGGTTGGCAAAGCCGACGCCCGGCGCCGGATCGCGGTCCGCGCCCGAACCGGCGGCGGTCCGGGCCTGTTCTGGCTCGGTGGCTTCAAGTCCGACATGGCCGGCACCAGGGCGATCGCGCTCGACGCCTGGGCTGCGGAGCACGGCCGCGGCTGCGTCCGGTTCGACTATTCCGGCCACGGCGAAAGTGGCGGCGAATTCGTCGACGGCACGATCGGCCGCTGGCTCGAGGAGAGCCTGGCGGTGTTCTCGCAGTTCTGCAACGGGCCGCAGGTCGTGATCGGTTCCTCGATGGGCGGCTGGATGGCGCTGCTGTTGGCGCGTGAGATCGCCCGGCGTGGCAAAGCCGGCGGCGGCCGGTCACAGCTCGCCGGCCTGGTGCTGATCGCGCCGGCGCCCGACTTTACCGAAGAGCTGATGTGGAAGGGATTTCCGCCGGAGGTGCGGCAGGAGATCGAGACCAAGGGCATGTGGCTGAGGCCATCGGAATATGGCGACGGCTCGCCCTATCCGATCACCCGCAATTTGATCGAGGACGGCCGCAATCATCTGCTGCTCGGAGCCAAGATCGATGTCGGCTGTCCGGTGCGCATCCTGCAGGGCGCGCAGGATCCCGATGTGCCGTGGAAGCATGCGTTCGCATTGGTGCACCGGCTGCCGGCCGAGGATGTGGTGCTGACCATGATCCAGGACGGCGATCACCGGCTGTCGCGGCCGCAGGACATCGCGCGGATCATCGCCGCGGTGGCGGAGATCTAACCACGCCGCCGCCCCTTCGAGACGGCCGCTTCGCGGCCTCCTCAGGGTGACGGCTACGGATAAAGGCGTCATCCTGAGGTGCGAGCGCTAGCGAGCCTCGAAGGATGTGCCGCGCGCACGAAGGGGAGACGTCGAATGGATACAATAACGATGCTGCGCGCGTTCTGCGACGCGGTCGAGCAGCGCAACGGCAAGGCTTTCGCTGATCTCTTCACCGAGGACGGCGTCTATCACGACGTGTTCTATGGCGCCTTCGCGGGCCATGCCAAAATCGCCGAGATGATCGACGACTGGTTCTATAGGACCGCGACCGATTTCCGCTGGGTCATGCATGATCCCGTCAGCGACGGCACGACGGTCTATGCGCGCTACACGTTCAGCTATCGCTCGACCCTGCCCGAGGCCAAGGGAGCGCGTGCGATGTTCGAGGGCGTCGCGATCATGCGGCTGCGCGACGGCAGGATCACGGAGTACCACGAGGTCGCCAACACCGCGCCGGCCTTCGTCGACCTGAACTTCGCGCCGGAACGGATCGCCAAGATCGTCGGCAAGCAGGGCACGGCGCTGAAGGCGCGGCCGGAGATGAAGCGGCATTTGGCGTAAGTTGCGACCGGATCTATCCCCCGTCATTCCGGGGCGCGCGAAGCGCGAGCCCGGAATCCATCGGGCCGCATGCGCTGACGAGGAATGGATTCCGGGCTCGCGCTACGCGCGCCCCGGAATGACGATGGCGAAAGCCTACGGCGGCGGCGGGTTGCTCATCGGCTTGCGCTGGGCGAGCGCCGCCACGGTCGAGGTGCCGATCGGGCCCTTTTCGTCATAGAGCCAGCATTCGCCGATCGCGATGCCGTCGGTGGCGTGGTGATTGACGACCTCGAAGCCGATCCAGTTGGTCACCGGCAAACGGTGCAGGTAGATCGTGACGTCGCTGTTGATGTAGCCAAGGCCCTGGTCGCCGGCGTTCGCAAAGGGGCTGGCGAAATCGGCGCCGGTCGCGACATGGACGAACGGCGTCATCTTCACGCCGGCGACGAGCTCCCGCACCTCGCTCATCCAGAGCCTGCGTTCGCCGAGCGAACCCATGCGGCCGGTGATCGGCCGCGTCTCCCATTTGCCGTTCATGCTGAGCCTCGGATCAACCGGCTTCGGAATCTCCGCGGGCGCCGGCACCTGCCAGTTCGGCGGCGACCACACATTGCCCGGTGCATTTTCCGTCCGGCGCAACAATTGGCAGGAGGCGCGCGCCATGCTGGTGCCGCCGGAGATGAACTCGGCCTCGATCACCTTGATGCGGAGCCCGTCGCGCACGAGCCTGGTCGTTACCTCGACCGGCGTCGTGATGTTGGGCAGCCGGAACATGTCGACGGTTAGCCGTGCGGGCACGAAATCGTCGGAGCCGTGGCGCTCCTCGATGACGAAGCCGAGCAGGCCGATCACGACGCGGCCGTGCATCGATTCCGGGCTCCAGGGACCGTTGGCAACCGATGTCGGCATGAAGCCGTCGCCGTGCCGGGTGAAGAAAGGCTGGTTTGTCATGGCGGGCGACCATGACGGGAACGGCGCGATGAAATCAAGAGGCGGCCGCCGTGCGCCACTCCTGCTGCACCGTGATGTCGGGCTCGCCGTCGGCCCGCGATGCCAGTGCCGCGAACGCATCGCGCTCGATCAGTTGCGACAGCGCCCACACCGCCGCGCCGCGCACCAGCGGGCTTGTGTCGTCGAGCAGGCGCCGCGCCTCGCCGGCGAGACCGGCGTCGCCGGAATTGCCGATCGCAACCAGCACATTGCGGATGAAGCGGTCGCGGCCGATGCGCTTGACCGGCGACCTGGTGAACAGCGCGCGGAACGCCGGATCGTCGAGCCGCGCGAGATCGGCGAGATCGGGCGCCCGCAACGCATCGCGCGCGGCGAGCTTCTGCTCGCGCCCCTCTTGCGCGAACTTGTTCCACGGGCACACCGCGAGACAATCGTCGCAGCCATAGATGCGGTTGCCGATGCTCTTGCGGAATTCGTGCGGGATCGGGCCCTTGTTCTCGATCGTCAGATACGAGATGCAGCGCCGCGCATCGAGCTTGTAGGGCGCGGGAAACGCCGCCGTCGGGCAGATCTCCTGGCAGGCGCGACAGCTGCCGCAACGGTCGGTGTCGGCCTCATCGCGCGGCAATTCGGTCGCGGAATAGATCGCGCCGAGAAACAGCCAGGAGCCGAATTCGCGCGAGACGAGATTGGTGTGCTTGCCCTGCCAGCCGATCCCCGCCGCCTGCGCCAACGGCTTCTCCATCACGGCCGCGGTGTCGACGAACACCTTCACCTCGTCGCCGGTGGTCGCGGCAAGCCAGCGCGCCAGCACCTTCAGCCGCTTCTTGATAACGTCGTGATAGTCGTCGCCCTGCGCATAGACCGAGATCGCGCCCTGCGACCGGCGCGCCAGCAGCTTCAGCGGATCATCGTCTGGCCCGTAATTGACGCCGAGCATGACGATCGAGCGCACGCCATCCCACAGCACGCGCGGATCGGCGCGGCGCTCCGGATTGGCGGCGAGCCAGTCCATGTCGCCATGGCCGCCGGAGCCGAGAAACTCCAAAAAATACTTGCCGGCCTCGCTGGTCGCATCAGGCCCGGTGATGCCGATACTGTCGAAGCCGAGCGCCCGCGCCTCGCGTTGCAGCGCTGCCTTGAGATCGGAGGGAGAGAGCCTGACCGCCGGGTTCAGAAGTCGAGGTCCACATAGGTGCGCGATGCAGGCACCCCCGCCAGCCACTCGCTGAGCAGCGGGCGGAACGACGGACGGGACTTCACCCGCGCGTACCACGACTTTGCCGCGTCGTCCTCGCTCCATGGCACGTCGCCCAGATAGTCGATCGCCGAGAGATGTGCCGCGGCGGCGAGATCCGCGTAGGTGAGGCGGTCGCCGGCGAGATAGTTCCGCGTCTTCGCCAGCCAGCCGATATAGCTCAGATGATAGCGCACATTGACCTTGGCGGCGCGCATGATGTCGGGCGCCGGCGGACCGCCGCCATTGTCCTCGCTCATGAAGCGCTTGTAGATCCGCTCGGTCACCAGCGGGTTGGAGGCTTCCTCGAAGAACTTTTCGTTGAACCATGCCATCAGCCGGCGCACCTCGACGCGCTCGGCCGAAGAGGTCGGCAACAGTCGCCGCTCGCCGGCGTCGAGGCCGTGCGTCTCGTCGACATATTCGGCGATGATGGGTGCACCCGGAATCGGCGGAAAGCCCTCGGCGATCAGCACCGGCGTGGTCGCCGCCGGATTGAGTGCCAAGAACGCCTCGCGCCGCTCCCAGACCCGTTCCTCCACCAGGCGCAGATCGAGGCCATACTCGCCGAGCACGAGGCGGATGAATCGCGAATGCGGACAGAACGGGTGATGATACAGCGTATACATGAAGCCCTTGGTAGTTTCGCGGCGCTTAAGAAACCATCAACCTGTGCGACCTGGACCGGTGATTTGGCCAGACTGGCCCCGATCGTCTCTATGTCGCGTCGGCACGCAAAGCGGTAGCTGCTCCCGCGGATGGCGCGGGTCACAAAAACGCTATAGCCCAGCAAATCGGCCGGGTAACCCATTGTTTGACGATTTTTTGCGATTGCGGCCAATGTGCGAATAAGCGAGAAGAATCCGGTTTTCCACACAGGGCAGATCAGATCATGATGACGGATATGCTGCGGGCGGTGATTCTCGGCATCGTCGAGGGCGTCACCGAGTTCCTGCCGGTTTCTTCGACAGGCCACCTGCTGCTCGCGGAGCGCTTCTTCAATCTCGGCGAAGGCAATTTCTGGAAGAGCTTCGCGATCCTGATCCAGCTCGGTGCGATCCTCGCGATCCTCGTGCTCTACTTCAACCGATTGTGGCGCGTCGCGCTCGGCATGTTCTCCAATCCCGACGACCGCCGTTTCGTGATCGGTGTGCTGGTGGCGTTCCTGCCGGCGGTCGTGATCGGCTTGATCGCCGGCAAATACATCAAGGAATTCCTGTTCAATCCGTGGGTGGTCTGCTTCACGCTGATCGTCGGCGGCGCCGTCCTGCTGTGGGTCGATCAGCTCGATCTGAAAGTATACGAGGACGATGCGACCCGGTTCCCGCTGCTGATGTATTTCTGGATCGGCGTCGCGCAGTGCCTGGCGATGGTCCCCGGCGTATCGCGCTCCGGTGCCAGCATCGTCGCCGCGATGATGCTCGGCGCCGACAAGCGCTCGGCGGCGGAGTTCTCGTTCTTCCTGGCGATCCCGACCATGGTCGGTGCGTTCGTCTATGACTTCTACAAGAACCGCGCCGACTTCACCTCCGACAATCTCAGCGTGATCGCGGTCGGCTTCGTGGTGTCGTTCATCACCGCGATGATCGTGGTGCGGGCATTCCTCAACTTCGTGACCCGCCGCGGCTTCACCTTCTTCGCCTGGTGGCGCGTGATCGTCGGCACGCTCGGCCTGATCGCGCTGGCGCTGGGAAGGTAGGGACGATCTATCCGTCGTCCCTGCGGGGACCCATAACCACAGCCTTCTCGGTGGCGCAGGGCTGTGGCCCCGGCGTCCTGCATCTCGGGCATTTGTGGTTATGGGTCCCGGCTCAAGGCCGGGACGACAGGTGGAGAGAGCGGCTTACGCGCTCTTCTTCTGGAACTGGCCCGTCGCGCGGAACCGCCAGAGATATTGCGGGGCGACCGCTTCCATCGAGTCCGGCGTGATGCCGAGGCCGGCGAAGGTCAGGCCGGCGGCCTTGGCGGCGTCGGACACCACATTGTCCACGCGCAGCATCGCGACCTGGTCGGGCGTGAGCGTGAACGGCCCCGGCGCGAATTGCAGGAAGTAGGATTTGAGCTTGGCGAGGCCGAACGGCAGCGGCATCAGCATGCGGTCGCGCTGGGTGATCTCGAGGATGATCTGCATCACCTCGCGCATGGTCAGCACCTCAGGGCCGCCGAGCTCGTAGGTCGCGCCGGCCTTGGCCTTGCCGTCGACCGCATCGGCCACGGCGTCCGCGACGTCGGCGACATAGGCCGGCTGCACCGTGTTGACGCCACCGCCGACCAGCGGCAGCACCGGCGAGATGCGCGCCAGCGCCGCGAAGCGGTTGGTGAACTGATCCTCGGGTCCGAACAGCAGCGACGGCCGCATGATGGTGGCCGACGGCAGCGCCGCCTGCACCGCGGTTTCGCCTGCCGCCTTGGCGCGGAAATAACCCGACAGCGAATCCGCATCGGCCCCGATCGCCGAGACATGGACCATCCGTCCGCCGCTCGCAGCCGCCGCCTTGGCGACGGTCTCGGCGCCCTTCACCTGCACGGCATCGAAACTCTGCCCGCCGCCTTCGGCCAGGATGCCGACCAGGTTGATGGCGACCTGCGAATCACGCATCGCCGCCTCGACCGAGGCCGGGTAGCGCACATTGGCCTGCACGGCATGGATCTGCCCGACCCGGCCGAGCGGCTGAAGATGGCCGGCCAGTTCGGGCCGCCGCACGGCAACACGGACCCGGTAATCGCGCTTGCAGAGCGCCCGGACCACGTTCCGCCCCAGAAACCCCGATCCGCCGAAGACCGTGACTGTGGTGTCCAGGTTCGATGCCATGGGAGGATTCCTGTCGGATTCGGGAGTTATTGACGTGGGTTAGCCATCTGGCGATACGCCATCGACCCCACCATGTACAGGGTATTCGATTTTTCGTTTCGTGAATTTGACAAGCGCGTAACCGAACCTTACTAACGCGCCCACGCCCAGGTGGTGGAATTGGTAGACGCGCTGGCTTCAGGTGCCAGTGGCTTAACGGCCGTGAAGGTTCGAGTCCTTTCCTGGGCACCACCCCTCTTGAATCATCTTGTCCTTCAATAAGATGCACGCCCCTATCGGGGCGTTGCGCCAACGCTGGGCGACGCTGCTGTCCGTGCGGCCTCATTGAGGCGTGATCGGCCCCGACGGAGGTATGCGGCAAGGCGGTCAACGCCTCGGTCAGGCCGCTCCGCAACGACATGAATCCATCACTGCGACGCCTCAAGCCCAGGCAAGGGCGACCTCAATACCGCCGGCCCCGGACGTCTGCTGGGTGTGCCCTTCATCGCGCGGATTGCTGACGCTGCGGCATCGCGCCGAGTGAACGTGCGGGGGCATTTGCCGGTGGGTCGGGGTCCCGGAAAATCCGGACTGGCGGAATTGGCAGCTAGTGATACTATCATTAGATAAACTGTATAATAGGATGATGTAATGTCGGTTTCCCGCTTTGCCGTCACCGCCCTGGCGGCCGCATTGGCCGCGATTGGACTTGCATCGTCTGTTGCAGCCCAGCCGGTCGATCATCACGTGCGAGTGACGCTCGTGGGTACCGGCGGCCCCGAGATCAATCCGACACGATACGGATATTCGACGTTCATCGAAGCCGGCGGGCAGCGACTGCTCTTCGATGCGGGAAGAGGTGTCGTGCAAAGGCTCTACGAGTCTCGCGTCAATCCGCGTGACGTCACCAAGATTTTCCTGACGCATCTCCACAACGATCACATCGAAGGATTGCCGACGTTGTGGATCACGCCATGGTTTCTACTCGCGCGTGACAAGCCGCTGGAAGTCTGGGGACCGCCAGGCACGCTCAAAATGATCAAGGGAATGCGTGCAATGTTCAGCGATGTTGAGAAGCGGGGAGGCGTCAATGGCTTCAACAAGATCGAATACATGGACGTGAAAACCACGGAGATCACCGACGGACAGGTCTATGATCAGGACGGACTGAAAGTCAGCGCCTTCAAGGTGTCGCATGGGGATGGCGATCCGGCCGTCGGTTACAAGATCGAGTACGGCCATCGCGTCGTCGTTCTGTCGGGTGACACGGTCTACAGTCCCAACGTCGTGACCGCGGCGAGAGGTGCGGACTTGCTGGTCCACAACGTTGTCGGATTCAGCGATGAATGGATGGCGCGCCCAGAGGCGGAAAAGCACCGAGCTGCGGTGGCGTCGAAGCTCGCCTCACCTGAACAGGCAGCCCGTGCATTCTCTGAATCGAAACCGCGCCTCGCCGTCCTTTCGCACATCGTGAAGAAGGATCTGTCGGGTAAGGCGGGTGACGAAATCATCGTGAAGCAAATCCGCCAGGCTGGTTACACCGGCCCGATGCTGATGGGCGAAGATCGCACGGTCATTGACATCGATGACGACGGCGTCAAAGTTACGCCACCTCGCCCAACCGAGAAACTTCCCGACCTCGACAACAAGAATGTCAAGCTGGACGACGTTCAATGAAGCCCGAGCCGGTTGATATGAGACCGTGAGCCGTTGGGACTCTCGGCAACGGCTGCGGCGTCATGACCTAACGCGACTGATCCGGCATCGCCAAGACTACGCGGGCGAGGTGGTCACGCCACTGCACCAACCGATCTGCGCCGGCAAAGCGACCGGCAGCAGCTCGGCAAACCTCGACACAAGCCCTCACACGATCCGCCGCCCCGCGCGCCGCGCGATCGGCCGCTGCACGAAATACATCGCGATCATCGAGAACAACGAGCTCGCCACGACGACGTAGCCGATCCGGTCGAAATGCAGCAGCGAGCCGTCCGGGTTCTCGGCGACGATCGCGGCTGCGACCACCGAGCCCAGCCCGCCCGAGAGTTGCTGCACCGAGGCGGAGACGGCGCTGAACGATCCGCGCTGGCTGGCGTCGGGGATCGCCGACATCAGCGCCTGCGACGGGATCATGCGCGAGAAGATGCCGACGAACATCAGCACGTTGACCACGATCGCGGTCAGCAGCGAGACGTGGCCGAGATTGGTGTAGGTCAGCACCATGATCACGGTCACCACGCAGCCGAACACGAAGGTCGGATATTTGCCGAACCTGTCGGCGGCGCGGCCGACCAGCGGCCCCATGATGATGCTGAACAGGCCCGAGACCAGATAGATCGTCGGCAAATGCGCGATGTCGATGCCGAGATTGTGCACGGTGAAGGCGCTGCCGAACGGCATCAGCATGAAGCCGCCGGTCGCCAGCAGCGTCGTCACCAGGAAGGCCAGCGTGTAGCGCGGCTGGCCCACGGTCGCGATCAGGTGGCGGAACGGGTTGCCGTCGTGTTGCAGCTTGAGGTGTCCGTCGACCGGCTCCATGAACAGCACAATGGCGGCGATCGCCACGATCGACAGGCCGACGATAGCCACGAAGCAGATGTGCCAGTTCCAGTGATTGGCCAGGAAAAGTCCGGCCGGGACGCCGAGCACCTGGCTCGCGGCGAACGCGGTTTGCAGCACGCCCATCGCGCGGCCGCGCTGTTGCAGCGGAAACAGGTCGGTGACGATGGCGAGCACGACCGAGCCGATCACGCCGCCGAACAGGCCGGTGACGATGCGGCCAAGCAACAGCACGTGGAAATTCTGCGCCAGCGCGCACAGCACGGTGCCGGACATGAAGCCGACATAGAAGAACAGCAGCAGCCGCTTGCGGTCGAAGCGATCGGCGAAGCCGGCGGCGAGGATGCCGGAAATGCCGGCAGCGAACGCATAGGCGGAGACCGCGACGCCGAACTGCCCGGCCGTGATGTTGAGCGACGGCATCAGGATGGCGCCGAGCGGCGACATGATGATGAAGTCGAGGATCAAATTGAACTGCGTGAAGGCGAGCAGCGCGATCAGGAACGATTGATAGCGCGTGAAGCCGCGCACCTGCTGATCGTCGATCGGCGCGGCGATGGTCTGTTCCGACATGAGGCTCTTTTCATTGGGCGGATACGGGCTGGCAACAGATAGGGACGGCGCAGGCCGATTTCACGGGGTGGCGGATCACAAGTTCCGTCGAAATCGGTTTCGCGAAAGCGCGGAGCGCTCGCCGTCGGACGGCGGCGACGCAGGCCTGCGCCTGCGACGCGCCTGCTCTGTACATCACCGACGCGGAAGCGTATGCACGCAAGGGATGTGAACAAGGAGCGCACATCCAAAGGTTCCGTCTGTGGCGACCGCGCAACAGGTCGCCGCAAATCGTTTCCAGCTCGAATGGAGCGAATCAGCCGACGCTGAGAGCGGGGCAGGGGGAAGCAGGAGCGCGAGCCGGAGCTTCGCGCCGAAGGTGGAGAAGGGCATGGTTTCATCGCGGCTCGCGGCGATCCTGTCGTGCACTCTGGGTGGCGGTTATCTCCTGTCGGCCTCGCAGGCGCTTGCCGCTTGCGACAATCTCGCGCCGGTGAGCGGTCAGACGGTGACCTGCTCGACCGCGGCACCAAACCCCTCCCCCGCAGGCGTGCAGGCCGCGGCCGGCAGCTCGAACGTCACGGTGAACGTGTTGCAGGGCGCGGGTATCACGCCCGGCGCCGGTGCAACCGCCGTCGGCCTCGTCACCGGCAGCACCGCCACCAACAACGGCACGCTGACCATCAGCGGCGGCGGCACTGGAATCTTCGGCAGCGGTGACGGCAATGTCTTCACCAACGGCGCGTCGGGCGTGATCACGACCAGCGGCGCCGGCAGCAATGCCATCGCCGACAGCGGCAACGGCAATACGCTGGTGAACAACGGCACCATCACGACGCAGAACGGCGCCTCGCGCGGCCTCGCCATCACCGGTCTCTCGCCGAGCAGCGGCAACACGCTGATCAACACCGGAACGATAACGACCCAGGGACCGCAGTCGCACGGGCTCTACGTGCAGACCGGCGACAACAGCACGTTCAACAACAGCGGCACCATCACCACGGCGGGCGCGGGCGCGCGTGCGATCTATTCGGTCGGCCAACTCGCCAACATCACAAACACGGGCACGCTGCTCACCACCGGCGGCCCTGCGAGCGGGATCGCGAACAACACCGTCTTCATGCAGGGCAATGGCGCCGTCCTGACCAACAGCGGGACCATCGAGGCGCGCGGCGTCAACTCCGACGGCGTATTCTCCAACACCGTGGGATCGTCGTTTACCGCGACGATCCAGAACCTCGCCGGTGGCCAGATCATCAGCCAGGCGGGCCCCGCGATCCGCACGCTCAACGGCGTCACCACCATCGTCAATGCCGGCCTGATCGCCGGCAACAGCGGCAGCGCGATCGCGGGCGGCAACGGCAATATGACGCTCGTCTTGCAGACCGGCTCGCAGATATCAGGCCTCGCCGATGGCGGCAGCGGCAACAATCAGGTCCGTCTGCAGGGCAGCGGCACAGCCGACAATGCGTTCACGCGCTTCCAGACGCTGACGATGGAAGGCAGCGACTGGACTTGGGCAGGCACCGGCACCTTCGCCAACACCTTCATCAACAGCGGCACGCTGACGCTACAGACCTCGCTGACCGGCAATGTGTCGATTGCGGCCGGCACCAGCCTTCAGGCGGGCAACGGCGCGAATCCGTCGATTACGCCGTTTCCGGGCGGACCGCCGATCACCGTTACCAATGCCGGCGTCATCAATCTCACCAATGGCGGTGCCGTGGCGGCGAACAGCCTGACCATCGTCGGCAACTATGTCGGCAACGGCGGCGGCCTTTATCTGCACAGCGTGCTCGGCAGCGATGGTTCGCCATCGGATCGGCTCGTGATCTCCGGCGGCAATGCCTCGGGCACGACGGCGATGACCGTGATCAATGCCGGCGGCGCCGGCGCGCAGACCACCGCCGACGGCATCCTGGTGGTGCAGGCGATCAACGGCGGCACCACGTCCGCCGCCGCGTTCGGTCTCTCCAATGCGGTGGTTGCGGGCGCGCACGAATACATGTTGTTCCGAGGCGGCGTATCGGCCGGCAGCGCCGACAACTGGTATCTGCGCTCGGAATTGCTGCCGGGTACCAACCCGCCGGTGCCGCCCGTTCCGCCGGTCCCGCCGCCTCCCGGCGTGACGCCGCCGCCGCTCCCTCCCGATCCCGTGACGCCAACACCGCCGCCGGATGGCTCGGAGCCGATCCAGCTCTATCGGCCTGAAGCCGCGGTCTATTCGGCGCTGCCGCAGGTGGCGCAGAAACTCGGGCTCGCGACGCTCGGCACCTTCCATCAGCGCCAGGGCGATCAGGCCCTGCTGACCAGCGGCGGTGACCAGCCGGCCGCATGGGCGCGCGCATATGGCTCGCACAGCTCGCAAAGCTGGGCCGGCACGGTCAGCCCTTCGTTCGACGGCACCATGGCCGGCGTGCAGGTCGGCGTCGACATCCTGCGCTTTCAGTCCGCGCCGGAGCATCATGATCGTGCCGGCTTCTTCTATGCCTATGGCTGGGCCAACGGCACCGTCAATGGCTTCGCGCTCGGCATGAACGACATCCGCACCGGCACGCTCTCGATCGACAGCCAGAACATCGGCGGCTACTGGACCCATATCGGTCCGTCGGGCTGGTACGTCGACGCGGTGCTGATGGGCAGCTTCTACGGGGCAAGTCCGCAATCGGAACGCCAGGTCGGCGCGCGGGTGTCCGGCACCGGCGTCGCGGCGTCGCTCGAAGCCGGCGTGCCGATCCCGCTGAACCGGTTCATCGCGATCGAGCCGCAGGCGCAACTGATCTGGCAACGCCAGGCGTTCGACAGCTTCAACGACATCTTCTCCAGCGTGGCGCCCGGCAGCGCCGATACGCTGACCGGCCGGCTCGGCGTGCGTATTCCCTCGACCTTCACCGTCGGCACTGCCGAATTGCGTCCCTATCTCGAGGCCAATCTCTGGCACACCGCCGCGAACGATCGCAGCATCGCCTTCGCCACCACCGACCTGATCGGCGTGCAGAGCCGCGGCACCGCCGTCGAGATCGGCGCCGGCGTCTCCGCGCAGATCAATCGCGCGGTCAGCGCCTATGCGAGCGCGGGCTACACCACCTCGGTGGACAGCACCCATCGCGAGGACATCACCGGGCGGTTCGGCCTCCGGGTCAGCTGGCAATAGCGACGCCGGGTCGCGACCGGCGAGCCAAGCCATTGTCTCCGTTGCACAATGGCGCTACACCCCGAGCCGGCCGTGCCGGCGGAATGAGGGACGGGCGTCCTCCCCCTTTTGATGCCCGCTCGCCTGCCGGCGAATAGAACGATAGCTTGTTCCAAGAGCGATTCGACGAGGTTTTTGACAGCATGACCATCCGCCTGCATCGCGGCGACCTGCCCGATCTCTCGCGCTACACCGATTCCGTTGCGATCGACACCGAGACCATGGGGCTGCATCCGCATCGCGACCGGCTCTGCGTGGTGCAGATGTCGAACGGCGACGGCACCGCCGACGTGATCCAGATTCCGAAGGGTCACTCCGATGCGCCGAACCTGAAGGCGCTGCTCGCCAATCCTGCGATCACCAAGATCTTCCATTTCGCGCGCTTCGACGTCGCGGTGCTCTACAACACTTTCGGCGTGATGCCGGCGCCGGTCTATTGCACCAAGATCGCGTCGCGGCTGTCGCGCACCTATACCGACCGCCACGGCCTGAAGGATCTGGTGCGCGAGGTGCTGAACGTCGAATTGTCGAAGCAGCAGCAGTCGAGCGACTGGGGCGCGCAAAGCCTCAGCGAGGCCCAGCTCGCCTATGCCGCCTCCGACGTGCTGCACCTGCACGCGCTGCGCGACAAGCTGAACGTCATGCTGGCGCGCGAGGGACGCACCGAGCTGGCGCAGGCCTGCTTCGATTTCCTGCCGACGCGGGCCCGGCTGGACCTCGACGGCTGGGAGGCCGAGGACATCTTCGCCCATTCGTGATTTCGCCCGTTCATGATCGGGCGCGAATTCGTCGCGGCGGAACCGGTTCCGCCCCGTTTCGGCCAAACTGTTCACGCGTGGTCTCCCGCAGGGGCGCGACGCGAGGTCCGGGCTGCATAATTGGGCGGCTCCGGCTAGAATAGGGGCAATTTCGTGCCTCTGGAGCTCAGGTGAATTCGGTTCAGAATCCAGCCTATGTGACGGGCCTCGAGGCGCGCTTTGCCGCCGCCGCGCGGCACAGCCGCATGGTGCGGATCCTGCGCGTTGCGGTGCCGGCCGTGGTGGGAGTGGCGATGGCCTCGATCATCTTCGTCTCGGTCTACAATCCATTCCGCGAAATCATCCCCAAGCTGCCGGTCGAGATGGACAACCTCGTGGTGTCCGGCACCAAGATCACGATGGAATCGCCGCACATCGCCGGTTTCTCGACCGACGGGAGACCCTACGAGATGTGGGCCAAGGCGGCGATCCAGGACGTCACCGATCCTGATCATGTCGAACTCAAGACGATCCGCGCCAAGGTCGCGCAGCAGGATGAGTCGACCGTGACGATGGATGCGCGCACCGGCTTCTTCGACAACAAGAAGCAACTGCTCGACCTGCGCCAGGATATCTTCCTGCAATCGTCCACCGGCTATGAAGCCAGGCTGACGCAGGCCTTCGTCGACATCAACAAGGGCAATGTGTCGTCGGACGAGCATGTCGACGTCAAATTGCTCCAGGGCACGCTGACATCCGACAGGCTCCGAATCTACAACAGCGGCGAGCTCGTGCGGTTCGAAGGCAATGTCGTAATGTATCTCGACAAGCTCGGCGACAACAATGCGAGCCCGCCCGCCGAGGCCGCGCCACCACCACCTCCTCCGGCGCCGCCGAAGGCGCGCAAATCCGCCAACACGAAATGATTTCGATGATGAGACGCTTCCCGCACGGCATCGCAATTGCGGCCTTCCTGCTCGCGCTGTTCGCAGTGCATGCCGCGTTCGCGCAGGGCTCGATGTCCGGTGTTCCGAACGCCATGCAGGGCTTTTCGCAGAACCGTGACCAGCCGATCCAGATCGAGGCCGCCGCGCTCGAGATGCGCGACAAGAAGAAGGAGGCGACCTTCTCCGGCAATGTGAAGGTCGTGCAGGGCGACACCACCATGACCTCGAAGATCCTGGTGGTGTTCTACGAGGATAAATCGACCCAGACGCCCGCGCCTGCGCCGGCCGGCACCAAGGCGGCGGCCGCGGCCAAGGGCGCGCCGATGCAATCGGCCACGCCCGGCCCCGGCGGCGCATCCTCGATCAAGCGGCTCGAGGCCAAGGGCAATGTCGTGGTGACCCAGAAGGACCAGGTGGTCACCGGCGAGACCGCGATCTTCGACACCAAGACCAATCTGATCACGATGCTCGGCGGCGGTGGCGGCCAGGTGGTGCTGACCCAGTGCCAGAACGTGCTGCGCGGCGACCGCCTGCTGGTCGACATGACCACCGGCGTCTCGCGGGTCGAATCCGACAGCGGCAAGGTGCAGGGACTGTTCATCCAGTCCCAGGGCGGACAGAACGGCAAGGGCGGCTGCGGGACGCCGGCCACCCCTGGCGCCGCCCCGGCGGCGCCGTCGCCGCTTCAGCTCCTGCCGGGCAGCAAATCGAAATAGTGCGACCACTAAGCTTCACGTAAGGTCAAGCAAAATCAATTAGTTAGGTAGTATTTTGCGGCTGCGAGGTTGAAGCGCGGGAGGTGAGACTGTATCTACTGCTGCGGTTTGGCCGAACGATGCGTCTCCGAGAGGGAATCATGACGGCCGGGGCGGGGGCATCCACTCATCCAGGGCGCGGGTGACCGCGCTTTGCCGTATTATTCGAACATGATCTACGCCAACGCGTCCGCGTTTGTCGCGCGGGAAGGCCGGTATCCGGTTTTCCAGTTCATGTTCGCAGGTTGGCGTGCGAATCGATTGGTCCGCAGGCAAAGTCGCGGGATCACCGTGAAAGGTTGAAGCGAAGCGGGGATGGTGGATTTATTCGGCATGTTCCGGCGGCGCCCTGCGAAACGCAGCACCGGATTTGCGCGCGCGCATGACGACATCACGTCGCTCGGCGAGCCCTTCGGCGAGATGCTGGCGAGCCCGGTGCGCGACGCGCCGCCGATGGCGCGCGCCGCGCCCGTCCCCGGCGTCGAGCTGCAACGCTCGCAGCCGGCCGCTGCGACGGCACGCCCGCGGCCTGCCAAGGCTCCGTCGAGGAGCGGCGCTGCGGCCGCGCCACAGCTGATCAAGCGGCCGGGCTATCTGGCTGTGCATAGCGTGGAAAAGAGTTTTGGCAGCCGGCAGGTCGTGCGCGGCGTCAGCATCTATGTACGCCGCGGCGAGGCGGTCGGCCTGCTCGGGCCGAACGGCGCCGGCAAGACCACCGTGTTCTACATGATCACCGGGCTGATCAAGGCCGATCGCGGCGCGATCGAACTCGATGGCCACGACGTGACCAAGCTGCCGATGTACCAGCGTGCGCGCCTCGGCATCGGCTATCTGCCGCAGGAAGCCTCGATCTTCCGCGGCCTGACGGTCGAGCAGAACATCCGCGCGGTGCTCGAAGTGGTCGAGCCCTCGCGGAAGAAGCGCGAGCACGAACTCGACTCGCTGCTCGACGAGTTCAACATCACGCGGCTGCGCAAGAGCCCGTCGATCGCGTTGTCCGGCGGCGAGCGGCGCCGCGTCGAGATCGCGCGCGCGCTGGCGACGCGCCCGAATTACATGCTGCTCGACGAGCCGTTCGCCGGCATCGATCCGATCGCAGTGGGCGACATTCAGGACCTGGTCCGCCACCTCACCAACCGCGGCATCGGCGTGCTCATCACCGACCACAATGTCCGCGAGACGCTCGGCCTGACCGACCGTGCCTACATCGTCTATGCTGGTGAGATCTTGACCGAGGGAAGCCCGGAGGAGATCGTTAATGATCCCGATGTACGCCGGCTTTACCTTGGCGAGGAATTCCGCCTGTAGCGCTTTTTTCCTATCCGTCAAGCCGTGTACAAGGGCTTCAGACTAAGATAAGCAAGAATCGAGCCAACTTCTGGAATCGATCTTGCCTCCATGGCGCTGACGCAAAGACTAGAGTTCCGCCAGTCGCAGTCGCTGGTGATGACGCCGCAGCTGATGCAGGCGATCAAGCTGCTGCAACTGTCGAACCTGGACCTGTCCGCCTTCGTCGAGGAGGAGCTGGAGCGCAATCCGCTGCTCGAGCGCGCTGCCGACGGCCCGGAGCCGCCGGTGGCGGGCGAGCCGGCCATCGAGCGGTCCGACTACGGCGACTCCAGCAGCTACGGGGACGATGGTGACCACTCCGACATCGCCGCCGGTTCGAGCGGCGAGGCCGCGTTCGAGCCCGGCCAGGAGGAATGGCTGAATCGCGACCTCGGCACCCGCGCCGAGATCGAGCAGACGCTCGATTCCGGCCTTGAGAACGTGTTCTCCGAGGAGCCGGCGGAGGCCGCCGCGCGCGCCGCACAGGACGCGCCGCCGTCGGTCTACACCGAATGGGGCGGCGGCGCCTCCAGCGACGACGAATACAATCTCGAAGCCTTCGTGGCCGCCGAGCTGACGCTCGCCGACCATCTCGCCGAACAGCTCGCGGTGGCCTTCTCGGCGCCGGCGCAGCGCATGATCGGGCAGTACCTGATCGACCTGGTCGACGATGCCGGCTACCTGCCGGCCGATCTCGGCCAGGCCGCGGAGCGGCTCGGAGCGTCGCAGCAAGCGGTCGACGAGGTCGTCGCGGTGTTGCAGAAATTCGATCCGCCGGGCGTGTGCGCGCGAAACCTGAGCGAATGCCTGGCGATCCAGCTTCGCGAACTCGATCGCTACGACCCGGCGATGCAGGCGCTGGTCGAGCATCTCGATCTGCTCGCCAAGCGCGACATCGCAGGCTTGCGAAAGCTCTGTGGTGTCGACGACGAAGACATCACCGACATGATCGCGGAGATCCGAAGGCTCGATCCGAAGCCCGGTTTGAAGTTCGGCACTTCGCGGACGCAGACCATGGTGCCCGACGTCTATGTCCGTCCCGGTCCGGACGGCGGCTGGCATGTCGAGCTCAACAGCGACACTCTGCCGCGTGTGCTGGTCAACCAGACCTATTACGCTGAGCTGTCGAAGACGATTCGCAAGGACGGTGACAAGTCGTACTTCACCGACTGCCTGCAGAACGCGACCTGGCTGGTGCGCGCGCTCGATCAGCGCGCCCGCACCATCCTGAAGGTGGCGACCGAGATCGTCCGTCAGCAGGACGGCTTCTTCACCTATGGGGTCGCGCATCTGCGGCCGCTCAATCTGAAAGCGGTGGCGGACGCGATCCAGATGCACGAATCGACGGTGTCGCGCGTCACCGCCAACAAATACATGGCGACCAATCGCGGCAGTTTTGAATTGAAGTATTTTTTCACCGCGTCGATCGCGTCTGCCGACGGCGGCGAGGCGCATTCGGCCGAAGCCGTGCGTCACCACATCAAGCAGCTGATCGACGGCGAAGCGCCGTCAGCGATCCTGTCCGACGACACGATCGTGGAACGTTTGCGCGCGTCGGGCATTGATATTGCCCGCCGCACCGTCGCGAAGTACCGCGAAGCGATGCGGATACCATCTTCGGTGCAACGCCGCCGTGACAAACAAAGCATGCTTGGCAACGCGCTTTCGGCTCCCGCTTCCTCCTCCGACCGGTCGCGCGATACAGCTCCCGTTTAGGTTACTTTTTGAGCATGACCCCGTCCGAGTACGGACCGCTCCAAGCGCTCGTTGCGTTCGCGTCAAATCGCGATAGTCTCAGCCTTTCCTGATCAAGCGTCGTCCAGAAAGGAAGGTCACCGGAAACCCAGCAAGCATCCGCAGGAGTGATCGAGGCATCCAGCAATTGAGGCATCAAATGACCCTTCGAATCTCGGGAAAGAGCATCAGCATCGGCGAGGCGCTTCGGGCGCGCGTCAGCGACCGCACCGACGAGGTCCTGCGAAAGTATTTTGATGGCAACTATTCCGGTCACATCACGCTGAGCAAGGATGGCTTCGGCTTCCGCACCGACTGCGCGTTGCATCTGGATTCCGGCATCACGCTGGAAGCCGAATCCAACGCCGCCGACGCCTATGCCAGCGCCGATGCCGCGCTGCTGATGATCGAGAAGCGGCTGCGCCGCTACAAGAGCCGGCTCAAGGATCGCTCTGCGCGCAAGGCCTATGCCGCGAGCGCCGCGCTTGCCGAACTGAATGGCGTCGGGCTCGACGCGCCGAGCTACGTCATCGAGGCGCCCGAGAACGACGACGAGGTCACCGAATACAGCCCGGTGATCATTGCCGAGGCAACCACCGCGCTGAAGCGCTTGTCGGTCAGCGAAGCCGTCATGGAGCTCGATCTGTCCGGGGCCTCGTGCCTGGTGTTCCAGCATGGCGGCAGCGGCCGGGTGAACATCATTTACCGCCGGACGGACGGCAATGTCGGCTGGGTCGATCCACCCGCGGTGAGCCCTTGAGGATAGTTGCCAGATGGCATTGACGTTCGAAGCCAGCCCTGCTTATGGTCCGCCGCCTCCAGCAATAAGGGGGGCGGAACAGGGTTCGCAGGTGTTGGCACCGCCGATACGTTGGAGTAGAAGCCCTGCCAGCTGGACCCGGGCTAAGCCCGCATCCCACCTCATCTTCTTGACGCCGCCGCTGTAAAGCCTATTTCGCAACCTGACGGTCATTCACCTCGGAACGTCCCAATGCCGATTACTGATTTGGTCGCACCCGAGGCGATTCTCCCGGCTTTGAAAGTCATCAGCAAGAAGCAGGCGTTGCAGGAACTTGCCGCGCGCGCTTCCGCGCTCACCGGGCAGAACGAACGCGCGATCTTCGAAGTGCTGCTGCAACGCGAGAAGCTCGGCACCACGGCGGTCGGCTATGGCGTCGCCATCCCGCACGGCAAGCTGCCGAAGCTGGAGAAGCTGTTCGGCTTCTTCGCCCGCCTGGAGCGCCCGATCGATTTCGAGGCAATGGACGGCCAGCCGGTCGATCTGATCTTCCTGCTGCTGGCGCCCGAAGGCGCCGGCGCCGACCACCTCAAGGCGCTGGCGCGGATCGCCCGCCTGCTGCGCGACCAGGACGTCGCCAAGAAGTTGCGCGCCTCGCGCGACGCGCAGGCGATCTACTCGGTGCTCGCGCTGCCGCCGGCGAGCGCGGCATAATCACTCAGCGCGCACGACGCTCATTCGCGCAACTGTCATCAGGACATAGTCTGTTCGTCACGCGATGACGCATGCCGATGCGCTTCATCCGCGCTACGAAGCTTTCGTATCGCTTCAGCAGATCGTCGGCAGCAGGCGGCGGACTTCGACGAGCAGATCGGAGACCGCTTTCTCGTCGCCGGCGAGGTGCCTGAGCAACGCGCTTTGGAACAGGCCGTCGAACAGCGCGTAGAGCGCGGCTGGAGATGACGCCGGCTGTTTGTTGCCGAGCTCGGCGTAGCGCGTGGCGATGCGCCAGATCATCGCTTCCAGGCTCTTGTCGATCTCGAGCACGTCCTTGCGAAACGCCGGCTCGAACATCGCCTGCGAGCGCAGATCGTACCAGAGCCGGTGCATGCGCGCTTCGTTCTCGAGCGTCGCCGCGAGCTTGGCGAGGAAGCCTTCGGTCAGTTCGGCGCGGCTACGCGCCGTCGTCACCACTTCGTCATAGCGCGTCACGCACTTTGCCTTGTAGTGCCGCACGCAGCAGCAGATCAGATCGAGCTTGTCGCTGAAATAATAGTGAAACACGCCGTGCGTGAACGCGGAGTTCTGCGCGATCTCGCGCAGGCTGGTGCGCGCGAAGCCGAGCTCGCCAAGCGTCTCCAGTGCGGCCTCCGCAAGCTCGACGCGCCGGGCGTTGAACTTCTCGTCGCGCAGCGCCTCGGCCGCTACCGCCACGCGTTGGGCCGCTCCTGTCGCATGCCGCGCCATCCGGTGCCTTTCCTCGGTCTCTTCCCTGAACATCTTTATACCGCGCGGACCGCGGCGCACTCCATCCCTTCACATCATCATCCTTGACACTTGTCAAATTCGGACTTGACAAGTGTCAAGTTCCTGGACGAGGGTTGGTCAAATAATTTGGACAACCGTCAAGACGGCTGACCAATCGACAAACAGGAGGAAATGCACCGCCCGGGGCGCGCCATGCCGCGCCCCGCCGATGCCGGCCGCGACCATCCATGCGCTCAGAATGCGCAAGCCCGCCGGCCCGCACTGCCGATCTCCGCAGCACCAGAAATCAGCAAGCAAAGGCAAGCAAAGGGAGGACTACGTCATGAGTGGGAAGAGCCTTGAAGGCAGGAAAGCCCTGATCACCGGCGGCGCCCGGGGGATTGGCGCGGCGATCGCACAGGCACTGGCGCGCTCCGGTGCCGCGATCATGATCGGCGATATTCTCGATGATGCGGGCAAGGCCAGCGCCGCCGAGATCGCCAAGGCCGGGGTGAAGACCGGCTTCGTCAAGCTCGACGTCACCGACGACGCGCAATGGGAGCGGGCCGCCGCCGTCACCGTCGAGACCCTCGGCGGCTTCGACATCCTGATCAACAATGCCGGCATCGAGATCACCTCGCTGGTCGCCGACATCAAGGCCGAGGACGCGCGCCGCATGTGCGAGGTCAACATCGTCGGCACCGTGCTCGGCATGAAGCACGCGTTCCGTGCGATGCGGCCGGGCGGAGCCGCAGGCAAGGGCGGTGCCGTCGTCAACATCGCCTCGGTGGCGGCGACGATCGCGTTCCCGAGCATCGCGGTCTACTCCGGCACCAAGTCCGCGGTCGATCGCATGACCCGCGTCGGCGCGATGGAGGCCGGCAAGCTCGGCTACGGCGTGCGCGTCAACTGCATCTATCCCGGCCTGATCCCGACCGACATGGGCATGCAACTCGCCAATGACATCGTGAAGATCGGCCTTGCGCCCGACATCAACGCCGCGGTCGGCTCGGTGGTGGAGCAGACGCCGCTCGGCAAGCTCGCCGAGGTCTCCGACATCGCCGACGCCGCGGTGTTCCTGTGCTCGAACGATGCCCGCTTCATCACCGGCATCGGCCTGCCGGTCGACGGCGGCATGGGCATGTAGCAACAGCGCCGACAACAAACATTTCGGAGGATCGCAATGAGCGAGAAGAAACCCGTCATCGTCTATGGCGCGTCCGGCTATACCGGCCGGCTGGTCTGCGAATATCTGCGCGAGTACAACATCCCCTTCATCGCCGCCGGCCGCAGCGCCGAGAAGCTCAACGCCGCGATGAAGTCGAACGTGGCCGGCATCGAGACCGCCGACTACGAGGTGGTGACGGTGCCGCACACCGTGGCCGCGCTGACTGAACTGTTCAAGGGCGCCTCGGTGGTGCTCAACACCGTGGGCCCGTTCGCCAAGTTCGGCGTCGAGGTGGTGCAGGCTTGCCTCGCTGCCAAGTGCCACTACACCGACACGACCGGCGAACAGGACTGGCTGATCACGCTAGAGCAAGAGTTCGGCACCAAGTTCGGCAATGCCGGCCTGCTGCTGGCGCCGGGCATCGCGCAGATGTACACGACAGGCGAAATCGCCGCGCAGCTCTGTCTGGAAACGCCCGGCCTCGACACGCTCGATATCGCCGTGTTCTGGGGCGGCAGCCCGACCATCGCCTCGACGCAGACCATCCTGGTCAACGCCGCGATGGGCAAAGCCTACTATCTGGAGCAGAACAAGTACGTCGAGCATCAGCCCGATGCCGGCCTCTACAACCTCGTCATCCCCGGCCAGCATGAACTGGCGCTGGCGCTGCCCTGGGGCGGCACCTCGCATCCGGTGTGGTTCAAGCGCGATCCGCGGGTCGCCAACGTGAAGGTGCTGGGCGGCGTGTTCAACCGTGCGCTGATGCTGGGCGTGCCGCAGATCGTCGCCGCAGCGCTCGACGCAACCAAGGACATGAAGCCCGACGAGCGCTATGCCGCGCTGGTGCAGACCGCCGCCAGCGTGATGAACACCATGCCGCCGCGCGAGAACCCGCGCGTCAACAAGTCGATGGATTCGGTGTATGCCTCCGGCCCCCTGGGGCGCGCGCACTGCGTCATCAATGGCAACAGCAACTACAAGCAGACCGGCTTGCTTCAGGCCTATGCTGCCGCGCATCTGGTGCAGCAGCCGCCCAAGCGCGTCGGCTTCGCCTCCGGTTGCCAGGCGTTCGGCCATCACGAACTGCTCGGGCAATTGCGCAGCTTCGGCCTGGTCAGCAAGCCGGTGCTGACCGTGCAAGATTGAGCTCGAGCCCCGATCGGATCGGGGCTCGGCCCTTCGTTCCCTGAAGCGTTTTCGTCAAGCGGACCGGTGTCCGCTTGCTCGAAAACGCACGATCCGCGGGTGACGCAGTCGCGCGTCACCCGTCTCCCTCCCGCGAGGTCAGCCATGCGCTTCATCGATTACCTCGACAAGGGTGCTTCACTCGGCCCCGACGCGCCGTGTCTCACGATGGACGGCCGCGACCTCAGCTACGGCGAGGTACAAGGGCTGAGCTACCGGATCGCGCGCGGGCTCGAACGGTCCGCCATCGCTCCCGGCGAGAAGGTCGCGATCCTGTCCGGCAACGATCCGATCGCGTTCGCCTGCGTGTTCGGCATCTCGCGCGCCGCCGCCGTGTGGTGCCCGATCAATCCGCGCAACGAGGCGACCGAGAACAAGTTCATCCTCGACCAGTTCGATTGCAGCCTGCTGCTGTTTCATTCCAGCTTTGCGCCGATGGTCGAGGCCGTCAGGCGGGATCTGCCCAAGCTGCGCACGCTGGTCTGCCTCGATACCGAGCTGCCGTTCGCGCCGTCATTCGATCATTGGCTCGGCGGTCTCGCCGACGATCCCTACCAGCGCGACACGATCGACGACCTCGCGATGATCCCCGGCACCGGCGGCACCACCGGCAAGCCCAAGGGCGTGATGCTGTCGGGGCGCAACATCGAGGCGATGACCGCGCTGACCCTGATGGGCTACCCGTTCAAGGGCCGCCCGGTCTATCTCGCGCTGGCGCCGCTGACCCATGCCGCCGGTGTGCTGTGTTTTCCGATCATGACGCTCGGTGGCCGCGTCGTGATCATGCACCATCCCGACATCGAAGAGTTCCTCGCCCTGATCGCCTACCACCGCGTCACGCACACGTTCCTGCCGCCGACCGTGATCTACATGCTGCTCGATCATCCCGGCCTCGATCGCGCCAGTCTCGGTTCGCTGCAATGCTTCTGGTATGGCGCCGCGCCGATCTCGGCGACGCGGCTCGCGGAAGCGTTGAAGCGGATCGGGCCGATGGCGCAGCTGTTCGGTCAGACCGAGGCGCCGATGATGATCTCGATGATGCCGCCTGCCGATCACTACAATGCCGACGGCACGATCGCGATGGAGCGGCTGTCTTCCGCCGGGCGGATCGGCCCGCTGGTGCAGGCCGGCATCATGGATGGCGACGGCAAGCTGCTGCCTGCGGGATCGCGCGGCGAGATCGTGGTGCGGGGCTCGCTGGTCATGGACGGCTACTACAAGAACCCGGAGGCGACGCGCGAGGCCTCGGTGCATGGCTGGCACCACACCGGCGATATCGGCTACATCGACGGTGACGGCTATCTCTATATCGTCGACCGCGCCAAGGACATGATCATCACCGGCGGCTTCAACGTCTATTCGATCGAGGTCGAGAATGCGTTGCGTGCCCATGAGGCGGTGCAGGATTGCGCCGTGATCGGGTTGCCCGACGACAAATGGGGCGAGCGCATCGTCGCCGTCGTGCAGCCGCGCGCGGGCCAAACCGTCGATGCGACGGCGCTTGCGGCCTTCGTCAAGCAACAGATCGGCAGCATCAAGACGCCGAAGCAGATCGAGGTCTGGAACGATCTGCCGCGTTCCAAGGTCGGCAAGGTGCTGAAGCCCGACATCCGCGCGCGGCTGGCCTGAACGTGTATTGACAACCCGCCGCTGAGGCCAGAAGACGGTCGTGCGCAACAATGCGCGTGCGAACCAGGGATGGTTGATGTCCCGCGATTTTCGCCTTGATCGAGTTCCCATCGACGTTCTCGCCTACGAGCTTGCCGAGGAGCGGGCGAGCGCGCTCGGACGCATGGGCCGGGCGCTGGAACAGGCGCTCGCCAGGCTGCGCGAATTCGATGCCGATCAACCGCGCGCCGAGGCGCCTGCGCAACAGGCGCGCCGTGTCCTGGTGCGAGAGGCCGGTCATGCGCTCTGGATGTTCGTGGTGCAGCGTGAGGCGTGCGGGCTGCGCAACACTCGCTCGCTGATGCGCGACTACAGCGTTCCCGGCGAGGTGCAGCTCAGCATGAGCCCGATGCTCCCCGCATTGAAGCCTGATTGAAGGTTTGTGAGCCATTTCGGCCAGCGGTTGCTGGCGGCCTAGAGCTTGATCCGGAAAGATCATGCGCAAACAAGATGCGAGAGCGCGATGACGATTCAACCTGACCTCATCGTGCTCTAGCTGCGAGACCCGCCTTCGAGCGGCGGTGGAACGGCCCGCGCGTTTGCCAACGCCACTTTCGCTCCGACGAGAAAGCCGACGATCACAACTGGCAGGAACGCAGTGGGCAGCAGGACATAAACGCCCTGCCGTCCTTGCAGCGCCGGAACCAGTCCGTTCGCCACCCAGGACGCGTACGGCACCAGCACCCCCAGCGAAAGCAGGCCTCCCAGGAGCGCATAACTGAGCGTGGATGCCTCGATGCGATGCCTGCTGAGCGCGATGATGACGCCGACCAGGCCGAACAGAACGCCGCCGACGAGGCCGCCCATGATGGTGACGGCGGGCACGAACATCACCAGCAACATGATCAAGCTGCCGGCGCCCGACCTACTCGACCAGGTCAGGGTGAGAAGGAGGGCCACGACAAGCGCGGCCAACCCACCGAAGCAGAGACCCCAGCTGGACGATCGACTGATCATGAGCATCGTGCACCGCAGGCAACGGATCAGCGAGGTTACCGCGGACTTCGTTAATGGATCGGCCGAAGCGCAATTGTGGCGCACCGCCTGGTCGCCATAAAAAATGCGCGGGCCGCCTCGGTGTCGAGGCATGCCCGCGCATCTGAACTCGCGGATGTCGCGTCAGCAGCGTGTCAGTGGACGCTGACGGCCTGCAACTCGTTGCTCCAGGCGTTGGCGATCGCGGCTTCGCGGCTGTCAGTCAGCATGATCGGCGTGCCGTCGGCGGCATGCAATGCGAACAGCTTGAGGCCCGGCGCGATCTTCGGCGCCTGCGGAAAGAGGTCGGGCACGTCCTCGGAACGGACCTGCTTCACATAGGCGATATGACCCTCACCCAGATGGGCCAGCGCTTCCGGCGTCACGCTGTCGGATTGGAAGATGATGTTTGCTTCACTCATGGTCTCGACTCCTCAGTCAGACAAGCGGTCGAGTCCGCTCCTTGTTGCTATTATTCGTGCTCATTGATAGCGATTGTCTTAATGACCCGTTCAGGTTCCGGCCTGGCCAGGTCGATCGACAACAACCCGTTCTTCAGATCCGCGCCCAGCACCTGCATCCCCTCCGCCAGCACGAAGGTGCGCTGGAAGTGGCGCGCGGCGATGCCGCGATGGATGTATTGCCGAGCCTTGTCGTCCTGCTGGCGGCCGCGGATGACGAGCTGATTTTCCTCAATCGTTACATCGAGTTGGTCGCGGGTGAAGCCCGCTACCGCCAACGTGATGCGAAGTCGCTCAGGCTGGCCGTTGGACCGGTCGCACCGTTCGATGTTGTAGGGAGGATAGCCGTCAGCGCCCTTCACGACGCGGTCGAGCGCACGCTCGATCTCGTCGAATCCCAGAAGGAACGGACTGGACAACGATGGAACACGAGACATTACAAAGTCCTCTCGAAGCGACTTTGAGGGGCCCTTGCGGCGCCCCATGCAACCGGCGGGCCGTCTGGCCTCCGGTCAGTGAGGGATATGGGGGCGATCTGGATAGCGTTCAAGCAGCCCCGAAACCAGCCTAAACGCCCGCAACATGGGAGCAAAATCTTCCTGATCGGTTACCCCGCGACCCGCTTGCGGCCGTCGGCGGTAAATAGATGCAGTTTGTCGCGCGGCGCGACCGCCCGGATCCGCTCGCCGATGGCAGGGCCGGTGGCGCCGGGAACCCGGACGATGACCTCCCCCGGCGGCAGTTCGCCTGGATTGGCGGCAATGCCCTGTTCCGCGCGCTGGCGGCTGCCATAGACGAAGGTCTCGGCGCCGACATGCTCGATCGCCTCGACGGTCAGGCCAAGCGCGACGCCGTCCGGTACGGCCTCGCTGGAGATCACGAAATCCTCCGGCCGGATACCGACGATACCGGCACCATCGGCACCCGTGATCTGGGACGTCAGCTCGTCCGAACGCAGCGGCATCAGGTTCATCGGCGGGGCGCCGATGAAGGAGGCGACGAAGGTGGTCGCCGGCTTCTGGTAGATCTCCAGCGGATTGCCGATCTGCTCGACCTGGCCGCCATTCATCACCACCAGGATGTCGGCCAGCGTCATCGCCTCGAGCTGGTCGTGGGTGACGTAGATCGAGGTGGTGTTGAGCCGGCGTTGCAGCTTGCGGATCTCGACCCGCATCGCGATGCGCAGCTTGGCGTCGAGGTTCGACAGCGGCTCGTCGAACAGGAACACTTTCGGCTGGCGCACGATGGCGCGGCCCATCGCGACGCGCTGGCGCTGGCCGCCGGAAAGCTGCCGCGGCTTGCGCTCCAGCATCGGCGACAGCTCGAGCACGCGCGCGGCTTCCTCGACCCGGGTCTTGATCTCGGCCTCGGCCATGCCGCGGTTGCGCAGGCCGTAGGCCATGTTGTTGTAGACGCTCATATGCGGATAGAGCGCATAGTTCTGGAACACCATCGCGATGTCGCGATCGGCGGGCTCGACCTGGTTGACGACGCGGCCGCCGATGTCGATCTCGCCGCCGGTGATGGTCTCGAGCCCGGCGACCATGCGCAGCAGCGTGGACTTGCCGCAGCCGGAAGGGCCGACCAGCACGCAGAACTGGCCGTCGCCGACGTCGACATCGACGCCCTTGATGGCCTCGAAGCCGCCGGGATAGGTCTTGCGGACGCTGCGCAGCGTGACGTTGGCCATTACTTTTCCGTCTCCACCAATCCGCGCACGAACAGTTTCTGCATCACGACGACGACGAACACCGGCGGCAGCATCGCGAGCAGCGCGGTCGCCATCACGATCGGCCATTCGGTCAGCGCATCGGTCGTGGTGATCATCTTGCGGATGCCGACCTGGATGGTCTGCATGTCGTCGCGCGTGGTGATCAACAGCGGCCAGAGATATTGATTCCAGCCGAGAATGAACAGGATCACGAACAGCGCGGCCATGTTGGTGCGCGACAGCGGCAATAGCGTATCCCAGAAGAAGCGGAACGGGCCCGCGCCGTCGATCCGCGAGGCCTCCAGCAATTCATCCGGCACCGTCATGAAGAACTGCCGGAACAAGAGCGTTGCGGTGGCGGAGGCGATCAGCGGCAGCGACAGGCCGGCGTAACTATCGAGCAGATGCAGGTCGGCGACGATCTTGTAGGTCGGATAGATGCGCACCTCGACCGGCAGCATCAGGGTGATGAAGATGATCCAGAAGATCGCCATCCGGAACGGAAACCGGAAATACACGATCGCATAGGCCGAGATGATCGAGATCGCGATTTTGCCGACCGCGATCAAGAGCGCCATGATCAGCGAATTCAGCATCATGTTGAGCACCGGCTCGCGGGTCGATCCGCTCGTGCCGACGAACAGCGTCTGGTAGTAGGTCTCGAAGAAATGGCCGCCGGGCAACAGCGACATCTGGCCGTTGGCGATGACGGCATTGTCCTGGGTCGAGGCGACGATCGCCAGATAGACCGGGAAGGCGACGATCACGATCCCGATCCACAGGATGATGTGAGCCAGATAGCGCTGGAAGCCCTCTTCCTCGACCATCAGTAGGTCACCTTGCGTTCGACGAAGCGGAACTGGATTCCAGTCAGCACGATCACGATCACCATCAGGATGACCGATTGCGCCGCCGACGAGCCGAGATTGCCGCCGATCAGGCCGTCCGAATAGACCTTGTAGACCAGCGTTTCGGTCGACTTGCCGGGGCCGCCGCGGGTCATCGTGTCGATGATGCCGAAGGTGTCGAAGAAGGCGTAGACGATGTTGATGACCAGCAGGAAGAAGATGGTCGGCGACAGCAGCGGGAAGATCACGGTCCAGAACCGCCGCATCGGGCGGGCGCCGTCGATCGCGGCGGCCTCGATCACGCTCCTCGGGATGCTCTGGAGGCCGGCGAGGAAGAACAGGAAATTGTAGGAGATCTGCTTCCAAGCCGCGGCGAGGATGATCAGCGTCGCGGCCTGGTCGCCGTTGAGCAACGGATTCCAGTCAACGCCCATGGCGCGCAGATAGCGCGACAGCACGCCGAGCGAGGGATGCAGCATGAACACCCAGAGCACGCCGACCACGGGCGGCGCCACCGCATAGGGCCAGATCAGCAGCGTGCGGTACAGCGTCGAGCCGCGCAGCGGCTTGTCGGCCATGACGGCGAGCAGAAGTGCGAACGACAGCGACGACACCGCGATCGCGAACGAGAACGCGAAGGTCCTGACGATCGTGGCGAAATAGGCCGGGTCCTTGAACAGCTCGAGATAGTTCTCGAACCAGACGAAGCTGGTGGACAGGCCGAAAGCGTCTTGCAGCAGGAAGGACTGGATCACCGCCTGCGCGGCCGGCCAGTAGAAAAAGATCAGGACGATCGCGAGTTGCGGGGCAACCAGCGCGTAAGGCAACAGCTTTGATTGGAAAATCGCTTGCTTTTGCATGGTCTCTAAGAAAGTGGCAGGCCGCTCGTCGCGGCCTGCCGGTTGATGACATCAAACCATCATGTCAGCGGACGGCGGTCTTTTCAAACTGCCGCAGCATCTGGTTGCTGCGCTCGACGGCCGAGTCCAGCGCCTGCTTGGCAGTCTTCTTGCCGGCCAGCGCCTGCTCGATTTCCTCCGACCACACGTCGCGCAGCTGCACCATGTTGCCGAGGCGCAGACCGCGGGAATTCTCGGTCGGCGGCTTGTTGGTGAGCTCGAGCAGCGGGGTCTCGAGATAGGGCTGGTCCTTGTAGAAGCCCTCTTCCTTGGCCTTGGCGTAGGCCGCCTTGGTGATCGGCAGGTAGCCCGAGGCCTTGTGGATCCAGACCTGGCGGTCGGTGTCCGACAGGAACGTCAGGAACTTGGCCACGCCCTTGTATTCCTCGGCCGACTTGCCGCCCATCACCCACAGCGAGGCGCCGCCGATGATCGAGTTCTGCGGCGCACCCTTGACGTCTGGATAGTACGGCATCGGCGCAGCGGTGAAGTTGAACTTGGCCTGCGCCTTGACGTTGCCGAAGAAGGCCGACGAGGTCAGGTAGATCGGGCACTCGCCCGAGGTGAAGCGGCCTTCGCCGGTGTTGGTGCGGCCGGCATAGTCGTAGGTCTTGTCCTTTTGCAGCTCGACCAGGTTCTCGAGATGCTTGACCTGTAGCGGGCCGTTGAATTCGAGCACGGTGTCGAAGCCGTCGAGGCCGTTGGCCTTGCTGGCGAGCGGCACGTTGTGCCAGGCCGAGAGCTGCTCGAGATTGACCCAGGTGACCCACGAGCCGGAGAAGCCGCAGGTGGTGTAGCCGGCCGCCTTCAGCTTCTTGGCGTCCTCGAACACCTGCGGCCAGGTCTTCGGGATCTCGGCGATGTTGGCCTTCTTCAGCGCGTCGAGATTGACCCACATCACGGTCGACGACGAGTTGAAGGGGAACGACAGCATCTCGCCCTTCGAGGTCGAGTAGTAGCCGGTGATCGCGGGTAGATAGACGCTCGGATCGAACTTCTCGCCGGCGTCGGCCATCAGCTTGTAGACCGGTTTGACGGCGCCGGTGGCGGCCATCATGGTCGCGGTGCCGACTTCGAACACCTGCATGATGGCCGGCGCGTTGCCGGCGCGGAACGCGGCGATGCCGGCATTCATGGTGTCGGCGTAGCCGCCCTTGTAGGTCGGGATCACCTTGTAGTCGGACTGCGAGGCGTTGAAGTCGTTGGCCAGCTTGACGATGACGTCATTGTTGGCGCCGGTCATCGCGTGCCACCACTGGATCTCGGTCACCGCAAATGCAGGCGACGCGAATGCAAGCGTAGCAGCGGCTACCGCAGCAGCGCCAAGTCGTCGGAAAATCATCAAAGCCCCTCCCGGTTGGAACAACATCTTTCGTTGCGCGCGTTATCAGCGCCGGATGACGTTCAAATGACCGTATAAACGAAAGCCATCGTAGGGGGGAAGCCGCGACAAAGGGAAGCGGTAAAAAAGGCGGAGATTGCCGCCGGCGCCTCGCGGTGCAACGCCGAACGCGACGTTGCACCGCAGGGTGATGTGATCACGCCGGTTCGATACGAACCGACGCTCTCTCATTCTGACGCGTTTTCTTGACGCGAACCGGTGCCCACTTCGCTCGAAAACGCTTTTAGCGCTTGCGCTGGGGACCGCAGACCACGCCCTTGTCGACCAGGCCGTTGATCTCATCCCTAGAGTAGCCGAACTCGCCCAGCACCTCCGCTGCGTGCTGACTGAACTTCGGCGGCGTGCGGCGCAGGTTCGGCTTGGTGCGTTCGAGCCGGATCGGCGAGGCGACGCCCTTGTACCAATCCTTCTCGATGACGTCGCCGCGATGGATGGTGTGCGGGTTGGTCAGCGCCTGGTCGATCTTCTGCACCGGGCCGGCCGGAAGGCCGGCGGCGAGCAGCCGGTTGCACAGCGGCTCGGCCTCGTGCTGGCTGAACACCGCGGCAAGCTCGACGCGCAGCGCATCGCGGTTGGCGATGCGATCCTTGTTGCGGGCAAAGCGTGGATCGGTGCCGAGCTCGGGCTTGCCGATCTCCTTCGCCAGCTTGCGGAAGGTGCCGTCATTGCCGACGCCGATGAAGATGTTGTCGGTCTTGGTCGGGAAGATCGCGTAAGGCACGAGGTTCGGATGCTCGTTGCCGGTCAGCGACGGCGGCTTGCCATGCATGAAATAGTTCGCGGTGTGCGGATGCATGATCGCAAGCCCGGTTTCGTACAGCGTGGTCTCGAGGAACTGGCCGAGCCCGGAGCGCTGCCGCTCCGACAATGCCATCAGGATGCCGATCGCCGCATAGAGGCCGGTGGTGATGTCGACCAGCGGCACGCCGATCCGCATCGGGCCGCTCTCCGGCGAGCCGGTGGCCGCGATCATGCCGGTCATCGCCTGGATGATCGCGTCATAGCCGGGATTGCCGCCGCGCGGGCCGTCGGCGCCGAAGCCGGAGATCCGGCAATGCACCAGGCGCGGAAATTTTTCGCGTAACACGTCGTTGCCGATGCCCCATTTGTCGAGCGTGCCCGGCTTGAAATTCTCGATCAGCACGTCGGCGGTCTCGAGCATCTTCATCAGCACCGCGCGTCCGCCTTCGGAGGCGAGGTCGAGGCCGATCGAGCGCTTGTTGCGGTTGATGCCGACGAAATAGGCCGCATCTTCTTCATGGAACGGAGGGCCCCAGTCGCGCACCTCGTCGCCGGCGGGCGGCTCGACCTTGATCACGTCGGCGCCGTGGTCGGCGAGGATCTGGGTGCAATACGGACCGCCGAGCACGCGCGTCAGATCGATCACGCGCAGGCCGGTCATCGCGCCCGTAGCCGCAGGGGTATTCATGGAAACAACCTTCGCTCAGTTGGGATCGGAAATACGAGGATCCCAGAGCTAGCGGTCTTCAGCCGGGGCAGCAATGCTTCCCTCGGCGCAGGCCCATGCAGCAGGCGGCGCGCGTTCGCTCAACGAATCGCAAGACGCGAACTGGCATCTCGAATGCAAACAAATAGTCCGCCACGCGGGAAGGCGTGGCGGACCATTGGCGAGAACTGAATTAGACGACGGTCAGCTTGACGTCGACATTGCCGCGGGTCGCGTTGGAATAGGGGCACACCTGGTGGGCCTTCTCGACCAGCGCCTCGGCGTCGGCGCGGGACAGGCCGGGCAGCGAAACGGCGAGGTCGACGGCAAGGCCGAAGCCACCTTCCGAGCGCGGGCCGATTCCGACCGTCGAGGTCACCGCGGCGTCGGCGGGAACCTTGGGGCCGCCCTGCGAGGCCACGAACTTCATGGCGCCGATGAAGCAGGCGGCATAGCCGGCCGCGAACAGCTGCTCCGGATTGTTGCCGGCGCCACCGCCGCCGCCGAGCTCCTTCGGGGTGGTGAGCTTGACGTCGAGCGCGCCGTCGAGCGTTGCCGCATGGCCGTCGCGGCCGCCGGTTGCCTTGGCGCTGGTCTTGTAGAGCACGTTCACTGACATGGTCGTCTCTCCCTCGGGTTTGAATTCGACGATCGATCTATCGCATACAATTGAATTGTACACAATGCAAAATGCGCAGCCTCACATTTAATTGTTCGCAATTGAATTCGCGGTCCCGCGAGCCCAGAATGACCCGGAAACGGGATGGATTCGATCGGAATCATGGTCAGGAAACAGACGGCGGCCGATCAGGCGCTGCGGCTCGACAACCAGATCTGCTTTGCGGTCTATTCGACCGCGCACGCCTTCAACCGCGTCTACAAGCCGCTGCTCGACCGGCTCGGGCTGACCTATCCGCAGTATCTGGTGATGCTGGCGCTGTGGGAGCGCGACGACGTGCCGGTGAAGGACCTCGGCGAGCGCCTGTTCCTGGATTCCGGCACCCTGACGCCACTGCTGAAGCGGCTGGAGGCGGCGGCGTTGATCAAGCGGACCCGCAGCACCGCGGACGAGCGGGTGGTGCTGATCGCGCTGACCGCGCAGGGCCACGCGCTGCGCGAGAAAGCCAAGGCCGTCCCGCAATCGATCCTGGCGGCGTCGGACTGCTCGGTCGGGGAATTGCTGGCGATGAAGGACGAGATCGTCGCGCTGCGCGACCGGCTGAACGCGGTGCTGGGGGAGTAGCGGCGGCGACGGTTAGAGGCGCTTCTTGGCGAAGGCGCGGCCGGAGTGGGATTTAAGGTACTTTTCGAACGCGAGAGCTTTGTATTTGTCCGGAAAGGCGCAGTACCAGACGAGCTGCCACGGTTTGAATTTCGAGGTGTGCCTGGATTTCCCGGCGTTGTGTTCGGGAATCCGCCGCTTCAGGTCCTCGGTGGCGCCGATGTATTCCTGATCAGGGAAGTCGATGCTGCGGATGATGTAGACGTACCACATTCGTGTCCAAGAATAGCCGGAGTACCGACCAGTCCGTCTTCGCCCTTCGGGCTACGCCGGACACCACGCTTCGCCCTTCGGGCAACTCGTGGCTGCGCCACGCGTAGCCCGAAGGGCGAAGCGTGGTGGAGCCAGGCGGGATCGAACCGCCGACCTCTTGCATGCCATGCAAGCGCTCTCCCAGCTGAGCTATGGCCCCTTAGTCCAGTTTGGGCGGACCCCTCAGGATTCTGCCCGGCCTCCGGGTCCTAGGCGACTCCGGAGGATGCACCGTTGATCACAGATCGGCGGCGATCTCAAGTCTCTTCGTCGCCTCCGACGTCACCAATGATGTCGGTGACGTCCTCATCGCCCTCTTCCTCGTCGGCGATGAAGGTCGAATCGTCGTCATCATCGTCATCGATGGTCTCATCGACCTCGATATCGTCCTCGGATTCGGGAACCTGCGCCTTGACCTTGCCGGTGTTCTCCTCGGCATCGGCCTCCTCGAGCGAGACCATTTCTTCCGCCTCGGCGGGCTCCGGCATGTCGGCGGCGGTCGCGGGCGAATTGACGGTGGCGCCACGGCCCCGCGGCGGCGCGACGGGCGCGATCGGCACGACCTCACCGGTGTAGGGTGAAATCACCGGATTCTTGTTGAGGTCGTAGAACTTCTTGCCCGTGGTCGGGCAAATGCGCTTGGTTCCGAGCTCGGACTTGGCCAACGTGGTCATCCCAGAATTTTGCTGAAAAACGGTGCTTCACTTGGCTAGTTGAGGAGCCGCTGTCAATAGCGGTTTGCGCGCAAGTGACGGGCGCGTGACGCGGTGTTGCCCATGTGATACCTGCCGCGGCGCGAGAGGACACGATCTTGGCCCATTCTGACACCCCCACCCCGCTGGAATCGCGCGCTTGCGGCCCCCTGGCCGGCAAGGTCCGCGTTCCCGGCGACAAGTCGATTTCCCACCGCGCCCTGATCCTGGGGGCGCTTTCGGTCGGCGAAACCCGCATTTCCGGCCTTCTGGAGGGCGAGGACGTCCTCAATACCGCGAAATCCATGCGCGCGCTGGGCGCCAAGGTGGAGCGCACGGCGCCGTTCACCTGGTCGGTCGCAGGCGTCGGCGTCGGCGGCTTCGCCCAGCCCGCCGGCCCGCTCGATTTCGGCAATTCGGGCACCGGCTGCCGGCTGGTGATGGGCGCGGTGGCGGGCTGTCCGATCGCGGCCGTCTTCGACGGCGATGCCTCGCTGCGGTCGCGGCCGATGCGCCGCATCCTCGATCCGCTCGAGCTGATGGGCGCCCGCACCAGCGATATCAAGGAGGGCGGCCGGCTGCCGCTCACCCTGCATGGCGCCCGCTATCCGGTGCCGATCGTCTACAAGACCCCGGTCGCCTCGGCCCAGATCAAGTCGGCGGTGCTGCTGGCCGGCCTGTCCGCGCCCGGCATCACCACGGTCATCGAGCAGGAAGCGAGCCGCGACCACACCGAGTTGATGCTGAAGCATTTCGGCGCCGAGATCACGTCGGAGAAGGAAGGCAGCCACGGCCGCAGGATCACGCTGAACGGCGAGCCCGAGTTGCATGGCGGCAATGTCGTGGTGCCGGCGGATCCATCTTCCGCGGCGTTCCCGATCGTGGCGGCCCTGATTGTCGAGGGGTCCGACGTGGTGTTTGCCGACGTCATGACCAACCCGCTGCGTACCGGCCTGTTCACCACGTTGCGCGAGATGGGCGCCTCGATCGAGGAGAGCGACGTGCGCGGCGATGCCGGCGAGCCGATGGCGCAGCTACGTGTGCGTGCCTCGAAGCTCAGGGGCGTCGAGGTGCCGCCGGAGCGCGCGCCGTCGATGATCGACGAATATCTGGTGCTCGCGGTTGCCGCCGCCTTCGCCGAAGGCACCACGATCATGCGCGGCCTGCAGGAGCTGCGGGTCAAGGAGTCCGACCGGCTCGAAGCGACCGCGGACATGCTGCGCGTCAATGGCGTCAAGGTCGAGGTCTCCGGCGACGATCTGATCGTCGAGGGCCGCGGCCATGTTCCGGGCGGCGGCCTGGTTGCCACCCACATGGATCATCGCATCGCGATGTCGGCGCTGGTGATGGGCTGTGCTGCGGATCAGCCGGTCAAGATCGACGACACCGGCTTCATCGCCACCAGCTTCCCGGATTTCATCCCGATGATGCGCACGCTCGGAGCCGACTTCGCATGATCATCGCCATCGACGGACCCGCCGCCTCCGGCAAGGGCACGCTCGGCAAGCGGCTTGCCCACCATTACGGCTATCGGCATCTCGACACCGGCGTGATCTACCGCGCGGTGGCCTATGCGATGATGGCGCAGGGCGCCGACCTCAACGATGAGGCGCTGGCGGTGGCCGTGGCACTCGAGCTCGACCCCGAGAAATTCGGCAATCCGATCCTGAAGACCCAGAAGGTCGGCGAGGGCGCATCCGTCGTCTCGGCCTTTCCCAAGGTGCGCGAGGCGCTGGTCAGCTTCCAGCGCCAGTTCGCCGCCGATCCGCCCGGTGCGGTGCTGGATGGGCGCGACATCGGCACCGTGATCTGCCCCGACGCCGACGTGAAGATCTTCGTGGTCGCCGATCCCCAGGTGCGGGCACGCCGGCGCACGCTGGAGGCCCGGGCCCGCGGCGAGGACGCCGACGAGGCGGCGGTGCTCGCCGACATTCTCAAGCGCGACGAACGGGACCAGAACCGCACCGTTGCGCCGTTGCGGCCGGCCCCCGACGCCCACACCCTGGACAATTCCAACCTCGACATCGAGGCCGGGGTCCGCGCCGCCATCGCCATCGTCGAGGCCGCGCGCGCCAGGCGCTAGGGTGCCGGCGCGAAAACGCCCTTTCGGCCCGAAAACCCAGCAAAATGGGGCATTTCCTGCTTGCCGAAAGCAGGCCTCAGGGCTATATCAGCGCCGTTCGGACCACCATCGACCATGTCGAGGCCGTGTCTGAGCGGGCCGGCGCCGGGTTTGAGCCATCCTCAAGCAAAACTGACGCCGCATCTGGAGGAACGCCCGCTCCCAGGTCTTGCAGTCGATATTTTCGCTTCAGGCTCCGGACTATCAAACGTACCGAGCGTGCAGTTTTACTGCCGGCCCGCTGTTGCACCTCCCGCAACGAGCGGTCGTCAGGGTTTGCGGAACCCTGACACTTCACGCGCGGTGCGCCCATCAACCCGAACGGCCGGCGAGATCCCGCACCTGGAGAACAAATGGTTTCGAATTCTGCGTCTTCCTATTCCCCGACCCGCGACGATTTCGCGGCGATGCTTGATGAGTCCTTTGCCGGCGGCAATTTGCAGGAAAGCTCGGTCATCAAGGGCAAGGTTGTTGCGATCGAGAAAGACATGGCCGTCATCGACGTCGGCCTTAAGACCGAAGGCCGCGTCGCGCTGCGCGAATTCGCTGGCCCCGGCCGTGAAAGCGATCTGAAGGTCGGCGACACCGTCGAGGTGTTCCTCGACCGTATCGAGAATGCGCTCGGCGAAGCCGTGCTGTCGCGCGACAAGGCGCGCCGCGAGGAAAGCTGGGGCAAGCTCGAGAAGGCGTTCCAGAACAACGAAAAGGTCAACGGCGTCATCTTCAACCAGGTCAAGGGCGGCTTCACGGTCGACCTCGACGGTGCGGTGGCCTTCCTGCCGCGCTCGCAGGTCGACATCCGTCCGATCCGCGACGTTGCGCCGCTGATGAACAACTCGCAGCCGTTCCAGATCCTCAAGATGGACCGCCGCCGCGGCAACATCGTGGTGTCGCGCCGCACGGTTCTCGAGGAGACCCGCGCCGAGCAGCGCCAGGAGCTGGTGCAGAACCTCGAAGAAGGTCAGGTGATCGACGGCGTGGTCAAGAACATCACCGATTACGGTGCGTTCGTTGATCTCGGCGGCATCGACGGCCTGCTGCACGTGACCGACATCGCCTGGCGCCGCGTCAACCACCCGACCGAGGTGCTGACCATCGGCCAGACCGTGAAGGTCAAGATCATCAAGATCAACCACGAGACGCACCGCATCTCGCTGGGCATGAAGCAGCTGCTGGATGATCCGTGGCAGGGCATCGAAGCCAAGTACCCGCTGGGTGCCCGCTTCACCGGCCGCGTCACCAACATCACCGACTACGGCGCGTTCGTCGAACTCGAGCCGGGCATCGAAGGCCTGATCCACGTCTCCGAGATGTCGTGGACCAAGAAGAACATGCACCCCGGCAAGATCGTTTCGACTTCGCAGGAAGTCGAAGTGCAGGTGCTGGAAGTGGATTCGGTCAAGCGCCGCATCTCGCTCGGTCTCAAGCAGACCATGCGCAATCCCTGGGAAGTCTTCGTCGAGAAGTTCCCGGTCGGCTCGGTGGTCGAAGGCGAGGTCAAGAACAAGACCGAGTTCGGTCTGTTCCTCGGCCTCGACGGCGATGTCGACGGCATGGTCCATCTCTCCGACCTCGACTGGAAGCTTCCGGGCGAGCAGGTCATCGACAACTTCAAGAAGGGCGACATGGTCAAGGCCGTGGTGCTCGACGTCGATGTCGAGAAGGAGCGGATCTCGCTCGGCGTCAAGCAGCTCGAAGGCGACCCCTTCGCCGAGCCGGGCGACGTCAAGAAGGGCGCGGTCGTGACCTGCGAAGTGCTCGAAGTGAAGGAAAGCGGCATCGAGGTCCGGATCTCGGGCACCGAGTTCACCACCTTCATCAAGCGCTCCGAACTGGCCCGCGATCGCAACGACCAGCGCGCCGAACGCTTCGCCGTCGGCGAGAAGGTCGATGCCCGCGTCATCCAGTTCGACAAGAAGGCCCGCAAGGTGCAGGTGTCGATCAAGGCGCTCGAAGTCGCCGAAGAGAAGGAAGCCATCGCCCAGTACGGCTCCTCCGATTCGGGTGCGACACTCGGCGACATCCTCGGCACCGCGCTCAAGAATCGCGGCAACGACAAGTAAGCGTTGGCTCATCCGACGCGATCGATCAGGCCCCGGCGCAAGCCGGGGCCTTTTTGTTTGAGGCCGTGCGCAGCAATACCGGAGCCCGTAGCCCCCGTTGGCTCCATCCGGGCTGTGGTTTCACTACGAACGTAGCGCCTGCGGCGAGCCTTGTTTTCTTCATATTGCGTCGCAATTGATGTATCTGGCTAAGCTGATAGTGACGCTGTGACTGCAAAACGCGGGTTGCGCGCTGACCATCCCTGGAGAGATCGGATGTCGCTGGATTCGGACGTGATCGTCGACCGCCGCCGTATCAGGCGCAAGCTGACATTCTGGCGTGTCGCCGCTGCGGTGATCGCGATCGTGGCGATCGTCGGCGTCGGTGTGATCGCCGCCGGCGGGCGTGGCGCCTTCTCGACGTCGAACGCGATCGCGCGGATCAATATCGAAGGGCTGATCCGCAGCGACCAGGAGCGCGTCGAGGCGCTGGAGCGGCTCGGCAAGTCGAGCTACGCGGCGGTTGTCGTGCACATCAATTCGCCCGGTGGCACCACCGCGGGCTCCGAGCAGCTCTACGACTCGCTGATGCAGCTGAAGGCGAAGAAGCCGCTCGTCGTCGTGGTCGAGGGACTGGCTGCCTCCGGCGGCTACATCACGGCGATCGCGTCCGATCATATCGTCGCCCAGCAGACCTCGCTGGTCGGCTCGATCGGCGTGCTGTTCCAGTTTCCGAACGTTTCTGAATTGCTCAAGACCGTCGGCGTGAAGATGGAAGAAATCAAATCTTCACCGCTGAAGGCGGCGCCCAATGGTTTCGAGCCGACCAGCCCGGAGGCCCGCGCGGCGATCGATGGTCTGGTCAAGGACTCCTATGCATGGTTCCGTGGATTGGTGAAGGAACGGCGCGGCATGGACGACGCTCTTCTGGAGAAAGTCGCCGACGGGCGCGTCTTCACCGGCCGCCAGGCGGTCGATCTCAAGTTGATCGATCAGCTCGGCGACGAGAAGACCGCGATCGCCTGGCTGGTTGCGGAGAAGAAGGTCAAAAGCGACCTTCCGGTGCGCAATTACAGCCTTAATCCGCGATTCAGCGACCTGACCTTCCTGCGCACCGCAGCGTCGGTCACGCTCGATGCATTGGGCCTGGGCGCCATTGCGCGGCGGATCGAGCAGGGTGGCGTGGGTCAGGCGGTCGACCGGCTCGGGCTCGACGGCATGCTGGCGCTGTGGAGCCCGGCGGGAACCAACTGAACGATTGTCAAAGGCGTGTTCTCCGATGAATTCCCGCTCTGCGGGAATCGCCGCATGCCCCAATTGGGCTATTTGTCACGCGATTTCACGGCGCCCTAAATCGATTTAGCGTCTTGACAGTGCACGGCATTTTCACGGAAATGGTTCTCCGCAAGAGCCGGGATCCCATTTTCGATGATCAAATCCGAACTTGTTCAGCGTATCGCCGAGCACAACCCGCACCTCTATCAGCGGGATGTCGAGAACATTGTGAATGCGATTCTCGATGAAATCGTTGCGGCGCTGGCGCGTGGCGACCGCGTCGAACTGCGTGGTTTTGGCGCGTTCTCGGTGAAGCATCGCCCGGCGCGCGCCGGCCGCAATCCGCGCACCGGCGAGCACGTGCCGGTCGACCAGAAGAGCGTGCCGTTCTTCAAGACCGGCAAGGAAATGCGCGAACGCCTCAATCGCGACGTGACCGAGGCGGAAGCCTCCAAGATCGACGCGTCCAAGGCTGACGCTTAACAGGGCTGACGCGTCGCCGTTGCCGTGTTGCGGGTGATGCGCCCGTACTTTCTCCATCGCTGCGAGAGATGGTCATGCGAAAGTTCTTCACGGCAGTGGTCGTCATTCCGCTCGGACTGATCTTCCTGATCTTCGCGGTGGCCAACCGTCACTGGGTGACGGTGTCGTTTGATCCGTTCAACTCTGTGACGCCGACGGTTGCGGTCACACTGCCGCTGTTCGTCGTCATCATCGTCTCCGCGATCCTGGGCGTGATCGCGGGCGGCGTGGCGACCTGGTTCAAGCAGGGGCGCTGGCGTCGCGCGGCCCGCCAGCACGAGGCTGACGCCCGCCACGTTCGCGCCGAGCTCGCCGATCTCAGGGCGGCTGCCTCCCGGGACGACGCGCAGCGCCGCCCGGCTCCGGCCCAGCTCGGTTTTTACGGGCCCAACGGGCGAGACAAGCAGGGCGCGACGTTGTAGAACCCGCCCCGTCGGCACGCGGTTCATCCCGGTTCCGGCCGCCCAAAAGCCCGTTTTGAGACCCGTTTCGAGACCATGCCCCTGCTCGTCAAAATCTGCGGCCTGTCTACGCGCGAGACGCTCGACGTCGCGCTCGACGGCGGCGCGGACATGGTGGGGTTCGTGTTCTTTCCCCCGTCGCCGCGCCATATCAGCCTCGAGACCGCGCGCGAGCTCGGCAAACAGGCCAAGGGCCGCGCCGTGAAGGTCGCGCTGACCGTCGATACCGACGACGCGACGCTGGAAAATATCGTCGAGACGCTGCGGCCGGATATCCTGCAACTGCACGGCAAGGAGACCACGGCGCGGCTGCGCGACATCAAGCAGAAATTCGGCCTGCCACTGATGAAGGCGCTGCCGGTTGAGACCTCGGCCGATCTGGCGCCGCTGCCGGGCTATGCCAGCGTCGCCGACCGCATCCTGTTCGATGCCCGCGCGCCGAAGGATGCGACGCGGCCGGGCGGTCTCGGCGCGCCGTTCGATTGGCATGTGCTGGAACATCTCGATCTGGCGCTGCCTTACATGGTCTCTGGCGGGCTCAACGCCGGCAATGTCGCTGAGGCCGTCCGGGTCACCCGTGCCGGCGGCGTCGACGTCTCGTCGGGCGTCGAGAGCGTGCCCGGCGTCAAGGATCCCGAGCTGATCCGCGCCTTCATCCGCGCCGCGCGCGCAACCCAAGAACTGATGGTTCGATGAATCAAAACCTGCCCAATTCCTTCCGCAGCGGTCCCGACGAGCGCGGGCATTTCGGCATTTTCGGCGGACGCTTCGTCGCGGAAACGCTGATGCCGCTGATCCTCGACCTGGAAAAGGCCTATGCCGACGCCAAGGCCGATCCGGCGTTCCAGGCCGAGATGAACGTCTATCTGAAGGACTATGTCGGCCGGCCGTCGCCGCTGTATTTCGCCGAACGGCTCACCGAGCATCTCGGTGGCGCCAAGATCTATCTGAAGCGCGAGGAGCTCAACCACACCGGCTCGCACAAGGTCAACAACGTGCTCGGCCAGATCATGGTCGCGCGCCGCATGGGCAAGAAGCGCATCATCGCCGAGACCGGCGCCGGCCAGCATGGCGTGGCGACGGCGACGCTGTGCGCGCGGTTCGGACTCGAATGCGTGGTCTACATGGGCGCGGTCGATGTCGAGCGGCAGCAGCCGAACGTGATCCGCATGGAGATGCTGGGCGCCAAGGTGGTCCCGGTGCAGTCCGGCGCGCGCACGCTGAAGGACGCGATGAACGATGCGCTGCGCGATTGGGTCACCAACGTGCACAACACCTTCTATTGCATCGGCACGGTCGCGGGCCCGCACCCCTATCCGATGATGGTGCGCGATTTCCAGTCGATCATCGGCAACGAGACGCGCACACAGATGCATGACGCCGAAGGCCGCCTGCCGGACTCGCTGATCGCCTGCATCGGCGGCGGCTCCAACGCGATGGGCCTGTTCCATCCGTTCCTCGACGATCCCTCGGTCGAGATCTTCGGGGTCGAGGCGGCCGGCCACGGGCTGACGCAGCTGCATGCGGCCTCGCTCGCCGGCGGGCGTCCCGGCGTGTTGCACGGCAACCGCACCTATCTGTTGATGGACGCCGACGGCCAGATCGAGGAAGCGCATTCGATCTCGGCCGGCCTCGACTATCCCGGCATCGGCCCCGAGCACGCCTGGCTGCACGAGACCGGCCGCGTGAAGTATCTCTCGGCGACCGACGAGGAAGCGCTGGCCGCGTTCCAGCTGCTGTCGCGGCTCGAAGGCATCATTCCCGCGCTGGAATCCGCGCATGCGATCGCGAAATTGTCCGAACTCGCGCCGCAGCGGCCGAAAGATCACCTGATGGTGGTCAATCTCTCGGGCCGTGGCGACAAGGACGTGCCGCAGGTCGGCGACATCTTGAAGGCGAGGCAGAAGTGAGGGGCTGGATGCGCTTCTCTCACCTCTCCCCGTCGGGGAGAGGTCGGCTGCGCAGCAGCCGGGTGAGGGGTCTCTCCAATCATTCGAACCGCAGCGACGTTTCGATCATCTCGAGCACACCCTCGAGATTCTCGTACACATCGGTGTTGGTAACCCGCACGACGAGAAAGCCGCAAGCTTCGAGGACTTTGGTCCTGGCTTCGTCGCGTTTCAGCTCTGATGACGTGGAGTGTGTTACGCCGTCGACTTCCACGATCAGTTTGCCGTCGAGCGTGACGAAATCGACGACGTATCGGTCGATCGGATGCTGGCGACGGAATTTCCATCGCGCTAGCCTACGATTGCGCAGTGCTTGCCAAAGCTTCGCTTCGGCGTTTGTCTGCGACGCGCGGAGGCTTCGCGCTCTTGCCTTGAACCGCTCCATCCCCCTCACCCGGCTGCTACGCAGCCGACCTCTCCCCGGAGGGGAGAGGTATAGCACAGCGACTGTCACACTATGACCACCCGTATCGACGCACGTTTCGCCGAGCTGAAGCAGCAGGGCCGCTCCGCCTTCGTCACCTTCGTGATGGCCGGCGACCCCGACCCGAAAACTTCGCTCGACATCCTCAAGGCGCTGCCGAAGGCCGGCGCCGACGTCATCGAGATCGGCATGCCGTTCACCGATCCGATGGCCGACGGCCCGTCGATCCAGGCGGCCGGGCTGCGCGCGCTCAAGGGCGGCATGACGCTGAAGAAGACGCTCGCGATGGTCCGCGACTTCCGCAAGGAGGACAACGCCACTCCGATCGTGCTGATGGGCTATTACAATCCGATCTACATCTACGGCGTCGACAGCTTCCTGGCCGATGCCAAGACCGCCGGCGTCGATGGCCTGATCATCGTCGACCTGCCGCCGGAGGAAGACACCGAGCTCTGCATCCCCGCGATCAAGGCCGGGCTGAACTTCATCCGGCTGGCGACGCCGACCACCGACGACAAGCGGCTGCCGGCGGTGCTCGCCAACACCTCGGGCTTTGTCTACTACGTCGCGGTCACCGGAATCACCGGCAGCGCCGCGGCCGATTCGAAGGTCGTTGGAGCGGCCGTGGCGCGCATCAAGCGGCACACCGCGCTACCGGTCTGTGTCGGCTTCGGCATCCGGACGCCGGATGTGGCGCGTGCGATTGCCGAGAGCGCCGATGGCTCCGTGGTCGGCACCGCGCTGGTCGACGCCCTGAAGGGCAGCCTCGATGCCGAGGGCCGCGCGACGCCGAAGACCGTGAGCGCGGTCGCGGACCTGGTGTCCGCGCTGGCCCAGGGGGTCCGGGGCGCCAAGCAGGCCGCTGAATAAGCCACATTTTGCGGCAACAAGGCCGCAGACGGCGGCTTGCCGGGTTCGCCCGGCCCGCCATATATCCAGCTGATGCGGGACCGACCCGCATTTCGGAGCGAACCATGAACTGGCTCACCAACGTCGTCCGGCCGAAGATCCGCAACATCCTGCGTCGCGAGACGCCGGAGAATCTCTGGATCAAGTGCCCGGATTCCGGACAGCTCGTGTTCTACAAGGACGTCGAGGCCAACCAGTTCGTGATTCCCGGCTCGAACTACCACATGCGCATGGGCGCGGTGGCGCGGCTGAAGTCGATCTTCGACAACGAGACCTGGTTCGATGTCGCGCTGCCCGAGGTGACGGCCGATCCGCTCAAGTTCCGCGACGAGCGCAAATATGTCGACCGCATCAAGGATGCACGGACCAAGACCGGGCTGAACGACGCGGTCAAGGTCGGCTACGGCAAGCTCGAAGGTGCCGGCGTCGTGGTCGCGGTGCAGGATTTCGACTTCATGGGCGGCTCGCTCGGCATGGCCGCCGGCGAGGCGATGGTGCGCGGGCTCGAGCTCGCGGTCGAGAAGAAATCACCCTTCATCGTGTTCGCAGCATCCGGCGGTGCGCGGATGCAGGAAGGCATCCTATCGCTGATGCAGATGCCGCGCACCACGGTCGGCGTGCAGATGCTGCGCGAGGCGCGCCAGCCCTATATCGTGGTGCTGACCAATCCAACCACCGGCGGCGTCACCGCCTCCTATGCGATGCTCGGCGACGTCCAGATCGCCGAACCTGGCGCGCTGATCGGCTTTGCCGGCGCGCGCGTGATCGAGCAGACCATCCGCGAGAAGCTGCCGGAAGGCTTTCAACGTGCCGAATATCTGCGCGAGCACGGCATGGTCGACATGGTCGTGCATCGCCACGACATGAAGGCGACGCTGGCGCGGCTGTGCCGCCTGTTCACCAAATCGCCGGCGCTGGAAACCGCATCGAAGCCCGCAACACCGGTCAACGAGCCGGCCCAGATCGTCACGGCGCCGGAGACGGTGCCGGCCGCGCCGCACGCGTGACCGCAGGCGCCGCCCCATCGCAGGCCCCGTTCGAGGCGTTGATCGCGCGGATATCGGCGCTGCATCCGAAGCGCATCGATCTCAGCCTCGATCGGATGCGCGGCCTGATGGAGCGGCTCGATCATCCCGAGCGCAAGCTGCCGCCGGTGATCCATGTCGCCGGCACCAACGGCAAGGGCTCGACGGTCGCCTATCTGCGCGCGATCCTGGAAGCATCGGGCCTGCGGGTGCACGTTTTCACCTCGCCCTATCTGGTGCGGATCAACGAATGCTACCGGCTCGGCGCGGTCGGCGGCGGCAAGCTGGTCGGCGACGACGAGCTGCGCGCGACATTCGAGCATTGCGAGCGCATCAACGCCGGCAATCCCATCACCATTTTCGAGATGGAAACCGCGGTCGCGTTCTGCCTGTTCGCCAAGCATCCGGCCGATGTCGTGCTGCTCGAGGTCGGCCTCGGCGGCCGGCTGGATTCGACCAATGTGGTCGAGACGCCGCTGGCTTCGGTGATCACGCCGGTCAGCATGGACCACATGGAATTCCTCGGCGACACGCTGGCCCTGATCGCCGGGGAGAAGGCCGCGATCATCAAGCGCAAGGTGCCGGTGGTGTGCGCCGAGCAGGCGCCCGATGCGATGGCAGTGATCGAGGCGGAGGCGCACCGCATGCGGGCGCCGCTGCATGCCGCCGGCCAGCAATGGCATGTCGGCGTCGAGCGCGGCCGGCTGGTCTATCAGGACGAACGCGGCCTGATGGATCTCGCCGCGCCAAAACTGTTCGGCCGGCATCAGTTCGACAATGCCGGCCTTGCGATCGCGACGTTGCGCGCGATCGAGACGTTCAAGCTCAATATCGCCGCCTTCGAGGCCGGTATCGTCAATGCGGAATGGCCGGCGCGGATGCAGCGGCTGGTCTCCGGCACGCTGGTCTGCCAGGGGCCGCAGGGCTCCGAGGTCTGGCTCGATGGCGGCCACAATGCCGAGGGCGGCCGGGTTGCGGCCGCCGCGCTCGGCGATCTCGAGGAGCGCGTGTCGCGGCCGCTGGTCGTGATCGCAGGCATGATGGCCAACAAGGATGCCGGCGCATTCCTCGCCAATTTCGCCGGCTTGACCCGCCACATCATCGCGGTCCCGGTGCCCGGCCGCGACAACGGCATGGCGCCGGAGAAGCTTGCCGATGCCGCGCGCGCGCTCGGCATGCGTGTCGAGATCGCACCCGGCGTCGACGCCGCGCTGCAACGGCTCGCGATGCTGGCCTATGAGGTGCCGCCGCGCATCCTGATCACCGGCTCATTGTATCTGGCCGGCCCCGTGCTTGCGGCCAACGGCACGCCTCCTGCATAAGTGGTCGCGCGTCCCGGATGCGGTGCGCATGTGGGAGGACGAGACATCATGCGATTTGCTGCGATCGCCGACATTCACGGCAATCATCTCGCGCTCGAAGCGGTGCTCGCCGACATTCGCGCGCAGGGCATTTCCGACATCGTCGATCTCGGCGACATGGTGAGCGGCCCGCTCGACGCGCGGCCGACCATCGATAGGCTGATGGCGCTCGATGCGGTCCATCTGCTCGGCAATCACGACCGCTATCTGATCGATCGCCCGCACGAGAAGATGGGCTCCTGGGAGCGGCGAACCTACACCCAGCTCGCGCCGGCGCATTTCGATTGGCTGCGCACGCTGCCGGCGCATGCGGTCTATCGCGACGAGGTCTTCCTCTGTCACGCGACACCGCAGGATGACGAGACCTACTGGCTCGACACCGTGCTGCCGGGCGGCGAGGTGCTGATGTCTCCGCTGGAAGCGATCGCAGCGAAAGCGGCCGGCGTGACGCAGTCGCTGATCCTGTGCGCGCACACGCATCTCGCGCGCGTGGTGCGGCTTGGCGACGGCCGGCTGATCGTCAATCCCGGCAGCGTCGGCTCGCCTGGCTACCGCGCCGGCAAGCCGCATCCGCATGTCGTGGAAGCCGGCTCGCCCGATGCGCGCTACGCCATCCTCGAACAGATCGATGGCGACTGGGACGTGACCTTCCGCCATATCCCCTACGACCACGCCGCGATGGCGGCGCTGGCACGGCGCAATGGCGAGGCCGAACTCGCCTCGGCGCTCGCGACCGGATGGATCAGGTAAAACAAAACGGCCGGCTTTCGCCGGCCGTGTCGCAAATCAGCTAATTCAAACCGGGTCAGACCGCAGCGGTGATCCACTGCTGTAGCTTCGCCTTCGGCGCAGCGCCGACCTGACGGGACGCCATCTCGCCGCCCTTGAAGATCATCAGGGTCGGGATCGACATCACGCCATACTTCGACGCGGTCTTCGGGCTCTCGTCGACGTTGAGCTTCACGATCTTGACCTTGTCGCCCATCGCGCCGGAAATCTCATCGAGCGCGGGCGCGATCATGCGGCAGGGGCCGCACCATTCGGCCCAGAAGTCGACGACCACCGGCCCGGTCGCCTTGAGCACCTCGGCTTCGAAATCGGCGTCAGAAACCTTGCCAACGGCCATGGGAGTACCTCGTTCAGTTGAGACAAAAGGGCGCCGCGGAGAATCGCGCCCGGGAGCATGGGGCAAACGTATGAACGCCCCCTTGCCGGGTCAAGCTTGCTCACGCCGACATGACCTTATGCCAGCCCGGCGTCCAGCGCGGAGGCGGAAATCTCCATCATTTCAGGGGTTTCGGTCCAGAGCAGGGCGGCGTGGATGATCCGTTGGGGATAAAGCTTCGCCAGTACCGCACGGTACAGCGCGAGCTGCCGGATATAGCCCCTGGGGGCCTCGGCGGCGGTCTTCGGCGGGGTGTGGTTGGTCTTGAAATCGACGATCAGGACCTCATTCGGGGTCACCACCAGCCGGTCGATCTGGCCCGAGACCAGCGCCTTGGGCTGTCCCGGCCGCTCCAGCCGGCCCACGATCGACACCTCGGCACGGCTGCCGGGGGCAAATACCGGCGCGAAGCGCAGATCGACGGTGAGGGCGACCACTTGCCGGGCCAGCGCCGCGCGCTCGTCCTCGCTCCAGCCATCGGCGTTGCGACCGAGATAGCCGAGCGCTGCGCCGAGCCGCCGCTCCAGGGCGATGTCGGGCAGCGATTGCAGCAGGCGATGCACCAGCGTGCCGCGTTGCAGGGCGCGGGCGCGCAACAGCACCGATTCGCCTGATCGTATCTTGTGGCCGTCGTCATCGGCGGGATCGGACGGACGCAGCACGCCCGCGGCGGCCGCTTCAGGGGCGGCTGCGGTGCGCAGCCAGGACGGCAGCGCAATCGACGCTGTGGCTGCCGTCGCAGGTGCGCCGGTGAGGTCGCCCGCGTCATCCGGCCGCGAATAGCGCATCACCTTGCCGGCCGGCGTCTCCAGTTCCTCGAGCCTGAGCCCGGCATTGGCGAGACCCTTGGTGATCAGATCGTACCAGGAGGATTTCCGCACCGTGTTCATGTTGCCGGGCATGCAGCCGCCGACGATGAGGCGGTCGGCGGCGCGGGTCATCGCGACATAGAGCAGGCGGCGATATTCGTCCTCGGTGTCGCCGAGCATCGCCTTGCGCGCGTCGGCGACGGCGGGCGGATCCTCGGCCTTCTTGCCGGCCCACACCACGACGCCGGGTGCGTTCGGCGCGGCATTGCCCTGCGGCAGGTGGATCAGCCGCAGCCGCTGGGTATCCGATGGCGAGGTCGTGGTGTCGACCAGGAACACCACCGATGCTTCGAGGCCCTTGGCGCCGTGCACGGTCATGACGCGGACCTCGTCGCGCGAGATCTCCATGTCGCGCTTCACCTCGGTATCGGCGGCGCGCAGCCAGGCGATAAAGCCTTGCAGCGAGGCCGGCGCCTTGCGCTCATAGCTCAGCGCGAGTTCGAGGAACTCGTCGAGCGCGTCATTGGCCTCGTGGCCGAGCCGGCGCAGCATGCGGGCCCGCCCGCCGTCGCCGCCGAGCAGCCAGGCATAGAACGCGAACGGCGTCTCCTGGGTGAAGCGACGTTCGCAGTGTTCGAGCCGCCGCAGCGCGGCCGCAAATCGCTCGTCGGTCGCGGCCTGCGCGGCCAGGGCCGCGCGCAGCGAGCCGCGGCGCTGATACGCAAGCTTGAACAGATCGTCGTCGTCGAGGCCGAACAGCGGGCTCTTCAGCGCCACCGCGAGCGCGAGATCGTCCTGCGGCAGCAGCAGCGCGTCGGCGAGGTGCATCAAATCGATGATCGCGATGTGCTCGGTCAGCTTCAGCCGGTCGGCGCCGGCGACCGGAATGCCCGCGTGCTTCAGCGCCTGGATCACCGCGTCGAAGGCGTTGCCGCGCCGCCGCACCAGGATCAGCATGTCGCCATAGCGCAACGGCCGCCGCCCGCCGGCGCTGCCGGTCATGGTGCCGCTGGTGACTAGGCGCTTGATCTCGGCCTGGATGCGCCGCGCCAGCTTCACCTCGGGGCTGGTCATCGCGACGCCGTCGAACGGCGCGCGCCAGCCTTCGATGTCCTGGCGGTCGTCGGCAACAGCGAGGTCCCACAACTCGATCAGGCTGGGGCCGGCGTCAGTCATCGCGTTGTGGATCGGATAGCCGTTCTCCACCGCATGGATGCTGCGGAAGATCTCCTGCTCGCGGAACACGTGATCGACCGAATGCAGGATCACCGGCCCGGAGCGGAACGAATAGGTGAACGATACCGGATCGAATTTCAGCCCGGCCTCCTCGAACCGCCGCTTCAGCTCGCGCCGGCGCAGGTCGAATTCGCGTGGCGCCGCGCCCTGGAACGAGAAGATCGACTGCTTCTCGTCGCCGACCGCAAACACCGTGCGCACCAGGCCGTCGCGCGCGCCGGCACCGGAGGTGAACTCCGAGATGATATGCGCGACGATGTCCCATTGCCGCGGGCTGGTGTCCTGGGCCTCGTCGATCAGCACGTGATCGACGCCGCGGTCGAGCTTGTAATGCACCCAGCCCGACGAGACGCGGTCGAGCATCGCGAGCGTCTTGTCGATCAAATCGTCATAGTCGAGCAGGCCGCGCTCCAGCTTCTCGCGCCGGTAATGCGCCGCCGCCGCGGTCGCGATATGGATCAGCGCCTCGGTGCGGTCGCGCGCCACCACCGCACGGCGCCGTTCGATCAACGGGCCGAGGCGATCGATCTCGGCCTCGAACCTGTTGCCCGCGACCGCATTCTTCTTGATGAAATTGTTGGTGATGACGGAGGCGCGCGGCGCGCGGTCGTCGGTCAGGAAAACGCCGAGATATTCGTCGACCTGCGCCGCGCCGGTGAAGGTCAGCGCCGCCCGCAACCGCTCGGCCTGCTTCTGATCCGCCTTGCTGCTGGTGTCGAGCAGCGTCGCCATCTCCTTCCAGCTCGATCGCGGCAGGTTCGGCCCGTCGACGATCTCGCGCTCGACGTCCTCGATCCGATCCTCGGTGGAAACGCCGAGCGCCGCCGACATCTGCGCGGCGGCGGCCGTGGCGTTGCCGGCGGCATCGGTCCAGGCCATGAAATGGTCGCGGCTGAGGCAGGCCTCGCGGACCACCTCCTTGAAGGTGACGTCGGCAGCATTCGCCATCGCCGTGCGCAACGCGCGGCCGATCGCACTGTCGGGAATCCGCGACGCCTCCAGGAACACGGCGAGATTGGCGCGCTCCATCATCTCGTTCTGGTCGCGGTCGTCGAGCACGGCGAAGCGCGCCGGCACGTTGGCCTCGAACGGGAATTGTTGCAGCAGCCGGGTGCACAGCGCGTGGATGGTCTGCACCTTCAGGCCGCCGGGCGTCTCCAGCGCGCAGGCAAACAGTTTTCGTGCCTCGCGCCGCAGCGAAGCGGATGGATGGGCGATGCCGGCCTCGCGGATTGCGGCATCGAGACCTGTGTCATCGAGCGTCACCCAATGGCCGAGCGTCGTGAACACGCGCTCGGCCATGTTGGCCGCGGCAGCCTTGGTGAAGGTGATGCAGAGGATCTTCTCCGGCGGCACGCCCGACAGCAGCAGGCGGATCACGCGCTGCACCAGCACATGGGTCTTGCCCGAGCCGGCATTGGCCGACACGAAGGTCGAGGCCTTCGGATCGGACGCGCGCGCCTGCGCGTCGCGCACCGCGGGCGGGATAGGGCGGGGCGCCTTCACCATTCCTCGATCCCCAGGCCACCGGCGGCGGACCATTCCTTGATCCGCGCAAGGTCGTCATAGGCGCCGTAGCGGTTCGCCCACATCGAGAGGTTCAGCGAGGTGTAGGCCTGGTTCTCGTCGTCGAAGGCGCGGATCAGGGCTTCCAGCTTGCGCCGCGCGCTGTCGGCGGCCTCATCGGGCGGCTGCGGCGTGTCGCTGGTCTTGATCTTCAATTCCAGCGAACGCTGCTCGCCCGGCGGATTGTTGCCGCTCAGCCTGACATAGACGAGGTCGCCGACCGAAGAGTCGGCCGCAATGTCGGCGAAGCCGCCCTCGCGCAGGATCGCGGCCTCCAGCGTCAGCTGCGGCGACAGCCCCATGCGCACCTGTTTGCCGGTCGGCGGCTGGCCGGTCTTGTAGTCGAGGATCGCAAAGCTGCCGTCGTCGCGCCGCTCGATGCGATCGGCACGTGCGGAGAGCACAAATGTCCTGGCATCGTCGAGCGGAATGCCGATCTCGCCGCGGATCTCGGCCTTGATGGCGTCGATGCCGCCGCGCCGCGCCTGCTCCCATTCGGCGAACCACGCCGCGATGCGCTGGAAGCGTGGCCACCACAGCGCGCGCGCCTCCGGCCGCTCCATCAGCGGCGCAAAATGCTTGGCCCCGATGTCGCGCAACGCGCTCTTGATGTCGTCAGGCAGCGCGTCGGCGTAAACCTGCGTGAATTCACCGAGCGATTCGTGGATCGCGGAGCCGCGATCCGCCGCCGACAGCGGCATGTCGACGGGATCGAGTGGATCGAGCTTGAGGATATAGCGCGCGTAAATCGTGTAGGGGTCGCGCAGCCAGTCCTCGATCGCGGTAACCGACATCTTCAGCGGCCGCGCCTCGCGCGGCGGCCGCGGCTCCGGCTGCGGCATCGGCTCGACCTTGTCGGGCCGGTCGAGCTCGGCGGCATATTGCACGTAAGTTTCGCCGGCCGATGTCGCGGCCTTCCAGCGCGCTTCGCCCGCCACCGCTTCGAGCCGGTGCAGGAAGCGCGAGGCGACCGCCGGCGCGCCGCCGACCTTGGCGGCATGGGTGAGGATCACCTCGTCATGGCCGAGCAGTTGCGCGAAGTCGTGCGCGGACAGGCCGATGCGCCGTTCGGGAAGATCGAGCCCGAGCTCGTGCCGCATCGGCCGGCTCAGCCAGGGATCGATCCGCGGCGCCGGCGGCCAGACGCCCTCGACCAGGCCGCCAAGGATGACGCGATCGGATTCGGTCAGACGGGCCTCGAGCTGACCGAAGATGTTGAGCTGCGCGCGCGCCGATTCCGGCCGCCGCACCATGCGGTCGGCGAACGCCGTCTGGAACACCTCGGGATAATCCGACAGCGGAGTCATCAGCCCGCTCGGCTGTTGCTTGGCGAGCAGCTCGTCGAAGGCAGAGGCCAGCGCCGCGCCGGCGCGCTCCTCGAACACGATGGCGACGCCGTTATGGTCGGCCGACAGCGCGATCAGCGCCTCGCGGTGGCGCGCCGCCAGCTCGGCGAAATCATGTTGTTTCGACGACGCCATGCGTTCGAGCGGCGCCAGCGCCGCCTGCAATCTGGTGATCAGGTCCTCGGCCTGATTGAGCTCGTTGTCGCGCAGCCGGGCGCGCGGCTCCATCGCGTGCAGCGACGAGATCTCGCCGCCATGCAGCTTGACCAGCTCGGCGCGGAAGCGCGCGAAGTCGCGCGCAAGTCCGCCGGTCCCCGGTTGCGGTCGCGTGCCGCGCAGCAGCGCGATTTCCAGCACCTCGATCGCACGCCTGAGCGTCCCATGCGCGCCGCCGAGCCGGAACAGCGGATGCTTGAGCAGAGCGAGCAAGGTCGGCGGCTCCAGCCCCTTGGCGGCAGCCTCCGCGGCGAGGCGGGCGAACACGCCGGCCGGCGTTTCCATCAGCGCGTCGCCGCCGGAATCGTCGAACTCCAGCTTCCAGCGCGTCAGCGAAGCCATCACGCGGCGCGCCAATGCGCGATCCGGCGTCACCAGCGCGGCTGACTTGCCGAGATGCCGGGCTTCGCGCATCGCGACCGCGATCGCGAGCGCCTCCATTTCCGGATTAGGCGCCTCGACCACGGTGAGGTTGGTCATCCCGGCGGCAATCCGCGCCACGATCTCGGGCCTTTCGAGCCGGTCGTGCCACTGCGCGGTCGCGGTCGACGGACGCATCGTCTCCGACACCAGCACCTCGCGGCCGAGCGGCGCGGGGGCGGCAAGGCTCTCGACATCGCGGCGCTTGATGCCGAAGCGGTCGAGCAAGGCGTGCATCGCGAATTGCGGATGGTTCGACGACGGCGGCAGGGTGAAGCGGCCATCGTCGCCGTGCTCGCCGCCGATCGTGTCCCAGGACGCTTCGTCGAGATCGGTGTCGAGCCCGGGCAGCACCACGGCGCCGTTCGGCAGCTTCGCTACGACGTGGAGGAATTTGGCGGTCGCCGGCATCGAGCCGGTCGAACCGGCCGCAATCACCGGACCTGCGTGATGCGCGGCGAGCCGCGCCGCTTCCGCCTCGATCAGAATATCGCGCCGCGCCGCGGGCTCGATCCGGCCGATTTCCTTGAGGTAGTTCGGCCAGGCGTCGCGGGCGATGCGCAGGAAGTCGAGCGAATGCTGCCAGTATCTGTCGAGCTGGTCCGGCACCAGGCGGTCGAGCGCGCGCCAGTCGACGCCGCGCGTCACCATGTCGTCCATCAGCCGCGCCAGGTCGCCGGCGAGTTGCAAGGTCGAGGCCGGGCCGCCGACCACCAGCGGCGCCGACACCGGCGTCTTGGCCCAGGCGGCAACCAGATGCGCCAAGGTCAGCCGCCGCTCGAGCTCGCCGAGCCGAGGCGGAATCTCCAGCGGCGCGGCGCCGCCGACATCGTCGGTCTGGTCGGCGAAAGCCAGCTCGTCCTCGTCGATGTCGCCGAGCGCGACGATGCGCGGCAGCACCGCGGCATCGGAATCGAGCACGTCGAGGAAGATTTCGCGCGCCAGCCGGCCGGCGCGGCGGGTCGGCAGATACAGCGTCGCGTTGGCGAGCTTGGCCGGATCGTTGCGCGCCTCGAATCCCGCAACCAGCCGGCCATCGACCAACGCCGAGATGACGGTGCGCAGGAATGGCACGGAAACGGGAACGCTGAAAACGCGCATGAGCTGCCTGATTCGATCAGGCGCCAATATAGGGAGCGGCGGCCATCGTTCGCCACCCCTGTCGATCATCCGTCACCGCTCAACACCGCAGCCGGCCGGCGCAGCGATCGACCGCATCCAGGAACCAGCGCAGCGCCGGATCGTCAGCGGCGCGGCTGGTATGGATCAGGTCGATGGCGAAGGGTGGGATCTCGATCGGCGGCGCGACGATGGCGATGTCGGCGAGCTGCGTGAAGCGCCGGGCGATGCGTTCGGCCATGGTGGCGATCAGATCGGTGCCCGCGACGCTGAACGGAACGGCCACCACATGCGCAAGCGTCACGGCGAGCCGCCGCTTCAGCCCATGCCGCGCCAGCAGCGCGTCGATCACGCTCGGCAGGCCGTCGCCGCCGGCCGCCGAGAACAGCGCGTGCGGCAGGCCGGCATAGTCTTGCAGGCTCAGGCGTTCCGATGGGCTGGCGCGCGCCGCGTCGCGGATGCAGACATAGCGCTCCTCGAACAGCCGCTGCCGGACACAGCGCGGTGAGTCCGGCAGATGGCCACCGATCAGCGCGTCGAGTTCGGCGCGCTCGAGTTTCGCCAGGGCCACGGTCGGATCGGTGAGCGGACGCACGGCAAGGTCGATACCCGGCGCCTCCATGCGCAACAGGCGGGTCAGTTCCGGCACCAGCACGAGATCGCCGTAGTCGGTCGCGGCAATGCTGATGCGCCTGCGCGCCGTGGCCGGATCGAAGCCCTGATCCGGTGCCAGCGCGCCCCGGATCTGCCGCAGCGCCTCGCCGATCGGCCCGGCCAGCGCCAATGCCTTTTCGGTCGGCTGCATGCCGGCGCCCGCGCGCAGGAACAATTCGTCGGCAAACAATGCGCGCAGCCGCCGCAGCGCGCTGCTCATCGATGGCTGGGCCAGGCCGATCCGCTCGGCTGCCCTGGTGACGTGGCGTTCCTCCATCAGCGCCTCGAAGGCGACCAGCAAATTGAGATCGACGGCGGCTAAATTCATATAAGCAATAATGGTCATGGAAATAATCGATTTCAACAATGATTTGGCCGCGCCTATAGCTCTGGTCATGACGACAGGGCGGCAGGATCAGGGACGATCATTCGCAAGGCTGATGCCGCGCGGGCCGACCTTGCTGATCGTCGGCGTGATGGCCGGACTGGCCTTTCCTGTCCTGGCCGACAGCATGCGCCCGCTGATGGCGGCGGCGATCTTCGTCCTGGTGCTCGGTACCTTCCTCCAGGTCGATGGCGCGGCGTTCCGTCGTGCGCTGCGGCGGCCGCTGGTCTGGCTGCTGCTGCCGGCGCTCGCGATGCTGGTCTGTCCGCTCGCGATCGGCTTCGCCGCGCGCGGTGCCGGGCTGCCGACCGAACTGGTCGTCGCGCTGGTGCTGTCGGTCTGCGCGCCGCCGTCGAGCGGCACCGCGGCGGTGGCGCGGATGCTTGGCTTCGATGGCACCGTGCCGCTTGCCGTGACGCTGCTGTCGATGGCGCTGGCGCCGGTCACCGTGCCGTTGATCGCGGCGGGATTTGCCGGTCTCGCGCTCGATCCGCTGGCGCTCGCCGCCCGGCTGGCGCTGCTGCTCGGCAGTGCGAGCGCGCTGGCGTTGCTGCTTCGCCGTCAGGCCGGCGCGCAACTGGCGCGGCATTCGCGCATCATCGACGCGTTCGTACTCGCCTCGCTGCTGCTGTTTGCGATCTCCACCATGGCCGGGGTGCGTGCGCAGATCGCAGCACAGCCGCGTGCCGCAGCCATCTGTGTCGGCCTTGCCCTCGCCTGCAATCTTGCGCTGCAAGTGCTTGGCGCGGTGCTCACGCCGGGCTCTCTGGCCGAACGGCTCACCGCGGGGCTCATTCTCGGCAACCGCAATGTCGGGCTGGTCTGGTCGGCGATGGGCGCAGCGGCTTCGCCGATGACGACGCTGTTCTTCGCCGCGACGCAGTTTCCGATCTATATTGCACCGCGCCTGATCGAGATGCTGGTTCGGCGCGAGGAGAGCTCCTCACCATGACCGCAACGTCCCTGACCGAACAGCTCGCGGTTCGTTTCGCCCGCATCGCGCTCGGCCATGTCGGTCGCGAATATCCGAACAAGCCGGATCACGTGCTGGCCGGGCCGCAGGATGCGCGCACGCCGCGCGACCTGCATCCGGTGTTCTTCGGCAGCTATGACTGGCACTCCTGCGTCCACAGCTACTGGATGCTCGCCCGGCTGCTGCGGCGCTATCCGTCATCGGACGTCGCGGACGAGATCCGCGCGTTGTTCGATGCACAGTTCGTCGCCGAGAAGATCGCGGTCGAATGCGCCTATCTCGCGGCCCCGACCGCACGCGGCTTCAAGCGCCCGTATGGCTGGGGCTGGTTGCTGAAGCTCGCGGCCGAACTCTGGCTGTTCGATGAGACGCGGTGGCGCGCGCGGATCGCTCCACTCGCCGGGATTTTCGCGCAGCGCTTTCGCGATTTCCTGCCGCTCGCGACCTATCCGGTGCGGGTCGGCACCCATTTCAACACCGCCTTTGGGCTGCGCATGGCGGCCGACTACGCCACCGCGACGAAGGACGATGCGTTCGGCGCGCTGCTGCGCGAGACGGCGCTGCGCTGGTATGGCGCCGATCGGGACTGCCCCGCCTGGGGCGAGCCGAGCGGCGACGATTTCCAATCGTCTGCGCTGATCGAAGCGGAGTGCATGCGGCGACTACTATCGCCCAGCGATTTCCTGCCCTGGTTCGACCGCTTCCTGCCGCGCCTGGCGCAGCACGAGCCCGCAACCTTGTTCCACCCCGCGACGGTCACCGATCGCACCGACGGCAAGCTTGCGCATCTCGATGGGCTCAATCTCAGCCGTGCATGGTGCTGGCGCGCCCTGGCCGCCGCATTGCCTGAAGCCGATGCGCGTCGCCCAATCCTGCGGGACGCCGCACGACACCACCTCGATGCAGGCCTGCCGCATATCGCCGGCGACTATATGGGCGAACACTGGCTGGCGAGTTTTGCAGTGCTCGCCATCGATGCTGATGAGTGACGCGACGGCGGATGAGATTCGGGTGAGCTTGGGCGGCGTCGAAAGTTCACCTCTCCCTTGGGAGAGGTCGATTTGCGTAGCAAATCGGGTGAGGGGTTACGGTCTATCGAGAGAGCAAGAGCTCTCACCCGGCTTGCACTAGACGATGCTTCGCATCGCCAAGCGCAATCCGACCTCTCCCCAACTGGGAGAGGTGAACCGAGGCCGCGTTAAGCCGATTCAACCATTCCGCCTTAAGCGACGCTTTCCAGATAGGCTTCCTCCGCGGCCTGGATCGCGTCGGGAGTCCCGACATGCATCCAGACGCCGTCGAGGCGCAGCCCGAACAGCCGCTCCTGCTCGTTGGCGCGATCGAACATCTTCGTCAGCGAGAATTCACCGGCTGGCGCATCGGCGAACAGCGAAGGCTGCATGATCGCGGCGCCGGCATAGACGAACGGCACCACCTGGTTCTCGCGGCGCTTGCGCAGCGCGCCGTCGGGCAGCATCGAGTAATCGCCGCGCCCGCTGTAGCCGATGCTCGAAGCGGTCGGCGCCATCAACAGCAGGATATCCATCCGCGCGGGATCGAACGCTTCCGCCAGCCGGGTCAGGTTGGCGCGCACGCCGTCGATCCACATCGTGTCGGCGTTGAGATGATAGAACGGCGCATCGCCGAGCAGCGGCAGCGCCTTCACGACCGCGCCGCCGGTGCCGAGCACCTGGTCGCGTTCGTCGGAGATGATCACGCGCGGACGGCTGCGGGTCTTGACGTGCTCGATGATCTGGTCGGGCAGATAATGCACGTTGACGACGGCCTCGGTGACGCCGGCGCCGGCGAGCTTGTCGAGCACGTGGTCGAGCAGCGGCTGACCGGCCACGCTGACCAGCGGCTTCGGCATCGTGAGGGTCAGGGGACGCATGCGCACGCCGAGTCCCGCGGCGAGCACCATGGCCTTATGGGGAGTGACGGGCATCTTCCGGATATTCTCGGTCATCATCTCTCATGCGCCGATCCTATCACGGCGATTCGGCAAGCACATCAATCAGACGCCATAGTCATCGGACATGACGGCCGTAAGACGGCAATGACGACCCTGGCCTAGACGTCGGCAGCCTGCGTGCCGCGCCTGGCAGTTTTCTTCTTCTTGTCGCCTTGTTTGAGGAAGTTGACGCCGATCTGGTCGCCATTGACCCACGCCAGCTCGCAGCGGCGATAGGCCAATCCTGTGGACGACAGCAGGAGGAAAAATTCTTTCAGGGCGAGACCCTCGACCGAGCCGTCGACGGTGAGCTTGGCCCCCGTCTCCGACACGTCTTCCATGGTGCAGTCGCGCCGCCAGGTGCCGTCAATGCCCATCATGTGCGCGGCTATGCCGCGCTCAAACGTGACACGATCGCCCCTGCGTCGTTCCGTCGCCATCGTGTGGTCCAGCTCCCGATCCGGCCGCGCCATGGATCAGGCGCGACCTCTGCAACCTTAGGGGGCCCAAGGCTAATAAACGGCTAACAACCCGTAAACTAAGGTACTGGGGGAGGGACGTTGGCGGTGTACCAGTCGCTGAAGGCGGCCAGCGCCGGATGCGCCAGCGATCGCTCGAGATAGGTCCAGATCCGCGGCTGGTGCTTCAGATATTGCGGTTTGCCGTCGCGGCGGTTGAGCCGCGCGAAGGTGCCGAGCAGCCGGGTGTTTCGCTGCGCCGACATGATCGCGTAGAGCTCGGCGAAGGCGGCCGGATCGAAATTCTCGTCGGTCGCCCGTCGTGCCTTGATGTAGCGGGTCAGCAGCGAGAGCTCGAGCTGTTCGGGGACGTCGATCCGCGCATCCTGCAACAGCGACACCACGTCGTAGGCCGCGGGGCCGAGCAACGCGTCCTGGAAATCGATGATGCCGACACGCAGGGTGCCGGTGCGCTCGGCAAGCCAGATGATGTTCGGCGAATGGAAGTCCCGGATCACCCAGGTCTGCGGCGCCGCGGCGGGCTTTTCCAGCAGGCCGCGCCACATTCCGAGGAATTCGCCGCGCAGCTCCTCGCTCGGCTGTACGCCGCGGTCGGGCAGGTACCATTCCAGCATCAGCCCGATCTCGATCAGCCAGGCGTCGATATCGAACACTGGGATGTCGTAGCTCTCGTCCGCTGTCACCGGCAGCCGCGGCGGCAGCGCCTCGCGATGCAACGCCGCCAGCATGTCGACGGCGGCCTCATAGCGCTCGGCGATCGGGTACGGCGGATCACCCTCGATCACGCCCTCCGCGCCGAGATCCTCGGTGATGAGGAAGCCGGATTCGAGATCGATGTGCCGGATCGCAGGCGCCGAGAAGCCCTGCTTGCGCAGGCCGTTGCCGATCGCGACGAACGGCCGGACGTCCTCGGCGAGATGCACTGCCGCGCTGTAGGACCTGCCGTTGTAGATCGCCGGGCCGTCGGGACGGCGCGGCGAATTCATCAGGATGACGCTGCCGTCGTCATTGCGCAGCCGCGCATAGGAACGCGTCGAGGCGTCGCCCGGCATACGCTCGCGCCGGGCGGCGAGGAAGCCCGCGCGCTCGAGGAATTGGCGCAGTGCGTGAAGCCGCGCGACCTTGGCCGCGGCCTTGCCATAGCCGGTGATCTCGGCGGCGCGCGCCGCCGAGCCGAGTGCCGGACGGTGGCTGAGTGCAATGTCGATGCGATCGGCAGGCATCGCGCCCGGCGCGCGTTCCGGCCACTCGATCAGCGCCACGATGTCGTCGGGCAGCGGCGACAGCCCGATCTCCTCGAGCTCGCTCGCATCATTGATGCGATAGAGGTCGGCGTGGACCAGCGCAAACGACGGCAGTTCGTAGCTTTGCGCCAGCGTGAAGGTCGGGCTCGGCACTTCCAGCGTATCGTCGGTGGCGAGGTAGCGGATCAGCGCGCGGGCGGCCGCGGTCTTGCCGGCGCCGAGGTCGCCCGACAGCGTGATGACGTCGCCGGCGCCGATCAACAGCGCGAGGTCGGCCATCAGCTCCGACGTCGCGGTTTCGTTCGCGAGCGCCACCGAGAATGTCGAGGTCGCCGTCATTCCGCGGCGTTGCGATGTGCGGTCTGGTCGATCGGGAAGTCGCAGGTCACGGTCGTGCCCCGGCCGACGGTCGAATCGACCCGCACCCGTCCGCCATGCAGTTCGACAAAGGAGCGGACCAGCGACAGGCCGAGCCCGGCGCCGCGATGCCGCGAGCCATGGGAATGGCTCTCGAACCAGTTGAACACCTTGTCGCGCATCTCGGCCGGAATCCCCGGACCGGCGTCGGTGACCGCGAACACCACGCTGTGCTCGGTGCGGCGCGCGCTGATCGTGACGGTGGCGTCATGCGGCGAGAAGCCGACGGCGTTGGCGAGCAGATTGTACAGCACCTGCACCACGCGCCGCTCGTCGCCGACGAAGACGCCGATGTTGGGCTCGATATCGACCTTGAGGGTGATGCGGTCGGTGGCGAGACGATCCTGGATGCCTTCGGCCGCGGCCTCGATCGCCTGGCCGATATTGACCGGGCCGAGCTCGAGCTTCATCGCGCCGGCGTCGATGGTGGCGAGATCGAGGATGTTGTTGGTCAGCGCCAGCAGCGCGTTGGTCGATTTGGTGACGTAGTCGAGATATTCGGCCTGCTTCGGCGTCAGCGGCCCGGTCGAGGGATCGCTGAGGAAATGCGCGAAGCCGATGATCGTGGTGAGCGGCGCGCGCAGCTCGTAGGAGACATGGTGGACGAAATCCACCTTCATCTGGTCGGCAGTTTCCAGCGCCTCGTTGCGTTCGCGCAGCGCCCGCTCGACGTTCTCGGTGTCGGTGATGTCCTGGAAGGCGAGCAGGGTCTTGCCGTCGGGCAGCGGGATGGTCATGCAGTTCAGCACGCTGCCGTCCTTGCGCTCGAGCTTCAGCGCGACCTGGGCGCGGTTCTCGATCGCGGTGATCTGCTCGCGCAGGGTGCGCCAGGTCAGCGCGTCGTCGAACAGCGGCCGGCACAGCGCTTCCACCTGCTCGATATGCGGCTCGCCTTGCAGCGCGTCGGCCGGCAGCTTCCACATCTTGGCGAATGGCGGGTTGAACAGTTCGGCGCGGCCATTGCTGCCGAACACCGCGACCGCTTCGCCGAGATTGTCGAGCGTCTCGCGCTGCACCCGGGTCAGCCGGTCGTAGCGGCGCGCGAGGTCGAGGCTCTCGGTGACGTTGTCGAACAGATAGGTGACGCCGCCTTCGAGATTCGGCGTGGTGACGACGCTGATGGCGCGGCCGTCGGGCAGGAACCAGGTGTAGGTCTCGGATTCGACCGCGCGATAGGCCTCGTGCAGCTTGGCCTTCCAGGCCCGGAAGTCCGGCTGCTCCGGCAGCTTGCGGTTGGCGCGCAGCCGGTCGAGGACGCTGGAATCGTCGGGGTTGCTGTCGAGGAAAGCCTGGTCGAGGCCCCACAGCCGCCGATAGGACTCATTGTAGAACGTCAACCGGCGGCCGGCGTCGAACACCGCGACGCCGGAGGACAATTGGTCGAGCGTGCGGCGGTGCGCTTCGACCATCCGCGCGATCGCCGCGCGCAGCGCCGCGGCCTCGCTGGCGTCGATCGCGATCCCGGCGCTGCCGCCGTTGAGCTTCAGCGCCTGGACGTCGTAGATCCGCCGCTCGCCGCTGACCACGATCGGCAGCCGCGCGGCATAGCTTGCATTGTCATTGAGCGCGCGGGTCAGTTCGCCGCGCTGGTCGCTTTCCAGCAGTTCGAGATTGCGTTGCAGCGCATCCGACACGCTCTTGCCCTCGGTGGCGCGGACGTAAGCCGCGTTGGCATAGCGCAGATTGCCTTCGAGGCTCTTGGCCCAGATCGGCCAAGGTGCTGCGGCGGCGAAATCGCGCAGCAGCTCGGTCTCCTCCTGCAACGTCTTGTAGCGCAGGTTGGATTCGGCGAGCTCGCGGCGCAATCCGCCGAGCTCGCGGATCCGCACGATGGCCTGGCCGCCGATGGCGCGGCCCATCGCCTCGATCGCGCGGCCGGCCGAGGTCGAGAGGTTGAGCAGGAACGCCTCGCCCTTCTCGCGCAGCGCGTCGACGGCGTGGTCCATCTGCAACGCCGGCTCGGGCGGCAGCCAGGTTCCGAAGGCGAGGACGCGTTGCGGCGAGCCCTCCTGCGACATGACCAGCGAGATGTCGCCCGAGATCTGCGGCCGGTTGTCGCCGGCGGCCCAGGAGATCAGCACCTGCGGCTCGACGAACAGCAAGGCGCGCAGCCGGTCCGATTGCGCCTGCAAATCCGTGATCTCGGATTGCAGCTGCTCCTCGTTGCGGGTCGCGCGCTGGCGGGTGCGCATCAGAAGGATCGCGGCGACGGCGGAGAAGCCGACCAGCGCGAACGACGTCGCGAGGACCGCGACCTCCTGATGGTTGAAGCCGAAATGGTCCGACATCGCCTGGGCCAGCAGGCTTTCGGCGGCGAACGAGGTCCGGGCCGGCAGCAATGCTGACATGGCGAGCCCAAGCATGCCGTCGCGCGCCAGTGAGGTGCATGACAGCAGGGTTCGACGCATTGCCGCGACTACGCCCGACATATGTTGCCCCAGAACGCACAAACCCCAGACATGATCCGGAAAAGAGGAGACCGGTGTTCCCTCACGGCAGACGTATGACGTCTGTCCGGGGATCATGCCCAAGCAGGACCTAATAGCCCGACGAAGACCCCCCGTCGTGCTCGAATCAAACCAGAATAATCCCAACGGGACTCGGCGAGTAAGAGTCCAGACCGTGAACGCTGAATCCGCTGTGAAAAAATGCGGCCGGGTGATGTGGATTTGACGCGAATTGACGCCGTCGTCCTTCGGAGAGAGCGCGCGAAGCGTGACCTCAGGGAGCTATCAGCACAGTTCGCGGTCTAGCGTCCGGTCGAGCCGAAGCCGCCGCTGCCGCGCTCGGTCGCCGACAGCGCGTCGACCGGAACCAGCTCGGCCCGCGTGACCGGCGCGATCACCATCTGCGCGATGCGCTCGCCGCGCCGGATCGAGAACACCTCCTGGCCGTGATTGATCAGCAGCACGTTGATCTCGCCGCGATAGTCGGCATCAACAGTGCCGGGCGAGTTCAGCACCGTGATGCCGTATTTGGCGGCAAGGCCGGAGCGCGGCCGCACCTGGGCCTCATAGCCCGGCGGCAGCGCGATCGTCAGCCCGGTCGGAACCATCTCGTAACGGCCCGGCAGCAGCAGCAGCGGCGCCGACCGCGGCACCGCGGCCAGCAGGTCGAGTCCGGCCGCGCCGTCGGTCTGGTAGATCGGCAGCAGCAGATCCGCGCCATGCGGCAATTGGTGGACTTCGACCTTGATGGTGGCGCTCACGATGTGGTTCCCACTTCTCTTGCGATCCGCGACACCAGCGCAGTCGCGACTTCTTCCTTGGTCATGACCGGCCAGGAGTCGACGGTGACCTCCTTGCCCTCGCGCGAGAGCAGATGGACGGTGTTGCGGTCGCCGCCCATCACGCCGGTCGCTGGCGACACGTCGTTGGCCACGATCCAGTCGCAGCCCTTGCGCGCGAACTTGGCCTTGGCGTTCTCGATCAGGTGCTCGGTCTCGGCGGCGAAGCCGATCACCAGCGGCGGCCGCTTGTCCTTCAGCTTGGAGATTGTCGCGAGGATGTCGGGGTTCTCGACCAGTTGCAGCGGCGGCATGCCGGCCGCGGTCTTCTTCAATTTCTGGCTGCCTTCAGTGGCGACCCGCCAGTCGGCGACCGCAGCCGCGAAGATCGCGACGTCGACCGGCAGCGCGGCCTCGACCCGGTGCAGCATGTCGCGCGCGGACTCGACGCGCATCACGGCGATGCCCTGGGGGTCGTCGAGCTCGACCGGACCGGTCACCAGCACGACCTCGGCGCCGGCCGCGCGCGCCGCGGCGGCAATCGCAAAGCCCTGCTTGCCGGACGAGCGGTTGGCGATGTAGCGGACCGGGTCGATCGCCTCATGGGTCGGGCCGGCGGTGATCAGCACGCGCTTGCCGGCGAGCGGGCGCGGCTGCGGCGGCCGCAACATGCGATCGGCGGCGGCGGCGATCTCGACAGGCTCGGCCATCCGCCCGACCCCGGCTTCGCCGGCCTCCGCCATCTCGCCGGCATTGGGGCCGACGGTGTGGACGCCGTCGCGGCGGAGTTGCAGCAAATTGCGGCGGGTGGCGGGGTTGTTCCACATCAGCGGGTTCATCGCCGGCGCCAGCAGGATCGGCCGGTTGGCCGCCAGCAGCGTCGCGGTGGCGAGGTCGTCGGCATGGCCCTGCGCCATCTTGGCCATCAGGTCGGCGGTCGCCGGCGCCACCACGATCAGGTCGCAGTCCCGCGCCAGCCGGATATGGCCGGCGTCGAACTCGCTCTCGGCGTCGAACAGGTCGGTGTAGACCCGCTCATGCGACAGCGCGCTGGCGGCCAGCGGGGTGACGAATTGCTGGGCCGCCTTGGTCAGCACGCAGCGGACCCGGACGTGCCGTTCCTTGAGCCGCCGGATCAGGTCCAGCGCCTTGTAGGCCGCGATTCCGCCGCCAATGATCAGGGTCACCCGGGGCTCGCCAGCCGCACTGGCGACCCGTGGGGCGGGGGCTGCAACGGTCAGGGAACCGGCGGGCGGCGCCTCGGTGGGCTCCGTACCGCCGTCGGCGAGCTCGCGGAGGATGACCCGGACCTCCTCCTCGACCGAGCGGCCGTTCTTGGCGGAGCGCAGCCGCAGATAGGCCTTCAGCGTGTCGTCGAGTTTGCGGATGGTCAGGCTGGCCATGGCGTGCCCCAGGCATCATGCTCAAACAATGATAGCGATGCTATCACATGATGCATGCATTGCAATCAATGCGCGCGGATGGCGAAGAAGATTCCGATCAGGGCTGCGGCAATGACCCAGAGGCCGACGGTCTGGATGCGTGCCTTCTTGGCCTCGGCGCGGGCCATTTCGTCGATCGAGTCCGACGACAGCATGTGGCCTTCCCGGGTCATGGTCTCGAGCTGCTCCAGCACCGTCACGGCGCGGCTGGCGATCGACGGCAGATTGGCGATGACGCGGCCGAGCTCGCCCGCCCCCGACAGCGCGCCCTGGATGCGCCCGGCCGGGCCGAGATTCTGCGTGATCCATTCGCGCACCACGGGATCGGCGATCTTCCAGATGTCGAGCTTGGGATCGAAGCCGCGCGCCACGCCCTCGACCACCACCATGGTCTTTTGCAGCAGGATCAGCTCGGGCCGCGTCTGCATGTCGAACAGGCCGGTGACCTCGAGCAGCAGCGACAGCAGCTTCGCCATCGAGATTTCCTCGGCGGTCCGATTGTGGATCGGCTCGCCGATGGCGCGGATCGCTTGCGCGAAATTCTCCACCGAATGATGGCCCGGCACATAGCCGGCCTCGAAATGCACCTCGGCGACACGGCGATAGTCGCGGGTGATGAAGCCGAGCAGGATCTCGGCCAGGAAGCGCCGCTCCTTCAGCCCGAGCCGTCCCATGATGCCGAAATCCACCGCGACGAGGCGGCCGGCGTCGTCGAGGAACAGATTGCCCGGATGCATGTCGGCGTGGAAGAAGCCGTCGCGCAGCGCGTGGCGCAGGAAGCTCTGGATCACCTTGCGGCCGAGATCGGGCAGGTCGACCTGGGCCGCTGCCAGGCGGGCGTGGTCGTTCAGCGCGATGCCGTCGATCCATTCCATCGTCAGCACGCTGTGCGCGGTGCGATCCCAATCCACCGTCGGCACGCGGAAGTCCGGATCGTCGCTGGTGTTCTCGGCCATCTCGGACAGCGCCGCCGCCTCGAGCCGCAGGTCCATCTCCATCGCGACCGAGCGCGACATCGTGTTGATGACCTCGATCAGCCGCAGGCGCCGCGCTTCGGCGGAATGCGCCTCGGCCTTATGCGCGACGAAGAAGAAGTCGCTGAGGTCGCGGCGGAAGCGCGCCGCGACGTTGGGCCGGAGCACCTTGACCGCAACCTGCTGCCGTACGCCGTCGCGCTCGACCTCGGCGCGATGCACCTGCGCGATCGAGGCTGCGGCGACCGCGGGGCCGAGATGCACGAAAGCCTGCGACAGCGGCCGTTCCAGCGATTGTGCGATGACGGTCTCGGCTTCGTCCTGCGCGAATGGCGGCAGCCGGTCTTGCAGGCTTTCGAGATCGCGCGCCATCGCGACGCCGACCACGTCGGGGCGGGTGGCGAGGAACTGGCCGAGCTTGAGATAGGCAGGCCCGAGCCTCGTCAGCGCGCGCGACAGCCGCGGGCCGGATTTGGCGGAGCGGCGCTCGATCAGCCGCGCCATTTTCAGCGCGAGCTGCCCGGGCGGCGGCACCAGCGCCGGATCGACGACGCCGAACACGCCTTCGCGCGCAAACACGAAACCGGCGCGGGCGAGGCGCGCGATGTGGGTCAGTGCAGAGATCACAAACGCCAGCCCGAATGCAGCGCCACGATGCCGCCGGAGAGGCTCTGCCATTTCACGCGGGCGAAGCCGGCGGCGCTGATCATCTCGGCGAACGCGTTCGGCCGCGGGAATTTGCGAATCGACTCGACGAGATATTGATAGGACTCGGCATCACCGGTGACAGCGCGGCCGAGCGGCGGGATCACCTTGAAGGAAAACAGGTCGTAGATCTTGTCGAGGCCGGGCACGTCGACGGTGGAGAATTCCAGGCACAGGAAGCGGCTGCCCGGCTTGAGCACCCGATAGGCCTCGCGCAACGCCAGCTCGATCTGCGGCACGTTGCGGATGCCGAATGCGATCGTGTAGGCGTCGAACGAACGATCGGCGAAACCCAGCGTCTCCGCATTGCCCTCGACGAACGACACGCGGTCATCGAGGTGCTGCTTGACGGCGCGCTCGCGGCCGACCGCCAGCATCTCGGTGTTGATGTCGCAGACGGTGGCATGGAAGCCGGTGCCCGCGGCCTTGGCGGCCCGGAACGAGATGTCGCCGGTCCCGCCGGCGACGTCGAGCAGCGCGAACGGCCGGTCGCCCTTCGGCGGGTCGAGCGTCGTGATCATGACGTCCTTCCAGGCCCGGTGCAGGCCGCCCGACATCAGATCGTTCATCAGGTCATAGCGCGACGCCACGCTGTGAAACACTTCGTTCACCAGCGTCTGCTTCTCGCCCAGGGGCACGTCCCTGAAGCCGAAATGGGTGGTTTGCTCCGGCCGATCCATCACTCAGAACTCTTGTTCATCTTGGTCGCGATTTCTTCCCGCGAGCCGGTCCATCTCGCATCTGGCGCGGGACAGGCTTGGTTCGAAAACGCTCCAGCCAAACCATAGCGCGGCGGCCGCAATGGCGCTATCACGTCAGTCCCAAAAGGTGAATGCCTGCCATGCCGGAATTACCCGAAGTCGAGACCGTCCGCCGCGGCCTGCAACCGGCCATGGAAGGCTCCAAAATCCTCAAGGCCGAGGCCCGCCGCAAGGATCTGCGGTTTCCGTTTCAAAAAGACTTTATCGCCCGGCTCGAGGGCCAGACCATCACCGGGCTCGGCCGCCGCGCCAAATATCTGATGGCGGACCTGAACTCGGGCGACGTGCTGCTGATGCATCTGGGCATGTCGGGCTCGCTCCGCGTGCTGAAGCAGGAAGGCGCGGCGACCCCGGGGCAATTCCACCATCCGCGCAGCGACGACCGCGCGCACGATCACGTCGTGTTCCACATGTCCTCGGGCGCGGCTGTCGTGTTCAACGATCCCAGGCGCTTCGGCTACATGAAGATCATCGCCCGCAACGCGATCGAGGATGAACCGCTGCTGAAGGACCTCGGGCCCGAGCCGCTCGGCAACGAATTCGACGCGGCGATGCTGGCGCGCTCCTGCCACAACAAGAAGACCAGCCTGAAGGCGGCGTTGCTCGATCAGCGCGTGGTGGCGGGACTTGGCAACATCTATGTCTGCGAGGCGCTGTTTCGCTCGCATCTGTCGCCGCGGCGATTGGCCGCGACGCTCGCGACCAAGAAGGCCGAGCCGACCGATCATGCCAAGCGGCTGGTCGATGCGATCCATTCGGTGCTCAACCAGGCGATCAAGGCCGGCGGCTCCTCGATCAGCGACCATCGCTTGACCAATGGCGATCTCGGCTACTTCCAGCATTCGTTCCAGGTCTACGACCGCGAAGGCGAGACATGCCGCACGGCGGGTTGCGAGGGCATCGTCAAGCGCTTCACCCAGAACGGCCGTTCGACGTTCTGGTGCCCGAAATGTCAGAAGTGACATGTTCGAAACGCCACGCATCGAGACGCCGCGCCTGATCCTGCGGCCGCTTGCACCCTCGGATGCTCCGGCGATCCAGCGTCACTTCGACAATTGGAACGTGATCAAGACGCTCGCGACCGTGGTGCCGTGGCCCTATCCCGAAGACGGCGCGGAGAGCTTCATCACGCGCGAGCTGGACAAGATCGCGGGCGGCGAGGAAAGTTATCAATGGGTGCTGGTGTTGCGCGCCGGCGCCGGCGACGGCGAGGCGATCGGCAACATCAATTTCCGGCCGCGGGCCGATGGCCGCAAGGGCAATCGCGGGTTCTGGCTCGCCGAGCCTTATTGGAATCAAGGTCTCATGACCGAGGCGATCGCCGCGGTGAATGATTTCGCCTTCCTGACCCTTGGTCTCGATCACTTCCACGTTTGCAACGCGCCGTCCAACGTCGCCTCGCGCCGGGTCAAGCAGAAGACCGGCGCCGAATTCGTCGGCTTCGTCGAGCTTCCGCATCACAATGGCGAATCCAGAGCGGAAAAATGGAAGGTCAGGCGCGAGATCTGGCTGCGCGACCGGCGCTGACACCGCATTTGCGAATGCCGCCATGAGCCGCACGGCGGCTTGACCGCGCATGCGAGGCTGGCGAACATGGCCGCCATCGCTCCCTGCAAGAACGAGAACACAATGGCGATCAGCAGCAATTGGCGCGAACGCGCCGCGACCACCTTTCAATGCGAGAAGCAGCCGGCGACCTCTAGCCGCGGCATGGTGGTGAGCAATCATCCGCTGGCATCCAGCGCCGGCGCCGAGATGCTGGCGGCGGGCGGCAATGCGATCGATGCGGCGATCGCCACTCTGTTCACGCTGACCGTGGTCGAGCCGATGATGGTCGGCATCATCGGCGGCGGCATGGCGCATATCCGCCTCGCCGACGGCAGCCATCGCTTCATCGACGGCCAGAGCACGGTGCCGAAGGCGGTGCGGCCGGATACCTACACCTCGAAGCCCGGCTCGGCGCATGACGTGTTCGACACCGTCGGCAACGAGAATCTGAACGGGCCGAAGGCGGTCGCGGTGCCGGGCTCGCTGAAGGCCTGGTGCGAAACGCTGCGCCGGTTCGGCACCATGAGCCTCGCCGACGTGATGCAGCCCGCGATCAAGCATGCCGCGCGCGGTTATGCGGCGACGCCCTATCTGCACGAGTGCATCACCGACGGCGCCGCGGAGATGCTGAAGGACAAGCCGATCGCGGCGATCTATCTACCCGACGGCGCGCCGCTGAAGCCCGGCGAGCGCGTGGTGCAGGCGGAATATGCCGAGACCTTGAAATACATCGCCGACCATGGCGACAACGCGCTCTACCAGGGGCCGCTCGGCGACGTCCTGGTCGACTACATGCAGAAGAATGGCGGCTTCATCGCCCAGGAGGATCTTGCTGCTTACAAGACGGTCGAGCGCGCGCCGATCCGCTGCGACTATCGCGGCTGGGAAATCCTCGGGCCGCCGCCGCCGGCGGCGTCGGGCGTGCACATCACCGAGATGCTCAACATCCTCGAGGGCTATGACGTCGCCCGCCTCGGCTTCGGCACGACGGAGACCATCCACTATCTCGCCGAGGTGCTGAAGATCGCCTTTGCCGATCGCGAAGCCGCGAGCGGCGATCCCGCCTACATCAACGTCCCGGTGGAGCGGCTGACCTCGAAGGCCTATGCCGAGGAGCGCCGCCGCGCGATCGATGCAGACCGCGCGCAGGCCTGGAGCGCCGGCATCACGCAACTCGAAAGCGCGCACACCACGCACATGACCGCAGCGGATGCGATGGGCAATGTGGTGGCGACCACCCAGACCATCAACAATCTGTTCGGCGCCAAGATCCTGATCCCGGGCCTCGGCACCGTGCCGAACAATTACATGAACCTGTTCGATCCGCGGCCCGGGCACGCGCTGTCGCTCGCCGCAGGCAAGCGCGTCACCACCTCGATGTCGCCTGTCATGGCGCTGCGCGGAGGCAGGCTGGCTTACGCACTCGGCCTGCCCGGCGGCAAGCGCATCTTCCCGAGCGCGATGCAGGCGCTGATCAATCTGATCGACCACGGCATGAGCTTGCAGGAAGCGGTCGAGGCGCCGCGGGTTTGGACCGAGGGCAATGCGCTGGAGGTCGAGCAGGCGGTGCCGGAGAGTGTCCGCGCCGCACTCACCGCCAGGGGTCACAGAGTGCAAGTCGTGCCGACGGTGGCCGGCGGCATGAACGCGATCCAGTTCCACGCCGACGGCACGATGTCTGGCGCCGCCTGCTGGCGCGCCGACGGCACGCCGGTCGGCATCGCCGGTGGTCTCGCGCGGGCGGGGGTGCGGTTCATGCTGCGGTAACGCGGACAAGGCTGTTTGGCAGTTTGAAGCGAGCGCCATCCTCACCGTCGTCCTGGCTTTCGCCAGGACGACGTGTGGGAAGGGCGTGCATGTCATCCCCGCGCAGGCGGGGATCCAGTACGCCGCGGCCTCTCGGCCGAAGCGCAACTGCCTCTGGAATACTGGATCGCCCGCTTTTGCGGGCGATGACAGCTCGAGTCTACTTCCGGACGCAGATTACCCGCACGACCGCGGCCTTGGCATCGGCCGAGCCGCCCGAGGCTGTGACACCATGCGCCTTCAGGAAGTCTCGCACCGTTGCGGGAGCGACCAGCGTCGCCTGCGCTGACGGAGTCGCATTGGTTGCGCCTGCGACCAGGACCGGCTTCAATAGCGCGATGCCGGCAAACTTGCCGTCGCTGTCGAACGCAGCCGCACCGGAGAAGCCGACCGCCGGTGCTGGTGACAGGGCTGCATCTCCGCCACCGCCGATCTGTGCCACCGATGCCTTCATTGTGCTGACGGCAGCAGCACCGCCCTGGTTCTGCGGATCGGCGATCCCGGTGATGTCGAGCGTGGTCTGGGTCGCCTGGCCCGCGATGTTGAGCGGCTTCAGCCCGCGCGCGCCGTAGATCCGCAGCAGCGCGAGGTCGTGATCCTTGTCCTCGGCGACCCGGTCGGCGCTGCCATAGCCCGGGATCGTCAGCGCGACGCAATCGCCGCTCGCCACGCGATCAGTGACGATGGCGCCGTCGTCGCTGACCACGACGCCGGTGCTGTATTCCACCGTCTTGCGCGGCGGCGGACCGGCCTGCGCGCCGGGCGGAAACGCGTTGAAGGCGCTCGACATCGCGATCACCACCGGTTCGACGGTGGTCTGCGTCGCCTGGTCATAGAGAATGGTGAGGACGCGGACCTCGTCGCCCTTCAAGGTGCCGCGCAGATAGAACTTCTTCAGTCCCTGCATGCCCGACAGCACGAAGAAGTCCGGCTTCACCACGGTGTAGTCGATGGTGCGGCCGGCGGGCTGCTTCTTTTCCTGCTCGGCAAGCCTGGCGGTGGTCGGACTGGCTTCCTTGCGCCGGGTCAGCAGCACCTGGACGGTACCGGTCGGCGAGGTCCATTTGGCGCCGGACGCATCGCTGGTCAGCTGCGGCACCAGTTTTGTCGGAATGCCGAGCCGCGCCCCGGTGCCGGGCTCGGTGACGATCCGCCAGCCGACGTTCTCCTGCTTGCGCCGCGCGGTGTCGGCGAGCGCGCCGCGCTCCTGCGGGTTCAGCACGCCGGTCGGCTTGCCGCCGCGGTTCTTCTGGAATTCCTTGATCGCATTGACCATGCGCTCGCTGACGTCGCCGGTGATCGCGCCATTATATTCGCCGACCCAGGCGAGGTCGGATTGCAGCGCCAGCCGCTCGGCCTGCGCCATCGCGCCAGCGGTATCTTCCGGCTTCTGCAATGCGGGGCGAACCGGCACCGTCGTCACGGTCTTCGGCTTGGCCCCCGCGGTCGACGGCGGCGTCATCTGGGCGTGCGCCGCCCCGATGGTTGCGAACATCAACGTTGCCGAAAGCACCGATCTCATGACAAATCCGGAGGGGATGACCGAAACCATTGACGTCCACGCAATTAAGCACATCTGCTTGGTCGGCAACAACCGTGCGTCGGTTCAGGGAACAGCGCGCAGGATACCATCATGCTGAGTGCCGACGAGCTCGAACGCTATGCCCGCCACATCGTGCTGCGCGAGGTGGGTGGCCCCGGCCAGAACGCGCTGAAGCAATCCTCAGTGCTGGTGATCGGCGCCGGCGGCCTCGGCGCGCCGGTGCTGATGTATCTGGCGGCCGCGGGTGTCGGCCGGCTCGGCGTGGTCGATGACGACGTCGTCTCGCTCTCCAATTTGCAGCGCCAGATCATCCACACCACGTCCGACATCGGCAAGCGCAAGGTCGACAGCGCGGCGGCGCAGATTCATGCGCTCAATCCGCATGTGACTTTCGAAGCGCATCCAATGCGGCTCGATGCGGACAATGCGATGGCGCTGATTTCAAACTACGATCTCGTGCTCGACGGCTCCGACAATTTCGAGACCCGCTATCTCGTCGCCGATGCCTGCTTCCTGGCGAAGCGGCCGCTGATCACGGCGGCGCTCGGGCAGTTCGACGGCTCGCTGACCACGATCCGCGCCCATGAGAAGAATGCGCAAGGCGTGTTCAACCCGACCTATCGCTGCCTGTTCCCGGAGGCGCCGCCGCCGGGCACGGTGCCGGCCTGCGCCGAGGCCGGCGTGATGGGGGCGCTGGCCGGCCTCATGGGGTCGATGATGGCGCTGGAGGCGATCCGCGAGATCGTCGGCTTCGGCGAAGGCCTGGTCGGCCGCCTGCTGATGGTGGATGCGCGCGCGATGCGGTTCGAGACCCTGCGTTACGCGCGCGATCCGCAGAACCCGCTCAATGGCGATGCTGCCGTGATCACCGACCTGAGCGGGCATCGGTAGTTCGCTAAAGCGGCATGAGTTTTGATCGGCTGACGCGCCCTCGGTTCACCTCTCCCCGCCGGGGAGAGGTCGGATTGCGCCTGGCGATGCGAAGCATCGTCCAGAGCAATCCGGGTGAGGGCTCTTGCTCTCTCGATAGAGCGTAACCCCTCACCCGATTTGCTGCGCAAATCGACCTCTCCCAAGGGAGAGGTGAATCGTGCTCGTGGCCGGATCGATTCAATCTTCGTTCCGATCTAGGACACTACAGCGGGCTTCTCGCTGTCCATGTGCCGGAGGTGCTCCTCCGGATAGCGTCCGCCCGCGGCGGCACCGGGCGGAAATGCCTCCGCCAGCGCGGCGAGATGCGCCGCGGTCAGCTTCACATCGCGCGCGCCGAGCGCCTCGGTCAACCGCTCGCGGCGCCGCGCGCCGACCAGCGGCACGATGTCGGTGCCCTGGGCCGCGACCCAGGCGATCGCGACCTGCGCAGGAGAGGCGCCGATCTCGCCGGCGATGCCGCGCAGCCGGTCCGCCAGCGCCAAATTGGCGTCGATGTTGCCGGCCTGGAAGCGCGGGCTCATCAGGCGGAAATCCCTGGCGCCGGCATGGTCCTTCGACCAGTGTCCGCTGATCAGCCCGCGCGCCAGCACGCCATAGGCGGTGACGCCGATGCCGAGCTCGCGGCAGGTCTTCAGGATGTCGTCCTCGATGCCGCGCGACACCAGCGAATATTCGATCTGCAGATCGGCGATCGGGTGCACCTTGTGGGCGCGGCGGATGGTGTCGGAGCCGACCTCGGACAGGCCGATATGCCGGATCCAGCCGGCCTTGATCATGTCGGCCAGTGCCCCGACCGTGTCCTCGATCGGCACATTGGGATCGAGCCGGGCCGGGCGGTAGATGTCGATGTGATCGACGCCGAGCCGTTGCAGCGAATAGGCGACGAAATTCTTCGCGGCCGCAGGCCGGCTGTCGTAGCCGAGGAAGCCGTAATTGCGGTCGCGCAGCGCGCCGAACTTGACGCTGATCTGCAGATTGTCGCGGCTGCGGCTCTTCAGCGCCTCGCCGATCAGCATTTCGTTGTGGCCCATGCCGTAGAAGTCGCCGGTGTCGAGCAGCGTGATGCCGGCATCGAGCGCGGCGTGGATGGTGGCGATGCTCTCGCTGCGGTCGGCGGGGCCGTAGAAGTCGGACATGCCCATGCAGCCGAGGCCGAGCTGCGAGACGGGCGGGCCGGTGGAGCCGAGTTTGCGTGTGTCCATGGTGGTGCTCCCTGGATGTGGCGGCGGATCATCCGCCGCCAGAATGACGCGGCTGATATGGGCGGGTTCGTTGCCGGGGTTAAGCTGGACAATCCAGAATAGCTTGTTCACTATATCGAACAATGCAGGATTTCGACCTTCGCGACCTCGACGCCTTCGTGGCGGTGGCACGCACCCGCAACTTCCGGCGCGCCGCGCTGGAGAGCCGCGTCTCGGTCTCGAGCCTCAGCCAGCGCCTGCGCGACATGGAGGAGCGGCTCGGCGTCCGCCTGATGAACCGCACCACCCGCAGCGTCGCGCTGACCGAGGCCGGCGAACTGCTGCTCGCCCGGGTCGCGCCGGCGATGGTCAACGTCGCCGATGCGATCACCGAGGTCCGCGGTCTGCGCGCCGAGCCGTCGGGGCGCCTGCGCATCAACGCGCCGCCGCCCGCGATCGACCTCGTGCTGGCGCCGATGATCGCGCCGTTCCTCGCCAGATATCCGCAGGTCGATCTGGACATCGTCGCCGAGAGCGCCTTCGTCGACATCGTCGCGCAGGGCTTCGACGCCGGCGTGCGCTATGGCGAGCATCTGGCCCAGGATATGGTGGCGGTCCCGCTCGGCGCGCCGCAGCGCTACGCGGTGGTGGCGTCGAGCGAGTATGTCGCAAAGCACGGCCGGCCGATGCAGCCGAAGGATTTGCTGACGCATGCCTGTATCCGCACCCGCTTCAGCAACGGCGTGATCTTCGATTGGGAGTTCGAGAAGAACGGACGCGTGGTGAAGATTTCGCCGCCGGCCAAGCTGATTGCGACGCATCTCGGTCTCGCGCTGCGTGCGGTCCACGATGGCGTCGGCTACTGGGCGACGTTCGAGGGCTATGTCCGCTACGGCGTGAAGTCCGGCGCGCTCGTCAGCGTGCTCGATGACTGGTGCCCGCCGTTCGACGGGCCGTTCCTGTACTATCCAAGCCGGCGCCAGCCGCCACCCGCGCTCGCTGCCTTCGTGGCGTTCGTCGCCGACTGGCGCAAGCAGGCGCGGCGGACGAGGAAGTCGAGCTAGATCCACACCGTCGTCCCGGCGAAGGCCGGGAGGTGGATTCACACTCGAAGTGCAACACTTGAGCAGCAAAGACCTCTGTCGGGGTCTTGAAGTCAAGGCATTTGCGCGGGGTGTTGTTGTAGGCGGCGATGG